>SXGT01186690.1_pt1 | contig 15149 bp, 9 predicted proteins | sample 3176221 | NCBI WGS metagenome assembly SXGT01 (sample SAMN11356862, study PRJNA531348) | freshwater metagenome | isolation source: freshwater sample F1-120 | place: China: Fuxian Lake, Yuxi | collected 2017-12-25
CTCGACGGCGAATCGCTCGACGAAGTCGAGTTGCAGTCGCTGCTCGCCGCGGAAGGCGGGCTGGTGCTGCTCAAGGGCAAATGGGTGGAGGTGGATCGCGAAAAGCTCAACGAAGCGCTAAAGCACTGGAAACGCGTTGAACGCGAGACGCGCGAAGGCGGCATCTCGTTCTTTGAGGGCATGCGGCTGCTCGCCGGCGTGCCGATCGACCGCGACGCCGCCGCGGGATTGCCCGAGGTGGCCCGCGAATGGACGGGCATCACTCTGGACGAGTCCCTCGCACAAACGCTGGCGGAGCTTCGCGATCCGGCGGCGCCCACCAAGGCCAGGGCTCCGGGTCTTCGCGCGGAATTGCGGCCCTATCAGCAAACGGGCGTGTATTGGTTGCGACTCGTCACGCGTCTGGGACTGGGCGCATGCCTGGCGGACGACATGGGGCTGGGGAAGACCGTGCAGGTAATTGCCTTGCTGCTTTATCGCAAGCGAGAGCGTGGCGCGAAGAAATCCGTTCCGCCAGGTTTACTCGTCGTGCCTGCGTCGCTGATCGCAAATTGGAAAGCGGAACTCTCGCGATTTGCGCCGGAGTTGACGTTCTTCATCGCGCATCCGTCGGAAATGCCGTCCGGGATCAGCGGCAACGCTGCCGCGATCGATGGGCACGACCTGGTAATTACCACCTACAACATGCTCACACGGCTCGAATGGCTGCGAAAGCAACCGTGGGACCTGGCCATACTTGACGAGGCCCAGGCGATCAAAAACAGCGGCACGCGGCAAACGCGGGCCGTCAAGGAGTTGCGGTCCACCGCGCGGATCGCGCTCACGGGACCTCCGGTGGAGAATCGACTGGCCGATTTATGGTCGCTGTTTGACTTTCTCAACCCCGGCTTGTTGGGGGGCGCTCGCTCGTTCGACAAGCTGACCAGGCGACTCGATGCGGCTGGAGCAAATGCCTACGGACCGCTGCGAACGCTCGTCCGGCCGGACCTGCTGCGGCGGCTGAAGACCGACAAGAGGGTGATCGCCGATCTGCCTGATAAAACGGAGATGCCGGCGTATTGCCCGCTGAGTAAACGGCAGGCGGCGCTCTACGAGCACTCGGTGCGCGAGCTGGCGGCGAAGCTCAAAGAGGCCGAGGGAATTCAGCGGCGAGGGCTCGTGCTCTCACACCTGATGCGGCTCAAACAGATTTGCAATCATCCCTCGCACGCGCTGGGGGATGGACGTTACGCTCCGAAAGAGAGCGGCAAATTCGGACGGCTGGCCGAGCTGTGCCAGGAATTGGCCGAACGCCAGGAAAAGGCCCTGATCTTCACGCAGTTCCGCGAAATCACCGAACCGATCGCGGAGTTTCTCGCGGTAATTTTCGCCCGGCCGGGACTCGTGCTCCATGGCGGCACGAGCGTGGTCAAGCGGCGCGGATTGGTGGACGCCTTCCAGCGCGAAGACGGTCCGCCGTTTTTTGTGCTGTCGCTCAAGGCTGGCGGCACAGGCTTGAACTTGACGGCGGCCTCTCACGTAGTGCATTTTGACCGCTGGTGGAACCCGGCCGTTGAGAATCAGGCGACCGATCGGGCATTCCGCATCGGCCAAAGGAGAAACGTGATGGTGCACAAATTTATCTGCCGCGGCACCGTGGAAGAGAAAATCGACGAGATGATGACGGCCAAGTCGGCGATCGCCGCGGATGTTTTGCAAGGCGGCGGCGAGATGTTGCTGACCGAGATGAACAACGACCAGTTGCTTAAGGTGCTGGCGCTCGATGTTGATAAGGCGTTGGAAGGCTAATCGGTCCTAGGAAAGGAGTCTTTCATGTGGTATCAGTTCAAGCCCTATGTGAGCGTGGCAAGACGAAAGGCGAAGGCGGCGCGTGAGGTGGCCCGGTTGGCGAAAAAAGGCCGCACGATTTCGCCCGTCAAGCTCGAAGGTCGCACGATTGCCGCGACGTTCTGGGGCAAAGCCTGGTGCGACAATCTGGAAGCCTACAGTGATTTCGCCAACCGCTTGCCGCGGGGCCGCTCGTACATCCGCAACGGTTCGGTCGTCGATTTGCAGATCAGGCCGGGAAAGATAACGGCTCTGGTGAGCGGATCGGCACTGTACGAGGTCACGATCACGATCACCGCGTTTGCCGATAAAGACTGGAAATCGCTGAAGGCGAAGTGTGCCGGGCAGATCGGTTCGCTGGTGGAATTGCTGCAAGGCAAGCTTTCCAAGAGCGTGATGAACATCGTCACGCAGCGCCAGGGCGGGATGTTTCCCAAGCCCCCCGAGATTTCCATCAAGTGTTCGTGCCCCGATTGGGCAGGTCTTTGCAAGCACGCCGCCGCCGTGCTCTATGGAGTGGGTTCGCGGCTGGACAGAGAGCCGGAAACTTTTTTCAAGCTGCGCAGGGTGGACCATTTGGAGTTGGTGGAAGCGGCGGTCGCGGCGCCTGCGGCCAGCACCCGCAAGCAGCGCGGCAAAAAGACGATCGCCGCCAGCGATCTCGCGGACGTGTTCGGCATTGAGATGGCCGAGCCGGCGGCCGAAGCGGCGGTTGTCTCGCCAGATCGTAAGGCGGCAAAGCGCAAGACAGCCGTGGCCTCAACGACCAAGGGGCGAGTTGCTGCCGGCAAGACAAGGCTCGACACGGCAGCGGCTGTTAAACGAGCCGCCGCGAGTCCCAAGAGCACTTTGCCCAAAACGCGAAAGGCTGCAAAGGTCACCAAGCCAGCCGCGCCGCGGCGCACGGCAGGATCCAAGACCGGCTCTCGATCCGCGTTTTGACGAGGTCCCCAAAAATGACGGCTCCCAACACAGTCGACAATCGCGCATTCCACCCGCTGGAATCGCTGGCCAGCATGCGGCATGAGTTCGGCGAGCATGGCGGCGTCAATATGTCGATCGAGGCCAGCACCACGTTCACCGTGATGAAGGCCGGCACGCTGCCCGAAATGTTCCAGGGACGCTTGGGGCCGGAGGCAGGCGGCTGTTATCTGTACGGCCGGCATTTTAACCCGACGGTGTACGTGCTGGGGCGCGAATTGGCGGCGCTCGAAGGCGCCCAGGCTGCCTATGGCACGGCGAGCGGGATGAGCGCGATTACGGCGGTCGTGATGCAGTGCTGCGAGCCCGGTGATCGCGTGTTGGCGGCCAACTCGCTGTATGGCGGCACGTATGCGCTGTTTCATGATTTCTTGCCGCGCAAGACGCACGTGGAAACCATGTTTGTCGATATCGCCGATCACATCGCGGTCGAGGCAGCCTGCATGCACGGCGTGAAGCTCGTGTATCTGGAGTCCATGTCGAACCCCACGCTGGTCGTGGCCGATATTCCGAGAATCGCGGGAATTGCGCATCGCCACGGTGCAAAACTGGTGGTGGACAATACTTTTGCTCCGCTGATCCTGTCCCCCGTGAAACTGGGTGCCGACATCGTCGTCCACAGCGTCACCAAGTTCATCAACGGCGCGAGCGACATCATCGCCGGAGCCATCTGCGGCAGCCACGAGTTCATCGGCAGCCTGATGGACTTGCACACCGGCGCGCTGATGCTGATGGGGCCGACCATGGACCCGCGCGTGGCCTTCGAGATCAGCCTGCGGCTGCCCCACCTGGGCCTCCGCATGGCGGAGCACAGCCGCCGGGCCCTGGTGTTCAGCCAACGGCTTGCCGATCGCGGAATGGACGTGATCTACCCAGGCCTGACCTCCCATCCCCAGCATCAACTGCTCAAACAAATAGCCCATCCGGATTTCGGTTCTGGCGGGCTCTTGAGCCTCGACTTGGGCACCACCGCGAGAGCCTATCAACTCATGGAACTGCTGCAAAATAATGACCGCTTCGGCTACATCGCCGTCAGCTTGGGCTACTTCGACACGCTGATGTCCTGCTCGGCCAGCACGACATCCAGTGAAATGGGCGAAGCCGACTTGCGCAGCGCCGGTATTTCCCCTGGCCTGGTCCGGATCTCCGTCGGCTACACCGGCAGCCTGGAGCAGCGCTGGCGCCAATTGGAAGATGCCCTCAAGCAGTTAGGTGATGTGCAGGATTTTGCGATGGGAACGACGTGACCGATCAAACGACCCTCCCGGGTGAATCAGGGCCGTGAAAATCCCATCATGGCTGGAATCGAGGAAGGAAAACCATGGCAAGGCCTGATTGTGCGTCGCTCTGACGCAAGTCGGCATGGTGTCCACGATTGCCGGAACGCGCCGTGCCGAAGTCATCCGCGAGATGCTCGGCCAGAACCACCGCGCGCTGACCGCCGGCCGCTCACGCGGCGGATCCTTTTCAGAAAGTTCTGGACCTGTTCTTTGCCGTAAAGCGGTACCACGAGTCGCTGGCCTTTGGGAAATTGCTTGCCGGCCTTATAACCGGCGCGAATGAGTAAACGTTGAAGTTTGGCAAATTCGTCGGGACGGGCAGACAACCGTAACTCGCAGCCGCGCTTGTAAGCCTCTTTGAGATTTTTGCGCAACTCGGGGTCGGGCGGCGACTGCGTCCAACCGTGTTCGTCGAACCAGAGGGCCAAGAGTCTGATTGCCGATTGTCGCTTTGCTTTTGCCATGGATATATTATGCATCAAGATCACGTTCATTTTCCAGAGGGCGCAAACCAACCCACAACGCCGCCGGGCGTGTGCTTCGTCATGTCGGGCTGTGGCGCAAGAGCTGCCGCGGGACCGAAGGAGTTGGAGCTGGTGTGAGAATTCAGGAATCAGGGCAATGAACCCGAAGGATTCCCAGCGAATCGCCGGTGGTTGAGTGCAGCGATACCACCGGTTCATGTGCGTCGCGCCATTTCGCATCCCGCAGGACGCGCTGATGGGGGTGCCTTCTGTTACACCACTCCGTGAGAATGGCATGCTATTGCCGACTACCGCGTGCGCATCACCGTGGTCAGTAACAAGCGGGGCTCAGAAGAATCGATTGAATTGCGCGATAATCTCGGCGTCGAACTGCCGCTGTTCGTCGCTTGGGCCGAGCGGAAAACCGCCCGCCACCGTAAACACACTCCGAGGTCCGATCCAGAAGTGGACGCCGGCCGTCGCATTCACGATGTCCAGGCGATTGAAGGAGTTACCGAGGCCGGCCGATCCGCCCTGCATTGGAACCCGCACGATGTCAGCATCCTGAAGCGTAGTGGTGTAGTGGAACTCAATCGTGGGCGTGATTCCGGTGACACAGCGCGCTTGCGGATTCTGGTAGAGCCAAAATCCGGCGGAGATGTCGATGTACAGCAGAGTCTGCTCGTTCAAGACCCCGGCGGGGCGATCCTGTACGTCGACCACCATGTTGCCATTTGCATCCACGTCGAGCTGCATGAAGCTTTGCAGATAAGTGAGCGCGGTTGGCCGCCAAAGGAAGGCCGCATAGGGCAGCAGATGCAGCGACTCGTTCTGGATGGTCAATAAGGGGCTGCCCGCCTGGAAGATCTCACTGTCGTCGGCCGTGGGCACGTTGACGCCAAGGCCGCCGGCAAAGGCGCACGCGTCGTCTTCCCACAACAAGAACTTGAGCGCCAAAGAGATGTTGCCGAACTCGGTGTTCTTCGCGGGTCCGTCGCCCCCCAGGAATACACGAGAGTTTTGCGTGTAGGCGATTGGGGTGCGCAGCTCAAATGAGCCGAGGCCGTCCCAAAACGTCTTTTCAAACCCCGGCGTATGGCGATCGACGTCCATCGCCCCGTCGATCTGATTCAACTCGAAAAGCGGCACGGCGTTCACAAACTCGTTAAAGCTGTAGAACACGCGATCGCGAGGTATTGGGCTGTTATTCTCCGAAATCTTGACACGCCGGCTGGCGCCCGCGTTGGGCAGTTCAGCGACCAGCAAATTGCCGAAAGTGCCGACGGCTTCTGGGGACACGACGATCTGACCGGCACTTGAAAAGAAGTCGCCGATCATATAGGGCGAGACTGAGCTTGGCGCTCCGGCGCCGCCAAGTGAGCGCGTGGCCCCCTCCAAGGCGAAGTCGGCACTTGAGAGCGCGCTCGCCGAGGAACGAGCCGCGGCCCCGGCCGATGTCGGGGCGCGGCCTGAGTTCGACCTGCTAGCACCTTTGGCTGGCAGCTGAACCGGAGGATCGGCTGCCCAAGATTGTGCAACAAACGTGGTGATCCAAGAACCACATAGCAGCGCAATCGACTTGGAGGCTTTCATCAGACGCGCCGCGATCCGAGATTGATCGTCAGATGCTTGCGCATCGGCATTCCGGATGGTACGAAGTTAGCGATTCTGCGTCCGGCACGGCGGCCTGGCCACGTCACTCGCCTTTGCGAAAGAGAGGGGGGACAAGGCACATCTTCCCGGGAACCACGTTGGCCAACCAGCCAGCAGCAGGACGCGCCTCTTTCACATTCGCCGGGAAAATGTGCCTGTCCCCGGCCCGCGCAGTAGCTGTCCAGGCTACGCCGATCTGGATGCTAGCGGGGCTTGCGGGCGGATTTCCCGAGCAATTTCTGAAAATCGGGATCCTTGCGCAGGGCGTCGAATTGCGCGTCGTTTTGAATCGCGTCGATATCAGTCCAGCCTGCTGAGATCGCCTCACCCAATGTCTGAATTGCATTACGCAGGCAGCTGCTTCGTTGCTCTTGTTGGGCAGCCGACGCCTCCGCGGACTTCGCCAGTTCAATCGCGGCTCGATAGAGTTGTTGCGGATCCGTCGGCCAAAGCGTTTTGCGTTCGAGGGAAAGGGCGATGGATTCGTCCAACCGCCCTGAATCGCGATCGAACTTTGCCCGATTGAAATAGTTATCGCTCAGATTCAGCCGGTATTGGACGACCTGCGGCGCGGCATTCAGCGCCGATCGCAGAACTTCGGTCGCCTGCCCGGCTGCTTCGATCACCGCGTCGTGTCTGCCGAGCAGCCAAAGGGCAACCGATTGCTTGTCGAGCGCTGTCCCCAGCATGCTGCGATATTTCAAATTATCGCTATGCTGGTCGGTCAATTTACGCGCGATGGAAACCACTTCTTGAAAGTGCTCGAGCGCTGCGTCGAGGTCGCTGCCGCCGAGCTCGAGCAGGCCAAGCATGTAGAGCGTTTCGGCGTAGACGTACTGGCATTCAACCGTCGCTGGATTTTCGCTCGCAACGGCCTGCTGGATTTCGACGGCACGGCGGGCGGCGGCCGTTGCCTCGTCCATCCGTGCTAAAGCCCGGCAATCGACGGCGATGTTCAACAGGGCGTCGGCCAATCCCGTCTTGACCGCCACCGTGGCGGACGGATCCAGAGCCAACTGCTCGAAAATCTTCCGTGTTGCTTCGAAGGCCACCAGCGCGCGCGCCGGATCGCTGTTGGCGCGATACACGAGTCCGATGTTCCTCTGCGTCTGAGCAAGGCCATCTTGCAGGGGGACATCTTGGGGGTTCTTTTCGGCAAGCGCGGTGTAACCGCGCAGTGCCCGCTCAAAACTGTCGAGCGACTCTGGCAGCGAACCCACGTCGAGCCGCGCCATGCCCAAGTGCAGCTCGTTGGAGGCCAGGTCCATTTGATAACGCTCGACCGTCGGATCGGCGGCCACCAACTGCTTGCGAATTGTACATGCTCGCGAATACCACTCCACCGCTTGCGACAATTCGGCCGTGCGTTGGCTGAGCCGGCCGATGTTCGCGTAGATGGCGGCAACCTCCGACTGCAACTCCATGAGCAGCGGATTCTGCTGGGCAAGCTTTTCGGCAATCTCACGGGCCTGCTCGAACGACGCCAACGCATCTTGCGGCTGCCCGAGGTCCATCTGCATGTCGCCTCGTACTCGATGGGTCCAGGCCAACTCTCGGCGGAGGTCGATCACGTTTGGATTCTTATCGACAAGGGATCGATAGGCTTCGATCGCCCGCTGATTTGCTTCGAGCGCACCGGCCAGGTCGTCCGCCTCTTTCTTGTAGAGCGCGAAATTGAAATAGCCCTGAGCGAGATCGCGCTGGAAGACCGGCGAACCTGGATTTTCTCGGGCTAACCTGGCCCGCATCAGGTTCGCCTGCTCGAAGTTGCTTTCGGCCAGGTCGCGCTTACCTTGCCTGGCAAAAATAGTCGCCACGTTGTTGTGGCTGTTGGCGAGCTTGCGCTGTAGCAGAGCATCCTTGGGGATTCGATCGACGAGCCGCGCGCGGAGACGCCTGGCCTCGTCGAACCAGCGGAGCGACTCTGGAAGATTGCCCTGCTCCTGGTGGATACTCCCCAGGGCATTGCAAGTGTTCGCGCGCGCGGCAGTCAGTTCGAGCGAATCGGGCTGCTGTTTCGCCAGCGACTGCTGCAGGGCCAGTGACCGTTCCAGTGACGTTAGGGCCGCCTGCTTGCTGTCGATCTCGCCGGCAATCAGCCCGAGGCGGTAGTAGGTTTCCGCGAGCTCGGCCCGCACGCTGGGATCGTTCTGCCGTTGTGAAATAAAGCCCTGGTAGTATTGCGAAGCCGCCTCGAGCAATTCCTTTCTGAGCGGCTGCAGGCCGGGGACATTGAGCAGCTTGTTTTCGCTGATCCGCGTGAAGAAATCGTCGACTGTCCGCCGGGCTTGCAGGAAGCTCTCTTCGGCGTTGTGCCGTGCGAGGGCCTCGTTGCGACGCGACTGATTAATCAGCAGACTGGCAACCACCGCCGTGATGGCCACGATGGATAGGCTCGCGGCCGCGGCTTGCGTAAAGGTCTTATGTCGGCGGGCCCATCGCAGACATCGTTCGCGCCACGGTTCTCGATAGGCCACCGTCGCTTCATCCGCCAACCAATGCTCGATGTCATTGGCCAAGGCTCGCGCCGACGGATAGCGATTGTTCGGCGACAGCGCCATTGCCCGCATGCAGATCGCGTCCAGTGGTTTTGGCGCCTGACGATGGATCTCCCGCGGCGCCGCAAACTGACCTCGTTTCGCGCGCTCGATCATCAGGTCGATGTCGCAGTCTTCGATGGGTGGTCGGCCGGTCAGCAGCACGTAGAGCGTGGCCCCCAAGCTGTAGACGTCGCTCTCCGGACCCACCTGGTCTGATTGCCCCGAGGCCTGCTCGGGGCTCATGAAGCCAGGGGTGCCGATGGCCGTACCCATGCGCGTGCCACCGCCGGCCCTTCCGAACGCCGGCTGAAGTGGTCGCTCGTCAGTTCTCTCCTCAGAGCTGGCTTGATTAAGCAATTTGGCGAGTCCCCAATCGACGACCAGCGTCTCGCCGTATTTCCCCAGCATGATGTTCGCCGGTTTCAGGTCGCGATGCAGCACGCCTCGGCTGTGCGCGTAGTCGATCGCATTGCACACGTCGACGAAAGAACGCAGCAGCCGCCGCAATTCGAGCGCCCGCTCGCCCGGGCTTGTCTGTGACCAGTCGGTCTTGTGAAATCGATCGATGGTGGCCTCGAAGGCATCGCCTTGAATGAACCGCATGGCGTAATAGGGCCGACCATCGGGATAGCAGCCCAGTCCGTAGACCGGCACGATTCCCGGATGTTCCAGGCTGCCTGTGATTTCTGCCTCGAGCAGGAACCTGGCGCGGCTTGCCTTGTGATTGGCATGTCGCGGCTGAATTTCCTTGAGTGCCACTTTACGGTTCAGCTCTTGATCCTGGGCTAAAAAGACTTCTCCCAGTCCGCCTTTGGCATGAGGCCGCAGAATGCGAAAGCGCAACCCAGTCGCCCCGCCCGCTTTCGTCGCGCGGCCAATCAACGCCGGCGTGGTTGAAGCATCACTCTCCAAGATCAACGTCTCCGTCCCCGGCGGCTGCCCCCGATCATTGGGTAGGGAACCACGAACATCCAGGGTGGCGACGACCTGGTCATGGTGCGTTGCTCCGAGAGGCAATTGCGAAACGGCAGCCTGCAGGTCTCGGTCTGCGATTTGAAGCAGCTCGTCCTTCAGCGAATCGACGATGGTAAAAGCGGCCAGCGACCGATCGACGAGGTTGCCGTATTGGGCCAGATGTTTTTCGACCAGCGTTAATAGCGTGGCATGCGAACCCGCCGTGAGCGTACCTTGTTCCCATAAGATAGCGTCCAGCGGCCGCGACTTGTCTTTGACCCAGACCTCAAGCGCCGCGACCAGCCGCTTGCTGGTTACCAGATGACACTGCAGGGCCAGCACCCCGACGAGCAAGTTCCGTTGCGTATCCATCGACTCGAACCCTGCTAGCTTGCGTGATCGCCGCTCAATTCTGCTGCGCATCCAGCGGCACGAGTCGCCACTGGCCGTACGGGTTGAACATGGGAGCGCCTTTGGGAAAGCGGTCGTGCGGTTGCTGTTGGGCACGAAAGGTCGGCAGCACGGCGTCGCCGACCACATCGCCGTCGTGAATCGACTCCCCGCTGAATGCCGCGTAGCCCAGAAAGCTGTGGAGCGCTCGGTAGTCGTAGTCTTCATTGCCGGTGCGGGGAACAATCGCATCGCGGAAACCCAAGATCTGCATGCCGACGGAATAGAGTTTGTCTTCGGACCGCGCCGTGCCGACAAATGCCCAGTAGACGCCGCCGTTGTCGGCGCCGTCGTGCAATGCAAGCCAGTCCGTAGCGCCGTGGGCGACAGCGCTGTTATCAACGAACACACCAGCCCCGCCGGCCGCGAGAATCGCCGCCCCAGCCGCCATCAACTGCCTGGCCGCCTCGATGCTTCCACAGCGGCCCGTCAGGCACAAGTTCAGTCGATAGTTTTCGATCTGCCGGCGCTCCTCTTCCGTCGGCAGCTTGAGACAGGAACTGGCGAACACGCCGGGAAACTTGTCGTCCGCTTCGAGCGCGGTCAAGTCAAACTCAGTCCCATCGGACAACGTGAAACGATCCTCCGAGAATCGGCAGCCGCTGGGCAATCGTTTCAGGAACTCCTCCGGCCCGGACCAGCAACCCGGGATACGCAGAGTGACTTCCGGTGCAGTAATTTCGCGGCCATCGATGGTGCGCATCGGCGTCATTCTACGCTGCGAGAAAGTCAACGTCGAGCCGCAGGGGCGCCCTACGCCACGGCGGTGGGGCAGGCGATGAAGTTGCCGTGGTTCAGGCCGGTGACGACGGCGGGGCGTGTTGGCGCTTCCATTGTGGGGGTCGTCTTGCGGTAGCCGAAGAAGTTGCGGCGGCGGATGACTTCGGCGACTTCGGGCGGCACATGGTCGCACCACTGGGGATCGCCCGACTTGATCTGCTGGATCACGTCGCGCGAGAAGATCGAGAGGTAGGCCGGGTTGTAATTATCCAATTGCTCGATGCACCTCTTGTCGACCAGATGCTCGTACAGCTTTCGCAGCTCCGGGGCCACTTGCAGGTTCTGGACGGTGGTGAGCTCGCCCGACTTCCGGTCCAGGAGCGGGTAGATGTACAGCTTCAGATCGTTCTTGAACAAGCGGCCGAACGATTCCAGGATGCCGCCGTCCAGTTGAGCGTAGTACTTTTCGTTGAACAGTTCGCCCAGGCTGCCGGCGCCCATCGTGATGCCGATCTTCTGCCGGGTGTGGCGGGCCAGATAGGCGGCCAGCCGGTAGTATTCGAAGTAATCGGAGATGATCACCGTCTTGCCGCAGGCGGCCAGCACATCGGCGCGGGCCAGAAAGTCGCGCAGGTCGATCTCGCCGCTGGCTTGTCCGCCGGCGGCTTGCAGATTATGCATCGTGATTTCCATCAGCGGCACGACCGACTCCTCGGTCACCCCGGGCTCGCGCGCGAACATCTCGTGTGCCGAGCGAAGCATATCGACGTTGACGTGCGTCACCGGACGAAAGCTGCCGCGCTCCACCAAAATCGGCTTCTTGTACAACACCTCGGAAGGTTGCAGGACTTCTCCCGACGCCGAAAACATGGCTGCGCTGCTCAGGCCCAACTGCACCAGTCGCAGGCTCATCACGCGGTTATCCACGTGGCGGAAGGCGATGCCTGAGAACTCGATCATGTCGATCTCGATGCGCCGCGTGTTCAGGTTATCGAGCAGCGACTCGATAAGCATGTCGGGCTCATGGTTGAGAAAGAACGCCCCGTAGAGCAGGTTCACGCCGACGATGCCCAGGGCTTCCTGCTGCAGGGCGTTTTCGCTGTCGAGCATCCGCACATGGAGGATGATCTGGCTGTCCTGGTCGCGGGGATGCGCCTGGAACCGCACCCCCATCCAACCATGGCATTCGTTCGTCCCCTTGAAGTTGCGGGCCGAGACCGTGTCGGCAAACACAAAGAAGGCGGTGGTGTCGCCGCGGCTCTCGCGCAATCGGTTGAGGTTGAGCTCCTGCTCGTGGTCGAGCATCGACTCGAGCCGCTGCCGACAGACGTACCGATCGCAGGGGCCGTAGATGGCATCGCTGACGGTCATGTCGTAGGCGGACATACTCTTGGCGATCGTGCCCGCGGCCCCACCCACGCGGAAGAACCATCGCACGACTTCCTGGCCAGCGCCGATCTCGGCGAACGTGCCGTAGCGGCGTTGGTCGAGGTTTACGGCCAGCGCTTTGCGCTCGGTGTTCGGACGCTCGGTCGACATCGCAGTCGATGCTCCAGGTATGCGCGGGGGGTGAGGATTCGCTGTCGGTGGTATCGGCTGCGCAGAAAGGAGAAAAGAGCGAAAGTTTGCGGGCCACGCGGAGACCGGGGTTTCCGATCCGCTACAGTCGTTAGCCGTGGTGCAACCCGCTCGTCAAGGGATGGGGCCGAGAAACTCCTACTCTCAATTCCAGCAGGCATCGGCTATTTAAGAAACCGGGCGAGCTTCTCGTGCGTTGCCGAGTGGTTGAATTCCAGCTTGCCGAAGCCGTATTCGGCGCCGGCTGCGACGGCTTGCTCCTGGTGCTCGGCGTAGTTGCTGATCAGCATCACCGGAGTCTTTGCCAGTTCCGCATCGGACTTGATCTGGCGGAGGACTTCGATGCCGTCGGTATAGTCGCGGTCAAGCTTGCGGTTGATCAGCACCAGGTCGAAAGGCTGTTTGCGAAGCTGATCCAGCGTATCGTCCGGGCCATGAGCCTGAACAACTTCAGCGTCGAAGTTGCTGTTCACCAGCGCGCGGATCGCGGCGTGATCGGGGACGCAGTTGCCAACGTCAAGGAGGCGCTTAGGCATGATGAAAATGTGGCAATTTGCAAGAAAGCCCAGGGACGGCCGTCCCTGGGCTTTCGGTGAGCGAATCTACTTTCCCTTGTTCTCAATCGCGAACAATTTATCTTTGTTGGTGATCCACAAGATGCCGTTGGCGACGATCGGCGTGCTGTAGACACTGCTGCCCATATTGATTTCGGCTAGTGGCTGTTCGGGCCTGGCGGCCGATAACTCGAAGATGCTGATATCTCCGTCTTCGTCACCGATATAGACTTTTCCATCGGCAATAAGCGGTGAGGCCCAGCTTGCGGCCAGCATGTCGTAGGTCCAGTGAGGCTTGCCGGTGATTACGTCGAGGCAGTGGACGAGGCCACTAAAATCAGCGACCAGCAGCAGGCCATCTTTGATCGCCACGGTGCCGCAGGTTCGGTGCATGGTTTCTTCGAATTCCAGCTTTCCGTTGCCGTTGGTGTCCTGGCCTGGGTAATGCCAAATGGCGGCGCTATTGGGATTGGCGCGGGTCAGATCGCCATCGGACTCGACGCAAGCCTGATTACGCTTGTGCGGGATCGGCTTTTGGGGGTCCTTGGTGTTGAAGACCAGTTCGGGGCTAACGTCGCCGCGTTTGGTGGGATCGATGCACCAGAGGTGGCCGACGCCTTCGCCGTGCTCGGGGTCCTCGCCGACGCCGATGTAGACCAGGCCGTCGTGCACCACGGGCGTGGCGATCAGGTGGTTGCGATCGGCGCGGCCGCCGAGCGTGTACTTGGATTTCTTGGGGTTGCAATCGAACTTCCAGAGCAGATGGGCCTTGCCGTCCTTGCCTTCCGCTTGGAACGAATAGAGCCAGCCGTCGCCGCCGGCAAAGAGCACCTGATTGACGCCGCCCAGCGTGGCGTATGCAGGGCTTGACCATTGGCCGTGCAGCACATTGGTGCCGGGGGAGTTGTCGGTCCAAAGTACCTTGCCGGTGTTCTTATCCAAGCAGAGGAAGCTTGGAGCGGAGGGGGCCGGCAAGTTGATGTGGCCTTCATCGACGCCGTTCGAGGTGTTCACAAACAGCAAGTCGCCCGCGGCCGTGACCGAGCAGCTGCACATGTTGTGCTGCGAGACGCCAAGCTCCTTCATCATATCGAGTTCCCAGATGACGTCGGCTTCTTTTTCTTCCTCCCACTCAGCCTTGGCATCTTTTTTGAGCGCGGCTTCCTTTTCGTTGGTCAGGGGACCGTTGTTCCTGCCGTCGTGAAAGCCTTCGGTGTCGAGGCACTTTACCTCACCACGACTCGTGACAAACCAGAGCCGCTTGCCTTCCACGAGCGGTGCGCAGCAGATGCCTTGCAGGGGCCAGTCGTGGACGCGGCCGGTGGGCAGCTTCTCGCTGGAATGCTGCCAGAGGAATCTGCCGTCGGCTTCGCTGAAGCAGAGCAGCACTCCCAGATCGATGCTTGATGGATAGCGCTTCAGGTAGCCGCCTCCGTTATTGGTGCCGACCCAGACTTTGCCATTCGCGACCACTGGGTTGCCATACGATTGTGAACCGAGCCTGGCGAACCACTTGATATTCCTGGCCTGGTCCTTCTTCCACTCGCCGGTCTTCGGATCGAACCCGCCGATGTTCCACTCGGCGGGAAGATTGCCGGCCTCGGGCGTATTGTTGCGCTGTGGACCGCCCCCCCATTGGGACCAATCCCCCGAAACGGCCTGGTCCCCCTTCTCGATCCTGGCGGCGATCGATTGGGCCTTCGGTTTGTCGGCGGCGAGCGCTGGAGTCGCCAACAGGGCGAGCATCAACAAGTGACCAATGGTTCGCATGGTGACAAGCGCGGCGACCCGAGGGGTACCCCGGCCCACGCGGATAAGTGTGAGATTAACGATCAAAAAATGGGGATTGCGTCACGTATTTGGCGTGACGCTGACATTATCCAAGTAAAACTCCGCTTCATTGGCGTTGCCGAACAGGCCGGGACTGCCTCGCAGGTTGGGCACCTCATCGACGGCTTCGATGGTCCACTGCTGGGGCTCCTGCTCGTCGCGCGGCCAAACCTTGCCACGGAGGACGGCCTTGCCGTCGTCTGCCGCAGCCCGGAACTTGATCGTGTACCACTTCGTTTCATCCCACGCGTAAGGCACGGTTGCCGAGAATCGCGTGGCAATCTGTGGCACCCACGAGCGGATTTGCAGCTGCTGGCC
>SXGT01216869.1_pt1 | contig 15148 bp, 14 predicted proteins | sample 3176221 | NCBI WGS metagenome assembly SXGT01 (sample SAMN11356862, study PRJNA531348) | freshwater metagenome | isolation source: freshwater sample F1-120 | place: China: Fuxian Lake, Yuxi | collected 2017-12-25
GAGATCGAAGCGCGCGGACGTGCGATTGCCCACGACGCCGACCGCGCCGCCCGAACCGAGTGGGTCAGGCACGACGTTCGATGCCCCGGAGGAACTGGCACTGCCCAGACGGTGCGAACCGTCTCGGTGCGTCGGCGCTCATGCAGGGCCTTGCCGACGGCTACTTCGTGCTGCCGTACACCATCGGCAACTACCTGGCGCCGATGCTGAACAAGCCCATCCCTGGCACCGACCACGAGGCGTTCAAGACCGCCGAGGCCGAGGTGCGCAACCGGTACCAGCGGTACCTCGACATCAAGGGCACGCGGTCGCCCGACTGGTTCCACCGCGAGGTCGGCAAGATCATCTGGGACTACTGCGGCATGGAGCGCACCGAGCAGGGCCTCGAGAAGGCGCTCAGCGAGTTGCCGCCGCTGTACGAGGAGTTCCAGAAGGACCTGCGTGTCACCGGCGACGGTGCGAGCATCAACCAGACCCTCGAGAAGGCCGGTCGAGTCGACGACTTCTTCCAGCTGGGCATGCTGATGTGCAAGGACGCCCTCGACCGCCGCGAGAGCTGCGGTGGTCACTTCCGGGCCGAGTACCAGGACGACGAAGGCGAGGCGCAGCGTGACGACGAGAACTTCGCGCACGTCGCCGCCTGGGAGTGGACGGGTGACCCGATGAACGCCACGCGGCACGTCGAGGAACTCGAGTTCGAGACCATCCATCTCGCGAAGCGGAGCTACAAGTGAGCAACCACCTGACCAACCTCACGCTGAAGATCTGGCGGCAGACCGGCCCGAACGACGGCGGCCACTTCGAGAGCTATCGCATCGACAGCATCAGTGACGAGGCGTCGTTCCTCGAGATGCTGGACGTGCTGAACGAGAAGCTCATCGACGAGGGCAAGGAAGCGGTCGTGTTCGACCACGACTGCCGCGAAGGCATCTGCGGCACCTGCTCGCTGATGATCGACGGCCAGGCGCATGGTCCGCAGCGCGGCACCGCCACGTGCCAGCTGCACATGCGCAAGTTCCAGAGCAACCAGGAGATCGTCATCGAGCCCTGGCGCGCGACGGCGTTCCCCATCATCAAGGACCTGATGGTCGACCGGTCGGCGTTCGACCGCATCGTCGAGGCAGGCGGCTTCATCACCGCCCCCACCGGCGGCGCCCCCGACGCCAACCTCATCCCCATCGCGAAGCCGGTGGCCGACGCGGCCATGGACGCCGCCGAGTGCATCGGCTGTGGTGCGTGCGTGGCGGCCTGCCCGAACGGTGCGGCCAACCTGTTCACGTCGGCGACGGTGAACCACCTCAACCTGGTGCCCCCGGGCCAGGCCGAGCGGTGGAGCCGTGTCGAGGCGATGGTGGAGACCATGGACGAGCACTTCGGTTCGTGCACGAACCACGGCGAGTGCGAGGCCGCGTGCCCGAAGAACATCAGCATCGACTTCATCGCGCTGATGAACAAGGACTACCGCAAGGCCAAGTTCAAGAACCGCAAGCTCATCGCCCAGATCTGACCCTCGGGTTTCTGGGCGGGATTCGTCCCGAATCCGCATCTGGCGCTGTTGCGTCCCGGAAACCGGGACGCAACAGCGCCAGATCCGCGTCGCGGCGCCGTTCGAGCGGCTCAGACCCGGGCGGTGATGGTGCTGGTGTAGCGGTTGGTGACGGCGATGTCGCCGTGCTCGAGCGTGAGATCGAGCCACAGGTCGCCCGCGGTGTCGGGCACCACGAACTGCACCGTGCCCACGCGCACGCAGTCGTCGGGCGGCACGTCGCCGGCCCACTGCCACGTGTGGTCGCCGCCGGCCCAGCGCAGGACGGCGGTGCACTGCACGCCTTCGAGCACGCGGCGCACGTCGCTCACCACGTGCACGTCGAGCGCCAGGGTGTCGCCGGCCACCACCTCGGCCGGGGGGCGTTCGGCCACCACGATGACGGGGCGACACGCGTCGATGATCGCGCCGTACGCCGCCTTCGGATGCCGTTCGTGGTCGAGCACGCTCCAACTCACCGACGGATGCGCGTCGTTGAGCGTGAGGAAGCAGAAGCCGCCCGTGGGCCGGTACTTCAGGCGGCGCAGCGACTCGATGTGATGGCGCAGCAACTCGGCCTGGTACTGCTGGGTTGCATCACGCCACGACTCGAAGGTGGGATAGCGGTGCGGTGGCACGTGCTGCTCGAACACCTCGCGCTGCATGCCGTGCTGCTCGACCAGGTGGTCCCAGTCGAGTGCCGGCCACCGCTCGGGCTCCATGAACGCCGCAGCGTGTGGCACCGACTGTGCGCCGAACTCGCTGACGAACCGAACCATGCGGGGCAGCGTGGCCGCGAACCCATCGAGGTCGCGCTCGTCGCCGTGGTACCAGCCGAAGAACAGATGGCTGTCGGTGCCGTTCAACTGCGGCACGTGCGGGGCCACGCCGCTGTGGGCGATGACCGCTCGCGTCTCGTCGGCGGTCTCGAACGCGCGCTTCACCCACCGATCGAGGATGGTCTTGTTCCAGGTGGGCACCTGTTCCTTCACCATGTGCCGCACGATGCCCGCGCCGAACACCTTCTTGCGGCTCTCCTCCACCGGCAGCGGCTCGTTGTGTGCGCACCACACCGCGACCGAAGGGTGATGCCCGAGCTGGTCGACGGCTTCACGTGCCTGTCGCACGGCCTCCTTGCGGATGGTGCGCGCATAGCCCCACTGCAAGGGGAAGTCCTGCCACACGAGCATGCCGAGTTCGTCGGCGGCCTCGTACAACTCGGGTCGGGCGATGTGGCCGTTCACGCGGATGAGGTCGAGCCCGGCCTCGCGTGCCAGTTCGACGTCGCGACGCACCTCGGCCGGCGTGGCCTCGGCGAGCGCCTGACGCGTGGGCGCCACGTTCACGCCCTTCACGAACAACGGCTCGCCGTTCACCGAGAACACCCAGTCGTGCAGCGCCACCTCGCGCAGGCCGGTGCGCACGCTGCGCCGGTGGCTCACCTCGCCGTCGACCACCACCTCCACCTCCACGGTGGTGAGTGGCTGATCGCCCAACGTCCAGGGCCACCACAGCGCCGGATCGGCCACGTCGAGATCCCAGTCGACCTCGTTGAGCCCCTTCGCCAACGACCGCGCGTTCTCGGCCACCACGGCACCGTCGACCAGGGTGCGCACCACCACGCTGCGCTGTGCATCGGCATCGAGGCGGGCGTGCAGGCGCAGGTGCGCTCGCGCGTCGTTCGCGTCGCGGCACAACACCCGCAGTCGGTCGATGCGCACGGCACCGGTGTCGTCGATGCGCACAGGGCGCCACAGCCCACCCGGATTCCAGTCGGGGTCGAGCATGTCGCTGTGCTGCAACGAGCCGGTGATGTTGCGCTTGGCCGTGCGGTTGCGCTGCGGCGAGCACGACACCTCGATGGCCAGCACGTGGTCGTCGGCCAGTCGCGACAGATCGGTGATGTCGAACGTGTGCGGGAAGAAGTAGCCCTCGGGGTCGCCCAAGTAGGCGCCGTCGAGCCACACGTCGGCCTGGTAGAAGACGCCCTCGAGCGTCACCCAGCGGCGACGCCCGTCGTCGGGGGCATCGAGATGGAAGCGGTGGCGGTACAGCAATGCGCTGTCGTTGCCGGCGAACACGGGCGAGGCGCGCCAGTGGCCGGGCACTTGGACGTCGGCCCACGTGCGGTCGTCGTGGTCGAGACCCACACCGTCGCGACGCACGTCGTCGTCGGCCACGCAGGCCCGCCACTGTCCCGACAATTCCACGTCGGCAGGTTAGAGGCTGAACCGCGTGCTCCGCAGACGCGTGCGGCGGACGGCCGCGGTATGGTCGCTGCATGGTCGACCGTGCAGCCACGTTGGGGGAACTGAAGGCATCGGGCTGGCAGTCCGTGCCCGTCAAGGAGGAGATCCGGCGCAACGCCGTGGCGCGCATCGCCGCGGGTGAACCGCTGTTCGACGGCGTGCTGGGGTACGAGCACACGGTGATGCCGCAGCTCGAGAACGCGCTGCTGGCCGGTCACGACGTCATCTTCCTCGGCGAGCGCGGTCAGGCGAAGACCCGCATGATCCGTTCGCTCACCGGCCTGCTCGACGAGTGGATGCCCATCGTCGCCGGCAGCGAGATCAACGACGACCCGTTCCACCCCGTCAGCCGCCATGCCCGCGACCTGGTGGCGCAGCAGGGCGACCTCACCCCGCTCGAGTGGGTGCACCGCGACGACCGCTTCGGCGAGAAACTCGCCACGCCCGACACCTCGATCGCCGACCTCATCGGTGAGGTCGACCCCATCAAGGTGGCTGAGGGCCGCTACCTCAGCGATGAGCTCACGTTGCACTACGGCCTCGTGCCGCGCACCAACCGTGGCATCTTCGCGATCAACGAGATCCCCGACCTCGCCGAGCGCATCCAGGTGGGTCTGCTCAACGTGCTCGAGGAGCGCGACGTGCAGATCCGCGGTTACAAGATCCGCCTTCCGCTCGACGTGCTGCTGGTGGCCTCGGCGAACCCCGAGGACTACACCAACCGCGGCCGCATCATCACGCCGCTGAAGGACCGCTTCGGCAGCCAGATCCGCACGCACTACCCGCTCGATGCAGCCACCGAGATGGCCATCATGCGCCAGGAGGCGCGCCAGCCCTCGGTGGGCGACGTGCACGTCACCATCCCCGAGTACATGGAGCACGTGGTCGCCACGTTCAGCCAGCTGGCTCGTTCGAGCAACCAGGTCAACCAGCGCAGCGGTGTGAGCGTGCGCCTGTCGGTCAGCAACCTCGAGGTGCTCGGGGCCAACGCGTTGCGCCGCGGCCTGCGCGCCGGTGAGCGCAACGTGGTGCCGCGCGTCAGCGACCTCAGCTCGCTCGCGGCCAGCACCAGCGGCAAGGTGGAGATCGAGGCGCTCGAGGAGGGCCGCGAGGGTGTCATCCTCGAGAACCTGGTGAAGGCCGCCGTGCTCACGGTGTTCAAGGAACTCGTCACCCCCGATCAGACCCGCGACGTGGTGGCAGCGTTCGAAGAAGGCACCATCGCCCACACCGGCGACGACGTGCCGTCGGCCGAGCTGGCCACACTGCTCGATCAGGTGCCGTCGCTGCGCACGCCCGTGCTGTCGCTCACTGCGGGCGACGAGTCGCCGGCGGCCGTGGCGGCGGCCATCGAGTTCGTGCTCGAAGGCCTGCACCTCGGCAAGCGCCTCAACAAGGACGGCGCCAGCGGCGCCACCGGCGCCACGTACCGCAGTCGCAGCTGATCGATCGGGCACCCCGCCCGTTCAGTCGGTGGCGAACGCGTTGCCGGAGTCCTTCAACTCGCGGTCCTTGGTGACGATGCCCGGACTGCCCTCGGTGTCGGCGAACGGCGTTGCCAGCACGGCGGCGATGTCGAGCTGCTCGCGGGCCCGGTGCACTTCGCGCCACATCGCTGTGATGTTGGCGGACCGCTGCGCGTCGGTGTCCCCGACCGGCTTGTACGTGAGCGCCAACGGCTGGCCGAGCCCGTACTCCGCGGCACGGTAGAGGCACGTTTCCACGTCGCTGCGCAGCGCGATCCCGATCACGTCGACCGACCCGGCGAGGTCGGGCAGCTCCCGGTCGGCCCGGCCGGGAATGTGCACCACACCGTCGGTGAAACCCTGGAACCACACGCCCCATCGCAGCTGGTCGAAGCGGCGTGCTGCCTCGCGGGCGAGCGGCGTGTCGTCGGTGGGACGCACCACGGCCACGTCGAGCGAGCTGATCACCGGCAGCGGGCCGTGCAGCAGGCGCCACGCGTCGCGCCACGCCACCACCATCGTGTGCACCACCTCACCGTGACGACGTGGGTCGTCGGGCATCAGCCGGTCGCAGATGCCGAACGGCGCCTCGAGCGGCACCCAGCCGGCGGCCACGTCGCCCAGTCGTTCGGCGGCGAGTTCCACCCACCTCGGCCACCAGTGACCTGCGGTGCGGTCGTCGGTGAACCCACCCTCGTTGTCGAACCACCACGGCACCGTGGGTTGCAGCAATCGGAACCACGGTTGCAGTCCGGCGGACCTGGCCGCCTGCGCCGCACCGTGGACGCGCTCGAACACGTCGCCGTCGAACCCTCCGGCTCGCGGCTGCGCCTCGGCCCACGGCACGTCGATGCGCACCACGGTGAGGCCCACCTCGGCCGCGAGCGCGATGTCGTCGAGCAGTCGCTCGGCACGCACGTCGAGCACGGCGCCACGCGACGGCGTGCTCATCCGAGGTCGTTCCAGTTCAGCGTGGCCAGTGACATCCATGCGTCGCGCAGGTCACCGGGCGGCATCCGATCGGCGATGTCGACCAGGTTCTCGGGCGCGACGTGGACCGCGCCGAACGTGCGCACGACATCGGCCGACAGCGGTGCATCGAAGATCGGTGCCACGGCGTCGAGGCGTCCGACTGCGGCGAAGTTGCTCATCGTCATCTGGCACTTCGGGCATTCGCCGCAGTTGCCGTCGCCGGCGCGCTGCCAGCACACCTTCAGCCATCGCTGCACGAACGGTTCGTCGGCCACGGCGGCGGCCTTGTCGCACCGCCCCAACTCCCCACCGACGTGCAGGATCTGCACGGCCGACGACGACCACAACGGATCGAGGTGCGCGTGGGTGCCCTTCGGTCGCAGCAGGTGGCCGGGCAACGTGGCGGAGATGATCACCTGTCCGGCGACGGGTGCCAGTAACAGGCCGAACGATGCGAGTGTCGGGCCGACCGCTTCGTCCCACGCGATCACGTCGTCGCTGAACTGCCGGTAGTTCGAGCTCACCCGGTGCAGCGGGAGCCCGAGGTCCTCGGCGGCCGCCGTGGTGCCACGCATGATGGCTCGGGTGCCGTCGGAGGCGAGCGGGGCGTCCTCCCAGTCGATGCCGATGAGTTGGTCGACCGCGTGGCCTCCGCAGAACAACGACCACATCGAGTCGAGCCCGCGGGAGAAGAACAACGCCGTGCCCTGCGCCGGGGTCGCGGGAGCGGACCGGGTCGTGCGCGCCGACACCGTGAGATGCGGCCAACCGAACCATCCGGCCATCAGTGCCGCCGCTCGGCGCGCGCCATCGAGCGCGACGGCATCGACGGCGGCGTCGATGCGCAACGGCACATCGATCGCGCCCGCCAGCATGGTGAGCATCGGCAGGAACGGCGTGGCGCTGCGATCGATGGGGGTCTGTCCGTCGGTGGTAGCCGACTCGTCGTGCAGGCGCAGCACGAGGCGCCGGGGTGCGTGGCTCGGCAGGGTGACGCGCATCGACGTGACCCAGCCACCGTCGACTGCCGCCACCTGATGGTCGTCGGCGAGCAGCGTACGTGCGCGGCGGAAGCGCATCACGATGGGATCAGACGTTGAACGGCGTGCGGGTCCAGAGTTCGCCCGTGTCGTTCGACGCCGCGAGCACCGGGCGCCCGCTGAGCTCGACCACGTTGATCGGGCCGGGGAAGCCGCGCAGTTCGATGTCGTGCTGGCCCGTGGCCTCCACGCCCTGCGGCAACCGCTCGAGTTGCATCGTGGGCAGCAGCACCTCGTGCGGGCCGGCCGAGTCGCACAGGCGAGCCGCCATGTTGACGGCCGACCCGATGTAGTCGTCGCCCTCGAACAACAACGCATGGCCGGTGGCGAGCCCCACGCGCAACTGCAGCGGGGCGCACACCTCGGCGGACCGGTGTTCCAACTCGAGTGCGAAGGCGATGCACGCCTCCTGCTCGACCGACACGATCATGCAGCCGTCACCGAGCCACTTGGCGATGCGCACACCACGCTCGCTGGCGATCTCGCGGGTGAGCGACCGGAACGCGCTGAGCAGCCGCCCGGCCGCGTCGTCCCCGAACGCTGCCGTGTAGTTCGTGAACCCGGAGAGGTCGACGAAGGCGAAGGTTCGGGGGACACGCATCACTCAAAACGGTACCACCAGGCACGACGCTCGTGCGCGCTTTCACAAGCAGCTTCATCCGCCGTTCACGATCGATCACGCGACTGCCGGTGGTTGTAGCGTTCGCCCATGGCACAACGGTTCACCTACTCGGCCTGGGACGGCACGCAGAAGGGCTTCGACCTGGATGCCGACAGCCTGTTCGACGAGATCACCGACGACCTGCTGTACCACGGTGACGTGAACGCCGCCCTGCGCCGAATGCTGCAGCAGGGCATGACCGATCGCAACGGCGAGCAGATCCAGGGGCTGCGCGAACTGATGCGTCAACTCCGCGAGCAGCGCCAGCAGCGACTCGACGACTTCGACCTCGGCGGCGTGTACCAGGAGATCGCCGATGCGCTCGACGACATCCTCGACGAGGAACGGCACGCCATCGAGAACGCCACCGCCGAGGCCGAACGCAGCGGCGACGAGCGGCGCGCGCAGCACGCACGCGACGCGGCCGCCGAGCGCAACTTCCGCCTCGACATGATGCCGCCCGATCTCGCCGGCCGGGTGCGCGAGCTGTCGGCCTACGACTTCGAGAGCAACGACGCGCGGCAACGGTTCGAGGAGCTGATGGACCAGCTCCGCCAGCAGCTGATGCAGCAGGCCGTCGACCAGATGTCGTCGGCGGTGCAGAACATGACCCCCGAGGACATGGCTCGCATGAAGGACATGATGGCTGCGCTCAACGAGATGATCGAGCGGCAGCAGCGGGGGGAGGACCCCGGCTTCGAGCAGTTCATGCAGCAGTACGGCGACTTCTTCCCCGAGAACCCGCAGAGCCTCGAGGAGTTGCTCGAGCAGATGGCGCAGCGCATGGCCGCGATGCAGGCGATGATGAACTCCATGACGCCCGAGCAGCGGGCGCAGCTGCAACAGCTCAGCGATCAGCTGCTCGACGACATGGATCTGCGCTGGCAGATGGATCAGCTGGGCCGCAACCTGCAGTCGATGTTCCCGCAGCAGGGGTGGGGCCAGTCGTACGACTTCCAGGGCCAGGACCCGATGGGCATGGCACAGGCCATGCAGACGATGCAGGAACTCGGCGAGCTCGACCAGCTCGAGAACCTGATGCGCAACGCCACCACGCCGGGTGCCCTCGCCGAGGCCGACATGGACCGCGTGCGCGACCTGCTCGGTGACGACGCGGCCAAGTCGCTCGAGCGTCTCGCCGAGATCACCAAGATGCTGGAGGAGAGCGGCCTCATCCACCAGAAGGACGGCAAGCTCGAGCTCACCCCGCGCGGACTGCGCAAGATCGGCAACAACTCGCTGCGCGATCTGTTCTCACGGCTGGCGAAGGACAAGACCGGCCAGCACGCCACCACCAAGCTCGGCTTCGGCCACGAGCGCACGTACGAGACGAAGCAGTACGAGTACGGCGACCCGTTCCAGCTCGACCTGCACCGCACCATCCGCAACGCCGTGCGGCGCAACGGCCCCGAGACCCCGGTGCGCCTGTCGCCCGACGACTTCGAGATCGAGCGCACCGAGCACCTCACGCGCAGCAGCACGGTGCTGATGCTCGACCTGTCGATGAGCATGCCGATGCGCGACAACTTCCTGCCGGCCAAGAAAGTGGCGATGGCGTTGCACGCGCTCATCACCTCGCAGTTCCCACGCGACTTCATGGGCATCGTCGGCTTCAGCGAGACGGCGTACGCGCTCACTGCCGCCGAGTTGCCCGAGGTGAGTTGGGACTTCGCGTACGGCACGAACATGCACCACGGGTTCACGCTCGCCCGGCAGATGCTGTCGCGGCAGACCGGCACGAAGCAGATCATCATGATCACCGACGGCGAACCCACGGCCCACATCACCCCGCGCGGCGACGTGTTCTTCAACTATCCGCCGGTGCAGGAGACCATCGAGGCCACGTTGCGCGAGGCCGCGCGGTGCACCAAGGACGGCATTCGCATCAACACGTTCATGCTCGACGCCGACTACGGGTTGAAGAGCTTCGTCGAGCAGTTGACCGCGGTGAACCGGGGCCGGGCGTTCTTCACCAACCCCGAGACACTGGGCGACTACGTGCTCGTCGACTTCATCGAACACAAGCGACAGCTCGCGCGTGGCCGCGGTGGTCGACGCTCTGCGTGATTCGCGCGAAAACCCTTGTCAGGACCTTCACGAAATGTCCTCTTGCGCGAAGGTGATGTGATAGTGGACAATGACACCCATGTAATTACAGGGGTGTCGAGCAGCCGGCACCTTGGGCCTAGCGCAGGGAGGCCGCCCACATGCAGATCGAACTCAACACCGAACCGAAGGGCAACTGGCAGGACGAGGCGAACTGCCTCGGTGTCGACCCCGACCTGTTCTTCCCCGAGCGGGGTGCCTCCACGCGTGAGGCCAAGGAGGTCTGCCGAGGCTGTGTGGTCCGCACCGACTGCCTCGAGTACGCCCTCGTCAACGGCGAGAAGTTCGGCATCTGGGGTGGGCTCTCCGAGCGTGAGCGCCGGCGCCTCCGCCGCCAGCGCGCACAGGCCGCGCGCCGCACCTCGGCCTGAGCGGTCGTCCCGGCTGCGCTGCGCTTCGGAAAATCCGTCGCGCCCCGCGAAGTGCAGCCGAGAGGGCTAGTCTGTCCGCATGTTCGCAGGTTTCTTCGATTCCCCGGCCGAGATCGGCATCATCCTTCTCGTCGTGCTGCTCCTGTTCGGCGGTTCGCAGCTTCCCAAGCTCGCCAAGAACATCGGCAAGGCCCAGAAGGAGTTCAAGGAAGGTCTGTCGGAGGGCCAGAAGGCCGCTGCCGGCGAGACCCCGGCCGAGGCCCCCAAGGCCGACGGCCAGGCCTGACGCCACAACGCAACCGAGACGCGCAACGACGCCGGATGCCTTCGGGCACCGGCGTCGTTGCGCGTTCTGCGTGATGTCACGCGGTGGTGATCAGGGTGATCAGATGGCTGCCACGTCGAGCTTGCGACGCTTGATGATGCGGCGACGCTCACGCTCGCTGCAGCCACCCCACACGCCGTGCTCGATGCGGTTGTCGATGGCGTAGTCGAGGCACTGCTCCTTCACGGGGCAGTCCTGGTTGCAGATCTTGCGGGCACGGTCGACACCGACGCCGTCGCTGGGGAAGAACACCGCCGGCGGGTAGTTGCGGCAGTTGCCCTCGGCCATCCACGCGGTGGCGGAGTCGGTGTCGGGGACAGGGGTGCTCTGGTACATGGGGTTGCGTCTCCTTTGTGCCGTGAACATGGGGGTTGCTCATCGGCTCGGTGGTGCGCCCGCACGAAGCCCTTCGCCTCGACGACCACATCATCGTTGCTGCATACGACGCCGCATCCGCTGGTGTGGTTCCCGAAGTTCGGAACGGTCTAGCACGGTTCGCGGCGAAACGGGGCGCGCGAAGCCGAATTTCCTGGTCGGGCGAGCCTCGGGAAAGGGCCGCTAGACTCGGCGGGCCGCCTCGCCACCGTTCCGGCGAGCCGAATCCGGCAGGAGCACCACCATGACCGACACCGCACTCGAACCGCGAGCACACGCTCGCATCGCGTACCTCGGCCCGGTCTCCCCGCACTGGGAGGTCTACGGCGACTGGGGCGATCGCACCGTCCTCGAGGAGTTCCGTGCCCGCGTGCTGGCCCGTCTGGTGCTGCTGCCCAAGGACGACCCGCAGTTCCGTCGCAACCGCGAGCGCATCGTGCGCGATGCCGAGCGCGAGCGCATCTCCATCGAATGGGACCTGGGCGTCGCCGAGGCCGACTCCTGAACACCAGCGTTCGCCCCGCACGCGGTGCGAGCGCTCGACGCGCCCGAACCAGCGCCCCAGCCGCAGCCGAACCGCGGTTGATCAACCGCGAGCTGAGTTGGCTCGACTTCAACCGTCGCGTCCTGGCGCAGGCGGAGGAGTCGGGTATCCCGTTGTTGGAGCGGTTGAAGTTCTGCGCCATCACCTCGTCCAACCTCGACGAATTCTTCCAGGTGCGCGTCGCTGCGCTGAAGGACCAGGTGGCGGCCGGGCTGATGGCGCGATCGCCCGACGGTCTCACCGCGCAGGAGCAACTCGACGCGATCGCGGCCCAGGTGCGTTCGTTCGTCGCCGAGCAGGAGCGAGTCACGTTCGACGTGTTGTTCCCCTTGGTGGCGGGACGCGGGGTGAAGATCGTGCAGTGGAGCGACCTCGGCACGAGCGACCATCTGCATCTGATGAGCTACTTCGAGCAGCGCATCTTCCCGGTGCTCACGCCGCTCGCCGTCGACCCGGCACACCCGTTCCCGTACATCTCGAACCTTGCGCTCAACCTCGCCGCGATGGTGAGCGACCCCGACACGGGTGAGCGACGCTTCGCCCGGGTGAAGGTGCCCAACGTGTTCCCGCGTCTGGTGGCGCTGCCCGATGGCAAGCGGTTCGTGCCGGTCGAGCAGATCATTGCGGCGCAACTCCACCAACTGTTCGTGGGCATGGTGGTGGAGGAACACGCGTTCTTCCGCGTCACCCGCAACGCCGACCTCACCCTCGAGGAGGAGGAAGCCGACGACCTGCTCGCCGCTGTGGAGATGGAGCTGCGCAAGCGTCGCTTCGGACGCGCGGTGCGGCTGGAGGTGCAGCAGGGCATCAGCGACGAGATGCTCGAACTGCTGGTGCGCGAACTCGACGTCGAATCGGCCGACGTGTCGCACCATCGTCAGATGCTCGACCTCACTTGCCTGTTCCAGCTGCAGGGGCTCGAGCTGCCGGCGTTGAAGGACACGCCGTGGCCGCCGCTCACCGCCGGTCGCATCTACCGCGCCGAGGCACAGGATCGCAGCATCTTCTCGGTCATCCGCGAGCGGGCACTGATGGTGCACCATCCGTACGAGAGCTTCTCCAGCAGCGTCGAGAACTTCATCTCGCAGGCCGCCGACGACCCGAAGGTGCAGTCCATCAAGATGACGATGTACCGCGCGGGCGGCGACAGCCCGATCGCACGGCACCTCATCCGCGCCGCCGAGCGTGGTGTGCAGGTGGCCGTGCTGGTGGAGTTGAAGGCACGGTTCGACGAGGCCACGAACGTGGGGTGGGCCAGAGCGCTGGAGCGAGCGGGTGTCCACGTGGTGTACGGCCTGGTGGGTCTGAAGACGCACGCGAAGTGCACGCTGGTGGTACGCCAGGACCACGACGGTCTGCGCCGCTACTGCCACATCGGCACCGGCAACTACAACAGCAAGACCGCGCGTCTCTACGAGGACGTCGGGTTCCTCACGTGCGATCCGGCCGTCGGTGCCGACGTCACCCAGTTGTTCAACCACCTCACCGGCTACAGCCGGGCCATCGAGTTCCAGTCGCTGCTGGTGGCGCCTCGTGACATGCGCACCCAGTTGGTCGACCTCATCGAGCACGAGATGACCTTCGGCGACGAGGGCCGCATCACCGCGAAGCTCAACTCGCTGGCCGACCCGGGCATGGCCGAGGCGTTGTACCGTGCCAGCGCCGCCGGCGTGCGCGTCGATCTGATCACGCGTGGCGTGTGCTGCCTGCGGCCCGGCGTGCCAGGGCTCAGCGAGCACATTCGTGTGCGCAGCATCCTGGGTCGGTATCTCGAACACTCGCGGATCATCCGTTTCGAGCACGGTGAGAATGACACACCGCTGTTCCTCATCGGCAGCGCCGACTGGATGGGCCGGAACCTCGACCGGCGCATCGAGGTGATGGTGCCGGTGTTGCATCCGAAGCACCAGGCCTGGCTCGACCAGGTGTTGGCATTCGACCTGGCCGACGACATCGTGCGCCACGAACTCGACGCCGACGGGCTGTGGCACCGTCGAGGCCCTGCCGACTTCGCCAAGGGGGATGCTCAGGAGCGTCTGTACCGCTGGGTGAACGAACGCCAACGGGTGTAGTCGAGCCACCACAATTCGAACGTCGTTCACCATTCGTTCACCCGACGTTGGCTGCGATGGCAGATTGGCTGTTTACCTTCTCACGTGTTGTTCCAATCCACTCAAGGAGAACCACACGTGAACATCCAGAAGCGGCGATTCGTCATCGCCGGCCTCCTCGCCACCTCGCTCGTCTTCGCCGCCTGCGGCGACGACGAGGGTGCCACGGAGGCCACTGACGCCCCCACCACCGAATCCGTCACCGAGAGCAGTTCGGAGGAGAGCACCACCACCGCAGCGACGGGTGGCGAGCTCGCCGCCGGCGAGGTGTTCGTGACCGGCTCCTCCACCGTCGAGCCGATCTCCGTGCTCGTGGCCGAACTGGCCGCCGAGCTGAGCGGCGGCGAACTCGCCGTCACCGTCGAGGGCCCCGGCACCGGCGACGGCTTCAAGAAGTTCTGCGCCGGCGAGGCCGACATCTCCGATGCCTCCCGCCCGATCAAGGACGAGGAAGCCGCGGCGTGCGCCGAGGCCGGCATCGAGTTCGTGGAGATCGAGGTGGCCTTCGACGGTCTCACCGTCGCCACCAGCCCGAACAACTCGGCCATCACCTGCCTCGACATCCCGGCGCTGTATGCGCTGACCGGCCCGGAGTCGGAAGGCTTCGACAGCTGGGCCGACGCCAACGCACTGGCCACCGAACTCGGCAGCACCTCGGGTGAGCTGCCCGACGCCCCGCTGACCATCACCGGCCCCGGCTCGGAGAGCGGCACCTACGACGCGTTCGTCGAGTTCGCCATCGCCGACATCGCCGAAGAGCGCGGTATCGAGGATGCGGGCACCCGCAGCGACTACACGGCCAGCCCGAACGACAACGTGATCGTCGAGGGCATCGAGGGCAGCGACACCAGCCTCGGCTGGGTGGGCTTTGCGTTCTACGCCGCCGAGGCCGAGCGCATGAAGGCCATCGAGATCGACTCGGGTGACGGCTGCGTCGCCCCGAGCATCGAGACGATCGCCGACGGCAGCTACGGCTTCAGCCGTTCGCTGTACATCTACGTCAGCACCACCGCTGCCGCCGAGAACCCGGCCGTGGCCTCGTTCGTCGACGTGTACCTCAGCGCTGACGGCATCGCCCAGGTCGCCGAAGCCGGCTACGTGACTCTCCCCGAGGATCGCCAGGCTGCTGCCATCGCTGCCTGGGACGCTGCCACGGCCTGACCCCTTCCCCTCCTAGGATGGGGCCGGGTCGCGCTGCGGCCCGGCCCCATCGTGGAGGAATCCCTCGCTCATGCAGCCCTCTTTCTCGTCGAGTTCACCGGTGCTCACCGTCGCTGAACTCCGTGGCAGCCCGCGTCGGATGCGCCGTGAGCGCACGATGCGAGTCCTCCTCTTCGGTGCTGCGGTCACGTCCATCGTGATCAGCGCACTCATCATCGGCACGCTGTTCACCGAGGCGTGGC
>SXGT01027218.1_pt1 | contig 15143 bp, 12 predicted proteins | sample 3176221 | NCBI WGS metagenome assembly SXGT01 (sample SAMN11356862, study PRJNA531348) | freshwater metagenome | isolation source: freshwater sample F1-120 | place: China: Fuxian Lake, Yuxi | collected 2017-12-25
CCAGTGCCGTGCCGATGCGGTTGGTCTGCTCGGCGAGGATCGCGGTGCGGAGTTCACCATGGACAAGGTCGAAGCGATGAACTTCGACGAAGATTTCCTGGCCGAAGCCATGGCCCGCCGCGTCGCTCTGCGTGAGAAGGTGACAGCCGAGCGCGAAGCGAAGCATGCCAAGGCCCATGCACCGCAGATGCCGGGACAGGCGGTGATTACCCTGCATCGCCCGTCGAAGAAAAGCGAAGGTCGCCCAGTCTTGATGGCCGTGGCTGCGAAAGGCGGCCTGATCAACGAACACTTCGGCCATGCGCGCGAATTTCTCGTTTATGAAGTGACGGGTGAGGGTGCCAAGTTGGTTGGTCATCGCAAGACAGAGTTGTATTGCAGCGGTGACGATAGCTGCGGCGAGGCGGAATCGGTGCTCAGTCGTACCTTGCGTGCCCTGGCCGGCTGCGAGGTGGTGCTGTGTTCCAAGATCGGCTATGAACCCTGGGGCAAGCTGGAAGCGGCGGGTATACAACCCAACGGCGAACACCCACTGGAAGAGATCGAACCGGCCTGTATTGCCGTCTGGCACGAGATGCTGAAGGCCGGCAAGCTGGCGCCGAAAACAGAATCAAAGGTGGCGTGATGGCCCTCGAAATCGTTGAAAGCTGCGTGAATTGCTGGGCCTGCGAACCACTCTGCCCGAGCAAGGCGATTGTTGAGGCTAAGCCCCCTCAGTTTCCACATTTCCTCATTGTTGCCGACAAATGTACTGAGTGTCTCGGCGACTTTGCCGATCCGCAATGCGCCACGATCTGTCCGATCGAAGGCGCCATTGTCAATGAACTGAACGAACCGCTCAATCCGGCCGGTTCGCTCACCGGTATTCCACCTGCCCGCTGGGCGCAAGTGCAACGCGAAATCTCTGCCCGATAAAATCATGGCCACTATCATCTTCTACGAAAAATCCGGTTGTTCCGGCAATGCGCGCCAGAAGGCGCTGCTGGAATCGGCCGGCCACACCATCGTGCCGCGCGACCTGCGCCAGACGCAATGGACGCGCAAGCGCCTGCTGGATTTCATGTACGCCTTGCCGGTTTCGGAATGGTTCAACCGCAATGCGCCCGCCGTCAAGTCGGGTGAGATTGTGCCGGAAGAACTTGATGAAGCCACGGCCCTTGGCCTGCTGGTGAACCATCCGCTGCTGATCCGACGCCCCTTGCTTGAAGTGGGCGATGAGCGCATGGCCGGCTTCGATGTGGCGGCCGTCGATGCCTGGTTGGGCCTGAACGGTGTCACCATCGATGGCGATATGGAAGCGTGTCGCCATGGTGACGATCCCAACCATCGTTGCCGCGATATGCTCGAGGCTTGACGCCAACATGCCTGCGCTCGCCAGCCAGGATGGCGCCATCGAGATTGCGCCCGATGTGCATTGGGTCGGTGCGCTCGATCCGAGTCTGCGCAGCTTCGACATCATTCTAAAGACTGCCAACGGCACCACTTACAACAGCTACGTGGTGCGCGGCACTACGGGCGTGGCGGTGATCGACACTGTCAAGGAAAACTTCGGCGAGACCTTCTTCCATCGCTTTGAGTCTGTAGCGCGTTACGACGAGATTCGCGCCATCGTGCTCAATCACCTTGAGCCGGATCATTCCGGCGCACTGCCGGAACTGCTCAAGCGTGCGCCGCAGGCGCAGCTCTATATTTCTTCGCGGGCGCAGCCGATGTTGAAGGGTTTGCTGCACGGTGATCGGATTGCCTACACGCCGGTAACGACCGGCGATACGGTCGACCTGGGCGACCGCACGCTGCGCTTTCTGCAAACTCCCTATCTGCACTGGCCCGATACGCAATGCACCTTTCTTGAAGATGCCGGCATCCTCTTTTCCGGCGACGTGTTCGGCTGCCATTTCTGCGATGCGCGCCTGTTCAACGACGCCGTGGGCGACTTCCGCTTTTCCTTTGAGTACTACTACGCGCACATCATGCGGCCATTTCGCGCCCATGTACTGGAAGCGCTCGAACAGATCGAACCGTTGCCGCTCAAGCTGATTGCGCCGGCGCATGGTCCGGTGCTGCGCGATGCGCCGGAGCGCTATGTGGTGCGCTACCGCGAGCTGTCCGCCTCGAAGCTCAAGAACGAGGCGGCTGGCGAAAAGACGCTCGTGGTCTTCTATGTGTCGGCCTATGGCAGTACGCGCGCGATGGCCGAGGCGCTGGCGGCGGGCGCGGAAAGTGTCGGTGGGGTGCGCGTCTCCCTCTACGACATCGAGGGCGGTGAGGTCGCGCCGTTTGTCGACCTGATCGAGGAGGCCGATGCACTGGCGATTGGCAGCCCGACCATCAATGGCGATGCGGTCAAGCCGGTGTGGGATCTGCTCTCCTCGCTGACTGCCGTCAACGTGCGCGGCAAGATTGGCGCGGCCTTCGGCTCCTACGGTTGGACCGGTGAAGCCATGCAAATGGTCGAGGATCGCTTGCGCGGCCTCAAGTTGCGCGTCCCCGTTAAGGGTGTTCGGGCTCGGCTGATTCCGACCACAGAAGAATTGGCCAACTGCCGTGTGCAGGGTGAACAGCTTGCCTTGCATCTCACCGGCCGCGTCGAAAACCGAATTATTGATATGGCCGAACTGGCCTGAAAGGAAAACTGTCATGCCCAAAGCACAAGTTACGTTCCAGGATGTCGGTGTTACCGTCACCGTTCCCGCCGGCACCCGCCTGATCGAAGTATCGGAGAAGGTCGGCGCCGGCATCACCTACGGCTGTCGCGAAGGCGAGTGCTGCACCTGCCTGACCAAGGTCGTGTCCGGCCACGAGAACCTTGCGCCACCATCGGTGCTTGAGGATCAGGTGCTCAAGGACAACTTCGCGCCGCGCCACCATCGCCTCGCCTGCCAGGCCCAGGTACTGGGCGGCGAAATCGTCGTGAAACCCGCCTGATTTTTCCTTACTGTTTTTATCAACCAGGAGCACGCTATGCCCAACGTTACTTTTACCAGCCCCTTGCACAAGGACAAGACCGTCTACGCCGTCGCCGGCAGCCACAAGCAGACCATCCTCGAACTCGCCAAGCAAAACCATGTGCCGATCGACTTTTCCTGCGGCGACGGCGAGTGCGGTACCTGCCTCGTCAAGGTCATCCATGTCGACAAGACCAAGAAGTTCGGTCATCCGCTGACCGAGCGTGAAGTCGCCGTGTTGAAGGATCTCGGCAAGATCACCAAGGCCCAGATCGAGGAAATGGGCGTTACCGACATTTGTCCGACCGAATGGCGGCTGGCCTGCCAGATGGTGCTGGACAACGAAGATATCGTTGTCGAATACCCCTCAAAATAAGCTGATTGCAAAGGCCGAGGCGAGTTACCTCGGTCTTGCCATCGGCGACGCGCTGGGTGCGACCGTCGAGTTCATGTTGCCGCGTGAGATTCGTGCGGCTTTCATGCCCAAGCGCGGCGTGCATCGCGAGATGATCGGCGGCGGCTGGTTGCGCCTCAAGCCCGGTCAGGTCACCGACGACACCACTATGGCGCTGGCGCTCGGTGCGGCGATCCTCGCGGATGCGGGCGCGGTCAAGCCGCTCTCCTGCGCACAGGCTTTTGACGGCTGGATGCGCAGCAAGCCGGTCGATATCGGCAATACGGTGCGCCGCAACCTCATCACCTTTCGCAATACCGGCGATCCCTGCGCGCCCCTGTCGGAGCACGATGCCGGCAACGGCGCCGCCATGCGCGTGCTGCCCGTGGCGCTGGCGACCTTTGGGCGGGATGACGCCGCCGTGCGTGCCGCGATTGCCGCCCAGGCGCATGTGACGCATCACAATCCGGTGTCGGATGCGGTTTGCGAGTTGCTTGTCTTCATGGTGCAGGATGCCCTGCGCGGGGCCAGTCTGCGTGAGCTATATCGTGGCCGTATCCAGCCTTTTGTCACCGCACATCCGGAATTTTCGTTGCGGCCCAAGCGTCGCGAAAATCCGAGCGGCTGGGTGGTCGAGACCCTGCAGGCCGTGCTGCAGGCGCTGCTCGATACGGGAAACTTTGAGGATTGCCTGATCGATGTCGTCAATCGCGGGGGCGATGCCGATACGACGGGCGCCATTGCCGGCATGCTGGCCGGGGCGCTCTACGGTCGCGAATCCTTGCCATCGCGCTGGCTGCGTGCATTGGATGCCGAGACGAAGAAACAGGTTTCACATCAGGCCCAAGCATTGGTGCAGGTGTAACCCTTACGGCGGCTGACTGCGGCATAATCACGCGTTTGCGTTATGGTTAGCGTCCTATAGCGGTCAGGGAGAAGCAAATTGCAGACGAACAAACCAGCAAAGCCGGTGGCGAAAAAGGCATCAACGAAAGCGCCAGCGGCAAAAGTGTCTGCACAGGATAAATTTGCACCCAAGCGAAGCGCGCTGAAAAAGACATCAGCCACGCCTGTAAATGCGCCCGATAACCAGCCTGTCGGTGAGGGGCCACTCTACTACGTAGGCATCGGTGCATCGGCCGGGGGGTTGGAAGCCTTGCGTCCTTTCGTCGCCAATTTGCCGGCGCATGCCAACATGACCTATATCGTGGCGCAGCACATGTCGCCCGATCACCGCAGCCTGATGGTCGAACTGCTGGCCCGCGAAACCGAGCTCACGGTGCTGGAAGCCACCCACAACCTGCCGCCGCAGGCTGATACCATTTATGTGGCCCCGCCCAATTCCGATGTCACCGTGGCCAATGGTCGCCTGCGTATCAGCAAGCCGACCAATACCATCGGCCCCAAGCCTTCTGTTGACCGCTTCTTCATGAGTCTGGCCGAGGATCAGGAGGATCATGCCATCGGCATCATCCTGTCGGGCACGGGCTCGGATGGCGCGCATGGCATCAAGGCAATCAAGGCGGCCGGTGGTATTTGCATCGCCCAGGAACCGAAGTCGGCCAAGTACAACAGCATGCCCAACGCGGCCATCCGCGCGGGTGGCACCGACTTGGTGTTGCCGCCTCCGGAGATCGCCACCCAGTTGCTGTCGATCGTGCAGTGGCCGCGCGCGCCGATCGCCGATGATCTGGATGAGAATCCGCCGTCGACCATCCGCGGCATTGTGCGCCAGATTGCCAGCCATACCGGCATGGACTTCTCGAATTACAAGGATGCCACGATCTCGCGGCAGATCATGCGGCGCATGGCGGCGATGCAGATTCCCGGGCTGGAGGCTTATGGCGAATACATCAGCACGCATGTGGGGGAACTGACCGAACTGGCCGGCAACTTCCTGATCTGCGTGACCTCGTTCTTCCGCGATCCTGACTCATTCGAGGCCGTGCGGCGTGTCATCAGCGAGATTCTCAAGACCAAGCGGCCGGGTGACGATATTCGTATCTGGATTCCCGGTTGTGCAACCGGCGAAGAGGTGTATACCGTCGCCATTATCCTCGCCGAGGAACTGGGGCTGCATCGCGACAAGTATCGCATCCAGCTGTTTGCGACCGACATCAATGGTGAAGCCGTCAGCACTGCACGTGCCGGCGTTTATCCCGAAGCGGCGCTGAATGGCGTCGACAGCGCGTTGATCGAGCGCTACTTCACGTCCCAGGATGGCATGTATCTGATCGACAAGAGCCTGCGCGAGATGACCTTGTTTGCACGGCAGGATCTGGTGCAGGATCCCCCCTTCGTGCGCCTCGACATGGTCAGTTGCCGCAATCTGCTGATCTATTTCAAGTCAGATCTCCAGGAGCGGGTGATCAAGCTCTTCCATTATGCTTTGCACAACAACGCCATCCTGTTTCTTGGCAAGTCGGAGTCCGTGGGCCGATTGAGCAACCTGTTCGTGGAAAAAGACCGGCGCAACAAGATCTTTATCAAGCGTCCGGTTACCTCGCCCGTCATCGGTGGTTTTGCGCGCATGCGCGGGCTGGGCGTCAGTGGCGAGAGTCTCGACTATGTGGCCAGCAAGACGGTCATACCGCCCTCCAACAGCGAGGTGGGACACGAGCGACTGTTCGAAATTTATGCGCCGCCGAGCCTGTTGATGACTGCTGACGGCGAAGTGCTGGAAATCTTTGGCGACTGCGGTGCCTTTCTTTCGATCCGCAAGGGCAAGGCCGATTTCAATGCCTTTACCCTGATCAAGCCGCCACTGCGTGCCGAGTTGCGTGCCTTTGCCCACCGCGTCGGTCGTACCAAGCAGAGCGCGATCTCCAGCCCGATCGAGTTGGCGGCGGATGGCGTTTCGCATCATTACCGCATGGCCGTTCACTACGGCGGCCAGTCCGAGTCGGAAAATCCCAATCTGCTGCTGGTGTGTTTCGAGCTGGCCGACGTCAAGCATACTTCGCCCGGGGATGCGGCGGGTGCAGGGATCGCGACCAGCGAGCGCATTTCCGAGCTGGAACAGGAAATCACCCTGAACAGAGAAAACCTGCAGACGGTGATCGAGGAGCTGGAGACGGCCAACGAAGAGCTGCAGTCCCTCAACGAAGAGGCGCAGGCCTCGAACGAGGAATTGCAGGCCTCCAATGAGGAGCTGGAAACCGCCAACGAGGAACTGCAGGCTTCCAACGAGGAGTTGATTACCGTCAACGACGAACTCGGCTCACGCACCGTGGAGCTGAGCGAATCGAACGGCGATTTGACGAATATCCTCAACAGTCTCCAGAAGGGGCTACTGGTGGTGGATAGCAACCTGATGGTGACCCGTTACAACCGGATCGCGCTGGACTTCTTCGATATCCCTGCGGGTAGCAAGCCCAACCTGACCTCCGTGCCGATGCTGGTGCATGTGCCGGACTTGCTGAACCACGTGGCCAATGTCATGAAAAGAGGCAAGGTCGATGAGTTCGAATTCAGGCGTGAGGACGATTGCTACTTCATGATCCGCATGACGCCCTATGTGGACGACAACCGCAAGGGTATCGGCGGCGTGGTGATGACGATTGGCGAAATCACCGAAAAGAAACTCGCCGAAGAAAGGCTCCGCCTTTCCGCCTCCGTCTTCGAACATGCCTCCGAGGCGACCGTGATCACCGATGCCCATAACCAGATCATCTCGGTGAACCCGGCGTTTACGACCATTACCGGCTATGCGCCGGATGAGGTGGTCGGCAAAAATCCGCATATCCTCAGTTCAGGCAAACATCCCAAGGAATTCTTCAAGCACTTGTGGGAGGTGCTGCTGTCCACCGGCGTCTGGCAGGGCGAAATCGAAAACCGCCGCAAGAACGGCGATACCTATACGGAATGGCTGTCGATTAATGTTCTCAAGGATGAGGCGGGTAACGTCATTCGCCATATCGCGGTATTCAGCGACATTACCGACGCCAAGAAGGCTCAGGAAACTATTGAGCGCCAGGCGACTTTCGATACGCTGACTGGCTTGCCCAACCGCAACCTGACGATGGATCGTCTCAAGCAGATGCTATCGTCGAGTCGCCGCAATGGACGCATGTTCGCCGTGATGTTCCTTGATCTGGATCACTTCAAATCGATCAACGACTCGCTCGGTCATGCCGCCGGTGACGAACTGTTGGTGAAAACCGCCGTGCGCATTCGCGGCGTACTGCGCGATGCCGATTCGGTCGGTCGCATGGGGGGCGATGAGTTCATCGTGTTGCTGAACGATCTGAGCAGTACCGAGGACATCATCCCGATCGCCAACAAGCTGCTGGCCGAGGTGCGCGAGCCGCTGGTGGTTGCCGGGCACACCTTGCAAACGGCGACCAGTATCGGCATCACGGTCTATCCGATGGACGGCGATACGCCCGAGATCATGCTCAAGAATGCCGACAGCGCCATGTACGAGGCGAAGAAGAATGGTCGCAATACCTTCTGTTTCTTCACCCATCGCATGCAGGATGAGGCCAACAAGCGCCACTGGATCGACAGCGAGTTAAGCACGGCCCTGAAACGTGAGCGCATGCATGTCTATTACCAGCCGATCATGCGTCTCGACACCATGCAACTGGCGGGTGCCGAGGCGCTGTTGCGCTGGCAACATCCCAGCAAGGGTTTCATTCCGCCCGATGTGTTTATCCCGGTTGCCGAACAGAATGGAATGATCGGCCGGCTCAGTCACTGGGTGTTTGAAACCGGCATTGCGGACTGGGAACACTGGACGCAGGAATCGGGCACCCGCCTGTCACTGGCATTCAATCTTTCTGCCGCCCAGTTTGTTGCACGCGATCACATCGAGCAGATGCTGCGCCTGCTCAGCAAGACCAACCTGGCCAAGGAGCATCAGGTCACCATCGAGATTACCGAGAGCCTGAAGCTTTCCGACAACGAAGCCTATGTCGACATCCTGCGCCAGTTGCAGCAATGCGGCTGCCGTATCGCCATCGACGACTTTGGCACGGGCTACTCATCGCTCAGTTATCTCAAGCGCATGCCAATCGACATCATCAAGATCGACCGTTCGTTTGTGCGCGATATCACTACCGACCCCACCGATGCGGCGATGATTCGGGCCATCCTGCAGATGGCCAGTGCCTTTGGCATGGAGACGGTGGCGGAAGGGGTGGAAACGCCGGAACAGCTGTCCTTCCTGCAGGAACACGGGTGCCATTTTGCGCAAGGCTTCCTGTTCAGTAAGGCGGTCCCTTATCCCGAATTCGTTCGTTACGCTCAGGGTATCAAGGGCGCTTGCTAGGCCGCGCCGACCTGCCAGTTCAACTGTTTACCAATTCGGTACAGCCCAGCAGCCAGGGAATATCCGCCTCGATGATTTCGATGCCCATCTTGCCGAGGAAACGCCGCTCCTTGTCGGTCGGCTGCTCGATCAGCGCCCAGCCGGACGGTTTAGCTGCACCGTAAATCAGGTCCGACATCACCATGCGTTCGCTGTCGCGGTTGAAGCGTATGCCAATGAACAGATACTGCTTGTCTTTGCGCATTTGCTTGATGAATGATGGCACGGCAAAGCCGCCCATCAGTTCGGTGATGTAATCGACGTAATCGGCATCCGAGGCGATGTAGGACGACTCGGGCCGGGGGGCGCCCATCGGCTTGAACAATACCGGCAAGTCGATCGCGGCTTGCTCGGGCAGGATGGCCGTATAGCTGGTGCCGTCGTGGGCGAACAGCTTGAAACGGTAGTCCGTGCCGCCCAGTCGCGCACAGCCTAGCACCAGCAGGTGGGGCAGGCTGGAAAAGGAATCAAGCAACTGCGTATCGCGATTGATATCGATCACGTAGCGCGGTTGCAATGCCTTGATCCAGTCATGCACCGCGCTGCGTGTCCACTGGGTAGCACCGTAGGTGGCATCAAGAAATTTTGTCACTGCCGCGCGGCCGCGTTTCAGTTCGATGTTCATTGCGGCGCGCGGGAATTCATACATCAGCTTGGGCGACATCGGCTTGCCACCGTTCATGGCGATGATTACTTCATCGCTGGTTGCGGGCATCGCTGCGCCGGTTTCTGGGTTGCGCACATCGGCCAGGACACCCGAACCAAGGTAGGGCACGATGCTGCCATTTTTCAGTCCACTGAGTAGTTGGGCGTGCATTTCTTGGGTAGGCATGAAGCTCTCCATAACAGTTTGTAGGACACATGCAATTCTTACGCCCGGCTGGAAACCCGCACCAGTGCGAGCATGCTTGTCTTGATGTCATCTTTGCAACAATAGAACGCCCTATGCCGTCCTGTCAGCGCCGACTTTTTCGGGAGGGTCAATAAGTCTGGCGATAGCCTCTGTGTTGCACTATCACTTTGGTAAGATCGGCAGCGCACTTACATCGGAGGAAGAAAATGAATGCTGTCTGGAGTGCGTTCATGGTCATTGGGTTTTGGGTAGGCAGCATCATGCAAGCTATGGCAATGGGGGTTGCGCCACAGGTCGAGCATTTGCGTCTGGGTGCCTTTGAGGGCGATGTCGGTGCCTTGCAGTGGATCGCCAAAGAGAAGGGTTTCTTCGACAAGGTGGGCTTAAATGTGGACATGAAAGGCTTTGCCTCTGGCAAGGCCGCTACCGATGCCTTGCTGGCCGGCCAAGTCGATGTCACCACCGGTTCGGAATTCGTGTTTGCCTCCTTGAGCGTGTCTGAGCCGCAGCTGCGCATCCTCGGCAATATCAGTCATTACCGCAATAAAGGCGTGGTGGGGCGGCGCGACCGTGGCATTCGGGTGCCCGCCGATCTCAAAGGCAAGCGGGTGGGCGTGACCGTACCTTCCGGCGCCGAATATTCGCTGCATGTGTTCCTCGCTCAGCATGGCATGACGATGAAGGACATTACCCCGGTGCACTTGTCGCCCAATGAAATCATTGAGTCGCTAGCCGCCGGCAGCATTGATACGGCGATTACCTGGCAGCCGCATGTGCAGGTGGCCGAAAGACGGCTGGGCAAGAACGGGGTGATTTTTCCTGGAGACAGTTACGATATTTTCCTGTTGCTGATCACCCGACAGGACACCCTGGTGTCGCAGGAGAGCGCACTCAAGAAGCTACTGGCCGGCCTGCTGCTCGCCGAGGAGTGGGTGCAGAGCAGGCCAGAAGAGGCCAAGCAATTCATCGCTACCCGTTTCAAACTGGAGCGTGCTTACGTGGATAACTTGTGGTCCAACATGCGCCTGACCATGAATTTCCCCCAGGAATTGATGACGGCCTTGGATGGCGAGGCCAACTGGCTGATGAAGTATCGGGGCATGGCGGGAGGGCGTATCCCCAACTATGCTCAATACATTGCCCCCGGCCTGCTCAAGGCGGTCCGGCCGGCTGCCGTGACCGTGTTTTCCCGCTGAGTCAGCGAGACTGCAGTCGTGAAGATTCGGGCCACTTTCTTCCTGACGCTGCTGATCGGCGCGCTTATCGTCATGGTGGCCTCGCTGACCTTCGGCTACATGCAGTTGCGTATCGACGAAGCGGTCCAGCAGAAGGAAACCCTTGATCGCATCACGCACCGGGGAGCGGATCTGGTTCAGTTATCCACCGAAGTCCTGCTTTACAACGAACCTCGGGCCGTCCAGCAGTGGCAGCAACTGTTCGACTATCTGCTGGAACTGACCGGACAGACGGGCGTGATCGCTTCTGCGCGTGCGCGCGACCTGACCGAGCGGGTGCGCGTGGTGCTGGATGAAATGCCCCCCTTGCTGGCGCGGGCGGGCGAGGTTCATCGCCATGCGCAAGGCGATAGTCGACAGAATCCGGACGAGTTGCTTGCCTCGCAGTTTTTCCGCAAGAACGCGCAACTGCAGACCTTGTTGCGGGAAATCATCCTGTTGTCCGAGACCGATCTCAGGGAAAGCGTGACGGGCACCAAGCAACGCATGCTGGCGGCCTTTGCATTGTTCGCCGTGCTGATCGCCATCCTGATGCTCGTGGCGTCCACCTTATTCCAGCGGGTGATCTTGCAGCCGGTGCAGCATCTGGATCAGGTCATCGACGCGGTCAATGCCGGCCAGGCGGACCGGCGTGCGCGCATTTTCAATGATGACGAAATAGGCATGGTTTGTCGTGCCTTCAACGAGCTGCTCGACTTGCAGCAGGCGCATCGTCAGGAACTGCAGGCCGTGGCCAACCAGTTGCACCTGTATGCCGAACTGTTCGAGAACAGCGGGGAGGCGATCCTGATCAGCGATTGCGACAATCATATTGTTGAGATCAATCCGATGTTCACGCAGATGACCGGCTATGTCATCGACGACATTCGCGGCAAGGATCCCAAATGCCTGGCCTCCGGCCAGACGCCGCGCGAAGCCTATCAGATGCTCTGGGCTGCGCTGGCCGCGAGCGGGCATTGGCAGGGCGAGATGTGGGATCGCCGCAAGGATGGCTCGATCTATCCGAAATGGACCTCGATTTCCACGCTCCGCAACGCGCAGGGTGAGGTCAACCATTACATTGCCAGCTTTACGGATATCAGCGAGCGCAAGGCGGCCGAGGCGCGAATCGAGCGGCTGGCCCACAACGATGTGCTGACGGGACTGCTCAATCGTTATAGTCTGGAAGGCCGTCTGGAACAGGCGTTATTGACCGCCCGTCGCGAGAGTCGTCAGCTGGCTGTGTTGTTCATCGACATGGATCGTTTCAAGCTGATCAACGATACGCTGGGTCATACGATGGGTGATCGCCTGCTGCAGGAAGTTGCCGCGCGACTGCGCATGGGCGTCCGTGAAAGTGATGTGGTGGCACGCCAGGGGGGCGATGAGTTTGTCATTGGCCTGACAAATCTGGAAAGCAGTTCGGCCGCTTTCCAGATTGCCGAAAAGCTGCTGCAGGCATTGTCCGAACCCTATCGGATTGTTGGACAGATCCTGCACTCGAGCCCGAGCATTGGCGTTGCCATGTTCCCGGATGATGCCGACAGCGTGGCCGGCTTGCTCAAGAACGCCGATGCGGCCATGTATGCCGCCAAACAAGGGGGACGCAGCCGGGTGCATTTCTTCACGGCCTCCCTGATGGTGGCTGCCGAGGAGCGTCTGACCCTGGAACGGGAATTGCGCCTGGCGCTGCAGGAAGGGCAACTGGAGTTGCACTACCAGCCGCAGGTTTCTGCGCTCGATAACCGCATTTGCGGGGTTGAGGCCCTGGTGCGTTGGCGTCACCCTGAGCGCGGCCTGATACCGCCGCTCCGCTTTATCCCGATTGCCGAGGAGACCGGGCTGATTGTGGCTTTGGGCGCGTGGGTGCTGGATGAAGCCTGTCGCCAGGTGGCGGTCTGGCAGGCGGCTGGCATTGGGGATGTCCAGATGGCCGTCAATTTGTCGGCGCACCAGTTGCGCATGCCGGGATTTGCTGAGACGGTTGCGGCCACCTTGTTACACCATCGGATCAAGGGGGCGGCGCTGGAACTGGAGATTACCGAGTCGGTGGCGATGGAGGATCCCGAAGCGGCAATCATGCAACTCAAGCGTTTGCGCGATCTGGATATCCAGTTGGCGATCGATGATTTTGGCACCGGTTATTCCTCGCTCGCCTATCTCAAGAAACTCCCCATCCAGACACTCAAGCTGGATCGCAGCTTCGTCGAGGATATCGAACATGATGCCAATGATGCCGCGATCAGTGCGGCCACCGTCGCGTTGGCACATACGCTGGGCTTGCGTGTCGTGGCTGAAGGCGTTGAAACCGTGGCACAGCGCGATTTTCTGGCCAAGGGGCATGGCTGCGATGTCCTGCAAGGCTATCTGTTCGGGCGCCCCGAGCCGGAAGCGGTTGTAACGGAGATGTTGAAGCGTCAGCTTGCTTCGCTTCAGGGCACCTCGCGCGGGTAACGGCTCACTGAACCGTCTTTGCGGAGGGGGGCGAAAAGTCGGTGCTGACGGGACGGTGGTGCGTCTTCAACGGTCAGTCGGTACGTTGCTTGTTGTAGCAGCCAGTGGCTTCGACGTTTTAGCGGTTCTCCAGCGCGGCTTCAGTAGCGACGCGCGAGTGTCATCGCCGAGGACGGCCGCGCGCAGCTTGGCAATGGCCTGCGCGTGGATCTGGCTGACCCGTCCCTCGGTGATGCCCAGGATGACACTGATTTCGCGCATGGTGCGCTCATCGCTGTAGTAGGCCTGCATGACGGTTTCTTCGCGCTCCGTGAGTTCGCTGAGGGCGAGCAGCAAGGTGCGTTGCACGATTTTGCGTTCAAGCGCGGCAACCGGGTTCGAGTTCGTACTGGCGCACCATGAGATGAAGTCGCGCTCTTGCTGGACCTCGTCGAAGTCGTCCAGCGAAAACAGGGTGTAGCCATCCGCCTGCTGCAGCAAGGACTGGTAGGCATCCAGCGCCATGCCCAGTGCTTCGGCAACTTCACGTTCCAGGGGCATGCGGCCAAGAGAATGACAAAGTTGCGTGATGGCGACTTCGACGCGGCGCATGTCGCGGCGGACCTTGCGGCTGCCGGGGTCGTTCTCGCGCAGACCATCAAGCATCGCACCGCGGATGCGCTGCGATAGATAGGCGTCGTAGCTATTGCCTGCCTGCGAGCCGGATGATTGGATGATGGTCACTAGCAGGCCGACCATGCCGTCCTGAATCAGATCGTCCGCCTCGACATTCGCCGGCAGACGACGCAGCAGCGAGCGTGCGATGGCGCTGACCAGCGGGGTGTGCTGGGTAATCAGCCGCTCGCATTCCGCGTCGCTGAGACGTTTGGGTTTTAGCGGAGTAGCAACCTCGTTCATTTACTGTCTAACGGCTAGAACGTCTCGATCTTGACGGCGTAGGCACCACCAATTACCAGATATTCATCCTCGCCTTGCAGCACGCCGGGCAGCAGGGCGCAGTGGAAGAAGATCTTGGCGACCGGCACGTCGACGGCGAGAATGTAATCGCCAAACTCGCCGGCCCGCTCGCGTGAGGTGCTGAAGGAGGTAATGTTGTTGAACAGCACCACTTGGCGCCCCTGTTGTCGATGCTGGTCAGAGAGCACTTCATGTTCGTCGAGGCGGTTGATGCCGCGGTAGAGCGTGAGGTGTCCACCCTGACGGCCGGCGCGGTCAAATTCGTATTGCCCGTAGGCGTAGAGCAGATCGAGTTGCGCTTCGAGGGCGTTGGTGCCATACAGTCCGGTAGCGCGCATTTCTTCATAGCGCTGCCAGGGGCGACTGGTGAAGTCACGCAGCGGTTCACCGTGGTGGCGCGGCACGAGGCCAAAGCGCGATTCGACCCAACCCTTGAGCACAGCGCCTTCGCGGCTGTCCGCATCGAAGCTCCAGCCGCGCAGGATGCGCAGCCAGTTGGCTTTTGCTCTTTTCGTCGTGCCGGCATCCAGCCCGGCGTCTTCGAGGTGATCGAGACAAAAATGGGCGTTCAGGCCGTCGCAGAAGAGGCGGGCGCGTTCGTGCGCCGCTTCAATCGGGTCGAGCAGGCGGAACAGCTCGGCATGCAACTCCTCGACGCCATCCAGTTTGAGTGGCGCAGGGTGCTGCTGGAAGGTGAGGCTACCGAGGATGACCGCCGGCAGGTTGCAGCGGTTGATCGGCAGGCGTGCCCACGACGGAAGTGTGGGAGTTTGGAGCGGATTGTCGCAAGTGCTACAAGAACTCACTGAGGGAATGGGGATGCTGGTCACGTATAAATCTTAGTTTTATCAGTGGGTTGTCTTATTTGTGTGATGGTGGCACGCTCCTTGCCATTTACTCGTCGGGAAGCGCGATTTGTTCTGGATTGACTGAGCGCCCAAGCGAATTTCACACAAAGGAGATTACACCATGGCAAAACTGCGTCAATGCGCCATTTACGGCACGGGTGGTATCG
>SXGT01537918.1_pt1 | contig 15141 bp, 10 predicted proteins | sample 3176221 | NCBI WGS metagenome assembly SXGT01 (sample SAMN11356862, study PRJNA531348) | freshwater metagenome | isolation source: freshwater sample F1-120 | place: China: Fuxian Lake, Yuxi | collected 2017-12-25
AACACCGCGTTGAGCACTTCTCGCAAGTCCGTGGTCCGAGTTCGTCCACCTCCCGGCGTCGGCAACAACGGCGTCATCAACAGCCACTGTGACTCCGACAAATCACTCGGAGAGGGCTTTCGGATTTGTTCCTGGGCATCCATGCCAATCCTCCGCTTCGTGTTGATGGTCACACCAACTCACACCAGCGGACCCGTAAACCGGGAACGCTTCCTTGTCCAGAACTCTTGTCTTCCCACACGCCCTCTCATTGGCTCTGCGGTGGCTTTGGCGGACGAGGGTGTGAAACCCGTCGCGGCGGCGGGGTATCGAAAGTTCTCGTTCACTGGCAAAGCCGACGGTGAGGAGCGTCGCTGGGATGCCTTCGTGTGGTATCCCTCGGCCAAAGAAGCCGAGCGATACAACTACCGCTTGCAAATCGGTTTCGTCGCGCCGGATTCGGAAGTCGCGAAAGGCTCGCATCCGTTGATTCTGTTCTCTCACGGATTCCTGGGAGCCGGCGATCAGGTGATCTTTTTGATGGAGGCGTTTGCTCGGCAGGGCTACATCGTCGCGACGCTCAATCATGCGGACTCGTTGTTCCAGAAGCGGACGAAGCCGATCGAGCCGGCGAATTTCGCCGACGCCAAGAGTTGGACCGATCAGAAGTTTCGCTCTCGCCGAGAGGACATGGTCGCTCTGCTGGATCACTTGCTGGAACAGAACGGCCGGAAGGAATCGTTTCTCTTCGAGCATCTCGACACGAAGCACGTCGGAGCCTGCGGGCATTCTCTGGGCGGCTACACGGTGCTGGGCTTGTCCGGCGCGTGGGATTCGTGGCGCGACGAGCGAATCCAGGCGGTGCTGGCGTTCTCGCCGTACTCGATGCCGTTTCTGACGCAGGGGAGCATCGCGAAGATCAACATCCCGGTGATGATCCAAGGAGGCACGCTCGATGTCGGGATCACGCCGTTTCAGACACCGATCTACAACGCACTGCCGGGGCCAAAGTATCTGGTGGTGCTCAAGAACGAAACGCACTTCGGCTGGACGAATCTGGTTTCGCTCGGCAGAACCACGACCGAGGTTGTGAAGGACGGCAACGCACCGCTCATCACGGACTACAGCGTTGCCTTCTTCGAGCGACACCTGCGGCAGAAGAGCGGCCAAGAGACCGAACTCTTGCAGCAGAAGCACCCGCGCTTGGATTCGTACCGGCACGACGAGAAGTGACTGCGGTCGCAGGCTTTGCCGGACTATTTGGTGTCGTCGTCCTTCGCGCTGGTCTCGGATGATGGACCCGTCGTCTTGCGGTCGGGGTCTGGTTGACGGGGGGCGTTGATTTCGGGACGCAGCCGCCGCCGTTCTTCGGATGCCTTGGCTTTGGCCTCGCGCAATCTCGGATGGTCAGAATCGGAACCGTAGTACGATTCCAGCAACTGGCGCTCGTCCTGAGCAAGTTTGTAGCGGGCGAGTGCATTACGGAGGCCGTCTACGTTACGAGCTTTGAGAGCTTCGCTCACGTCCTCAGCAGGGGTTTTGGAAAGTAGATGGAAGGTTGCGAGTAACGTCTCCCGCAGAGTGGATGATAGGTCGAGAACATCCTCGGCGACTCCACCATCATTGAAATTCCAGGCCGAGTTTTCCGGCTTTGTTTTGTTGAAGGTGGCCTCGATGGTCGGAATCGTTTCCACTGCGGCGTTGCCGATCCGAGCCAACGCGAGGGCGGCCAATTGCTTTCGCGAAAGCTGCGTTCCCCGATTGCCGCCGCCGCCAAAACCGCCGCCGGTTGAGGGTACGGAAAAGAAACCGCCGCCTCCGAATGGGCGAACGGTCCCCTGACCTGGAATGAAATCGTCCTCCTCCAACAAGACATCGGCAATCGCTTTGGCCGCTGGAGCCGCTCGTGGTCCCATGAGGGCGGCATATCTCAATGCCTCAGATCTCCGATCACCCACCAAAGAGGAGGGCCGAACCTCGCGTTGCGAGATCACTCGCTTGAGAACTTCCGACACCGCGGCCGCTTCCGCCTCGGAATCGACCAAGGCATGAACGGCGATCAGAGCCACGTCGCCATCTTTGTCGGCGAGTGTTGGCTGCCACTCCTTCTGAATTCGCTGCCGTAACCCTTGAGACAACTCTTTCGGACCTCGCCGGGCCAGCCACCACAGAGCCGATGTTCTGATCTCGGCATTTGGGTCATGGGTGAGATTGAGAACTTCCACCGCGATCGGCTCTGACCGCAAGGCTGGATCGCCGAAATAGTCCGCAAAAGAATTGAACCCCACCGGCGCGATCCAATTGCTGATGACGATTTCGAACACCATTTTGCGGCTGCGGAGATTTCCGTTTCGCAATTCCATTGCGGCCGCTTGGGCCAGTTGTTGTCGCGGCATTTCGTTGAGCAAATCGATCAAATACCCCGACAGGGATCGGCGGTCGTTACTCGACCCCCAGGCCGAATTCACATTCACGACACGAAACAGCTTCAACGTCTTCTCGCAAACGGTTTGCGTCTGTTTTTCGTCCAACAACAACCGCAACGCTTCCAGTGCATCGGCCAGCCGAGCGGGACTCCGTTCGACATCCAGCACCGCGAGCCATTCGTCGAACGTCTTGCCGTCGTAGCGAGCGGGGTTGGCCATCGGTTGCGGGTTCGCGGGAGCGGGCTGCGGCGCGGTTGTTCCGGCAGGCGCTTTCGGGAGCCGCTTGGCGAGTGGTGTCTTCGGCAACTGGTCGCTGAGTTGCGAGCGGAGCAGTCGGAGCACCTCGTCGATCTCGGCGTGGTTCGGCTGCGTCTGTGTGACGAACAGCAGCCGCTCGGCGAAGATCATCAGTTCGCCCCCTGCGCCGTCTTGGTCCACCCACGGGCCGGTGGTCGTGAAGAGGGCGTCGATGACGTCTTGTTGCTCGACCCCTCGGCCGAGCAGGTCGCGCATGTCGTAGGTCTTCAGCGAGAGCCGTTCCAAAATTGCGGCCTTGGTGGTCACGATCAACACACCCTCTTCGATGTTGGCCGTCAACTGCAACGGCTCAAGGAGACGGCGGAGAACGACCTGGAACGGCACGTCCTTCAGCATGAGCGTCACCGCCGAGTCGGCCGCGATCCCCTCCTCGGTGAGCTTCTCCGTATCCAACAGGATGCGGACCTGCTTCGAGTCCTCCAAGAAGCTGATCGCGTCGGTCAGCGGTTGGTCGCTCACGTCGATCTCGGCCGGTTGCGACAGTTTCTTGCGGAGCAGTTCATCAGCGGCAAGCGGGTAATCGGTGCGGCGAATCTCGGCGGGCGATTGCGGCAACGGACCAGCCGCCGCTTGCTCCAGCAGACGCAACGCCGAGATGACTTGATCGTGAACCGGCGGCGTCTGGCGAATAATCAGGACGTCTCCCACCAGTTGGATCGTGCCACCCGCTCCGTCCGTCAGTAGCCAACTGCTCGATGTCATCAGGCCCAGTAGTTGCGAGTACTCCCCCGCCACCGTTTGTGTTTGCAGAGGATGGAACACACCGTTGTGATCAAAGGCACCCGTGGCGCGATCGCCGGCGGCCGCTGCTCCTCCGCCAAATTGGAAATGCAGTCGCGAAGAGATATCGACTTCCGGCACTTGGAAAAACCCGCCACCACCACCACCGCCAATCGACGCACCGACCGGTTTTCCGCCTGCTTGGAGGATCGCATTGTGAGCCGCCAGCGATTTCTCGTTGGCCAGCCGCACGATCTTGCGGACCATCGGCAGCGAGCGGCCAATTGGGTACATGCGATTGACCAGCCGCTCGCTCGCCTTGGCGACGGTCGTGATCCGCACGGAAGTCCCGTCCCACGAGTGGGTCAGTTGCAGCGGTCGCAGCATCAGCACCAACGCCGACTCCAAACTCGAACCGCTCAGTTGAAAGGTGACGGGCGTGTCGGTCGCGGTTCCCTTTTCCGTCAGCGCTGGCACGTCCAGCCAGATGGGGATTCCCGCTTGTTCGGAGCAGAAGGCCACCACGTCGGTCAACGGCTGGTCCGAGAAATCAACGTCGATCTTGCGACGCATCGCCTCGCGGAACTTGGCCTCGGATTGGCCATCGGGATTCTCGGCGAGCCACTGGTCGATGCTCTTGGCTTTCGGGTTCGGCTTTTCATCGGCGGGTTCGATGTCATCTGGAAACGCACGGTCGTCGTCGGATGCGGTGGGATTGCTCGGAGGGTTGACACCCTCCGCTCGCCCAGGGGAGGCGACTGCGACCACTTGGCCTTTGGGGACTTCGACCACTTTGGCGACGACGACATCGCCGCGCATCACCACGACTTTCTGATGGTCGATCTTCAGCCCGTCCGCTTCACCGACGAGTTCGATTTCGTACTCGCCCGCTGACAGCTTGGTGGACTTCGCGGTCTTCGAGACCTCGAACTTCTCGACCTCACGGCCCGATTTCTTGACGCGCACTTCAATGCCGTCGCGGACACTCTCGATGATCAGCTTGCCTTTGTTCAACTCGATGGTGATGACGATGCCAAACGCGGCGAGGAACAGAACGGCCAGCGTCGTGACCAACCAGCGTCGTGGCGTTCGCCGTCCGGTCCCCTCTCCCTCCGGGAGAGGGCACGCTCGGCGCGGGTCTCCCGACCCCGCCGCTGCGATCGACCGCAGGTCTCCCGAATGCGGTTCCGGATTGATCGTGTGAAGTGAATCACTGGGAGACCTGCGGTCCTGCCATGCGGCGGGGTCGGGAGACCCGCGCCGAGCGCTGCTTGGTTCCCGCACCCCAGCCCTCTCCCAGGGGGAGAGGGAGCCGGGCAGCGAGCATCCCTGGTCGGTGACGGGCTGAGCCAGTCGGCTGGTCCGTTGTGCCAGCGCCGCGAGATCGTGTCCAGCGCACCACGGTGCGAGGACTGTCGCGAATTCGGTCATCGAGGCGAACCGCTCGGCCTGATCGCGGCGCAACGCACGGTCGATGATCGCAGCGAGTTCCTCCGGTAGATCGGCTCGGCGTTCGCGAATCGGTGGAGCGGTCAACGTGGCGAGTGCTCGCAGCTTTTGCAGCGGCGTCTTGCGGTCATCCTTGGCGAACGGAGCGGAACCGGTCAGCAATCGGAACAACGTCGCTGCCAGTGCGTAGATGTCCGCTCGCGGGCCGACGAGGTGGCTGTCCTCCAACTGCTCAGGAGCCATGTAGTCCAGCGTCCCCATCAGTTGTCCGACGGTCGTCAGTTCATCGACGGGAGCCTGCTCGCCGCTGAGCAGCGCGAGGCCGAGGTCAAGGATTTTTAGGAGCGGGGAGTGCGGAGTGCGAAGCGCGGAGTTGGTGACAGCCGTACTTAGTTCCGCACTCCGCGCTCCGCATTCCGCACTCTGCGACAGCATCAGATTGCTCGGCTTGATGTCCCGATGCACGATGCCTTGCTGGTGGGCGTATTCCAAACCGAGTGCCGCTTGACGTGTGATCTCGCAGGCGTCGGCGATGGACAGCGGGCCGCACGCTTTCGCGAGCGTGTTGAGGTCACAGCCTTCGACGTATTCCATCACGAGGAAGTGCGTGCCATCGACTTCACCGGCGTCGGTCGCTTGCACGATGGCCGGATGACTGAGTTGCCCGATGACACGCATCTCCCGCTGAAACCGCGCGACCGCTTGCTCGTCGCCGAGGCGTCTGGCGGGGAGCAACTTCACCGCGACCAGCCGATCCAGCCGTGTGTGAACCGCTTTGTAGACGGTCCCCATGCCTCCCGAACCAAGTGGCTCCAGCAAGCGATAGTCGCGCAGTACCAGCGAGCGATCCGCTGTCGGCTTGGACGACTCGTGATTATCCGCTGCCGGCTCGATGGACTGCACCTTGTCCAAGGCTCGTTGCAAGGCGTCGTCGGTGGCTGGTTCGGGAGCCATCGCCGGTAGTCTCAGGCCGCTGGTCAGCGTGTCGGACGCTCGGTCGAGCTGCGAGACTGTCGCTTCACAATTAAGGCACGATTCCAGATGCGCGGCGACAACATCGCTTTGCTCATCGGAGAGTTTTCCCAGCAGATAATCCTTGAGCGTCGGGGCGTCGAAGCAATTGGCGGACGGCATGATGTGACCCTGTGGCGGCGGAAATGATTGGCACACAAGATAACAACGCGGCGGCGCGACACGACTTTTCGTAGGTCAGCCTTTCCAGGCTGACCCGATGAGCCAACGACGCCGTTTGCCAATCCGGGTCAGGCTGGAAAGCCTGACCTACTGGCCGTCCCCCAGCTCGCGGCGCAGACGGCGAAGCACTCGCGATTTCGCCTGCCGCACCGAGTTCGCCGACAATCCGAGTTGCTGGGCAATCTCATCCGTCCCCAGCAAATCGACGGTGCTCAGCCAGAAGGCTTGCCAAGTTCGGTCCTCGAATTCGCAGCGGACCCGATCCAACGCGCGGCGGAAGAGCCGTTGCAGTTCTCCCGGATCGGTCGCGGCGTGCGATTCGTCGGACCAGACTTCCGGGATCGACGACAGCTTCAGCCAGGCTTCGGTGCCTCCTGCGGCGGCTTCGCGATTGGCATCACGGCGGAAGTGATCGCGCAATTTGTTGCGAGCGATCGTCCACAGCCAGCCTCGAAACGTGCCGTTCTCCGGCGAGTGCAGAAATCGTTCGATTGCTCCGGCAACCGACGAAAAAACTTCCTGGGTCAAATCGCTGGCATCCTCGGCCGACAAGCCGTGACGACGTCCCCAGTGATAGACCAGCGGACCGTACAGCTCGGTCAATCGCCGCCAAGCTTGCGGATCGTGATGACGCATGCGGCTCAGCCAACTGGCGGAGGTTTTGCTGGCGGACGGTGATGGAGAGAGGCTCATGGCTGATGCGGGGGATTACAAAATCTCAAATTTCAAATTTGAGATTTCAAATGGAAGGACAGGATTCGCACGAGTGGCGACTCACGACCGGCGGGGCTACCGTATCGCCCGCGCAAGCACGACGCCAGAGGTTTGGGATTTGGACCTTCCTTGGTCATTGAGATTTGGACCTTGGACATTTTCGAAAGTAGCCTCCGATGAGCCGCGCCGACGACCTGGCCCTCGTTCACGAGTACACGCAGAGCGACAGTCTCATCAAGCACATGCTGGCGGTCGAGGCGGCGATGCGGGCGTACGCTCGGAAGTTCGGCGAGGACGAGGACAAGTGGGGCACCGTCGGTTTGCTGCACGACTTTGACTACGAACGCTGGCCGAATCCGCCCGATCATCCGTTGCAAGGTGCGAAGATTTTGAAGGAGCGCGGGTACTCGGACGAGATCATCTACGCGATCAAGTCCCACGCGAGCTACCTGACCGATTGCCCGCGCATGTCGCTGCTCGACAAGGCGTTGTTCGCGTGTGACGAGCTGTGCGGTTTCATCACGGCCTGCGCGCTGGTACGGCCGAATCGGCTCGAAGAACTCGAACCGAAGAGCGTCCGCAAGAAGATGAAACAGGCGTCATTCGCCGCCGCCGTCCACCGTGAAGACATCACCGAGGGAGCCGCGAATCTCGGCGTCGATCTCGACGAACACATCGCGTTTTGCATCGCCGCCCTGCGTGAAATCGCGGCGGATTTGGGGCTGTTGCCGGTCGCCGCCGCAGACTAACCCGAAGCGTCCGTTTTGAAGTTGCGCAGTTCGTTAGCCACGAAGTGGCGGAGGATTTTAGCCGTGGGCGAAAGCCCACGGATCACCGAGGAAACGGTTCGCAGCCCTGAAAGGGCGAAGCTCGATGCTCTCGTTGAATTCGAGCGTCACCCCTTCGGGGCTTGATGGTCCCTCTGACCGTGAAACCGTGGGCTTCCGCCCACGGCTAAACTCCTCCGCCGCTTCGCGGCTATGAAATGCGCAACTTCAAAGAGCGCCAGCGAGGACGAACGCTTCACTCGCACCCAATTCAGCGCGTCTCGACGAGTGCCCTCGCTGGCGCTTCGGGTTAGTCTGAGACAACCCCTGTTGCCTCGATTTGGAATCGTCCGCTACAAGCCCGACCCTTCGTTGGGCGTGAGTGCCCCACCTCGAACACCCTGCGGATTTCCACGGATGGAAAAACCTTCGTTCACGATGTTGCTGACCTGCGCCGGCCGCAAGGTCTCGCTGGTGAATCAATTTCGCCAGGCGTTCAACGAACTGGACCTCGACGGCCGGATCATCGGCGTCGATTCGTCGTCGCATTCGGCCGTGCTGAGCATCTGCGACAAGTCGTACATCATTCCTCGTTGCGATCATCCCGAATATGTGCCGACGCTGCTCGACGTCTGCCAGCGGCACCAGGTGCAGTTGTTGTTGCCGCTGATCGACGTCGATCTGCTGGTGCTCGCCGAGCATCGCGAGTGCTTTTGTGAGGTCGGCACACTGGCGATGGTCTCGTCGCTGCCGGTCGTCCGAATCTGCCGCGACAAAGAGAGCACGTCGCAGTTCTTCGATCAACGCGGCATTCCGACGGTTCGCATCGTGTCGATCGACGACGTCCGCAGCGGCGACGTGCCGTACCCCGTCTTCATCAAGCCGACGAACGGATCGGGGAGCCAGCACGCCTACAAAATCCACAACCGCGAGGAGCTCGATTTCTTCGCCCGCTACGTTCCGAACCCGCTGCTGCAGGAGTTCGCCATCGGTCAGGAGTTCACCGTCGATGTCCTGTGTGATCTCGATGGCCGAGTCATCAACGCGGTCCCGCGACGACGTCTGGAGGTCCGCGCCGGCGAGATCAGCAAAGGTGTGACCTGCAAAGATTGGCGAATCATCGATGCGACTGTCGAGCTGGCGACGAAGCTCGGTGGAGTTGGCCCGCTGACCGTGCAGTGCTTCGCGGGTGACGGGTCCGATGCGGCGATCCGGTTCACCGAGATCAATCCGCGAGTCGGCGGCGGGCTGCCGCTGTCGATCGCGGCCGGAGCCAACTACCCGAAACAGATCATCCGCATGGCACTGGGCCAGTCGATCGCACCGTGTGTCGGCGACTTCGCGGACGAGTTTTACATGTTCCGTTACGAGGAGGGGGTGTATGTCCCCGGAGCGAATCTCGCGGACATCCCCTGTCTGCGCGAAGTCACTCAGCGCCGTGCTGCTTGATCTCGATGACACGCTGTACCCGGAGCGGGAGTTCGCTCGCGGCGGCTTTCGAGCGACGGCAGCCCTGTTGGCCGAGCGGCTGTCACGATCGTCGAACGAGAACAACTCCTGTAGCCCAGGCCCTTGTGGCCTGGAGTCACTCACTCGCGCACCTGAATTGCTGATGAATCAACCGACCCACGAGGGGTCGGGCTACAGGACGGACGAACTCTTCGAGTCGCTGTGGAAGTCATTTGAGCGTGGAGTCCGCGGCTCGATCTTCGACACGATCCTCGCCGAGCTGAACGTGCCGCACGACGACGCGCTGATTGCCGAACTGGTCCGAGCCTACCGCTCGCACGAACCGCAACTGACTCTTTTCGAGGACGCCGATCGACTGCTCGAATTGCTGTGGCCCAAATATGGTGTCGGCCTGCTGACCGACGGGCCAGCCGACGTACAGCGGCGCAAGGTGAAGTCTCTCGGCCTGCAAAGCCGTGTCGAAGCGATCGTCTACTCCGACGACTTTGGTCGCGAGCACTGGAAGCCGTCGCCGATTCCGTATCTAGAACTGCTTCGCAAAATGCACGTCGATCCGTCACACGCGGTCTACGTCGGCGATAACCCGAAGAAAGATTTCATCGGAGCACGCCGCCTCGGCCTGCAAACCGTTCGCATCCGCCGACCAAACACCGAACACGGACACGTCGAACCCGCACCCGGCTTTGAAGCCGATCACGAGATCACGTCACTCGATGCCCTGCCCGATTGGCTCGCCGCCAACGAACGATCCAACCGACACGCCGCGTAACCCAAGTCCTTGAAAGGGTACGACGAATTGAGGGAGACGACGAATAAGACATCCGATTCGTCGTCTCCCTCAATTCGTCGTACCCTTCTTCCAAATCAACGATCCGAAATGACAACTCATTCCATTTCACGCCGCCCGCGACTCGCCTACGTCACGACGCACGCCATCAGTGCTGAAAACCTGATGAACGGCCAGCTCACGTTCCTGCGCGAGCGAGGCTTCGACATCACCGTGATCGCCGCTCCCAGCGAGTCGCTCGACGTCGTCCGCGAGCGCGAACAAGTCGCCACGATTCCGATCCCGATTGAGCGAGAGATTTCTCCGCTCGCCGATGCGCGGACGCTCGCGAAGTTGTGCGGCATCCTCCGCATACTGCGGCCAGACATCGTCAACGCGGGGACTCCGAAGGCGGGACTGCTCGGCATGATGGCCGCGAAGCTGACCGGCGTGCCGGTGCGGCTCTACACGCTGCGCGGGTTGCGGCTGGAGACGACGTCGGGCTTCAAGGAACGATTACTGGCGGCGACCGAGCGGATCGCCGCGAGCTGTGCTCATCAAGTGATCTGCGTTGGCGACAGCTTGCGGCAGGAGTTCGTGCGCCGCCGACTGGTCGCAGAGGACAAGACGATCGTGCTGCGGCACGGCTCGTCGAACGGCGTCAACGCCGCACGATTTCAGTACTCGGCGGAGCAATGGTCGCGGATCGAACAACTGCGAGCCTCGCTGGGGATTCCGGCAGAAGCTCCCGTCATCGGCTTCGCCGGGCGGCTGACGCGCGACAAAGGGATCGTCGATTTGCACGCGGCGTTCACGCGGCTGCTCGACGAGTTTCCCAATCTGCGGCTCGTCCTGATCGGCTGGCCGGAGGAAGGGGACCCTTTGCCCGCCGATGTCTGGCAGACGATTCAAGCGCATCCGCAAATCCTCCGCACCGGAGCGATCAAAGACCCGTCGCTGCATTACGGTCTGTTCGACCTCTTCGCGTTCCCGTCGTACCGCGAGGGCTTTCCCAACGTCCCACTGGAAGCGGCGGCGGCCGGAGTTCCGGTGGTCGGCTACTCGGCGACGGGCACACTGGATGCCGTCGTCGATGGCGTCACCGGCCGACTGGTCCCGCTGCACGATTCAGCCGCACTCGCCAACGCCGCCGCTGAGTACCTGCGAAGTCCCTTCCTGCGCCGTCAACACGGCGAGGCCGGACGCCGTCGCGCTCTGCGCGACTTCCGCCGCGAAGACATCTGGCAATCGCTGGCGGACTTGTACACCGATTGGCTGAGCAAACGCGGATTGCCGTTGCCGATTTCGCTCGATGAGAAGAGAGTCCCTCAACGGAAGGCGGCGTGAGTGACATCGTAACCCGAAGCGTCAGCGAGGGCGGGCGCTTCCTCGACGATGTTCATGAATGAGTCTCAGTGAAGCGTTCGCCCTCGCTGACGCTTCGGGTTACGAATGCAGGGATGAAACGCAGTATGAACTGGCTAACCCACCCGTATCGAACCTTCGGAAAACGCCTGTTGGACCTGAGCGTTTCGGTACCGGCGTTGGTTGCGGTTGCTCCGCTGTTCGCGGTGCTCGCGGCGGCGATCAAGCTGACGTCGCGTGGTCCGGTCTTCTTCGTGCAGGAGCGGTTGGGGCGCGACGGGCGGACGTTTCGGACATTCAAGTTTCGGACGATGACCGATCGGCAGCGGACGTCGCATCAAGAAATTTTCGGCAAGACGGACGAGATCACGGCGGTCGGCTTCTGGCTGCGACGATTCAAGCTCGACGAGCTGCCGCAGTTGTGGAACATCGTCAACGGCGACATGTCACTGGTCGGCCCGCGACCGGCGCTGCCAGCTCAGTTGGCCGAGTACACCGACCTCGCGCGACAACGGCTGATGGCACGTCCGGGACTGACGGGACTGGCGCAAGTCCACGGCAACATTTTCTTGAGCTGGCCGGAGCGCTGGGTCTACGACGCCGAGTATGTCGCTCGCATTTCGTTCGCACTCGATGCGTGGATCGTGGCCCGCACAGTGGCCGTCGTGGTGCTCGGCGAAGAGCGGTTCCTGAAAAAGCCAACGCCGCCCGACGAACAAGTTCGTCGGGCGGCGTAACCCCAACGACTCACCCCCACTGGGCTTGCCCCAGTGGTTCATTGGCTTCCGCTCAACTCATCCTGTTGCCAGCAACGAGTAGTGCAAAATCCAATGAACCACCCCGGCAAGTGGGGTGGGGTGAAGGCTATTCCTCCGGATCAATCTGGTAGGTCGTTTCGCCGAGGTTGACGAGGACCGGTTCGTCGAAGGCGATGTACTTGGCCAGCGCGGCGTGCTTGGCGGCGAGGTCGAAGTACTCGCGGCTGAACTGGCGGACGCGGATCGCCTTCTTGGCTTGCTCGTCGGAGACGGTGGAGTCTTGCCATTGATTGTTCTTGCGGAAGAACGATTTCTGGCCGACTTGCCGGAGATTCGATTCGGCTTCCAGGCGTTTGGCGGCGACTCCCGATACGCCACCAAGACTCGCACCACGGTTGCGGCTGAGGCTCGATGTCGGTCCCGATTGCGGCTGCGCGGACTTGGCGCGATCCGACAAGTCTCCCCCGAAACCGCCACCGGCCGGGGCGTTCTGGGCGGCTTGCAATCGACCTTTGAATAAACGTTGCTCGAAGCCTTCCGCGCCGTCCGCCTTTTGGAGTTCGCGGCGGGCAACGCCACTGGCGCGAATCGCATTGCCACTGTCAGCCAGCCGCACGTTTTCGTCGGCGAGGAAGCTCGTGTACGGCGTCAGGATGCCGTGCTGGATCGAGAGCCGCACGAGTTCATCGACCAGTTCTTGGTTTTGTCCACGCAGGTCGAGTTCGTCGATGATCTCGCCGACTCGGCGGGTTGCCCACAGTTTTTCGACGAAGCCGAAGGTCTCGTCGTTCGACTTGGCGACGAAGTTGGCGGGGAACCCGAACGTCTTCTTCTGGTCGGCCGCGACGCCGGTCAGCGTGACTTTCGCAGCTCCGGCCTGACGATACCGGCCGACCCAGACGAGTTGCTCGCCTTGGAACAGGTCAGTCAGTTGTCGCGGGTAGGTGCGGCTGATGAGCGGCGTGGTTGAAGCAGGGATGACCGCGTCGATGTCGACGTTGATCGCGATGTCGGTCAGGACCGGTGAGCCGATCTTGCGATACAGGCTCGACACCGAGGCTTCGATGTTCTCGCTGGGGCGGACGTAGACCGATTGGCCACGATGGTCTCGCGAGATGCGGTCGAGCAGCCGACTGTTGACGTCGAAGCCGACTCCGAAATTGAAGACGCGGGCGTTGACCTTGTTCGCGTCCTTGGCCTTCGCGGCGATCCGTTGCTCGTTGAGTTCGCCGACGGTCGGGATGCCGTCCGTCAGGAACAGAACGTAACTGGGACGCTTCGGATCGGTCAGTTGGTTGAGCGCGGTCTGCATAGCTCCGTCGATGTTCGTGCTACCTCCGGCGTACAGGCCGTCGGCGAATCCGAGCGCGGCTTTAATCGTCGCTTCGTCCGCTCGTTGCAGTTCGGGACGAAAACTCTCGACGGCCGAGTCGTAGACGACGACGTTGAAGTTGTCCTCCGGTCGCAGTTGTTGGATCAGAAACTTGAGTGCTCCGCGAGCCTGCTCGAACTTCTGCCCGGTCATGCTGCCGCTGCGGTCGATCACGAACACGCAGGTTTTCGGCAGCGGCTTCGCATCCGGCCGAACGTCGGGCGTTGCGAGCATCAGAAAGTAGCCGTCTTCTGAATCTTTGGGCCGATAGCTCAGGACGCTCATGCCGACGGCTCCCCGTTCGGTGCCGAACAACAAACGGAAATCGTCCGGGTTTGAGACGTGGTTCAGCGTCAGCTTGCAGACGGCATGTGTGCCGTCCGGCCGAGTCAGCTCAATCGCGTGCGTCGGGCTGTAGACGGCCTTTAACGGCTCAGACGTTTCGACTCGCACGGCGATGTTCATCGACTCGATCGGATGATGCGCGTGCTTGTGAGTTCCGATCGGCAGCAGCAGGTCGGTCAGGCCGCTCTCGCTGCGGAGCAACTGCTGGTAGCGAATCTCGACTTTCCGCTCGGCCTGCGGCGGCACAGGGAAGACGCTCGTCTGGAACAGACCTTGGCCGAGGTATTCGAGCAGAGCCGGGTCTTTTCGCTGGCGGACGATCGACTCGTAAATCGCGCGGGCTTCATCCTTTTTCATGAGCTTGCCGGCAAGCTCCTTGCCATCGACCAGCAACGTGAGCTGACTGACGGCCGCATTCTCCGGCATCGGGAAGAGCAGTTGAGCTTCGAGCACTTGGCTGCTGACGTTCTGGAAAACTTGCGAGAGCTGCACGGTCGCGATCTGGTCTTTGACCGTGACGTTCATGTCCACCGATCGGACTTTGTAGGCCGACGGCGGCAGAGTGGGTCGATTTACAACCGGCGGCCGGATGACGCGCACTCCGTGGTCGATGATGACCACTTGAGCTTGAGCGAGGTTGGCAAACAGGGCCGCGAAAGCGGCGACGATGAGAGTCCAAAATCCTCGCTGCATGGCAATTGCTCCTTGTCTGGGACCGCGAGCTTGATGCGAATTAGGCGGTTCGACAGGTCGTCGCTGGCCGAAGTTCCCGGAAAATTCGGCTGCTTGCTGGCCTTGAAGGACAGGTCTAAACTCGTGCGGCATCAAACTAACCCGAAGAGGCTGTGATTTATTGGAGCCGTGCCCGTCAGGAAGCGGTTAGCTGTCCTTGATTTCACCGCTTCCTGACGGGCGCGGCTCCAAACCATGAACTCACAGCATCGAAGTGCCCGCGAGGGCGGACGCTTCACCGACCGGTCAATTCAACTCGTCTGGAGCGCTCGCCCTCGCTGACGCTTCGGGTTAGGAGTAAACCCGCGTGGAGATTTCGGTCAATGGAGAGTCTCGGCAAGTCGAGGCGGGCTGCACGGTGGCGAAACTGCTCGATGAGTTGAAATTGCAGCCACGCTATCTGGCGGTTGAGCGGAATCGGGAGCTTGTGCCGCGGGCGACTCATGCGGCGTGCGTGCTTCAGCCGGGGGATTGCGTCGAGATTGTGACACTGGTCGGCGGCGGCTGATCGGACGTGGGAGTCCTGGCGAACGTAGCCGCCTCGTTCCGCGATGCGAAGCTATCGCCGTTGGTGCTCGAAAAGAGAATCACGCACAAGACCGATTGCTCTGCCTTGCGGAGCAAGGCAGCTAGTGCGTTTGCAAGTGGATTGAATCAGTGAGGTGTAAGTCCTCGTCGAAGTTGGTTTGAACTTTGTATCCGAACGTAACTGCGTCGTCGTGAGACGGGGTGGAGAGCAACGGGAGGAGAACGGCTAGTCCGTAGG
>SXGT01382558.1_pt1 | contig 15140 bp, 15 predicted proteins | sample 3176221 | NCBI WGS metagenome assembly SXGT01 (sample SAMN11356862, study PRJNA531348) | freshwater metagenome | isolation source: freshwater sample F1-120 | place: China: Fuxian Lake, Yuxi | collected 2017-12-25
CTCGGTACACGTCCTGACCGTGATGTTGTCGGTCCGGTTGATGCGATCGACGAGGTACTGCGACATCCCGGCCTCCAGCGATGAGCCGCGGATCAGCATGGTGACCGACTTGGCCGTCTGCGACATGTACATCGCGGCCTGGCCCGCCGAGTTCGCGCCGCCGACGATGTAGACATCCTCGCCCGCACATTCGTTGTTGTCGGCCACGGACGCGCCGTAGTAGACACCCCGGCCGATGTAGTTGTCCCCGGGGGCGTCGGGATTTTCCCAGCATCCGGTGATCTCGAGCTGGCGGTAATCGACGCCGGTGGCCAGGATCACCGCGCGGGCGCCGATGGTCTGGTCACCGTTGAGGTGGACGGTGTGGGCCGCACCGATGCCGCCGGTCTTGAGCCGGCCGGCCTCCTGCGTCGTGATGACCTCGGCGCCGAAGCGCTCGGCCTGCCGCCGGGCGGTCGTCGTCAGCACGGCGCCCGCGACGCCGTTTTCGAAGCCGAGGTAGTTCTCGATCTTCGAACTGCGGCCGGCCTGGCCGCCGGTGGTCGCCTTCTCGATGAGGACGGTCTTGAGGCCTTCGGAAGCGCCGTATACCGCGGCGGCCAGGCCGGCGGGGCCGCCTCCGATCACCGCGAGGTCGTACATGTCCAGCTGCGGACTGGTGGACAACCCGAGCAGCGCGGCCAGTTCCGCGTCGCTGGGCGCGACCATCGTGTGGCCCTTCTCGGTGATGACCACCGGAAGAACGCTGTCGTCGAGGCCGGCGGCCTGGAGCAGTTGCTGGCCCTTGGGCTCGTCGGCGTTCACGCTGCGGAACGAGTACTCGTTGCGGGCCAGGAACTGGCGCACCTCCCAGGACCGGTCGTTGTACCGGTGACCGATGACCTTGGTGTACGGCATGCCGCGGTCTCCGACCGAGCGCCACTCCTCGAGCAGTCCGTCGATGACGGGATAGAGCTTCTCCTCCGGTGGGTCCCACGGCTTGAGCAGATAGTGGTCGAGGTCGACGACGTTGATCGCGTCGATTGCGGCGTGGGTGTCGGCGTAGGCCGTGAGCAGCACCCGGCGGGCCATCGGGAAGAACTCCATCGCCTTCTCGAGGAATTCGATACCGCTCATCTGCGGCATCCGGTAGTCGGCGACGAACACGGCGACGGTGTCGCCGCGCAACTTCAGTTCCTTGAGGGCCTCCAGAGCGTCGGCGCCGGATTCCGCACGGATGATGCGGTAGCGCTCGCCATAGTGGCGGCGCAGGTCGCGGGCCACCGCACGGGAGACGGCCGGGTCGTCATCGACCGTCAGGATTGCGGGTAAACGGGGTTGGTTCTCAGATCCGGGCATTGCCTATAAGTATGCGCCGCTGGTCTGACGAATTTCTGCCCGGATGTCCGGTTCGGGGACGGCATCGCCGAGGGCGAACACGGCATCCGTCCCGGGATTCCTAGACTCCGGGAATGACCGTCCTCGAATTCTCCGACTCCGTTGCCGTCGCGCTCGCCCCGGATGCGGTCTACGCGCTGGTCTCCGATGTCACCCGGATCGGGGAGTGGAGTCCGGTGTGCAAGGCCTGCTGGTGGGACGAACCCGGCGCCGGTGCCGTGGTGGGGGCGTGGTTCACCGGCCGGAATGTCCTTCCCGAAAGAACGTGGGAGACGCGCAGCCAGGTGGTCGTTGCCGAACCCGGACGCGAGTTCGCGTGGGAGGTGAACAACGGCTGGGTGCGCTGGGGCTTCAGTGTCGAGCCGCAGGACGCCGGATCGCGACTCACCCAGTACTGGCGATTCCTGCCCAAGGGTCTCGAGGGATTTCGCGAGAAGTTCGGTGACGACGCCGACGCGCAGATCGCTCAGCGCTCCGCGTTGGCGCTCAGCGGTATTCCGGCCACGCTCGCCGCGATCAAAGCCGCCGCCGAAGCGCAGCAGTAGATCCCCGGGTCAGGAGGAGCGCGCCACGATGACGGGGGTGCGGGCGGCCTGCGCGACCGCGGCCCCGACCGATCCGAGCAACATCCCGGCGAACCCGCCGCGGCCGTGGCTTCCGACGACCACCAGTTGCGCCGTCTTCGCGTGCACGAGCAGCTGGTGGGCGGGATGATCACGGACCACCGCCCGTCGGACCGCGACGTCGGGATAGCGCTCTTGCCAGCCGGCGAGCCGCTCGGCCAGGATTTCTTCGGCCTGCGGCTGTAGCGTCATCCACTCTTCGTTGGGGTACGCGTACACGGTCAGGTCGCTCCATGCGTGCACCGCGATCAGCTCGACCCCGCGCAGCGAGGCCTCCTCGAAGGCCACCGCGACCGCCGTCTCCGAGGCGGGTGAGCCGTCGATACCCACCACGATGGGGTCCCGCCCGGACTGCACCTGTGCATCGGCGGTGGCGTGAATCACGGCGACCGGGCAGTGGGCGTGCCGAAGCAGCCCGGCGCTCACCGAGCCGAGCAGAGCGCGACCGGCGCGGCCGAGCCCCCGACTGCCCACCACCACCAGCTGCGCCCCCTTGGACAGGTCGGACATCGTCGACACGGCATTGCCCTCGACGAGGTGTTCGGTGATCGTGAGCGGACCTGAGGCGGCGACAGCCTGCTCGGCGATCGCCGCCGCCCCGGACAGGATCTCGCGACTGCGCTGCGTGGCGATCCGCTCCAGGTGGTCGGCGATCGACATCTCGTACCAGGTGCGTAACCGATCGTCGGGCAGAACGTGTGCCAGGGTGAGCCCGACGTTGTGCAGCGCAGCCTCCCGCGCGGCCCAATCGACAGCCGATCGGCTCTCCTTCGAACCGTCGACTCCCACCACGATCCCTCGGTGTGACGTCATCTCGAACTCCTCGAATCGGCGAGCCGGCGTGGCACGGAACGCAATGGTGCGGGCCCCGAATCGAACGTAGAGCGCGTCGCGGCCCGCCGGACGGAGGCTTTGGTCACCGCCTTCAGGGGACAACGGCCCCTGCAGGCGCAGGAAGATGGGTGACGGACCCGGTACCCGAGCCTGCCCGCCGCGCGATACCGCGCAGCATCTTCTGTTCCATCACGAAATGCGCGATGTCGAACACGAAGTGGCCGGCCGCGCCGCCGTTGCCGCGGGCCAGCAATCGGGTGGCCCCGAATTCCTGCCGGAGTGCGAAAGCCCAAGATCCCGAGGCTTTTTCGCCGCGTCGGAGACGCTCGAAGTCGGCGGGGACACCAGTACCAGGTGCGAGTCGGGCTGCATTGCGGCCACGATCTGGCGGGCCGCTGGACCATACCGGCGGGCCAACCAGATCGTGTCCCCGACGTGCACGTGTTGCCATTCGGGATGGATGGCATCGGCGTTGTGAACGTCGGCGCCGACCGCGCGCTCCAGCAGCGAGTAGCTATAGAACCCGCCCCGGTCCTCACCGATCTGGGCCAACCACGGCCAGATGTCGGCGCTGGAAGCGTCCACGCTCACCGCGCGGGTCGTTCGCGGGCCGGCTGTGTGGACCAGTTCGTCTCCCGGCAGCGTGGCCGCAACCTCGTCGGCGCGTGCTCCCCAGGTGTAGAGCCACGGCCGCAGGTGTAGGCGATAGCACGCGGCGAGGCCCACCACGGCCGAGAGCGCTGCCAGCGCGGGGCGCTGCTTTCCCACCATGACCTCCGTAGGGCGGTTGCTGTGGTGCGGGGCGAAATGCTTCCGGTAGCCGACGGCTCCCGGTGAGTCACTGGCTATCTGATCACCGCCCGCCGTCGCAGGCTAGGGACCGAAGTCCCTTCCGCCGGGGTCGTTCGTCCGGGGAGGGCCCGCGGCCGTCCATGTGTGGATGCGGCGCGGGCAGCCGATGACTTTGGGCCCTTACCGACCGAACCCCGCGGGGGTACCAAGAGAGACATGCCCCACGGAGTAGATGCGGTACCGGCCTTCGATCTCGACATCACGATTCGCGGGGTCTTCCCGGGCGCCGTGGAGTACGCGCGAATCAAGATCGGAGGTCTCGGGCGATTCACCCGTCACCCGATCACCCACGCGCGCCTGCGCCTGACGCTGGGTCGCCGAGATGTCGATGCGTATGCGGTGATCGCGCAGGCCAATATGGATGTGCGGGGACGTCCGGTTCGCGCCCAGGTTGAGGCCGCCACCGCCCATGAAGCGATCGACAAGCTGGAGGCGCTGATGCGGCGGCGTCTCGAGCACGTGTGCGAGTTGTGGGAGCCGCGCCGCGGTCCGGATGCGGCGCCGCCCTGGCGTCACGCCGCGGAGTCCGGCGCGCGGCGTCCGCCGGTAACCGGCCGGGCCCGGATCAGCAGGCGCAAAAGTTATGCCATGGCCCCGTGCACCGTCGACGACGCCGTCGTCGAAATGGAGATGCTGGGATATGAATTCCACCTTTTCCGCGAGATCGGCAGTGCTGCAGCGGCCGTCGTGTACCGCAGCGCGCCGACGGGGCTGCGCCTCGCCCTGGTGGCCCCCGCGCTCGCCGACCAGGTGGCACCATTCCAGCAGCCGGTCGGCATCAGCGGCCATCCGGTGCCCTGTCTGCGCGAGGAGGCAGCGGTGCAGCGCATGGACCTGATGAAGCTGCCCTTCCTGTTCTACATCGACGCGGCAGCCGGGCGTGCCGGCGTGCTCTACCGGCGCCTTGACGGCGACCTCGCGGTGATCACGCCCGCTGGGTAGGTGGGGCCGCTCAGGCGCGGACCACCGCCACCGGCGCCGACGCGGATTCGGCAACGGCGGTGCTGACCGAACCCAGCAGCATCGCGGAAATGCCGCCCCGGCCCCGGCTTCCGACCACCACCAGCTGAGCATGCCCGGACTCGTCTATCAACCAGCGGGCCGGCTTGTCGCACACGATGCGACGGTGCACCGTGACGTCCGGATACTGCTCCTGCCACCCGGCCAGCCGCTCTCCGAGAATCTCGTGGCCCTGGTCTTCACCCGGGTGCCAGTCCCTGCCCGGTACCGGAAACAGGGCGACATCGCTCCAGGCATGCAAGGCGACAAGGTCGACGCCGCGTCGTGACGCTTCGGCGAAGGCGAACCCGATCGCCGCCTCCGACGACGGTGAGCCATCGATACCGAGCAACACCGGCAGATCACGGTCGGTGTTTGTGACCACGCCGTCCTTGGCGACGACCACCGGACACCGTGCGTGGTGCAGCAGGCCCCGACTCACCGAGCCCAGTACGCCCCCACCGACCGGGCCGAGTCCGCGACTGCCGATGACGATCAGATCGGCGCTGCCCGAGGCTTCGGTGAGCTCCGTCATCACACCGTCGTGCCGACGTTCGACCAGGGCCTCCGGTGCGGGCGAACCGTCCACCGCAGCGCACAGAGTCTCCTGCGCGAGCCTGATGACGTTGTCGGCGTTGTCTTCCTGCCACCCTTGATAGTCCGACAGCACCGCCTCTATCGACCAGCTGACAATGATCGGCGACACCACGTGCATCAGGGTGACGGGGCGGTGACGCAGAACCGCTTCGCGGGCCGCCCAGCGCACCGCCGCCAGTGACTCCGGTGAGCCGTCGATGCCGACGAGGATCCCGAATCGAGTTGGTGATTGCGACATTTGGTACTCCTGTGAACGGTTTCTCTGACGTTAGGGCAGTGTCGGCGCCCGCTCAGGAGTCCTTGGTGTGTCGAACAAGGGACTTTGTACCTCAGACGGGGAGGGTGTGCGCTGCCTACAGTCGACCCATGACCGACGATGACCACTCGATGACGATCCTGTCCGTGACCGAGTGCTGGAATCTCCTGGCGGGCGCAGCGCTTGGCCGGTTGGTGACCACGGTCGACGGCAACCCGGCGATCTTCCCGGTGAACTACGCCGTGCAGGATCGGACGATCGTGTTCCGTACGGCACCGGGCACCAAGCTGGTCAGTGCGGCGATCAACAACAATGTCCTGTTCGAAGCCGATGGGCACGGTCTGAGCGAAGGCTGGAGCGTCATCGTCGCGGGAGTTGCGCGCTCGATACGCAGTGACGAGGACATCGCCGAGGCCGAACGCGCCGGGGTGGTTCCCTGGACAGATTCGGAGAAGCCGCATTTCGTCCGGATCCGGCCGTTGAACGTCACGGGCAGACGATTTCGGTTCAGTGTCACCCCGGCGTCGGCCCTGCCCGTCGAAGATCCCGTGTTGGGATGACGAAAAACACCGCGCAGGAACGCCGCACCGGCATCGGTACCACCCACTGCGTCCTCGGCGGACCGTGACACCGCCGTCGATCATCACCGTCACGATGAACCCGGCGCTCGACATCACCGTCGATGCCGACGAGGTGGTGCCCACCGAGAAAGTTCGTTGTCGGGGCGAGAGATACGACGCGGGCGGCGGGGGTGTCAACGTGGCGCGCTTCGCGCGGGCACTCGGGGCGTCGGTGTCGGCGGTCTTCACCGCGGGCGGCCACACCGGGGCGCGCCTCGCCGACCTCGTGACGGCTTCCGGTGTCGACTCCAGTCCGGTCGGTATCCGGGGCACGACCCGGGAGAGCTTCACCGTCAACGACCGTTGCTCGGGCACACAGTTCCGGTTCGTGCTGCCCGGGCCCTCGGTCGATGACGGCGAGCAGGACCGCTGCCTCGACATCCTGCAACGCGAAGCCGTATCGGCTCGATTCGTGGTCGCCAGTGGCAGTTTGCCGCTCGGTGTGCCGCCGGACTTCTATCAGCGCGTCGCAACCGTCTGCGCGCGCGCCGGTGTGCCGCTGATCCTGGACACCTCCGGGGGCGGGCTGACGCACGTCACGGCGGGGGTGTTTCTGCTGAAACCGAGTGTGCGGGAGCTTCGTGAGTGCAGTGGCCGGGCGCTGGACACCGAGCAGGAACAGACGCACGCCGCCCGTGAGCTGATCGACAACGGTGTCGCAGCAGCCGTTCTGGTCTCCCTCGGCGCGCAGGGCTCGCTTCTGGTGACACCGTCGGAATGCGCCCGGTTCCCGGCGATCCCGGTGCCGGCCGCCAGTGGTGTCGGAGCCGGAGACGCGATGGTTGCCGGTCTCACCGTCGGTCTGGTACGCGGCTGGACGTTGGGCCGGTCGGTGCGTTACGGCGTGGCCGCCGCGACCGCAAAGCTGCAGACACCGGGCACCTTGGTGTTCGACCGTGCGCAGGTGGAGCGATTTTTCGAGTCCGTGCCGATGCCGTCGGCGTCCGAGGTCAGGAGCTGACGCCGGGCCCGTGGGCCACTGGAGTCCGGACAGCGGCCGGCGTCGAAGACCGGCGGGAGTCGGTATGCGCCACGACGACAGCGAGCTCCGCGCGAGTCGCATGACCGATCCGGTTGATGACCGAGGGCACGTCCGGGGCGTTGTCACCGTCGACCATCACCACTCCGCCGAGTTCCGAACTGGCACCGAGGAACTCCGCCAATCCGGCGCCGGTCGCCACGGGGTAGATGTGCACATCCGGGAACCGTTGCCGGCAGCGCGATGTCAGTTGGTTCACCGCGTCCACACGGCCTTCGTCGTCTCCGGAGTCGGTCCACACCGCCAGTACCGGCCATCCCCGGTGTCGCGACTCGGCAACGGCTTCAGCGATCGCCGAGCCGTCGTCGCGGGAGCTCGCGCCGACCGGCACGATGACCCACCTCGGCGGGGGTCGCCGCCGGCGGCGTCGGACGGGGTGCGCACGATTGCCACCGGACACGTTGCCCCGGCGGCGACCGACGTCGCCGTCGAACCCATCAGGGCCGCGGCCATCCGGTTCGTGCCCGACCATCCGACGCAGACCATCTCGGCATCACCGGACTCGGCGAGCAGCACTCCCGCCGGTGAGCCCTGGGCGATCTTCGTGCCGACCGTCACCGCGCTGTCGCGTTCGGCTATGCGTTCCCGTGCGGCGCCAAGGGCGTGCTTTGCAGTGGCGACGGCGGTCACGTACTCAGCGGCCGTCAACGTGCCCGACAGGTCGGTCCGCAGGACGTAGATCAGCCGCAGCGTGGCATTGCGGGACACCGCTTCGTCGATCGCCCACAACGCCGCCCGCACGGCTTGTTCGGATCCGTCGATCCCGACGATGATCTCCTTGATCGTGGCACCAGACATGGTGGCATCCTCCCTGATTGATGGGATATGCGACTCATGGTAGGGAGCCGCGCACATGGGCCGGCGGAGCCGAAAGTCACCACCACGGCGGCAAAGGTCCATCTCGTGTATCCCGGGCCGGGTGGGCGGCCGTCACCGCGAACAGCCACTGCATCAGCGACTTTCGGCCCTAGTGTGAGCCCACTTGTCCTGGATAGCGTCTGGGCGGGACCACCGAGGCAAGGAGCGCGACGATGGACGGTATGGAGGAGGGCACGCCGGCGACACCGGTCGATGAGCCCGACGACCACGTATCGATTCCGGGCTGAATCATGAACGCGCCGGACCAAAAACGTCGCCCTCGGGCATTGGCCGCCGTACTGGTGCTCATGGTCACCTTCGCGCTGCTCGTCGTTTCGGTGATACTCATGACCGACCGGGCGGACGAGACCGCCGGTGTGCGGGACGTCGAGGACAGCCGGCGTGCCGCGTTCTCCCAATGGTGGAACGCGGCAGAGCCGGACGTCGCGGCGCTGCAGGCTGTGCTCGACGAGACGCAAAGGGCCTTGCGCCGCAGGGAACCCGTCGCGCTCGCCTCGGCATGTCAGGTGATGCACGATGTTGCCGCAGTGCAGGTCCCGGCGCATTTGCCGGCACCTGTCGGGGATCTGAGCGCAGAGTTGGGTGCCGCGGCGGCGGATGCGCATGCAGCTGCGCACATGTGCCTGTCAGTGATCGAGCAGACACCGAACAACTATGACGCGGAATTCCAGTCCAACCTCGAACAGGCGGGCCGCCAGATGCAGGCGGCGATGGCGACGGCCAACACGTACTTGGCGGGGTCCGCCACCGTGCCCGCGGCACCGTGAATCCGAAGGGTCTTTGTGCCCTGGAGAGCGAGGACCATTGCTACCCGGACGGGGACGCTCGGCCGTTTCCGGCGCCGTCGGCCGGCAACCACGATGGGGGTATGAATGCAGCGCCCGATCGGCTCGCGGAGACCGTCGAGCCGTTCGGCCCGGCCGAGATCCGGGAAACCCACACCGGTCTGGTCGCGCTCGTCGGTGATCGCGCGTACAAGGTCAAGAAGCCGGTGGTCACCGACTTTCTGGACTTCAGCGCCCCCGAAGACCGAGAACGTGTCTGCCGGCGCGAGGTCAGCCTGAATCGGCGCCTGGCGCCCGCGAGCTATCTCGGCGTCGCCCACCTGGTCGGATTGTCCGACAGTCCAGACGAACCGGTCATCGTGATGCGCCGCCACCCGGACTCACGCTGCCTGGCGACGTTGGTCACCGACGGCAGATCTGTCGAGACCGAGCTGGAACAGATCGCCACCCTGTTGGCCCGTTTCCATCGGACCGCCGAACGCAATCACCTCATCGACACCTGTGCGACGGTGGACGCCGTCACCGCCCGCTCGCGGGAGAACCTGGCCGAACTGCGCAGCTACGCGCCCGACATCGTGCCGGTAGACGGGATCGCCGAACTGGAACGGCTGTTCACCACATTCGTCTCCAGCAGGCGGGCGCTGTTCGAGCGGCGCATCGAGGAACACCGGATCATCGACGGTCATGGTGACCTGCTGGCCGCCGACATCTACTGCCTGCCGGAGGGCCCCGCGCTGCTGGACTGCCTGGAGTTCGACGACCACCTGCGCCATGTCGACGGTGTCGACGACGCCGCGTTCCTCGCGATGGACCTGGAGTTCCTGGGCCACAAGGACCTCGGCGCGTACTTCCTGGATCAGTACATGCGACGGGCCGACGATCAAGCCCCACCGGCACTGGTCCACTTCTACATCTCCTACCGCGCGGTGGTCCGCGCCAAGGTCGACTGCATCCGGGTGCGGCAAGGGCGCGCCGAAGCTCGCGACGATGCCCGCAGGCACCTCGGCATCGCACTCGAACATCTCAGGATGGGAACGGTCGCGCTGATCATCATCGGAGGCGGCCCCGGCACCGGGAAATCGACGTTGTCCCGATCATTGGCCGCCGATATCGGAGCACAGGTGATCTCGACCGATGACACCCGGCGCGAGTTGCAGCAGGGCGGTCGAATCAGTGGGTCCGCCGGTACGTTGCGGGCAGGCCTGTACACCGCGGAGAACGTAGATCTCGTCTATGGCGAGGTCTGCCGTCGGGCGCAACGGCTACTGGCCGGCGGCCAGACGGTCATCGTGGACGGGACCTGGCGTGATCCCCGGCACCGCCGGATGGCACATGCGATCGCCGATGAACTCTCGGTGCCGGTCATCGAGTTCGTGTGCAGCACAGCACTCGACGATGCCAAGGCGCGCATCGCGACACGGGTCGACACGTCCTCCGATGCGACGGTGGAGATGGCCGCCCCGCTCACGCCCGACCTCGACGACTGGGTGAGTGCCCATCGGGTGGACACCAGCCGCCCGCTGCACGAGAGCACCGCCGAAGCGCGCCAGATCTGTTGCACCGGAATCTGATCGACCGCCGGCCTGCGTAGCACACTCAAGAAAGAAGGGACCCGTTGTGAAAGCTCTCGTCTACCAAGGACCCGGACGGCGATCGTGGCAGGAGGTGCCCGACCCTGCGCTCCAGCATCCCGGTGACGCCATCGTCCGGGTCGACGCGGTCACGATTTGCGGCACCGATCTGCATATCCTGAAAGGTGACGTGCCCGAGGTGGCTTCGGGACGCATCTTGGGCCACGAGGCCGTCGGCACCGTGACGGCCGTCGGAGCCGCGGTCGAGACCCTCGACGTCGGGGACCGCGTCCTCGTCTCCTGTATCAGCGCGTGCGGGAGATGCCGCTACTGCCGAGAGGCGCAGTACGGGCAGTGCCTGGGCGGTGGCGGGTGGATTCTCGGGCACCTCATCGACGGGACACAGGCCGAGTACGTGCGAGTGCCGTTCGCCGACAACTCGACCCACAAGGTGTCCGAGGGTGTCAGCGATGAACAGATGGTCATGCTGGCCGATATCCTGCCCACCTCGTACGAGGTGGGTGTGCTCAACGGCGCGGTGCGGCCGGGGGATGTGGTGGCCATCGTCGGCGCCGGACCGATCGGGCTGGCAGCGATACTCACCGCCCGGCTGTACAGCCCGAGAACCATCGTGGCCATCGACGTGGCCGACTCCCGGCTGGAGGCCGCGCGTAAGTTCGGCGCCGACGTGGTGGTCAATCCCGGCGCCGAGTCGGCGCGGACGGTGATCGACCGGTTGACCGGTGGTCTGGGTGCGGACTGCGTCATGGAGGCCGTCGGGACACCGGGCACCTTCGAGGACGCCGTTCGGCTGACCCGCGCCGGGGGTCACGTCGCCAATATCGGGGTACACGGAGCGCCGGCGACACTGCACCTGGAAGACATCTGGATCAAGAATCTCACCATCACCACCGGGTTGGTCGACACGTATTCCACCCCGACACTGGTCGATCTGATGGCCGCCGGCCGTCTGGACACCGCGGCGATGATCACGCACCGCTTCACCTTCGACGATTTCGAGGCCGCATACGACATCTTCAGCCGGCCGGCCGAGACGGGGGCCCTGAAGGTCCTGCTGACGGTGCCGAAATGACCAGTGTGGCAACACCGATCATTGTCGGCGTGGACGGCACCATCGTCGCGCACCACGCCGCCCGCTGGGCGGGTGCGCTGGCACACCACCTGGGGGCGCCACTGCAGATCGTGCATGCGATGTCCCACGGCGGACTGCAGTTCAGTGATGTGATGGCCGCGGTCGCCGCGGCCAGTGTCAGCGCCCAGCGTGAGGCGGCACCGATGATCCTCAAAACTGCGGAAGAGGCGGTCCGGCGTGACCACCCGGACCTCGACATCAGCACCGTGGCCCTCGATGAGCCCGTCGACGATGCATTGAAGGCACTCAGTCGGAACGCGCGGCTGCTGGTACTCGGCTGCGACGACGTATCACCCGGTGCGGCACTGCTGGTCGGATCGCTGACGCTCGACCTGTGCGGCCATGCGGCTTGCCCGGTGATCGCCTGGCGTGGCGAACTCCTGCGGCCGACAACACAACCCATCGTGGTCGGAGTGGATGGCTCCAGCGACGCCGCGCTGGATCTCGCCTTCGAACTGGCTGCCGCGCTCGGGGCGCCGGTGCAGGCGGTCCACGCATGGTCGATGCGGGTGCCCGCCGGTGACGTCTCGATTCCCTTCTTGATCGACTGGGGGGCTGTCGAATTGGAGCAGGTGAACGCCCTGAATCGGGCCGTCGAGCCCTACCGCCGGACACACCCGGAGGTCAGCGTCGATGTGCTCGTCGACGCCCTGGGACCCCGTCGCGCACTGCTGCAACAGTTATCCGATGCGCAGATGGTGATCGTCGGCAACCGTGGGCGTGCGCCGCTGACGGCGACCGTCCTGGGGTCGACGAGCCTGAACATGCTGCATCACTCGCCGGTGCCCGTCGCGGTGTGTCGCTCGAAGCGCAGGCCGGGGTGAGCGCGCCGATGATCGGCGCACTATCGGCGCGCGACGATCACCGGCACCGTTGCGGCCTGCACGACCGCGCTGCTCACCGACCCCAGCAGCGCGCTGCCCACTGCGCCGTGCCCGTGACTTCCCACGACGATCAACTGGCACGAGTTCGAATGCTCGACGATCCGTGAAGCGGGCTGGTCGGCGACCACGACGCGTTCCACGGGCACGTCGGGGAAGCGCTGCTGCCAGGCCGCCAGCATTTCCCGGATGTGCCGGTTCACCTCTGGACGCATTGTCTCCCAATCGAAGCCGGGCATCTCGAAGGCGCCGGGAGACCACCATGCATGCATGGCGACCAACCCCACCCGGCGCCGGGACGCCTCGTCGAAAGCCAACGCGATCGCCGACTGTGAGGAGGGCGACCCGTCGAACCCGAGCAGGACCGGCGCGTCGGGGACGGGCGTAGGGCCCTCACCGTGAACCACGACGACCGGGCATTGTGCGCGGTGCAGCAGGCCCGCGCTGACGCTGCCCAACACCAGCCGTGAAAGTGCGCCCTTGCCTCGCGATCCCACGACGACCATGCCGGCCGTGCGGGAGGCATCGACCAGCGCTGCGGTCGGAGTGGCCACGACCAGATCGGTCGTCACCGGGACGGCGCCGCCGGTGGTCTGCGCCACCAGGCCGGCGGCGTCATCGAGAAGTTCTCGCCCGACCTTCATCTGCCATTCCAGGTAGCCCGCCGGTACCGGTGCGACCGGCCACGCCCCGATGGGCAGCGTGCACGCGTGGAGCAGGACCAAGGGAACCTGACGGAGCCCGGCCTCCCTGGCGGCCCATGCGACGGCCGCTCGCGACGATGGTGAATCAGCCACTGCGGCAACGATCTTCTGGATCTGGACCTCGATCGGCTCCGTCATCGTCATCCTTTCACCGCTGCTCGTTTGTCATCTGATCCGTCGATCGTCCTGGATTCGAGCAGCGCCAACGCGGGCCGCCCCGGGCGTGGGTGCCGTGCGACGGCGGTGAGGTGGGCGATGGCCCGGCCGATCCCGCCGGCGAGGTCGTCGACATCGGGAAACGCATCGAAATCGGTGGTGACGCCGAAGTACAGGTCCTCGCCGTAGCTCAGGATGGCCACTGCGGCGCGAAGGCGCAGCGCCACGGGCGGAACAGGAAGCATGCGAACAACTTCGCGCCCCAACACCTGAAGATGGCGCTGTGGTCCGGGCACGTTGGTCGCCAGCGTGACGACGCCGCGTTGTGGCAGTGCGGTCAGCATTCGGATGGCCCGCGACGCGAAGGCGGACGGCAGCAGGTTCAATGCGGACACCGCGGAGCTGCCGGCCTGGCGTTGACCGCCGGATTTGGCTCGCGCCATCCGCCGGTGCACGGTGTGCAGCTGTTCCACCAGGTCGGGTTCGTCGACGGGTAGGTAGGGCAACATGACCGAAACCCGGTTGTCGACGTGACCCATCGCCTCGCTGGATCGCACCGAGACGGGTACCAGGGTGCGCAGCGCGCGGTGATGAGGCACCTCGCCGCGACGCTGCAACGCGGATCGGAAGCTGTCGGTGATGGCGGACAGGGCTACATCGTTGAGCGTGACGTCGAATGCCTGGCTGACCGATGCCACGTCGACCAGGGGCACCTGGACGGCGCTGTAGCGCCGCATCGTCGTCACGGGACCGTTCAGCGTGGACCGGGGTCCGGCGCGCAGCAGACTGTCGATGATCTGTACCGTGCCGCCGACGGTCAGTGCTGCTGCCGCGGTCACCGCCGAGGCAGTGTCCCAAGCGCTGCGTGCCCATCGGAGCGGATTGAGCGTGAGCGCCGGCGGTGTGTGTGCCCCGGGGGTGTCCGCGTGGGCGGCCCGGATCGCGCTGACGAACGTCTCGCCTTCACCGCCGTCGCTCAGCCCGGCGAGCATGTGCATGGTCGCGATGCCGTCGCCGATGCAGTGATGCACCTTCATCAACATCGCCCAGCGGCCGTCGGCGAGGCCCTCGATGATCCAGCATTGCCAGAGCGGTCGTTCGCGGTCGAGACGGGGTTCCATCGCCTCCGCGGTGAACCGGAACAGGGCCGCGTCGTCACCCGGGTGCGGCAGCGCGGCGCGGCGGATGTGGTGCGCCGGGTCGGGTGCCGGGTCGTCCACCCACTCCGGCGCCAGCAGGTCGAGCGGTTGCCTGCGTACGACTTGCCGCAGCCGAGGAATTGCGGAGATCCGGTCACTGATGGCAGCCACGAGTTGGTCGTGGTCGGGTATCGGCCCGTCGAGCACGGATACCGCCCCGACCGCCAGACTGACATGGGGATCGGCGTCCTCGGCGTCCAGGAAACCGGCATCAAGGGTGTTGAGACGGGCCACGCCTACGACTATCGGCGCGGCGGGCGGCCCGGGGTGAGAGTCACAGGTCCCTGCTCAGCGGGACCTGCGGCCCTTCTTGTCCGCCGACTCGGTGCCAGGTGGCGTCGTGTCCGGAGTCGGCCCGGCCCGGCCCTGGTCACACGATTTTGGCGCACACCCCGACAGCGGGTATCGTGGAACAACGGTGCGGCTTCCGCGCCGACTCTTTGCGTGCCTGTCTTGGAACCTTAACGATTTCGTTGATCCGGCCCACGTTCTCAGTCGGTGCTGCTGGCGTGCCAAGCCGAGGGTGCACAAGATACGAAAACGAAGGCAAGGATCGCTAACACAGTATGGCCAAGAAAGACGGTGCCATCGAGGTCGAGGGCCGTGTCGTCGAAC
>SXGT01491974.1_pt1 | contig 15140 bp, 9 predicted proteins | sample 3176221 | NCBI WGS metagenome assembly SXGT01 (sample SAMN11356862, study PRJNA531348) | freshwater metagenome | isolation source: freshwater sample F1-120 | place: China: Fuxian Lake, Yuxi | collected 2017-12-25
CGTGGCACCTGCTCGAGGTGCTCAAGCCCAAGGTCCCCGTGTCGCGCATGGTGTTCAACGAGATCACCAAGGACGCGATCCTGAAGGCCGTCGCCAACGCGCGGGAGGTCGACCTCAAGCTGGTGCGGGCGCAGGAGGCGCGGCGCATCCTCGACCGCCTGTACGGCTACGAGGTCTCGCCGCTGCTGTGGCGCAAGATCGCCAAGGGCATGTCCGCCGGGCGCGTGCAGTCCGTGTCGGTCAAGCTGCTCGCCGAGCGCGAGAAGGAGCGCATGGCGTTCGTCTCGGCCAGCTGGTGGGACGTCGACCTCAAGCTCGCCAAGCAGGCGGACAGCTTCGAGGCCTCGCTGGTCTCGATCGGCGGGCGCAAGCTCGCGCGCGGCAGCGAGTTCAGCGAACAGGGCCAGCTCAAGTCGAAGGACGCGCTGGTGCTCGACGAGCCCGCCGCCAAGAAGCTCGCTGGCGCGCTCGCCCCGGCGACCTTCACGGTCGAGGACGTGCGGCGCGAGGCCAAGACCAGCTCGCCGCGCGGGCCGTTCACGACCTCCACCTTCCAGCAGGACGCGGGCCGCAAGCTCGGCATGCGCGCGCAGGAAGCCATGCGCATCGCGCAGCGCCTGTACGAAGGCGGCTACATCACCTCCATGCGTACGGACTCGACCGCGCTCTCGGGCGAGGCGATCCACGCCGCCCGCACGCTGGTCGCCGAGCGCTACGGCGAGGACAACCTGCCGCCCAAGCCGCGCTTCTACGGCAACCAGAAGGCCAAGGGCGCTCAGGAGGCCCACGAGGCGATTCGCCCCGCGGGCTCGCGCTTCCGCCTGCCCGAGGAAGTGGCGCGCGAGGTGTCGGACATCGAGGCGCGCGTGTACGACCTGATCTGGAAGCGCACGGTCGCCTGCCAGATGGTCGACGAGCGCTTCACGATCGTGACCGCGACCTTCGCCAGCGACGTCGCCGGGCACGCCAAGGTCATCGCGCAGGCCAAGGGTCGCACCACGGAGTTCGCCGGCTATCGCCGCGCCTACGTCGAGGGCTCGGACGACGTCGAGAAGGCGCTCGACGAGCGCGAGAGCGTGCTGCCGCCGCTCGACCGCGGCGAGCGCACGTCGGTGCAAGAGGCGCTGCCCTCGGGCCACCGCACGACGCCGCCCGCGCGCTACACGGAAGCCTCGCTGGTCAAGCGCCTCGAGGAGCTCGGCATCGGTCGCCCGTCGACCTACGCGAGCATCATCGAGACGATCACCGATCGCGGCTACGCGGCGGTGCGCGACAAGACGCTCATCCCCACGTGGCTGGGCTTCGCGATGGTGGACTTCCTCGAGCTGCTCGAGCCGGTGATCGTCGACTACGCCTTCACCGCCGGCATGGAGGAGGAGCTCGACCGCATCGCGGAAGGCGAGCTCGACTACGTCGCGTTCCTCAAGGACTTCTGGCTCGGCGCCAAGCCCGGCCTCGGGCGCGCGCTCGTCGAGCGCTCCGCCGCCATCAACCCGCGCGACGTCGGCGCCGTGCGCCTCGGCGAGCTCGACGGCGAGCCGCTCGTGCTGCGCGTCGGCCGCTACGGCCCTTACGTGCAGCACAAGGAACGCCGCGCGACCGTCCCAACCGGCCTCGCGCCCGACGAGCTCACGCTCGCGCGCGCGATCGAGCTGGTCGAGACCTCGCAGAAGGCCGCGGCCCCGCTCGGCTTCTCCGCCGACGGCAAGCCCGTGTACGTGCGCAACGGCCGCTTCGGGTACTTCGTGCAGCTCGGCGACGATCCGCCGGCGGACGAGGAAAAGCCCAAGCCTAAGAAGCGCGTCTCGAAGAAGAAGAGCGCGGAGGCCGCGGCGGCCCCTGAAGAGCCGAAGGCCGACAAGCCCAAGCGCGCGTCGCTGTTCAAGGGCATGAAGCCCGAGGCGCTCACGCTCGACGAGGCGCTCGCGCTGCTCTCGCTGCCGCGCCAGCTCGGTCCCGACCCGCGCGACGGCCGCAAGATCACCGCACGGAACGGCCGCTTCGGGCCGTACCTCGAGAAGGAGAAGGCGCCCGAGGCCGAGAAGCCCGAGTACCGCCGCATCGCGACCGAGGCCGAGCTGCTCACGGTCACGCTGCAGCAGGCGAGCGAGCTGTTCGCCGCCGAGCGCCCGGCGCGCACCTTCGGTCGGCGCAGCGCCGCGGCCGTCGAGCCCATCGCCATGCTCGGACCCGACCCGGCGTCCCAGCGCCCCGTGATCATCAAGCCCGGCAAGTACGGGCCCTACGTCACCGACGGCGAGACCAACGCGACGATCCCCAAGGGCGAAGACCCCAAGGCGGTCACGCTCGAACGCGCGGCCTCCTTGCTCGCGCAACGCCGTGCCGCAGGCCCGGTGAAGAAGAAGCGCGGCCGGCGCAAGTAGCGCAGGCACGACGCGCATGCGTTGCACGCGGCGACGGCGCTCGAGGCGCGGTCGCCGCGCTGCTTGTGGGCCAGCTCTCGCGGCTCAGCGCGAGCCGAGCTTCGCGCGCAGCAACTCGAGCGCCTTGGCGAGGATCGGGTCGCCGCGCTTCAGGTCCTCGGGCGTGCACGGCACGAGCACGTCCGGCGCCACGCCCGCGCCCTCGAGCAGGCGACCGTCGGGAGCGAGGAACTGCCACGACGGGATGCGCGCCACCGTGCCGTTGCCCAGCTCGAACGGCTGCGGATTGCCGCTGCTGCCCGCGGTCGGCTGGCCCACGAGCGTGCAGTCGCGCGCTTGGCGCAGCATCAGCACGAACGACTCGTTGCTGCTCATGGCGAGCGGCCCCGTGAGCACCGCGAGCGGAACGTCGATGCGCCTCGGAGCGGCGTTGCCGCGCAGCCGCCGCTCGACCGCGGGCGCGAAGCCCTCCGCGCCGGGGCCTGTCCGGACGCGATGGCGCGCGTAGGTGACTTCGCCCTCGACGAACCACGCGGCGACCTCGCGCGCGAGCTCCTCGTTGCCACCGGAGTTCGTGCGCGCTTCGATCACGAGCGCCTTCGCGTCGCGCAGGCGCTCGAGCGCGGCATGGATCGGCGCAAGATCGAGCCCACTGGCCCACGAGTCGACGAGCAGGTAGCCAATGCCGTCGGAGCTGAGCCCACGGATCGCGCGCGGGCCCGCTTGCTCGATGCGGAACGCCGCGTCGATGTGCGCGCGGCGAAATAGCGGGTCGATGTTGCGACGGAAGGTGGGAATCGTGCGCTCGCCGCGCACCAGCCACAGGTGCGGGTCCGCGGCAGGCTCGAGAAAACGAGCGATTTCCTGCGAGAAAGCGCGGTCCGTGCGCGCGGCGAGGATCGCGGGCTCGTGCTCGCGCCGCAGCGTCGCCCAGTCCTTCACGCGCAGGTCGCGGTACGAGTAGCGCGTGTCGAGCGCGTCGACGAGCAGGGCCAGCGCCGCAGCATTCCGCTGCCGCTGCTCCGCCTCTGCCCGCAGCACGCCGGGCTGCGCGGCGAAGGTCCACTGGAGCGGCTCGAGCGCGATCCCTTCGGCGCTGCGCAGATTGCGGGAACTCGCGCAGTTGAGCCCGATCACGTACTCGACCTCGGGCGCGAGCTGCACGTCGACGACGAGCCGCGTCGCGCTCTCCCAACGCGGCTGCCCGGCGAGCTTCGGAAAGCTCGCTCCCCCACCGCACAGCGAGTACCCCGCCGTACTCATGGGGCGGTCGAATTCGACGACGAGCCGTGTCTGCTCGCGCGCATCGACCTCGCTGTCGAGGGCCGGCTCGAGCGAGACGACGCGCGGCGGAGCCTGCAGGCCCCATGCGGGCAGCGATCCGAGCAATGTGGCGAGCAGAGTGCGCAGCATGTGCCCAATCCTAGCCAGCAGGTACCGCCTGAATCCGCCGCGCGGGCTCCAGCTCCCAGCAAGGCACGCCTCGGGCGCGACATCGCTCTCGCCCGTGCAGACCTAGGGCTGCACGTCACGCCATCCACTGCGGACGCGCGGTCCGTGATTGCGCAAGCGCTCCGGTGCGGTTCGAATGAGCGGCGCGATGGGGTTCTCGGGATTCGAGTCGGGCGAGTCGAGGCCCCTGCCGTGGAGCGTCGAGGACGCTCCGGACGTGGCCTTCGCCACGCTGTGGTCCACCGGTCCGGACACGGCGCTCGACTCCGTGCTGCGCGTCGAGGCCCTGCGGCCGCGCGACGGGCGCTGGGAGCGGCTGGTGCGGCTGTGCAAGCCGGACGCGCGCAGCTCCGATCCCCTCGCGTCCGCGCGCATCGCGCGCGAGCACGGACTCTCGAGCGCGGACCTCGAAGGTGCGCCGCGGGCGGAAGCGGCCTGGCGTGAGCTGGCAAGCTTTCTCGCCGGGGCGGACGTGGTCGTCGCGTCCGCCGAGGGCTTCCTGCCTTGGGCCAGCCACCTCTCGGCCGGGGAACTGCCGTTCACCATCGTCGGCCTCGACGAAGTCGCGCGGCTCGTCGTGCCCGCGCGCGCACGCGCAGGTCGTGCCCCACAGCCGCGCGAGAGCGCCGACGTCGCTCGCACGCTCGTCGAAGTTGTCGCGCGCTTCGTCGACCTGCCGCGCGACATGCGAGCGCTCGCTTCCGCTTCGTGGTGCGTCGCGCACGAGCGACTGCGCGGCAGCGACGTGGCCGCGGCTTCGCGACTCGAGCGCGCCCTGCGACTCGTCGACGCCCCGCGTCGCTGGAGCGGGGCATCGGGCGAGCTCTTCGCGGCGCTCGGCGACGGCTCGCTCACGGAAGACTCTCGCCAAGATCCGCAGGACTGCGAGGACTTCGTGCGTGCGGAAATCGACCGCACGCGCCCGCGCTGCGCGCAAGTCGCGGCGGAGTGGAAGCTCGAAGGCACCGTGCCGGTCTCGCTCGACGAGCCCACGCCGCTCTCCGAGGCCGACCTCGGACTCGTCGACGACGTCTTCTGCGTGCATCTCCCGCAGGCCTTCCACGGCAGCGCGGAAACTCCGACGTATCGCAAGGGCCAGCACGACGTCGCGGCGCAGGTCGGGCGCACGCTCGGCCAGCGCAAGCTGCTGCTCGTGCACGCGCCGACGGGCACGGGCAAGACGCTCGCGTACCTCGTGCCCTCGATGCTGTGGTCCGTGCGCAACAACCTGCGCGTCGCCGTCTCGACCTATACGCGCGCGCTGCAGGAGCAGGCGATCGACCACGAGGTACCGCGCGCCCGCGCTGCCCTCGCGCGCGCCGGCCTGCTCGAGACTCCGCGCGTAGCCGTGCTCAAGGGGCGCGCGAACTACCTGTGCTGGCGCGCGTACAAGTTGCACGTCCCCAGCGAAGGAGATGGCGGTGAAGCGTGGCTCGCGTGGACGAGCCTGCTGCTCTTCGCCTTCACCGACGACGACGCGGACCTGGATCGCTTTCCGATGCGGCCGGCGCTCGCCACGGATGCGCAGGCACCGTTCCAGCGCGAGCTCGATGCTCTCGTGCGCGCGGTCCGCTCGCAGCCGGCCTGCTGTCGCGCGAAGGAGGACCGAGAGACCTGCGGCGCGGAGTGCGCGCGCGCGCGAGCGGAACGCAGCCACGTGCTCATCACGAACCACGCCTTTGCGCTGATCCGTCCGACGTACTTCAAGCACGCGATCTTCGACGAGTGCGAGCATCTGCACGACCAAGCCGGCAATGCATGGAGCTGGACGGTGACGCTGCGCGAGGTACGCGAGTTCCTCGGCCTGCTGCGCCAGCCTTCGCGCCCCAACTCGCGAGCGCCGCTCGATCGGCTCGAGAAGCTCGTCCTCGAGGGCGACCCCGCGTGGCCGTCCGTCGAGGCGTGCCGCACGCAGTGGAGCGCGGCCCACGGCGCGCTCGACGCGCTCGAGACGGCCGTCGAGACCTTCAAGGTGTGGCGCGAGGAGCAGCGCCGCAAGCGCGACAGCAAGGACGAGCACTCGCTCCTGCGCGAGTACGTCGAGGGCATCGACACCGCCTCGACTCCGGACCTCGATCCACGGGCGCTCGCGGGCGCGCGAGCGTTGGTGCGTGCCCACGCGGAGGTCTCGACAGCCGCCACGGAACTCGGCACGACGCTCGCGCAGCTCGCTGGAATGCTCGACACTATCCGAGCGCGCGGCATGGCCCGCATCCGGCGCCAGCTCGAGTTGGCGCGAACGGACATGCTCGAGTGGCTCTCGGCGCTGCAGAACTGGATTCCGCTCGTCGACGGAAAGCCCGCGTTCGTGCGCGAGCGCTTCTATGACGTCGAAACGGATGCGCGCGGCGAGGACGTGCTCGCTGCACGCGTGCTGCTGCCGCAGGAATTGCTGGGCAAGGCCTTCTATCCGGCGCTCGAGAGCGGCGTGCTGATCTCCGCGACGACATGGCTGCGCGACGGCTTCGAGGTCTCGCGCGCCTACCTCGGCCTCGACCGCGCCGCGCAGCCGCTCGAGGGCGAGGAGCGCGAGCCCAGCGTCGTCGAGACGTTCCGCGCGGAGGCGCCGTTCGACTACGCGCGCGTCGTCGTGTGCGTGCCCGACGATGCGCCGGATCCCTCGCGCGCCCGCGACCAGTTTCAGGCCTACGTGAGGCGCTTTGTGGCGTACCTCGGCGAGCGAACGCGGGGTCGCATGCTCGTGCTCTTCACCAATGCCGACGAGGCACGACGCACGGGCGAGGAGCTTGCGAGCTTCTTCCGCCAGCGCGGAATCCCGCTCTGGTTCCAAGGTATGCCCGGCGTGCGCAAGGAGGAGCTCGGCGACCTGTTCCGCAGCCGCGTGGACTCGATACTCTTCGGCGTCGACACCTTCTGGTACGGCGCGGACTTCCCCGGCGAGACGCTCGAGTACCTCGTGATCGCCAAGCTCCCCTATGGCGTTCCGGACCGCTATCACCACGCGCAGTGCGCCGCGCTCGGGGCCTCGGAGCAGCGCCGTCGCATCTACCTGCCGCGCGCGTTGGCGAAGTTCCGTCAGGGCTTCGGGCGCCTGATGCGGCGCGAGAGCGATCGCGGCGCAGTCTTCGTGCTCGACTCGCGCGTGCTGCAAGGCTCGAACCGGCTGTTCTTGCGGGAATTGCCCATCGACGCCGACCTCGGGCGCGGCGAGGACGACGTCTGGACGCCCGGCGGAGCGCGCTTCGTGCCGGCCTCGACCGAGCGTTGTATCCACGAGGCCCTAGCGCACATGGACATGCTCGCGGACGTGCGCCGGCGCGGGCTCGACGTGCCTTTCGCGGGCGGGGGCGCCGGGCCGCGGCGTGTACGCGAGCCGGAACCGCGCATCGAGATCGACGGCGGCGACGTGGCGTTCTGAGCGGCCGTCGCGGCGGCGGCGTACGGTCGCTACCTTCTGCGAGCCGTGCGCGTCCTGTTCCTCTCCCAGCGCGTTCCCTATCCGCCCAACCGCGGGGACAAGATCACCACGTGGCGGCTGATCGAGCGCATGAAGCGCTCGCACGAGGTGCGCGTCGTCGCCTTCGCGCACGACGACGAGGATCGACAGGCAGCCGAGCATCTGTGCCGACTCGGCATTCCCACGGTGGCGATCCCAATCGACCTGCGACGGCAGAAGCTGCGCGCCCTGCCGCTGCTGCTCGGCGCGCGGCCGCTCACGCTCGGCGTGTACGGCTCGAGCACCCTGCAGCGCGCGGTCGACGAGCTCGCTCCGTCGTGCGACGTCGGTTACGCCTACTCGTCGTCCATGGGAGCGTTTCTGGAGCCGCACGCGCGCCTGCAGCGGGTGATGCACTTTGCCGAGCTCGACTCGGACAAGTGGCGGCAATACGCGGAGCGAACGCGCTGGCCCATGAGCGCGATCTACGCGCGCGAGCACCGGACCTTGCGCGACTTCGAGCGCCGCATCGCCCACTCGTTCGACGAGAATGTGCTCTGCACGCCGCTCGAACAGCAGGTGTTCGAGCGGGAGATTCTGGGCGCGCACTCGATCGTGATGCGCAATGGCGTGGATCTCGCGTTCTACCGCCCACAGCCTGAGCGCGCCGAGCCCGGACATCTCGTGTTCGTCGGCGTGATGGACTATCTCCCGAATATCGACGGCTGCACGTGGTTCGTGCGCGAGATCCTGCCGCGACTGCGTGAGCGCTTGCCCGTCGCCCGACTCTCGATCGTGGGCTCGCGGCCGACTCCCGAGGTGCTCGCCCGCGGCCGCGAGCCCGGCGTGACTGTCACAGGTTTCGTGGAGGACCCGCGCGAGTGGCTGGCGCGAGCGAGCGTGTCGGTTGCTCCGCTGCGCATCGCCCGCGGCATCCAGAACAAGGTGCTCGAGGCGCTCGCGATGGGCTTGCCCGTCGTGGGCACGACATCCGCCACGCAGGGCGTCGAAGGCGAGATCGGCCGCGATTTCCTGCTCGCGAACAGCGTGGACGAGCAGGTGACCGCAATCGCCCGGCTGCTCGATGAGCCGCTGTTCGCGCGCAAGCTCGGCGCTCAGGGACGCGCCTTCGTCGAGAGCCGCTACGACTGGGACGTCGCGCTACGGCCCCTCGACGAGCTCCTTGCGCGCTTCAACTCGCGCTAGTCTTGCGACGCGCCACGACGGAGTAGCCGAGGCTCGCGCCCGTGTCGTTGGCGAACTTCTCGCACATCCAGAAGAAGACCTGCACGAGCGCGACCAGCGGCAGCACAAAAGGACCGCGCCAGCGCGAGACCGCGACTGAACCGTCGTGGTGCAGCTTCGAGGCCGCCATGGAACGCACGAGCCAGTGTGAGATCGTCGCGCCCGTGGCCGACGCGAAGTTTCCGCGCGGAGTGAGGCGCTCGACCTCGAAGCCGTTGCGCTGCACGATCGTCTCGATGCCCTTGGGCGTGAAGCGATAGAAGTCGAAAGGCCACTGGTGCAGGGGCGCCACGAGCGGCACGGTCAGCAGGAAGCGACCGCCGGGCTTGATCACGCGCGCTATCTCCGCCACGCAGGCGTTGGGGTCGGGAATGTGCTCGAGCATCTCCGCCGCGAGCACAGTGTCGAACATTGCGTCCGCGAAGGGCAGGCGCTGTGCATCTCCCCAGACGTCGACCACGGTGCGCAGCATCGCGGGCCGGTTCCAGACGTCCGGATTCAGGTTGTCGGCGACCGGCGGGTACTCGAGGCCCCAGTAGCGCGTGATGCGCGACTTAAAGAACTCCGCGTAGGGCCGCTCGCCGCAGCCGACGTCCAGCATGCTGCCGCTCGCGTGCTTGGCGAGCTCCTGCATCGCGCGCCGCAGCCAAGTCCGCTCGAGCCAGTACGGACTCAACGGCGAGCGCTTGCGCAGGGCGTTCAGGCGCTGGAGCAGGTGCGGCCGCTCGGTGACGACGGCGTGCTCGGCGCGGCGAGGTTGCTGGCGAAGATCCATCGCTAGAGTCCGGAGTTCTACAGTATCCTCCGCTCTCCTCTTGGGCTTCCTCGTCTTTCGCATGCCCCACCAGATCCTCGCCGCGACCTTCGACCGCTGGGCTGCCGCTGGCCGAGGGACGGAGATGGAGTCCGAGCACGGGGATGTCGCCCGGCAGGTGATCGCCGGAATGGGCATTCGCGCCGGAGACCAGATCCTCGACCTCGGCTGCGGCAGCGGCTGGGCCACGCGCCTGCTCGCCAAGACCGCCGCAGGTACGCAGGCCACCGGGATCGACATCTCGCCGGTCATGGTCGCAGAGGCCGAGCGGCTACACAGCAACACGATTCGCGCCCGCTATGCGGTCGGCACCTTCGAGAAGCTCGATCTGCCGGACGGCCGCTTCCAGCGCGTTTTCTCGCTCGAGGCCCTCTACTACGCGCCCGACCTCACCGCCGCGTTGGCAGAGATTCTCCGCGTGGTGAAGCCGGGCGGCACACTGGATGTCGTCAACGAGTACTACGTCGAGAACGAGGGCACGGCCTTCTGGCCGGAGCAGACCGGGTTGCCGATGGTCCGACTCGGCGAGGCCAGCTGGAGGGCCGAGCTCGAGCGTGCGGGCTTCACCGACGTTTGCTCGCGGCGCGTCGTGGACTCGCGCGGCCTCGGTGACCCGGCGCACTTCCGCCCGAGCGCGTGCTACCCGGACTGGAGGACGTGGAACGACGTCCACAGCGCCGGCTTCCTCTGGCTGCATGCGGTGAAGCCGCGCTAGGACGCGCGAGATGTCGCTCGATCGTCGTCAGGTTCTCGCAGCGGGTGCGGCGGCGATCGCGGGAGCGAGCATGGTCGCATGCAACTCGGAATCGAAGTTAGGGCCGCGCAAGGTGCTGCTCATCGACATCGACGACGTCGGCTGGCCATTGCTTGAAGAGTGTCTCGCGCTGGGTGACGCGCCGGAGCTCGCCGCACTGCGCCCGCATGCGCGCGAGTACTGCAACTTCTGGGCGGCGCCGGTGTGCAGCGTGTTCCGCGCCAAGGTTCTCACCGGACTCGAGTCATTCCGCCCCGGCAACTCGGTTGGCGCGAACGTGCCCTCGAACAACATGGGACCGTTCCCCGGACCGAGCGGAATGTGGATCACGGATGGACTCCCCGGTCGCCGCACCAAGCGAGGAAAGTGGCACCTTTCCGCGGGTTCGGGCTGGCCCGAGCTCGTGGTGGAGCGCACGGTCGCGCGCGATGCCTACGATGAGTACTCGGGCCCCAAGGGCAACCTGCAGAGCTATCACGAGTGGACCTGTGCGCGCGTGCGGCGCGGCGAGCCTACGCAGCTCGTCGAGCAACGCGAGTTCGCCACCAACGTCACGGCCGCGGATGTGCAGGACGACATCGCGAAGGGCGTCGAGTTCATCCACGCGAGCTTCAACGCGCCCCATGCGCCTCACAACCTGCCTCCGCCCGCCAACGAGCCTCCGGGCGTCACCTATCCCGGTCGCTCGCGCTACAGCGACCTCTTCCGGCACCTCGACTGGCGATTGGGAGAGCTCGTACGGCGCGCGATCGACGCGGATTACGTCGTGCTGCTCGCCTGCGACAACGGCACGTCGGGCGAAGGCAAGGGCTCGCTGGCGGAGGTGGGCGTGCACACGCCGCTCCTCGCGTGGGGTCGCGGTGTCGCGAGTGGACGGAGCGAGCGGCTCGTGAGTGCCGTTGACCTGTGGAGCACCGTGCGACAGTTGCGTGGCGTCGTGGAGCCGAGTCCTGAAGACTCGCTGTCGTTTGCGAGCGACCTGCTCGCCAGCGACGCGATCCTCGCCTTCCGTGAACGCGCGTTCCTGCGTGTCGACGCGTTTCCGAGCTATGGCATCGCGCCTGATCCCACAAAGTGGCGCCGCGCCGTGCGCGACGTGCGCTGGAAGCTCGTCGAGCTTCCCGACGCGGACGAGGACGAGGCGCCGCGCGCGCTCTACGACCTGCGCGCGGACCCGGGCGAGCGCGAGAACTTGCTTGAGAAGGGGCTTTCCGCGGAAGCGCAAGCAGCGCTCGCTGCGCTCACCGCAGCGCTGGGCGCCTGAACACTCTCACTGACCGTCGAGCGCGTCCGAGAGTGCGGCCTGCAAGCTCGCGAGCGCGGCGCTTTCTTCGGCGCTCAGATCGCCATCGTTGAGATTGCCCGTGGCAGGGTCCTCGAACGCGATCGGATTGCCCCGCGAGTCAAGCATGTCGAACAGCGCGTCCGGCTGACCGGCCCGGCGCACGAGCTTCCAGCGCGTGTCGCGCACCATCGCACCGTAGCTCGTGTACTCGCCGAAGCCGTTGGGCGAGAAGCGCTCGGACGCCGCGTACTGGCGCAGCGGCGCGCGAGCTGGATCCGAGAGGTAGGGCACGATCGAGATGCCGTCGATCGGACGGTTGTCGCCGACGCCCTTGGCCAGATCGGTCCCCATCAGCTCCAGCACCGTCGGAAAGAGGTCGACGGCCTGCACGAGCGAAGGGCAACGCGAGCCGGGGACCTCGACGTGCTTCCCCGCGACGACGAACGGTACGCGCACGCCACCCTCGTACACCGAGCCCTTCGAGTTGCCCGGGATCGAAGGCGCGACCATGACGTTGGCCGGGGTACCGTTGTCGCCGAGGAACAAGATGGTCGTATTGGCGCGCACGGACTCAGGAATGCCGGCCAGCAGGCGCCCGAGCTCCCGATCCAGAGCTTCGACCATGGCGCGGTGGTGGTCGTTCGGCGTGTCCTCAGGCACACCCGAGATGCTCTGGCTGTGGAAGTTCGACGGCGGAGCGTGCAGCGGCGAGTGCGGGGCGTTGAAGCCGAGGTACAGGAACCAAGGCTCGGGCATCACGGAAATGCGCTCGAGCGCGTCGTCGACCTGCTCGCTCGTGACGTAGGTGCGACTCGCCTCGGTGACGCCGTTCGTGACCTTCTGGTAACCGAAGTAGTTTGAGCCGAACATCAGGTTCCCGAGCGTCCCCTCGAACCAATCGAAACCCTGCAGGTTGGCGTGGCTGGCGCCACCCACGGATTCGGAGCCGAGGTGCCACTTGCCAATCGCGGAGGTGGAGACGCTCGCGGCAGAGCCATCCTTGAGCACCTCCGCGAGGGTCCGCTCCTCCAGCGCGAGCGCGTGCTCCGCCGTCCATTGGTCGATCGGCTTGCCGATGCCGTGCCGGAACGGCATGCGACCCGTGAGGATGGCCGCGCGCGTAGGCGAGCAGCTCGGAAGGCTGTAGAAGTACTCGAACAGCATGCCTTCCGCCGCGAGCGCGTCGAGGTTGGGCGTCGGCGGCGGGCTCGGGTGCACGCCGTACGGACCAAACATGTCCACGCCGAGGTCATCGGCGAGGATCAGCAGCACGTTGGTGGGCTGCGTCTCGGCCGGCGGCCCCACGGAACCTCCACCCCCGCCGCCACCACAGGTGAGCGCGACGGCGGCCACGAGGACGATGGACAGCTGGCTACGCGCACGCATGGAAAATTTTCCCGGGTGGCAACTCGAAGACACGACGACGCCAGAAGTTTATCCCGTACTCGGACACTCGGTCATGGAACGAGCGCGTGCAGCTGATGCGCGAGCCGCGCGTGGGCCGCGCGCTGGTGTTGCGTGAGAGGCCCACCAGCGAGGTTGAGGTTCTCGCCCTGCGCGCTCGCCATGTCGAAGAACAAGTCTGCTTGGCCCTGACGCTCGATCAGCTTCCAGCGCGAGTTGCGGATCATGCGACCGAACGAGGTGACGGGGCCGAACCCGTTGGGCGCGAAGCGAGTGGCGAAGACCCACTCGCGCTTGGAGCTGAACCAGGGCTGGGCGAGATAGGGCATCAAGCTGAGGCCGTCGCCGCGCCGCAACGTCGCCTGGGCCCCGGCGCTCACCCCGCACAGGTCGAGCACCGTCGGGAACAGGTCGACGGAGTTGACGAGCGCGTAACACTGGCTCCCTGGATGGGCGACTCCCGGGCCGGCGATGATCAGCGGCACGCGCACGCCCCCCTCGTAGAGGGTGCCCTTTGAACGCCCCGGGATCGAAGGAGCGGTCACGGCTTCGTTGGGCGAGCCGTTGTCCCCGATGAAGAGGAACGTCGTGCGCGCTCGCACCACAGGATCCATGGAAGCGAACAGGCGTCCGATCTCCGTATCGAGAGCCTGCACGCTGGCGCGATAGTGCTCGGCCGGAGTGTTCGCCGGATTGCCGGAGAGCGTGTAGCTGTGCAGCGACGCCGGGGGCACGTGCCACGGCTCGTGGCCCGCATTGAAGGCCACGTACAGGAGCCACGGCTCGCGCATCTCGACCGTGCGCCGCAGCGCGGTGTCGATCTGCTCGGTCGTGCTGTAGGTCGTGCTCGTGAGCGCCACCCCGTTGCGAATGTTCGTGTGGGAGAAATACGACTGGCTGAAGTAGAGGTTGCCGGGCACGCCCTCGAACCAGTCGAAGCCCTGCTGGTTGGGAGCGAGTCCCACGTTCAGGGGCGGAGCCGTCAGGTGCCACTTGCCCACGGCTGAGCTCTCGAACGGCCACGGGGCGGTGGCGTCGAGCGCCTCGGGCAGCGTGATCTCGGAGGGCTGCAACGAGTGCTCGACGGTGCCGAAGGGCGACAGGAAGGACCCGATGCCCGTCCGGAACGCGTAGCGACCGGTCAGGACACACGCACGGGTCGGCGAGCAGACCGGGTCCGTGTAGGCCGCCTGAAAGGCGACACCGCTCGCGGCGAGCGCGTGGAGGTTCGGAGTCGGCGGGGCATCCGGATGGCCGCTGAAGAGGCTCAGCATGTCGCAGCCGAGGTCGTCGGCCATGAGCACCATCACGTTGCCCGGCGTCGACACCGCCTGCGGGGCGACGAGCGAGGCGGCGAGGATCAGGGCGGCGAGCATGGATCTTCCCGGGTTTCGGAGCCGGTACTTAGAGTGTAAGCCCGGGGCGAAATCCGTGGGGCCTGACCCGCACAAGCCGCCCCGACGGGGCGGCTAGGGGCCTAGCGTCAGCAGGTCCCGCTGCGGCGACGCAGCAGGAAGACCGCCGTGGCGAAGGCCGCCGCCAGCGCGATGACCAAGAGCTCGCGCGGGCTGAACATCACCAGCGCAGCCAGCATGCTCGCCTCTGCGCCCTCAGGAGCCCGTGGCGCCGCGGATCAGGTCGAGGCTGCGGTAGGCCCAGCTCTCCAGCGGCGCGACGTACAGGCCGAAGCCCACCGTGGCCAGGCCGAGCACGGTGACGAAGCCCGTGAGCACCGGCGCCGGGGCCGCATCCCGCTCCGCGGGCTTCTCGAGGAACAACGCCTTGGCGACGCGCAGGTAGTAGAACAGGCTCACGACGCTGTTGAGCGCCGCGATCATCACGAGCCACAAGAGGCCTTCGTCGACGCCCTCCACGAACAGGAGGTACTTGCCGTAGAAGCCGACCGTCGGCGGCAGGCCCGTGAGGCTCACGAGAAACGCCACCATGACCATCGAGATCAGCGGCGCCTTGAAGCCCATGCCCTTCAGGCTGTCGATCGTGTCGGAGCCCGTCACGCCCTCGAAGTAGATGAGGAAGCCGAAGGCGCCGAGGTTCATGAAGTAGTACGCGGCGAGGTAATACATCGCCGCCGAGAAGCCCTCGCGCGTCATGCACGCGATGCCGACCATCACGTAGCCCGCGTGCGCGATCGACGAGTAGGCCAACATGCGCTTGAGGCTGGACTGACGCAGCGCGGCGAAGTTGCCGAGCGTCATCGTGATCGCCGCTAGCAGGCCGAGCATCAGCGCCACGCGCTCGCCGTACCCGCCGAGCGCGGTCGCACCCTGGCCGAGGAACAGCGCCGCGAGGAAGCGCAGCAGGGCGCCGAAGCCCGCGGCCTTCGAGGCCACTGCGAGAAAGGTCGTCACCGGGGTCGGCGCGCCTTCGTACACGTCCGGGGTCCA
>SXGT01427643.1_pt1 | contig 15139 bp, 10 predicted proteins | sample 3176221 | NCBI WGS metagenome assembly SXGT01 (sample SAMN11356862, study PRJNA531348) | freshwater metagenome | isolation source: freshwater sample F1-120 | place: China: Fuxian Lake, Yuxi | collected 2017-12-25
GCTCATGTTCGAACCCGTCCATGCCCGCCAGTCGGGACGAACCGCGGGTTCGTTGCGCAGGAATCGGGCTCGGGCTCGGGCTCGTGCTCGGGCTCGAAAATGAGGGGATTCCTCAGGGGAGTCCCTTCAGGGGAGGGGGGTGAGGTCCGCGCGGAGACCCAGAGCGGCCTTGATAAAAAGTTCCACGGACTCAATATAAGGTCATTATGACTTTTACTGATCCACCGGGACGCGCGTTCGTCGTCGCAGCGGGCTCGATCACCGGCGCGGACCACCTCCGCCTCGGCCGGGACGGGCAGGACGGCCTCGCGGTCCTCGCTGGCACGGCCAGCACGATCGCGGTGGTGACCGACGGCTGCTCGAGCGCCCCCTTCTCCGAGGTCGGCGCGCGGCTCGGGGCCGTCTGGCTCGCCCACGCGACCGAGGATCACGTGGTACGCCACGGCGTGAGCGACGCGACGGCCGGAACGGTCCACGGCCGGCTGTTGCGTGCGCTCCGCGCGCTCGTGCGGGGCGCAGCGCGGGACCGTGCTGCCTTCATCGCGGACTACCTGCTCTTCACGTACCTGGTGGCGGTCGTGGACGAGGCGTCGGTCCTCGTGTTCGGCGTCGGCGACGGCGCGTTCGCCGTCGACGCGCGCGTGGAGATCCTCGACGCCGGAGAGGAGAACATGCCCGCCTACGCGGGTTACGCGCTCCTCCCGGGCCTCGCCTGCCCGGCCCCGGTCACGCACGTGCACGGCGCCGCGGCCGCGATCCACAGCGTCGTGATCGCGACGGATGGGGCGAGCCACCTCCTCGGTGCGCCGGACCTCTCGCCGTCACGCGTCGCGCGCAACCCGAGCCTTCTCCGCAAGGCGCTCCTCCGCGCGCGCGACGCCGGCGAGGTCCTCGACGACGCGACGTGCGTCGCGATCGTCCGGCCGGGATCCCACGGGCCCGCGGCCGCTCTTCCGCCGGCGGTGGCCTCGTGAGGCGCGTCGTCGACGGCGGGCGCATCGTGGCCCTCGAGGCCCACGCGCGCGTCGGGCAGGGCGGCGAGGGCGAGGTGTACCGCGTGGCGCCCGGCCGCGCCGTGAAGGTCTTCTTCGATCCCATGAGCGCTCGCAAGCGCGAGAAGATCGAGCGCTTCCCCCGAGGGCTCCCGGCCCAGGTGGTCCGCCCCGAGGCCATCGTCCTCGACACGGACGGCCAGCCGGCCGGCTACGCGATGCGCCTCGTCGAGGGTGCGGAAGACGCTGGCGTCCTCCTCTCGCGGCGAGGACGGGATGGGAAGCTCTCGTCCGGGTGGGTCGCGGCCTTCTTCGTGCGCGTCGCTCGCGTCGTGCGGGAGCTGCACGCGGCCGGGGTGATCGTCGGCGACGTCAACCCGGGGAACCTGATCTTCGTGGCGGCGCGCGAGGCTGCCGGCGACGCGCGCGAGATCGCGCTCATCGACGCGGAATCCATGCAGTATGCAGGTTTCCCCTGCGAGGTGGCGCACGAGCGCTACGTCGATCCCGCGCTGTACGGCCACGACCTCGCGGCGGGCGGCTTCTTCTCGCCCGAGACGGACCACTACGCGCTCGCGGTCCTCCTGTTCTCGAGCCTGCTCTACGTGCACCCCTACGGCGGCGTGCACCCGGCGTACGCCACGCTGCTCGCGCGGGCCCAGGCCCGCGTGAGCGTCCTCCGCGCCGGCGTCAAGCGGCCCGTCGTCGCGTCGCCGCCGCGCGTGCTCCCGGATGCTCTCCTGCACTGGTTCCACGGGATCTTCGAGGAGGGCCGCCGCGACCCGCTCCCCGAGGTGGTCCTTGGCGCCGTCACCTTCACGCGGTGCACCTGCGGCGTGGAGCACGCGCGCGCCGCGTGCCCCGTGTGCACCGCGCACGCGCAGGTCCCGGCCATGATCGGCCACATGAAGGGCGCCGTGCGGAGCGCCATCGTGTTCTCGACGGCCGGTACCATCCTCGAGGCGCGCGTGGTGTCCGGCGCGATCCGCGTCGTCCACCGCACCCCCGACGGCCTCCTCCGCGAGGACGGGAGCCGGGTCGAGGACGAGGCTCGGCCGCTGGCGCTCCCCGGCGAGGAGACCTTCACCTCGGACGACGGCGTGCTCAGGCGCCGGCAGGCGGGCACCCTCGTCGGGCGCGTGCTCGCCGGGCAGACCTGGTTCCGCGCGGGTGCCGCGCTGGGCCTCGGCTTCTACCGGCCCGGGCGCATGGCGGTCTTCTTCGTCTTCGACGTCGCACGCGGCCCTCTCCGCGACGTCGACGGGATGCCCGCGCTCCGCGGCAAGGTCACCCACGCCGAGTGCGTCTTCGACGACGAGCACGCGCTGTTCGTCGCCACGTGCGAGGAGGCCGGGCGCGAGCACCTCGTGGCCGCGCTCGTCGACGCGCGGGGCCGGGTACTCGCCATCGAGGAGGCCCGCGTCGCGGACGAGGCCAGCCCGTGGGTCGGCGCCGGCAGGCCCGCCGTGTCCCGCGGACAGGTGGTGCTCTCCACGAAGAGTGGCCTCGTCGTCCTGTCTCCGGACCCGTCGACGCGCCGCTTCGAGGCGAGGCGCACGTTCGACGTGGGCGACCTCGGCGTGGTCGATCTCCACGCGGGACCCCGGGGCTCGCTGTTCGCCGTGACGCCCACCGAGGTGCGCTCCCTGACCCCCACCTGACGCGATACGTTCAACCCCACGAGAGGACCGAGACACCATGGACAAGCCCAGATTCCACGACCCCGCCCGGACGCCCGAGCTCTGGGTGGAGCGGGCACAGATCGTCGCGGAGGAGGCGCACCGCGCCCGCAAGGAGGGCCGGATCGGCCCGAGCTCCGCCGATCGGTTCCGCATCGCCGCCTTCGGCATCGACTGCCAGGTCGGCTTCTGCACGCCAGGCGCGAGCCTGTTCGTCCCCGGCGCCGTCGAGGACACGCGACGCACCGTCGACTGGCTCTACCTGCATCTGGAGAAGATCACTGGCCTTCATTTCTCGCTCGACACCCACCGTGTGTTCCAGATCTTCCACCCCGCGTTCTGGGTGGACGACGACGGCAAGAACCCGCCCCCCTTCACCACGATCACCCACGACGACGTGCGCCAGGGCAAGTACAAGCCGATCTGCCACCCGGCGGAGTGCCTGGAGTACACGAAGAAGCTCGAGGCCACCGGCAAGTACGTGCTCACGGTCTGGCCGTACCACACGCTCCTCGGTGGCCTGTCGCACGCGCTCGTGCCGTCGCTCATGGAGGCCTCCATCTTCCACGCCGTCGCGCGCTCGCACCAGACGCACTTCGAGACGAAGGGCACGCACGCGATGACGGAGAACTACTCGGTGCTCGCGCCCGAGGTGAAGGAGCTCGGGAACAAGCCCGTCGGCGCCTTCAACGCGGCGTTCTTCAAGGTGCTCATGGACTACGACCGCGTGTACGTGTTCGGCCAGGCGAAGTCCCACTGCGTGCTCTCGACGCTCCGCGATCTGGAGGCCCACATCACGTCGACCGATCCGAAGCTCCTCTCGAAGATCTGGATCCTCGAGGACGCGATGAGCCCGGTGCCGGCACCGCCGCTCGATCCGCTCCCGCCTGCGCTCGACTTCCCTCGCCTCGCCGATCGCGCCATCGAGGACTTCCGCCGCGCGGGCATGAACGTCGTCAAGACCACCGATCCGGTGGAGGCGTGAGCGCCATGGACTCGAAGCAGGTCAAGGCCCTCCTCTCGCGCGCGGGCGGCACGCTCCCGACCTCCCTCGGCGCCTCGTTGACCGCCTCGTTCTCGGGCGGCGCCGCGCTCGGCGGCGATCTCGGCGCCGTCGTCGTCGCCGGAGCATCGGGCATGGACACCGAGGACATCACCGCGTCCGACGTCACGCTCGTCACGCTACTCGTGGACGCCTCCAGCAGCATCGCCGCCGCGGGCCTCGAGGACGCCGTGCGCGAGGGGCAGAACCAGCTGGTCGACGCGTTCGGCGACGCGCGCGAGCGGGACGAGATCCTCCTCGCGCAGTGGACGTTCAGCGACGAGATCCGCGTCCTCCACAGCTACGTCCCCGTGGGCGACGCGACGCGGCTCGACGCCCGGACGTACGCCGGCCTCGGCGCCACGCGGCTGTACGACACATGGATCTCGGCGCTCACCGCCAACGTGGCGTACGCCGAGAAGCTCCGCGAGAGCGGCACGCCGTGCAAGAGCGTGGTGGTCGTGATCACCGATGGAGAGGACTGCGGCTCCCGCGCGACGGCCGCGGCGTGTGGTCGCCTGTCGAAGGCGCTGCTCGCGAAGGAAGCGTTCCAGCTCGCGTTCGTCGGCGTCGGCAGCGCCACGGACTTCCGCAAGGTCGCCCTCCGCATGGGCGTCCCGGACCGATCCATCGCGGTCGCCTCCACGGCGACGCCGCCGGAGATCCGCAGGATGTTCCGCATGGTCTCGCGCTCGGCGATCCGCGCGAGCGCCCGGGCCGTCGGGCCCGGGGCGGGCCGCGGGTTCTTTGCGCCCTGACACGCCGGGCCGGATCACCGGAAACAACTCGTCGCGCGCCGCCGCGATGAGGTAAGGGTCGGCGCGTGGCGAGGCGGAAGCAGCGTGACGACGAGGCCGCGTTCCTCGCGGCGTACGCCCCGGGCAAGTTCCCGAGGCCGTCCGTCACCGTGGACCTCGTCGTCCTGACCATCCTCGACGGCGTCCTTTCCATCCTGCTCGTCGCGCGCGGTGAGCATCCGTTCAAGGGGCGCTGGGCCCTGCCGGGCGGCTTCGTCCGCGTCGGGGAGGGGCCGAAGGATCAGGGAGAGGATCTGTACGACGCCGCCCTCCGCGAGCTCCGCGAGGAGACGGGGCTCCCGGCGGGGGCCGCCCTCCTCGAGCAACTCGGCGCGTTCGGGCGACCGAACCGCGATCCGCGCACGCGGGTCATCAGCGTCGCGTACCACGCGCTCGTGCGGCCCACGCTCGTACCTCACGTCTCCGGCGGAGGAGATGCGGCGGGAGCGCGCTGGTTCCCCGTGGTGGAGCGCCCTCCGCTCGCCTTCGACCACGACGAGATCGTCGAGCGCGCGCTCGCGCGGGTCCGGGGCGATCTGGAGGGCACGAGCGTCGCGTTCGCGCTCGTCCCCGAGACCTTCACGATCGCGGAGCTTCGCACGGTCCACGAGGTCATCCTCGGGACCACGCTCGATCCCGGCAACTTCCGCCGACGCTTCCTGCGCATGCTCGACGACGGCGTGCTCGAGCCCGCCCGCGGCAAGCGCGCCACGGCGTCGAAACCCGCGCAGGTCTACCGCTTCGTCGACAGACGGTAACCAATGGTAACCCGCGAGCCCGACGAGGTTACCACTATCCTCTGGAGCGCGCGAAACTGCTGAGGTTATTGACTGGCACCCGTCGTGCTTCACTCGGCGGCGTCCAGTGGTAACCTTGCTTCCCGTGGCCGCGCCGACGATCCAGCACCCGCGCTACGTGGTGGGCGCGCCGGTGGGCTCCGGCGGACAGGGCCGCGTCGTACGCGTGATCGACCGCGAGGCGCCGGCGCTGCCGCTCGTCGCGAAGGTCGTCGGAGATCCCGCGAACGCGCGCGTCCTCGAGGGCGAGCTCCGACACCTGTCGAGGCTCGCCGTGCCGGGGCTGGTGCGCGCGCACGACTTTGCTCGCGACGCGGTCACGGGCGCGCCTTTCCTCGTCGAGCACTACGTCGAAGGCCCGGACGCGCGGGCGTGGATCCACGCCGCCGAGCCCCGCGTGGCGCGGGAGCGTTTCGTGGCGCTCGTCGCGTCCCTCGCGACCACGATCGCGGCTCTCCACGACGCCGGCGTCGTGCACGGGGATCTGAAGCCCGAGCACGTGCGGATCGCATCGGGCGACCGACCCGTCCTGCTCGACCTCGGGGCCGCGGTCCGGCGCGGACTCCCGGCGATCGCGTGGACGCGCGCGTACGCGGCGCCCGAGCTTCTCGCGGGGGCTGGGGTCGGCGTGCGCGCGGATCTGTTCGGCCTCGGCGCGCTCCTGTGGGGCGTCGCAACGGGCGCCCCGCCTCCGCGGAGGCGTGCGCCGCGGGCCGACGTGGTGCCGTGGGTCAACCCTCGCGTCGCGGCGGCCGTCGACGCGCTCCTCGCCGATCACCCGGAGGATCGCCCGGCCGACGCGCGGGCGATCCTTGCGTCGATCGACGCACGAGGATCGCTCGCGGCCCCCACGGGCTCCGTCGAGGCGCACCCGGATGCGCTGCGCGCGCTGCTCGATGCCGAGGGCCCGGCTGTACGGTACCTCGTCGGTCCGAGCGGCGTGGGGAAGAGCCACCTCCTCGGGCGCCTCCAGACCGCCGCCGCGCTCGCGGGGAGGGCCTCGCGGCGCGTCACGTGGCCCGACGACCGCGAGCCCGCCCTCGTCGCGTTCCTGCGCGGAGACCCTGCCGCCCTGCCCTTCCTGATCAGCGCGCCCGAGCGAGCCCGCGGCGTCCTGCTCGTCCTCGACGACCTCGATCGCGCGTCGGAGGATCTCGTGCGAGCCCTCGAGGCGTACCGCTGCCGCCACGGCGAGCCCACGGGAGACGCGCGAAGCGGACGGCGCGATCTCGTGATCGTGGCGGCCCGCCGCACCGCGCCGCCGGCGGACGCGTCGAGCGTGCGGCTCGGTGCGCTGTCCCCCGCGGAGATCGACGCGTTCTGCGTGGACCTCGGCGTCTCGGACCCCGCGGAGCGCGCGCGACTCGCGCACGTCTCGCGAGGCCTCCCGGGGTGGATCGTCGCCCACCGCGGGGGTCTCCCGGCGTCGGAGGAGGCGATCCTCGCGCGCGCAGCCGCGCTCACGCCCGCCGCGCGGCGCGCGATCGGCGCGATCGCCTGCGTGGGTGGCGTCGTGGACCCGACGCTCGCGACCCGGCTCGGTGCGGGCGAGGAGGCGGTGGCCGAGCTCCTCGCCGCGGGGCTCGTGTCGCGGCGCGAGGATCGAATCGACGTGGGCAGCCCCGCGCTCGCGCGCGAGCTCGCGCGGGCCCTCGCCGATCACCCGATCGTGGACGACGCGGCGCGCGTTCTCCTGGCGTCACCGGACGCCCCCGCCGGCGCGCTGCTCTCGCTGGCCGGCAGCGAGGCGGCGCCGCACGCGATCGTGGCCCTCCACGAGTCGGCACGCGAGCGCGCCGCACGCGCGGGGATGCGTGCCGAGGAGACGCAGGCGCTGCTCTGGCTGGCGGGTAACCCGGCGTGCAGGACCCACGCCCATCTGTTCCGCCTCGAGCGGCTCGTGCGCGACGCGGGCACGGCGAGGCTCCACCCGGCCGTGCTCGAGTGGCTCGACGAGGCCGGGGACGCCGACCTGCGCGTCCGGTCGCTCGCGCGTCGGCGCCGCGCCGAGGTCGCCGTGCGCGAGGGCCGCTTCGAGGACGCCGAGCAGCTCGGAGCGGCGGCGATCTCCGCGGCCATCGACGCGGGGCTGGCGGCCGACGAAGCGTATGCCCGGGCGCAGGTCGGCGCGATCGCGCTTTACCGCGGCGACTGGCCACGAGCGGACGCTTGCCTCTCGGACGCCCGAGCGATCCTCGCGCGGGTCGACGACGCGGACGCCGAGGAGCTCGCCCGGATGGACCACAACGGGGGCGTGGTCGCCCTGTACCGGGGCCGCGAGGCCGAGGCCGCGAGCCTCTTCGCGCGATCCCTGGACAGGAAGCGCGCGCTCGGCGATCTCGCGGGCACGCGCTCGTGCCTGCTCAACCTGGGCATCGCGCGCGCGAAGCTCGGTGAGCACGACGCGGCCGAGCGTGCGCTCGCGGAGGCGGCCCGCCTGGCGGTCGCGCTGTCGCAGAAGGCAGGATACGGCTGGTGCCTCGCCGCGCGCGCCGATCTCGAGCTCCGGCGAGGCAACCCGGCGCAGGCCATCACCTGGGTACGCGAGGCGGAGGCCCTCGGTGACGCGCTCGCCGCGCAGGTGCGGGCGGACCTCGTGCTCGTGCGGGCCGACGCGGAGGCGGACCTGGGCTCGAGCCGCGCGGCACTGGCGACCCTCGACGGCCTCGCGGGGGACATCGCCGCTGCCGACCCCTTCGTGGCCTGCCGCGCGCTCCTCGTGCGTGCGAAGGCAGCGCGAGCGGCGCTGCCCGCGAGGCCCCGGGAGGCCGCGCGCCTCGCGATCCGCGCCGCCCGTCTCGCACGCGAGAGATCCCTTGCGGAGCCGGAGCGGGCGGCGATCGCCCTTCTCCGGAGCGTCCGCACGAAGCAACCCCGAGGATTCATGGAACCCATCCGCGCTCCCGCCCCTCCCCAGGAGATCGTCACCCACGTGCTCGACCGCGTCGCGGCCGGGGCGTCCCACGAAGAGGCGACGCTCGCCCTCCTCTCGACGATCGTGCGCCTCTCGAGCGCGGAGCGCGCCTTCCTGGTCACGCGCGCCCCCTCGGGCGAGGTGGAGCGCGCCATCGGCGTGGACGTGGACGGCGTGGCCATCCCGTCCGCCGAGGCCCGCGTCCCGACGGCGATCGTGAGACAGGCCGGCGCCGAGACGACATACGTCCGGGAGGCGGACCTCGGCGGAGGGCGGCGCGGCTCGACCCTCGCCCGGGCGGGAGCCGGAGGCGTGGTCCTGGTCCTCGAGCACCGCTTCGTCGCGGGCGCGTTCGACGGTCTCTCCGACGCGTCGGTGGCGCTCTGGGTCCTGCTCGCCGGCGTGATCGCGCGTCTCGAGGAGCGCGGATCCCGCGCGGTTCCACTCGCCAGCGCCGTGGGTGATGGCGCGTCCACGAGCCAGAGTGGCACGGCGCTCCACCCCCGCACCGAGGCGTCGATCGGCTTCATGCCCTCGAGCGAGGCGCCGATGCGGGCCTCCCGGCGCGCCTTCCCCGAGGTCGTCGGTCTGTCGAGCGCCATCGAGAAGGCGAAGGCGCGCCTCGACGCCGCCGTCGACTCCGATCTGCCGGTCTTGATCCTGGGCGAGACCGGCACCGGCAAGGAGGTCTTCGCGCGCGCGCTCCACGCGTACGGGCCGCGCGCGCGTGGGCCCTTCGTCGCGGTCAACAGCGCCGCGATCTCCGACACCCTCGTCGCGGCCGAGCAGTTCGGCCACGCGAAGGGCGCGTGCACCGGCGCGGACCGGCCGCGCGCGGGCCTGCTCGCGCGCGCGGCGGGCGGCACGCTGCTCCTCGACGAGGTGGGCGAGCTCTCCCCCGCGCGCCAGGCCACCCTCCTCCGCGCGCTCGAGACGCGGCGGTACCGGCCGGTTGGCGCGGACGACGAGCGCTCGTTCGACGTGCGCGTCGTCGCTGCCACGAACCGCGAGCTCGACCACGCGACCTCCACGTTCCGGCGGGACCTCTACTTCCGCCTCGGCGTCCTCACGATCCACCTCCCGCCGCTCCGCGCGCGGCCCGAGGACGTCCCGGTCCTGTTCCGCGACTTCGCGTCGAGGAAGGGCAAGGAGCTCGTCCTTTCACCGCGCGCGCTCGCGCGCCTCCTGTCCTACGAGTGGCCCGGGAACGTCCGCGAGCTGAGCCACGAGGTCGAGCGACTCGCGGCCTCGAGCCTCTCGGAGGTCGACGTCGGCCACCTGTCCCGCGCGATCCGCGCCGCACCCCAGAAGCGCGACTCGCGAACCGACCGCGAGCGCGCGGACGTGGAGCGGGCCCTGCGCAAGAGCGAGGGGAACATCACCCACGCGGCGGCCGCGCTCGGCCTCACGCGGCACGGGCTGAAGAAGAGGATGCTGCGGCTCGGTCTTCGTGGGAGAGTATCGGGAGGGAGCGCGTCATGAGTTCCGTTCGATACCCGGTGATCTGCTGTGTCGTGGCGCTCGCCTCGGCGTGTGGAGGCACGACCGCCGCCACGATCGCCCCGCCCGGGGGGGACGCCGGGGCGACGACGCTCCCGGCCGACGCCGGGCAGGCCCCCGAGCCGACCTGCGCGGTCGACCGCGTCCAGCGCATCGGGGTCACGGGCGACGGCCTCTACGGGTATCCCCCGTACGCGGCGTGGGGGTGCCGCGTGGTCTACGTCGCGCCCACCGGCGATCTCGTCTCCCGGGATCTCGCGACCGGCGCCGCGGAGACGATCGCGCCTCGCTCCGACTCCCCGCGCCGCCCCGCGCTCTCGGCCGACACCATCGCGTGGGAGCGTGGGCCCGAGGATCGTCCCGAGGTCGTGGTGCGCGTCGGCGGCGTCACGCTGAGGCCGACGGGCGCGTTCGCGCTGGGCGCCGAGCCGCGCGTGGACGGCGACGTGGTGGTCTTCACCGGCTTCGCGGGCACGCTGGCGGGCGACTCCGATATCTTCCTCTACGACGTCGCGAAGAGGACGGTCGAGCGCCTCACCGACGCGCCCGGCCAGCAGCGCTTCGCCGACGTGTCCGCGACGCACATCGCCTGGACGGATTTCTCCGAGGATCCCGACGGTCGCTTCGATGATGACAGACGGGATGTCTCCGATGTGGTCGTCCACGTGCGCGCCACGGGGGCGAGGGTCACCCGCAAGCTGCCCGGCAAGCAGGCGTTCCCCGTCCTCGTCTCAGGCTCCCACCTCGGCTACCTCGACTGGGCCGCGATCCATCCCGAGCCCAAGCTCGAGGCGTACGTGCTCCGGGCGGGCGACCTCCTCGACGCCACGCGCGACCGCGACATCGCGACCGTTAGGAGCACGCAGACGGTGCCCACGCGACCGACGGGGCGCGCCGGTGTGCTCGAGTGGATCGATCACCCCGAGACCCGAACGCGGTGGTTCCGCGCGCCGGCGGACGGGAGCACGCCCCCGGCAGAGGTGCAGGGCACCACCGGGCTCGAGCTCTACCCGCCGCAGGCCGCGAGGACGTTCTCCCTGGTCGCGACCCGCGCGCTCGGCGCGTCGCCTGCGAAGGACGTGTTCCTGATGCTCGTGGCGAAGTGATCGCGCGTCGCCTTGACATCGCGACGCGTCGTGTCAACTCTCTCCGCCTCATGAACACCGTCCGCCAGATCCCGTTCGCCTCCGCGTACCCGTGCGGTGGGCAGGACAACGTCTGGCACCTACACATGTGATCGTCCTCGGGTTCGAGGGCGCCAAGAGGCCCCTCGAGCTCCCCGAGGTTTCGCGGGCCTGAGCGGCCCCTCGAGCTCCCGAGCGACCCGGGCCATCGTGCCCGGGTTTTCCGAAGGAGCTTGCCATGGAATCAGCGGAGAAACTCAAACCCGAGGTCGCCCCGGAGGCGCCCTCCACGGACCGCCGGGTGCGGTTCGTGAGCTCCGAGCGACCGCCATCGACCAGGGCGAACGATCTCCCGGTGGGTTCGCCGCCGATCGAGGCGTCCCCGGCGCGCGAGGTGTTCCTCCTCGCGTGGCCGATGGCCGCCGCGATGTTCGGCGAGACGGCGATCGGCCTGGTCGACACGTTCCTCGTGTCGGGCCTCGGGGCCGGTGCGCTCGGCGGCGTCGGGTACGCGAGCACCCTGATGTTCCTCGGTTACTCGCTCGTGTACGGCCTCATGCGCGGGGTCAAGGTGCGCGTCTCGCACGCGACCGGCGAGGGCACGCCCGAGAAGCACCCACGCTACCTCGTGGCGGGCCTCATCCTCTCCACCGCCGTCGGCGTGGTCGTGTGGGCGATCTCGCGCGACGTCACGTGGTTCCTCGTGTGGACGAAGACGGACCCTCTGGTGCTCCCGTTCGCGCGCGACTCGCTCCGCGCGGTGACGTGGGGCGCGCCGTTCAGCTGTGCGCTCGCCGCGATGACGCACTACCGGCAGGGCCTCGGCGACTCGCAGAGCCCGATGGTGGTCGGCCTCCTCGGGAACCTCTTCCACGGGATCCTCGGCTGGGCGCTCATCTACGGACACCTCGGGCTTCCCGCGCTGGGCGTTCCGGGGGCGGGCTACGCCACCGCGGTGACCGAGGCCCTCGAGGTCGCCGCGCTCGGCGCGCTCGTGCTCCGAGACGAGCTCCGACGACCCGGCGCCCGATCCGATCTGAGCCTCCTCGCGGCGATCCGCGAGGTCTCCGAGATCGGCGTTCCCACGGGCGTGCAGTTCGTCTGCGAGATGCTCGCCTTCACCACGTTCACAGCGATCCTCGGATCGATCGGCGCCGTCGAGATCGCTGCGCACCAGATCGCCATCAACGTGCTCCGCGTGTCGTTCCTGCCCGGGATCGCTCTCTCCGAGGCCGCGAGCGTGCTCATCGGGCGCGCGCTCGGCGCGCGGGATGTGCCCCGAGCGGATCGCGTGAACCGGGCCACGCTCGGGCTCGCCGTCGGCTTCATGGCGGTCTGCGGGCTCGGGTTCGCGGTGCTCGCGCGCCCCGTAGCCAGGGCGTTCACGGACGACCTCGCCGTGGCGGCCGTCACCGTGCACCTGCTCTGGCTCGCGAGCGTCTTCCAGGTCATGGACGCGGTGAACATCGTGCTCCGGGGCTCCCTCCGCGCCGCCAAGGACGTGCGCGTCGTCGCGTTCGTCGGGATCGTCGTGGCGTGGACGTGCATCCCGGCGGCGGGCTGGTACTTCGGGAAGGCCCTGGGCCTCGGCGCGCTCGGCGGCTGGCTCGGGTTCATCGCGGAGACGACCCTCGCGGGTTCCATCCTCTGGGTGCGCTGGCACCGGGGAGCGTGGAGGAGGGCGTATGCCCCCCTCGACGCGGATCGAGCCGGGGGAAGCTGAGGCGAGCGGTCGGGGAACGTGGGTGAGCGGCGCAAGATCCCGCCGCTCGCCCGCGTCTCATCGTGGATGAGGAAGACGCGCGGACGGTGGACCCTGGTCAACACGCTCGTGTCGCTCCTGTGGCTCGCGCTCGGGCTGTCGGTCGTCCCGCATCGCGTGTGCGAGCGGGACGCGGACGCGTGGTACCGCGGGGATCCGGAGACGACGGAGAAGCTCGCCCGATCGGTGAGCCGCTGGGTGGACGAGCCGCTCGACCCGTCCACCTTCGCGACGGGATCGCGGCGCTACGACGGCGAGTGGCTCTTCGGCACCTACATGATGGCGGCGATGGGCGAGGCGCAGACCGCGATCGAGCGCCCGGAGCGGCGGATCGAGGCGCGACGGCGCGTGGCGAAGGCGATCGACCGGCTGCTCGAGCCCGGCGCGCGGGCGTGGGATCGGGAAGCGTGGGGTGAGGATCCTATCGACACGCTCGCGACGACCAACCGGGGGCACGTCGCCTACCTCGGTTACCTGGGCCTCGCGCTGGGGATGGAGCGCGCGCTCGGCGACGCGAAACACGCGCGGCTGCACGACGCCGTGGTCGCGGCGATCGCACGGCGGCTGGCCGGCCCCGAGCTCCTGGAGACCTACCCTGGCGAGATCTACCCGGTCGACAACGCCGCGGCGATCGGCGCGCTGGGTCTCCACGATCGCACCACGGGCGGGGATCACCGGGCGCGCATCGCGAGGTACGCGCGCACCATCCGGCAGAAGCACCTGGACCGCGGCCTGCTCGTGCAGGCCGTCGGCGCCGACGGGCGACCGGGCGATCGGGCACGCGCGTCCGGCACGGCGCTCGGCGCGTACTTCGTGTCCTTCGCGGACGAGGATCTCAGCCGCGATCTGTTCCTCGCGCTCCGGAGGGAGCTCTACGAAACCGTGCTCGGCTTCGGCGCCGTGCGCGAGTACCCGCGAGGCGCGACGGGACGCGGAGACATCGACTCGGGGCCGATCGTGCTCGGCTACGGCGTGTCGGGAACAGGCTTCGCGCTCGCGCCGAGCCGCCTGTTCGCCGACGAGGACGCGTTTCGATCGATCTACGGCACCGTCCACCTGTTCGGCGCGCCACGCGTGGGCGCGCGCGAGACGTCGTTCACGACGGGCGGCCCGCTGGGCGACGCGATCCTGCTCGCGATGCTCACGGCCACCCGCGTCCCTGCCACGCTGGAGAGCGCGTCGCGATGACAACGAGAATACCTGCACGATACACGGTCTTCTTCGTGGGGGTCCTCCTCCTGGTCGTCCTGCACGAGATCCTGCTCCACGTGATGGCGGAAGCGCACGTCGCCCACGTGCTGCTCGCGTCGGGGCGCGGCGGAAGCTCTGCCGTCGCGGCGCTGCTGGCGGCGCTCTTCGTCGTCGTGCGCGTGGTGGTCGTCGTCGTCGTCCCCCCGGTCGTGCTGTTCGTTTCGGCGCGTGTGGCCTTCCACGCGCTCCGGCGAGGGACCGGCGAGCGCCGGGCGGCGTCGGTGCCCGGCAACGAAGCGCTTGCGCAAGGAGAGGCATGCGACTAGGTTGCACCTGCCCCATCGTAAGGGGTGACCCGGGGCGTAGCGCAGCCTGGTTAGCGCACTAGACTGGGGGTCTAGGGGTCGGTGGTTCGAATCCACTCGCCCCGACCGGAAGGTCGGAGTTTTCTAGTAAAACCGGGCAGTTGCCCGTTTGTGCGGGGGGACGTTTCCCGCTGTTTACCCGCGCTCGACGCGAAGGATGACGCCCTTCGCGCCGACTTCATCGCGCGCCATCTCGAGGGCCCCGCGCCAGGCTCCGCCTCGCGTCGCACTCCGACGGCCCCTACGTCGCCCTCCTCGCCCGGGCGGGATGCGGGGGGCGCGCCCGACGTCACGGTGCGCTACACGCTCTTCCACGACCTCGATCGCGAGCACCGCGGCGTGCTCCGCCTCGTCTCCGGCCCGGTCGAGACGGCGAGCGTCCTCGACGGTGCGTCGCCACCCCGGAGCTTCACGCTCGGCGCACCCCAGGGCTTCGGCGACATCGTGGGCCGGGGGGTGGTCCACATCTGGACGGGGATCGACCACGTCCTGTTCCTCCTGGCGCTCCTCCTGCCGCCGTGCTCCTCCGCGACGGCGGGGCGTGGAAGCCGCGACCTTCGCTGCGCGAGGCGGCGTGGGACACGGCGCGCGTCGCGACCGCGTTCACGCTCGCGCACTCGATCACGCTGAGCCTCGCGCGCTGGGGCTCGTGTCCCGGCCATCTCGGCTCGTCGAGTCGACGATCGCGGCCTCGGTCGTCCTCGCCGCGGCCAACAACCGCCGTCCGCTGATGAGGGAGAATCGCTGGCTCGTGGCGTTCGTGCTCGGCCTGATGCACGGCTTCGGCTTCTCGTCGACGCTGTCGGACCTGGGTCTCGAGCGAGGCGCGCTCCTCCCTGCCGGTGGCGTTCCACCTGCGCGAGACGCGGGCCTACCGGATCGCGATCGTCGGCGCAGGCTCGGCGATCATCCTCGCCGTCGCCCTCGCGTGGTTCGTGGAGCGCGCCTTCGCGATCCGGCTCCCCCTGCCGCTCCC
>SXGT01233367.1_pt1 | contig 15138 bp, 15 predicted proteins | sample 3176221 | NCBI WGS metagenome assembly SXGT01 (sample SAMN11356862, study PRJNA531348) | freshwater metagenome | isolation source: freshwater sample F1-120 | place: China: Fuxian Lake, Yuxi | collected 2017-12-25
GTGGAGGGGGTCTGTCCGCCTCGCTGATGTCCGTTGCGGTCGCGACGATGGATGGGGGTCGGCGCGACGGACGCGCCCCCTCCACCATGCTGCGCATGGTCCCCCTTCCCCAAAGGGGGAGGATTGATGCGCCTCGACGTTCTTCTGGTCGCGCGCGGTCTGTTCGACACTCGCGCCCGCGCCCGCGCCGCCATCGAGGCGGGCGGAGTGACGGTGGACGGCGAGCCCGCCAGGCAGCCTTCGCAAAAAGTGAACGAGGACGCCGTTCTCACCGCCGAGCCGGCGCACCGCTTCGTGGGCCGTGCGGCGCTGAAGCTGGATCACGCCCTGACCCTGTGGCCGGTGGCGGTGGAGGGGCGGGTGGTTTTGGACGTGGGCGCCTCCTCCGGCGGTTTCACCGAGGTGTGCCTGGAGCGCGGCGCCGCCCACATCTACGCTGTGGATGTGGGACAGGGCCAGATGCACCCGGCCGTGGCCGCCGACCCCCGCGTGGTCAATCTGGAGAAGGCCGACGCCCGCAATCTGACGCCGGACATCATCGACCGGTCGCCGGAGCTGATCGTCTGCGACGTCAGCTTCATCGGCCTGGCCAAGGTGCTGCCGACGCCCCTGTCGCTGGCGGCGCCGGGCGCGGACCTGATCACCCTGGTCAAGCCGCAGTTCGAAATGGACAACCGGGGCGAGGTGGGGCGCAAGGGCGTGGTGCGTGACGCCGAGGCCCGCGCCGCTGCCCTCGAACGCGCTGTCGCCTGGCTGGACGAACAGGGCTGGACCGTGCGCGAGACCGCTGACCGCCCTATCACCGGCGGCGACGGCAATCGCGAATATCTGGTCTGGGCGACCCGGCGCGGCTGATCGGCGTCAGCGGCCCGGGAACGGCCCTCCCCCCGACGGGGAGAGGGCCTTCGGGTCTCAGTCCACGTGGTCCTTGCCAGCCGTCTTGTCGCCGCGCGCCAGGGCGAAGACGACGCCGGACAGGGCAGCCAGGGCCACCAGGTTAGGCAGGGCCATGGCGGCGTTGGAGATGTCGCCCATGCGCCAGACGAACTCGATCTGCTGGAACGAGCCCACGAAGATCATGCCCACCCACAGCAGGCGCCACGGAATGGCGACCCGCTGGCCGAACAGGTGCGTCGCGGCCCGCTCGCCGTAGTAGCTCCAGGTCAGCAGGGTGGTGAACACGAACAGGATCAGGGCGATGGACGCCACCAGTCCACCGATGGTCGTGGCCCCGAACAGCACCTGCGGGAACACGGCGGAATAGGCGGCCAGCGTCATCTCGAAGCCGCGCAGGTCCGAGTTCCACACATGCTCCACCACGCCGTCGCCGGCGGGGAAGGCGCCCTGCACCGTCAGCATGACCAGGCCGGTCATGGTGCAGATGATCATGGTGTCGATGAAGGTGCCCATCATGGCGAAACGGCCCTGACGCGCTGGATCGTCGGTTTGGGCCACGGCATGGGCCATGGGGGTCGAGCCCTGACCCGCCTCGTTGGAGAACAGGCCCCGCGCCACACCGGCGCGAATGGCCATCATGACCCCCGCGCCGAGGAAGCCGCCGGTGGCCGCCGTGCCGGTGAAGGCGCTACTGAAGATCAGGCCGAACGACGCGGGCAGGTCCTCGATGTTCAGGATCAGGGCCAGCAGCGCCATCAGCAGATAGGCGATGGCCATGATCGGCACGACCTTCTCGGCCACGCTGCCGATGGATTTGATGCCGCCGATGATGACGATGAACACGGCCGCTGCCACGAACAGGCCAGCCGCCCATTCCGGGATCGGCGCCAGGCTGGTGATGGAGTCCGCGATGGAGTTGGACTGGATCATATTGCCCGTCGCGATGGCCGAGAACAGGGTGCCCAGACAGAACAGGATGGCTAGCCAGGTCCACTTCTTGCCCAGGCCCTTCATGATGTAGCTCATGGGCCCGCCGCGGTAGGCGCCGTCAGGCCCCACGTCACGGAACCGCACCGCCAGCGAGCCCTCCGCGAACGCGAGGGCCATACCGAACAGGGCCGTTACCCACATCCAGAACAGGGCGCCGGGGCCGCCCAGGGTGAGGGCCGTGGCGACGCCTGCCAGATTGCCGGTGCCCACCTGGCCCGACAGGGCGGTGGACAGGGCCGCGAAGGGCGAGATCTCGCCCTTGCCAGACGTGCTCTTTTTGAACAGCCCGGCGAAGGCCTCGCCCAGCTTCAGGATCGGATAGAAGCGCAGGCCGATCATGATCCAGGCGCCCACGCCCAGCAGCACGATGACCATGGGCGGGAAAGGGATGAGCGCCTCGCCGTTCCACGTTCCGCCCCAGATGAAATCGCTGACGTTGGTCACGCCCGCGTAAAAGGCCTCGATCCCCTGAGGAGCCGGTGTCGTCATATCGGATAATCCCCCAACGCCCGCACTCACGGGCCGTTACTGGGCGTTACTTAGACGGTAAACGGAGCTCATGGCCAGCCCTGCGGGCGACGGTTCAGTCACAGGTTGAGAAGAATAATGAGAAGCGGTCGCAATTGCCTTGACCGCAGATGTCTGTCGCGTATGCAGGCGCCCGTTGCAGAAATCGGGGATGTCCATGCTTCGCCACACGCTTTTCGCCGCCGTAGCCACAGCGCCGCTGCTTCTCGCCCAGCCTGTCATGGCCCAGGTCGCGCCTGCCGCCGAGCCGGTGGAAGTGGACGAAATCGTGGTGGTCGGCGCCCTGACGGACGTGGTGGTGGACCGCGAAGAGCTTCAGCTGACCCAGGCCAACGACCTGCAGGACATCTTCCGCTCAACTCCCTCGGTGGCGGTGGGCGGCGGCGTCAGCATCGCCCAGAAGATCTATGTGCGCGGCCTCGAGGATTCGCTGCTGAACGTCACTGTGGACGGCGCGCCCCAGCGGGGCACCCTGTTCCACCATATCGGCCGGGTCTCCATCGAGCCGGAACTGCTGGAGACGGTCGAACTGCAAACCGGCGCCGGCGAGGCGACCGCCGGGTTCGGCGCAGTGGGCGGCGCAATCCGTTTCCGCACCGTCGATCCGGTGGACATGCTTCGTGACGGTCGCGACTTCGGCGGCATCGCCAAGGCGGGCTGGCTCTCCAACGACGGCGAGAAATACAGCCTGACCGGCTTCGGCCGCCTGTTCGGCGACGTGGGCCTGCTGGCCTCCTATGTCGTGGTCAATCGCAACGAGGTGGAGGACGGCGACGGCGACGTCCTGCGCGGCACGGCGGCGGAGCAGCGCCTGGGCTTCATCAAGCTGGGTGGCGAACTTGGCGGCGGTCACCGCATGGCCGTCAGCTACGAGATGCGCGACGAGGAAGGCGCGTTCGGCCAGCGGCCCAACTGGCCCGTTCTGGCGGGCGATGTGCTGTTCCCGGGCGAGGGTCAGCGCCGCACGGCCGTGGCCAACTATGGCTTTGATTCCGGCCTGGGCTGGGATCTGGAGGCCACCGGCTACTGGACCCGCACCGAGTTCACTCAGGACCGCTATGATCGCTGGGGCCTGTACGGCGCCGAGATCGAGAGCATCGGCTTCGACCTGCGCGGACGCTTCGACATCGGTGCGCACCGGGTGACGGCGGGCGTCGAGCATCGCCGCGACGAGGTGGTCAGCCAGTATCTGGACGATCCCGCCGTGTGGGGCCCCTGGGCCTGGGATCCTGCGGTGGGCCGCTTCACCGAGGAGGGAACCCTGTCGGCGGTCTATGTTCAGGACCACTGGCGCCCGACCGAGGCTCTGCTGGTCAGCTTCGGCGCCCGCTATGACGACTATGAGCTGGAGCAGATCACCTTCAACGACCAGACCGCCAGCGACGGCTTCAGCTTCAACGCCGGCCTGGAATACGACCTGACCACGGACCTGACCTTCAACATCGGCTACGCCGAGGCCTTCCGCGGCAAGGAGATCGGCGACGCCTTCACCATCGAGCAGCGTCCCGGCCGCATCTCACTGCAGCCCGGACTTCAGCCCGAGGAAGTGGAGAATTTCGAGGTCGGCGTGGCCTGGGCGCGCGATGGCTTCACGGCCTCGGCGGTCTATTACGACATGGCCATCGACAATGTGATCCTGGACCAGCTGGGCTCGGGCCCCGCGCCGCAGAACTCCACCTATTACGAGAACGTGGGCCGCTATGAATCCGACGGGATCGAGCTGCGCGCCGGTTATCGCACCGGCCCGTTCGCCGTGGACGCCTATTTCAACAGCTACGATTCCGAGCTGAACGACCGCCAGATCGAGGGGTATGAACAGATCGCCCTGGGCAACTCCATGGGCGACAGCTGGAACCTGACGGCCAGCTATGACCCGTCCGACCAGCTGTCGTTCCAGGCTAGCGTCACCCGCTATGACGATCTGAACGACATCGAGGTCCTGTACCGCGAGGTCGAGCTGGGCTGGATCGGCGACACCCAGTTCGTGGACAAGCCCGGCTACACCACCGTGGACCTGTTCGGCCGCTGGGCGCCGTTCGCCAATCCGGACGTGGAAATCCTCGCGGCGGTCTACAACCTGTTCGACGAGACCTACCGCGCCCACGCCAGCCCCGCCGACTACAGCGACATTCCCGGGTACGAGATCGTTCAGGGGGTGAACGAGCCGGGCCGCAACGTCCGCCTGACGGTGGCGTACCGCTTCTGATGCGCCGCGCCCGGCCCGCGATCCGGTTGTGGCACCGCTGGTTCGGCCTTCTGGCCGGCCTGTGGCTGTTGCTGCTCGCGGTGACCGGGTCGGTCATCACCTACTACGACGAGCTGGATACGGCCCTGAACCCGGACCTGCGCCGGGCCGAGGCCGCGTCCGCCCCCGCTGTGGAGGCGCCGGTCACGACCGCGATCGCGTCGGCGAAGGCCGAACTGCCCGAGTTCACCGCCTGGCACATCGATCTTCCAGATCGTCCGCGCGAGTCCATCTGGATGATCGGCTCCGCTCAGGTTGATGGACGCGAGGTGTCCGTCCAGGCGTTCGGCCATCCCGAAACCGGGGCCTTCATCGGCTGGCGCGAAAGCGGGGTCTGGTCGCTGCACCGCCATCATTTGCCGGACCTGTTCTACGGCCTGCATGTGGATCTGCTGACCGCGCCGTGGGTCACGTGGTTCTTCGGACTGGTCAGCCTGCTTTGGCTGATCGACCATTTTCTGGCTGTGGTGCTGGCGGTGCCCCGCATCGCCCTGTGGAAGGACGCTTTCCGGCTGAAGGGGCGAGCCGGCAGCCTGCGCCGCCTGTTCGACTGGCACCGTGCGCCCGGCATGTGGGCCTGGCCGGTGACCTTCGTTCTGGCCCTGACCGGCGTGACCCTGGCCTGGCCGGAGGACAGCCGGACGGCGGTGCGCTTGGTCGCGCCCGTGTCCGAACGGCTGGATTTCTCCTTCCCGGATCGCCCCGTCGAAACGCCCGCCGTCTCCATCGAACAGGCCATGGCCCGCGTGGGTCCGGCGGAGGATGTGGACAGCGTGCGCCTGATCCCGCGCAAGGGCGTCTATGGCGTGCGCACCTTCGACCCGCGCGATCCGGACTATCAGGGTCGGCTGTGGACCTATGTGGACATGACCGACGGCCGCGTGGTGGCCAGCCGTCACGACAACGGCGAGGGCGCGGGCGACGCCTTCTTCGCCTGGCAGTATCCGCTGCATTCGGGCCAGGCGTTCGGCGAGATCGGGCGGGCGCTGGTCTTCCTGGGCGGGATCGTCACGGCGGCCTTATGCTGGACCGGTGTGGATCTGTGGCTCAGACGTAGGCGCAGGTCGGCCTGATCACTCAGCCGGCGGGCAGCCCTCGAACGGACCGGCGTCCACCACCGTCAGGGTCGACATGTTCAGGGGCATGACCGGCGCCATCGAGCCGCGCCCGTGGCCGGTGTACAGGTCGATCTTGTTTCCCTTGATGGCCCCGCCCGTGTCCGAGGCGTACCAGAACCCGTCGTGGGTGCTGCCGTCCGCCAGACGCAGGCCCACGGTTTCGCGGATGTACAGGCGGGTGCGGCGGGGCACCACGCGGGGGTCGATGGCCACGGTGCGCATGGCGATGGGCTGGCACCCCAGGGAGTCCATACCCGTCGCCCCGCCGCCGCCCGCGTGATACAGCCGCGCCGACAGTCGCCAGTCGGGCTCGGCCTCATGCAGCGACGCTTCCAGCAGCGCCTGCGCCTCCGCAGCGGCCTGTTCCTCGGCGATGATCTCGCTGTAGCCCACAGGGCCTTCCAGCGCCGGCTCGGCCTGGGCCGGGTCGGCGAACAGCATCATCAGGGCGGCCATGGCGGCGGCGATGGTCAGCATGAATCGGACTCGATGACGCCGGCCCCCGTGATCGCCGGCGGGGGCTGAATGACTCATCCTGCTGGCGAAATCGTGGCGAAGCGGTGGACCGCGACGCCGCGCGGCGGCATGCAAGAGGCAGCGGCTTTCGGAGACCTGCATGCGCGACCACCCATCCACGCCCCTGATCGGATATCCCGAGCGCTCGGATGAGGCGATGACATCCGCCGCGACCGCGTTCCGCGAACACATGTCCCGGCGGCGCACCGTACGCGAGTTCTCGGACCGATCCGTCCCCCGCACGGTCGTGGAGCAGGCCATCCTGACCGCCGGCTCCGCCCCGTCCGGAGCCAATCACCAGCCCTGGTTCTTCACGGTGATCGAAAGCGCCGGGGCCCGCGCCCGCATTCGCCAGGCGGCCGAGGCGGAGGAGCGCGAATTCTATGCTGAAAAAGCGCCGCAGGAATGGCTGGACGCCCTGGCCCCGCTGGGCACCGACCCGGACAAGGGCTTTCTGGAGGTCGCGCCCGTCCTCATCGCGGTCTTCGGCCAGAAGCGCGGCGGCCCCCAGCCCGGCGACGACCGCAAGAACTACTATGTCAACGAAAGCGTCGGGATCGCCACGGGCATGCTGATTTGCGCCCTGCATCAGGCGGGGCTGGCGACCCTGACCCACACCCCCGCGCCCATGGGGTTTCTGAACGAGATCTGCGGCCGCCCGGACAACGAAAAGCCGTTCCTGCTGCTGGTGGCCGGACATCCGGCGCCCGGCGCCACCGTTCCCCTCGCGGCGCTGGACAAGAAGCCCCTGGCGGCGATCGCGACCTGGATCTGAGGTGGAGACGCACCGCGTGATGGGCTAAGCGCAGAAACAGACCCAACTCGGATGCTCGTCATGAAACGCACCCTGATCGCCCTCGCCGCCGTCGCCCTGATCGCCGCGCCCGCCGCCGACGTGGGGGCCTGGGGCGCCACGGGCCACCGTCTGATCGGGGTGGCGGCCATGCGCCAGCTGCCCGAGGAAATCCCCGCCTTCCTGCGCACCACCCAGGCCGCGACCGAGGTCGGCGAACTCGCCCGCGAACCGGACCGCTGGAAAGGCGGGCCCCGCACCCACGCCCGCGAGCGTGACACCGCCCATTTCATCGACTTCGACGACACCGGCCATGTGCTGACCCCCGCCGGCCCGCACATCGACGCCATGCCCGAGCTGCGCAGCGAATATGACGCCGCCCTGACCCGGGCGGGCCTCAGCGTCGACACCGCCGGATACCTCTATTACGCCCTGATCGACGGCTGGCAGCAGCTGGTGCGCGACTTCGCCTACTGGCGCGTGCTGAACGCCGCCGAGGCCCGCGAGACCGATCCCGCCCGCCGCGCCTGGTACGCCGAGGACCGCCGCCGCCGCGAGGGGCTGCTGATCCGCGACCTGGGCGTGTGGGCGCACTATGTGGGCGACGCCAGCCAGCCCCTGCACACCACCATCCACTACAACGGCTGGGACGGCGACACCGCGAACCCGGAAGGCTTCACCCGCTCGCGCCGCACCCACGGCCTGTTCGAAGGCGCCTATGTGCGCGGCGTGGCGCGGCTGGATCTGGTGGAGACCGCCATGCCCCAGGCGGACCTGAGCGAAGCGGCCATCGAGCGCCGCACGGCCGCCTATCTGGGCGACAGCCTGGCGCAGGTGACGCCATTCTACCGGCTGGAACGGGACGGCGCTTTTGCTGAGGGCGACGCGCGCGGCGGCGCCTTCGCGGTGGAGCGGCTGGGCGCCGGCGCCGGCGAACTGCGCGACCTGATCGTGCTGGCCTGGCGCGAGAGCGCGAACGCCCGCGTGGGCTGGCCCGCCGTGGCCGTGGCAGAGGTGGAGGCGGGGACCGCCGATCCCTGGGACGCCATGATCGGGACGGACTGACCCTTTGGCGCGATCGCCCGAAGACTGGCTGAAACAGGCGCTCGACCACCAGAACGCGGGTCGTCTGGAGGAGGCGGTCGCGGCGTTCGAAGCCCTGCTGGCGCTGCGGCCCGAGCTGACCGACGTCTGGTTCGACCTGGGGCGGCTGAGGCGCAGGATCGGCCGCCCGGATGCGGCGCTGGACGCCTATGATCAGGCGATCAGGCTGGGCATACGGTGGCCGGAGGAGGCGCGGCTGAACCGGGCCGTGATCCTGTCGGAAGACCTGCATCGACCCGACGAGGCGGAAGCCGAGCTGAACGCCGCACTGAAACTGAATCCCCGCTTTGCGCCCGCGTGGCTCAATCTGGGCAATCTGCACGAGGACCGCGGACGGCGCGACCCGGCGCGCGCGGCTTATGAACAGGCCCTGACGCTGGAACCCGGCAATGTGCTGGCGCTGGCCCGCCTGGCGGGGGTGGCGCGGGCCTCGGGTCCGGACGATCCACTGATTGCGCGGCTCCGGTCGGCTCTGAAGGCCATCGGCGCGGGATCGCCGGATGAGCGCATGGCGCGGGCGGACCTGGGGTTCGCCCTCGGTCGGATGCTGGACGAGGCGAGCGCTTATGATGAGGCTTTCGCGGCCTATGCCCAGGCCAACCGCGACAGCCGCCTGATCCCCGGCCCGCCCGGCGCCCGCTATGACCGGGCGGCGCAGGAGGCGGTGGTGGACCAGCTGATTGCGGCCTTTCCAGAGTGCCGGGGCGGTGAGGGCGGCGACGACGCCCCCCTCTTCATCTGCGGCATGTTCCGCTCCGGGTCGACGCTGACCGAGCAGATCCTGGCCGCCCACAGCCGGGTCACGCCGGGCGGCGAGCTGGAGCTTTTGCCCGCTCTCGTCAGCCGTGAACTGCAGCCGTGGCCGGACAGCCTGAAGACGCTGGACGCCGGGCGGATCGCGGCCCTGCGCGGGACCTATCTGGACGGCCTTCGCGCGCGCATTCCCGGCGCCGATGTGATCACCGACAAGCGTCCGGACAATTTCCTGCACGTGGGTCTGATCAAGACCCTGTTCCCCGGGGCCCTCATCATCCACACCCGCCGGGACCCGATGGACAACTGCCTGTCGTGCTGGTTCCTGCACCTCAGCCACGTCATGCCCTGGGCGCTGGATCTGGAGGACGCGGCCCACTCGCTGATCCAGCAGGAGCGGCTGATGGATCACTGGAAGTCCCTGTGGCCGGACGACATCCACACACTGGATTACGACGCCTTGGTGGCTGAGCCGGAAGCGAAGGTGCGCGGCCTGCTGGATTTCTGCGGGCTGGACTGGGAGGACGGCTGCCTGTCGTTCCACGGTCTGGACAACGCCGTGCGGACGGCCAGCGTGTGGCAGGTGCGTGAGCCGCTGTATCGCCGTGCGTCGGGCCGCTGGCGCAACTACGAGCCCCATCTGGGACCGTTGAAGGCCGCCCTGGACCGGGCCTGACTTTCGCCGCGGCGTTCGGGGTTGTAGGGGAGCGACATGACCGAACTGACCCCGCCCGCCGTGATCCTCGACAAGCCGCAGATGGCCGACAACATCGGCTCGGTGGCGCGGGTGATGGCCAATTTCGGCCTCGCGGACCTGCGGCGGGTCGCGCTGCGCGACGGCTGGCCCCAGGACCGGGCCTGGGCCACCGCGTCCGGCGCCGACTGGGTGCTGGAGGGCGTGCGCGTGTTTGGTACGGTTGCCGAGGCCATCGCCGACCTGAACACCGTGTTCGCCACCACCGCCCGCCCGCGCGAGACCCGCCAGCCGGTGCGCACCCCGCGCGAGGCGTCCCGCGTGCTCTATGACGACACCGCCTCGGGCCTGAAGGCCGGGCTGCTGTTCGGCGGCGAGCGGGCGGGGCTGGAGACCACCGACATCGCCTTGACCTCGGGCATCGTCACCATCCCCATCGACCCCCGCCACCATTCGCTGAACCTGGCCCAGGCCGTGGCCATCAACGCCTATGAATGGCGGACGCTTGTTCTGGACGCCCCGCCGCCGAAGTTCCGCCAGGGCGAGCCGCCCGCGTCCAGCGACCTGATGCTGGGCATGTACGAGCATCTGGAGACGGAGCTGGACGCCGGCGGCTTCTTCCATCCGCCCGAGAAGAAGCGCTCCATGAGCCAGAACCTGCGCGTCATGCTGGGCCGCGCCGCCTTCACCGAGCAGGAAGTGGCCACCTTCCGCGGCGTGATCCACGCCCTGTCCAAGGGACGCGGCCGGGTGCTGGCGAAGATGGCGGAGAAGAAGGCGCGCGGGGAATGAAGGCGCGCTCTTCACATGCTGCATGAAGCGTGGCTCATTCGCCGAATGATGTTCCGGACGATACTTTTATGCATGGGGCTGGCCTTCTGCCTGGCCGCCACCGATGCGATCTCACAACCCTATCGCGCCAGCACGCCTTTGCCGCTGGCCGGGATTCTGGATGACGCTCCGGCCGAAGCGGCGGGCGTTTTTGAGATTGTGGATGGTGGGCTCCGCCACAACGCGAGCGGGTTTGAGTGCCCGTCGCTCGGCGCCGGCATAGTGCTTTCGGCCGTTGGGGCGGGGGCTTTGCCCGGGCAGGTGGAGACCGATGCTGCGTTCTGCGAATACTCGGACGGTGCCGACTCTGTGGCGAAGGTGGTGTTCAATCGACCTCCGTCTGGCGCGAGGCTTCTCGAGCGAGATTTCTGTCGAGGCTTGGCCCGCGAATTGGGACTGCCGCTGGGGCCCGGTCGCATATTTGGCGTGGGACGCATCGACGGACCTGCGCAAGTGCCAAGTCTTCCCGGCGTGCCGATCGACGGTGAGGTGAAACCGCTTTCGCGATGTTCTCATTTGCGAGCGCCGATGGATCATCCGATCATCGTGTTCGACGCCGTTGCCATACAGGCGTCGAGCGGTTGGGCAGTGACTGTCCTGCACACACCGCCGCCGCCACCTTGTTGCAGCGGTTACCGCAGCATCATGAGCAACACCTTCTTCCTGCTTCCGATCGACCTGCTGCGGCAGGTCGCCGATGTGCCCACCTCCGCACTTCCGAATTCCCTGGAGGGCATACACAGCTTGATGCCTGGCCGGTGGTTACGGGCGTCGGATCAACCCTGAGCGTTCTCAAGGGGCCTCACTCGATCTCCAGCAGGTCCGACCAGCGCCACGCCGATGTTCCCAGCGCAACGCGCGACGCGCCGGAGCCGTCGCCCAGCGACAGCAGCACCAGCCCGCGCATGCGCTCGGCGCGGCATTCGGCCGGGGCGAAGGCGACCTCCATGGCGATGGCCTGCCGCACGCCCGCCAGACCCTTGCCCGCCTCGTCGCCGTTCTGCAGCCAGTCGCCGTCCCAGACCTGGATGGCGCGGCCGGAAGCGTTCAGCTGGAGGCTGGCCGCATCAATAGCGGCGCGGACCTCGGCGTCGCCGCGCAGCGCATCCTGAAGACGGCGGACCATGTCGCAGCCGCCGCCTGATCCCCCCGCGCCCGATCCCGATCCCGCGCCGCCGGCCCCGCCGCCCGCACCCGGTCCGGCCGTCCGCGCCCCCGCGATCTGCGATGACGTCAGCACCGGCAGGGCGGGCGCGGAGGGGGTGATAGGGACCGTCTCCACCTCCGGCGGAGGCGGCGTGCGCGGCGGCCGCACGGGCGGCGGGGGCGAAGAGGGCGGCGCCATCTGCGGGGCCGTTTCCGGTGGCGCGGCGTCGGCGGGGGACGGCGACTCCTCTGGAACCTGTTCAGGGACCGGTGGCGGTGGCGAAGGAGGCGGTGGTGGATCGATCAGGCTGACGACCACCGGCGGCGGGACGGGAGGCTGTTCCATGGGACCGCGCCGGGACAAACCCAGCAGCATCGCCGCCTCGAGTCCCGCGATGATCAGAAAGACGCTGGACCGGACGGCCAGACGGCTCCAGCGGGGGCGACGGGCGCCGGATCTCGAAAAATCGCTCACGTCCGCAGAAAAAAGTTCGCCCGCGTCAGCATCGTGGCGATCAGGGCCGTGAAGACTGTCAAAATAAGATCAGTGATAGATGAAGGCGGGACCGCATCTGGCCATTGGCCTCCGAGCGGCCCAACGCTTCCTGTTCCGGCAGGGTTCCCGCAAGAACAAGATTATTGCGAAAACTAACACGATATTACGGTCAAGCTGACATTTTCTGGTCAAAAGCGCGTCATCAAGCCGCCTTCCGTGCCGAAAAACGTGGTGGTGCGCGACGATGGGCGTGGCGCCCCCAATGGGATGGAGATCCGACTTGAACACTTCCACACTCAGGATGCTGAAGACCGGCGCCGCCGTCGCCGCCGTGGGCCTGATGGCCGGCGCGTGCGCCACCCGCGATTTCGTCCGTGACGAGGTGGCGGTGGTCGACCAGCGCGTAACCGCCACCGACAACCGCGTCACCCAGGTGGAGGGCACCGCAGGACAGGCCCTGCAGCGCGCCAACGACGCCCACGTGCTGGCCGAGGGCAAGTTCCTCTACGAAGTCGTGCTGTCGGACGATTCGGTGAAGTTCCCGACTGACGTGGACAGCCTGTCGCCGGAAGCCGAGCAGCGCCTGAACGAACTGGCCCAGCGCCTGCGCGCCGAGAACGCCAATGTCTATCTGGAGATTCAGGGCTACACCGACTCCACCGGCCCGGAAGCCTACAACGACGAGCTCGGGCAGGCCCGCGCCGAAGCCGTGCGCCGCTATCTGAACCGTCAGGGCGTGGCCCTGAACCGCATGGCCACCATCTCGTACGGCGAGAGCGAGCCGGTCGCCCCCAACGAAACCCCCGAGGGACGCGCCCAGAACCGCCGGGTCGCGATCGTGGTCCTGTCCTAGACGTCAGGTTCGGCAAGGAGCGTTTTTCGCCCCGTCGTGTCAGGCCTCCTTTCCTGCCAGGGAGAGGAGGCCGTCATGGTTTCGAGATTTTGGACAGCCGCTCTGATGGCCTTGGTCGTCACTGTCGGCGCTGAGCGCGCAGTCAGCCAGTCCCAAAACGTACCCGTCATCGTGAACAGACTGCTGGAGAGCGTCTGCGTTCCCTACGTCCGGACCGGGGACATGGTGGGCGCGGTGCGCGCGGCCGAGGCGCTGGGCTATCGCCAGGTTGACGGTCGAAGCCACCTCCTTCTCGATCGATCTGTGCCGTCCGGTCAGGTTCTGCTCGTCCGCTCCCAGGGCGGCGGCGTGATGCTGGGGCAGGCCTATCATATTGGGCACTGCGTGATCGGCGTGGAGGAGGGGACCGTCGCCGCCGTCGCCGACGCAGCGGACACCCATCTGGAAGCATTGAGGTTGAGCCGGATTCTGGACGAAACCGGGCGGAATAACGCCCACACTGACGTGGTGGTCTGGATGGACACAAACCCTGCCGCCGATGTTCAGGCTTCAGCCATCCGAGGAGCCAATTTCTCGCCCGGCGCCGAACTCGCCCTGATCTTCAGCGTCGATCCGCACGGGCGCTGACAGGCACCGCTGACGGCGACGTGACGGCGGTCATGGCCAGCTCCACCACGGCCTTCATCAAACACAAAATGAGCACCGCCGCCGCCGGCGCCGAGGTCTCGCTGAGCCACCACGCCCCGGCCAGCACCGTCACGTGCAGAACCACGATGCGGCCGTAGGGCCGGAACATCTCCATGCCGGGCGAGGACCGGCGCCAGAGACCGCTGGACCACCATTCGCGGATCAGGATCACCACCTGAAGCACAGCCGCCCCCAGCACGGCCCAGTGGAAGGTGGGATTGGCGAACACCCGCTCCCACAGCCCGTCCTCGCCGTCGATGATCCTGCTCGCGAGGACCATGGTGAAGACTCCGTGGACCAGGGTGAACAGCCCGTAGTGGACGATGAAGAAGCAGCCGACGCCGATCGTTCCCATCTGCGCCGAACCCGGCGCCAGGGTGCCCGGCTGCCGGGCGGTCAGGATGCGGACCAGACTTATCACCCCGACGATGATGTTTTCGACCCAGTAGAGCATCAGGATCTGCCCGGCGTCCCAGCCCAGCCACAGTACTCCGCCGACCGGAATGAGGTTCAGCAGGACGATCAGCAAAAGCCGCGCCCAGCCCAGCCGCCGTCCCATGCCCGTGATCACATTGCCCGCCATGACGGCACACTGGCCTGTGACGGAGCCGACGAAAAGGGCTTGGACCGCTGACGGAAGATGACGCTCAGAGCGCCTCCAGAAATATCGGCACGGCCTCAGAGGCCGGACCATAGACGCCTTCGTCGAACCGCCGCCGGCCGGCTGTCGGCTCCAGATTAATCTCAACGGTCCGCGCTCCGGCCATGCGGGCGAGCTGCACGAACCCCGCCGCCGGCCACACAGCGCCTGACGTACCGATGGACAGGAACAGGTCACATTGGCCGAGGGCCTGTTCGATACGCTCCATCTCCAGCGGGATCTCCCCGAACCATACGATGTGCGGGCGTAGCCGGCCGGCTGGATGGTGCGGCGAGACGTGGTCTGGTTCCAGATCGCCGGGACAGTCACAGACCACATCCGATGCCGTGCAGCGCGCCTTTTTGAGTTCGCCATGCATGTGGATCAGCTCGAATCCGGTCGCGGGCGGAACCTCCGCATGGGCGCGGTCGTGCAGGTCGTCCACGTTCTGGGTCACCAGCAGGAAGTCGCCCTCCCATCGCGCCGCCAGTTCCGCCAGGGCCCGGTGCGCAGCGTTGGGATGCACGGTCGCCAGCTGTCGCCTCCGCTGGTTGTAGAAGTCCTGCACCAGCGCCGCATCGCGCGCGAACGCCTCGGGCGTCGCCACGTCCTCGACCCGATGACCCAGCCACAGTCCGTCCGCCGCCCGGAACGTGGGCACGCCGGATTCCGCCGAGATGCCGGCGCCGGTCAGGACGACGAGATTTCGTTTGCTCATGCGGTTTCATAGCATCCCCCGCATGGCCTAGAAGGGAGGCGTTCATTTCTGGAGCCTGCCCATGAAGACCCGCGCCGCCGTCGCATTCGAAGCGAAACGCCCGCTCGAAATCGTCGAACTCGATCTCGA
>SXGT01020892.1_pt1 | contig 15136 bp, 10 predicted proteins | sample 3176221 | NCBI WGS metagenome assembly SXGT01 (sample SAMN11356862, study PRJNA531348) | freshwater metagenome | isolation source: freshwater sample F1-120 | place: China: Fuxian Lake, Yuxi | collected 2017-12-25
AGCAACTCCGGGGGATCGGATCATGCCCTAGCGCAGAGACGGCGGCGGGCTTGGAGGTGCTTTCGTTGTAAGGTGCGCCCGTGTGGCGTTTGTTGGGTTCCGGAACCGGCCGACGGCCCTTGCCGTCCCGAAAAACGAAACCCCTCTTGCATTTTTGGGAAATCTTCTTTATAAAGTCCCCGTGCTGTAGGCACTACCAACTATAAATCTTAGAGCTTTGTAATTGAGGAGGATCTTATGAAAAAGTTGCTTTGCGTTGTTAGCGTTCTTTTGATGTCTCTGGTTGTTGTTGGCTGCGGAAACTCTCCGGATGGCGACAAGCAGAAGATTGAAGCTCCGGTTTCTCTGTAAGGTAATCGCGGTTAAAGCCTGAAAGTTCTTTTTTCCCGCGACATCCCATTCAAGCTAGAAAGAATGCGGGCCGCAGGTAAAAATTCCAGGCACAGAGTACGAGCCCAGACGAGCCAATCGTCTGGGCTTTTTTTTTGGTTTGGAAGGTTCAACCCGCGGCGTTTTGTCGCGCGAATTTAGCCTCTCCACCGCGAATAAGGACGATATGGCGACTTGACAGCGATCGAACGGAAGGTAAGAATAGTCTCCGCAATAGCGTTCCTTGCTATTTCAAAAGACACTCAATAAAACAAATTTAAGGTAGGTTAAGAAATGGGAGCCATACTAGATCTGGTTGAAAAAATGAGATCCCCGGTGGGTATCGTGGTCACCATCGTGGTCATCGCCGCTGGTGTTTTCTTCGTTCGTTGGGTATTCAACGACCAAGAAAAAAAGTAAGTATTCGAATTGTGGCAAGTATAGGATCACTTATATAAGGCCCATGGCCGTATCTAAAAACCCGTACTTGCCACAATCGACTTCCGCGATGGAAGCAGTAATTTCCCGCTCTGCATTGCTCTAACATTTTCAGACCCTAGGCTTCGCAAGGGTACAGAATCGTCCCACCTCCACACTCCCACCGCCTCTATTAAATTAGCTCACCTCGCGGCTAGCCCGAAACACGATAACCTTGTCGCCAAAGCCGGGAATACGGCAAGGTGGAGTATGCTTATGCGGATTTTTATCACCGGAGGAACCGGTTTTATCGGCCGGACTCTGTGTAAGGCATTGCTGGAAGCTGGACATCAACTAACGATCCTAAGCCGAACCCCCCGGTCAGCCGCATCGAAATACGGGGAAGGCGTGGCGATAGTGGATAGCTTGGATAGCTGGACATCCAACTCGCGGTACGACGCAGTCATCAATCTGGCTGGCGAACCAATCGCCGATCGGCGGTGGACCCACCGGCGTAAGCGGGTTTTATGGGACAGCCGAATTACCCTGACCGGGCAACTGCTCGAAGCCATCGCGCGTGCCGAAGCCAAGCCGGCTGTTCTAATCAGCGGATCGGCCATAGGCGTCTACGGCGACCGTGGCGATAGTCCATTGGACGAGGATTCCACTTGCCTAGGCGGCGGATTCGGCCAGACGCTATGCGCGCGCTGGGAAGCGGAGGCCGCGAAAGCCGAGTCCCTGGGCGTTCGGGTATGCATCCTCCGAACCGGCCTGGTCATCGGGCAAGATGGTGGTTTCCTCCAAAAAATGCTGCCGCTGTTCAAACTTGGCCTGGGAGGACGACTCGGTGACGGCAAGCAATGGATGTCGTGGGTTCATATCGACGACCATGTCGCCATGACTCGGTTCCTGCTGAATTCACCGCGACTCAGTGGGATTTTCAATGCCACCGCGCCCAATCCCGTCACCAATGCCGATTTTACGCGGCGCCTCGCCAAGCTGCTGAGACGGCCGGCGATTTTGCCGGTTCCGGCGTGGCTGACGCGGCTCGGAGCCGGAGAAATGGCGGAGTTGCTGCTGGGTAGCCAGCGAGTACTACCGAAACGAATGCTGGCGGAGGATTTCGGGTTCACCCACGAAACCCTTGAATCCGCGTTAAGCGATATCCTTAAAATCGGCTAGGATCATGGCCGGAAATCCCTTACCGATTTGGCCCTCGACGTAGGGCACACTGTGCCTGGCCATTGCTTGTTAACCTACCCGTCGAGTCCTGCCAGCTTATGAATCACCGGAATGAGGCATCCAGTTTTTGAGTTGTGCAAAAGCAAGTGTCGCGGGATTCCCGCCTCATGGATCCGCCGGCGCCATATCACTGGCCGCGAGCAAGACCTCCAGCGCGCCTTCGTAGTCGAAATAGGCCAAGCGGCGCGACAGCGACTCGAAGGCATCTCCTAAGGCGGAACGCAACAAGCCCTCCTCCGCTAGCGCCAATTCGTTGGCCGCGATGTCTCCCGTTTCCAAGAGCTTCACCAACTCGCCCATCAAGGCCGCGAGGCGGGCTTCGTCCACTATTTCCAAACTTGAAACCCTGCCTTGTTTGGGTTTGGGCAAGGCTTCCCGGACAGCCGTGACGAATGCCGCTAACTCCGTGGCCAGCCGTGTACAGCGGGATTCGATGTCATCCGCCGCGGCGCTCTGGCGAACCGCCGAATGCAAGGCCATGGCCGAATCATAAATCGACATCACGGCCAGGGTGCCCGCGACCCCCTTGAGCGCATGGCTCAGGTTTTTGATCGCGGCCAGATCGCCGGTTTTCAGCCACATGCGCAGATCCTCCGCGCTACGGCCGTAATTGTCCGCGAACATCGCCAGCATCCGGAGATACAAATCCTTCTTTCCGCCCACGGCTTTCAAGCCTCGCGGCACGTCGAGGCCGGGAACCCTAGACAGGCGTTGAAAACCATCGGACTCGGCCGCGGCCGGCGATACCGTTGCCACCGAAACCTGGCCTGGCGGAACACCCGTTGGCAGCCATTGGAGCAGAGTGGTATAGAGGGCTTCCGGATTCACGGGCTTAGGGACGAAGCCGTTCATGCCAGCTTCCTCGCAGGCACGGCGGTCTTCCTCGAAGGCATTGGCGGTCATCGCCAGGATGGGCAAGCCCTCTCGCCCGGACAGGGCGCGAATGGCGCGGGTGGCTTCGAGGCCGTCCATCTCGGGCATCTGTATGTCCATCAGGATCAGGTCGTAAACATAAGCGCGCGCCTTGGCTACCGCCTCGCGGCCGTCACCGGCGGTTTCCACGGACAGTCCGGCCCGGCCCAGCAGTTCCAAGGCCACCTCGCGATTGATCGGGTTGTCTTCGACCAGCAACAGCCGCGCTCCCGAGTGGTGGTGGCGCAAACGTTCCTCCGAGTCGGCTTCGATCGTATCCGCGGCGACCGGCGGCCGGTAACGGCCACGGCCGAGCCGGGCCGTGAACCAGAAGGTGCTGCCCACGCCGGGCTGGCTTGCCACTCCCGCCTCGCCCCCCATCAGTTGGGCGAACCGCCGGGTTATGGCGAGCCCCAGGCCGGTGCCGCCGTATCTGCGGGTAGTCGAGGCATCGGCCTGTTCGAATGCCTCGAACAGATTGGGCTGCTTATCGAGGGGAATGCCGATTCCCGTATCGCGCACCTCGAAGCGAATCAGCAAACCATCGCCGGTTTCTTCGAGCGGCAGTGCCGCCAAGGTGATAGAACCCCGGTCGGTGAACTTGACGGCGTTTCCGGCATAGTTAAGCAAAGCTTGGCGCAGGCGGGTCGCGTCCCCCCACAGCCAGGACGGCACCCGGTCGGCATCGACCTTGATGGCGATCCCCTTGGCCTTGGCCTGTTCCGCGATCAGGGAGCGGACGTGGTCCATTACGGCGGGCAGGGCGAAATCCGTGTGCTCCAGTTCCATCCGTCCGGCCTCGATCTTGGAGAGATCAAGGATGTCGTTGAGGATGGAGAGCAGATGATGGGCGGCGGCGTCGATCTTCTCCAAGCGCTCGACTTGCCGGGGAGTCACTCCGGCGCGCCGCAGTAAATGGGTTAGGCCGACGATGGCGTTCATCGGCGTCCTGATTTCATGGCTCATATTGGCTAGGAACACGCTCTTGGCCCGGTTAGCGGACTCCGCCCGCTCCCGCGCCTCGGCCAACTGCGCCGTGCGCTCCGCCACCAGTTCCTCCAGATGATGGCGATGGCGTTCCAATTCCTCGCCTATGCGTTTCTTCTCGGTGATGTCTTCCTTGATGGCTAGAAAGTGGGTGACGCGTCCGTCGGACTGGCGGATGGGCGAGATCTGCACGCGCTCGACATAAATCCCGCCGTCCTTGCGCCTGTTGACGAATTCGCCTTGCCAGGTCCGGCCCAAGCCCAACGCGTCCCAGAGGGCCCGGTGTGTTTCCCTTGGGGTTAGCCCGGAGTTCAGGATGCGCGGGTTCTTTCCCGTGACCTCCTCGCGGGTATAGCCGGTGATCTGGATGAAAGCCTCGTTCACGTACTCTATATTTCCATCGAGATCGGTGATGACGATGCTCTCCGGGCTTTGCTCCACCGCCAGCGAAAGCTTGCGGAATTCCACCTCGGCCCGCTTGCCCTCGGTGATGTCTCGGGAAATGCCGAACAAGCCGATCACCCGGCCTTCCGCGTCGCGTAGCGGCCCTTTGGTGGCATGGAAAGTCCGCTTGCCCTCGACGGTACTCAGATCTTCCTCAATGGTCATAATGCGGTTCCCGGCCATTACCTCGCGGCCGATGGCCCTCAACTTCTCGGCCTCGTCCAGAGGAAACAGGGCTCTGTCGTCCTTACCCAGCACGTCCTCGGGGCGCTGGCCCGTTATCCGCCCCGCCTCGCGGTTGAACAGTAGATAACGGCCCTCGGTGTCCTTGGCGAAAATGGCGTCGTTGGAACTTTCGGCGATGGCGTCCAGCAGCCGCAGGGCACGCAGCTTTTCCTCCTGGCTCCGGCGCTCCCGCCGAGACGCCGCCAAGGCTTGCCGTAGCGCTTCCCGAGCCGCTCGCTCGTCGGTTTGATCACGGAACACCAACACCACCCCCAGCAGCGCGCCATTGGCCAACCGGATCGGAGCGCCGCTGACATAGATGGGAATCTCTCCGCCATCGCGCGCGAGGATAACGGTCTGGTTCGCGAATCCCACCGTATCGCCCGAGTCCAGAAACTTTTGTAGCGGATTTTCGGCGAATCGGCGGGTTGTTTCATCGACGATTCGGAATATCGCCACAAGCGGTTGCCCGACCGCCTCCCGACGCACCCAGCCGGTCAGTCGCTCGGCTTCCGGGTTGAGGAAGGTAACTCGGTTTTCGAGGTTCGTGGTGATGACCGCTTCGCCGATGCTGCCCAGGGTGACGGCGTGGAACCGCCGGCCCGCTTCGGTTTGCAGCTGGGAACGGTGCAGCAGTTCGCTCAACAGGCTGACCAGGGCGCCGTTGGCGATGAGGAGCCCCCACTGGAACAGGTCGAACGGCTGGGCGAATCCGAATTGGTGCGTGGGCGGTATGAAAAAATATGCCGCGCCCACGCCGGCGACCAGCGTCGAGACCAGGCCGGGCCCCCACCCACCCAGGAAAGCGCTGAGGATAATGGGGAACATGAACAGAATCAGCAGCGGCCGTTCGCCGAATGCCACGCCGATGCCCATGCGCACCAGTAGCATCGCTCCGGTCGCCGCCACGGCGAAGGCATAGGCCCAAGCGCGCGGCAATAAACCGGGCGCCGTATGCGATCCCATCAGCATGGCTTCCGGGACGGACGCGGAAGTTTCGGCCCCGGCATTGGCTTCGGGCACGGCGCGCAAGGCAAACAGCAGCAGCATGGCGGTCACGATGACAAAAGTCATGCCCTTGGCGGTGGAAAGCCGCTGAACCGCCGCGCTATCGATCAAGGCGGCTAGCAAGCCGTCGGACAGAAAAATCCACAGGGACGCGAACAAGGCGTATGCCAGCGTGGCGCGCAGGATGTAGCGGTGGCGGATGCTTAGATTCATGCGCGAAACCCATGGCCTCTGAACCGGCGGAAATCTCGGTGAGACCGGGGCGGGCGGGCTTCGTCGCCGCTGGCCCCTGGTTACCGAAGCCGGCACTCGTGGAAAAATCTTGGTCAACTGACCTCGAACGCGCGGGTCTTTGCCATGGCCGTTCAGTTGCCGTCGAAATAACGCTGGGCGATGGCCTCGAATTCCTCGAAAGCGTCGAGAAAGGCATCCACGGCATCGGGGTCGAAATGGCTGCCGCGGCCGGCGGCCACGATGTCCCGCGCCTGCTCGTAAGGCAGCGGAGGCTTGTAGACCCTCCGCGAAATCAGCGCGTCGAAAACGTCGGCCAAGGCCATCAGCCTAGCGGATAGCGGAATGGCGTCGCCGGCCAATCCCTCGGGATAGCCGGTGCCGTCCCAGCGCTCATGATGCCAGTGGGCGATTTCCTTGGCGAGCACCAAAAATTCCACCGGCTGTTCGATATCCCGCTCGGCCAGTTCGATGGCCATGGCTCCCAACAGCGTGTGGGTCTTCATGATCTCCCATTCCTCCGCATCCAGTTTGCCGGGTTTCAGCAGGATATGGTCGGGAATCCCCACCTTGCCGATGTCGTGCAGGGGGGCGGAGCGGGTGAGCAGTTCGATGTAGCGGTCGGATAGGATGGCGGCGAAGCGGGGCTGTGTTTTAAGTCGGGTCGCGAGCAGCCGCACGTAGCCCTGGGTGCGCAGGATGTGGTTGCCGGTTTCCGGGTCGCGGATTTCGGCGAGGTGGGCCAGCGCCCTAATGCCGACGGATTGGATCATTTCGTTTTCCGCCATGCGCCGCGCGACCTCGGCTTCCAGGAAGGCGTTTTGGTCCTGTAGCCACTCCCGCGCCAGCTTGGTTTCGATCTGGGTGCGCACCCTGGCCAACACCACCTCGGGCTGGATGGGCTTGGCGATATAATCCGCGGCGCCCAACCGGAGGCCATAAGCCACGTCCTGGGCATCCCCCAGGGCGGTCAGGAAGATGACCGGGATATCGCGGGTCGCGGGGTCTTCGCGCAGCCGCCGGAGGACTTCGTAGCCGTCGATTTCCGGCATCCGGACATCCAGCAGAATAAGATCGGGGCGCGGATCGCGGATGGCATAGCGCAAGGCGGCGCCGCCGGAATTCGCCGCCTTGACCAGGTAACCCGCGCCTAGCAACAGTTCGCCCAGCACACCCAGGTTTTCGGGTATGTCGTCCACGATCAGAACGGTGGTTTTTCGCTGCTTGGATAGATGTGGAACAGCCAAGAGAGTACCTTCCCCGGTGTCCGGGCAAAATCGTTTCTAATCTCCATTATAGGCGACATTGGCGGGATAATTCGCTAAAACCGCTGGCGAAGTGGCATTAAGCGCGGGTGGGAGCCCTGGGGGCGGGGGCGGGAAATCCTGCTTTCGGCCGCTTATCGCTGGCCGTGGATATTCAGCACCAGCTTGTAAAACCACATCGGACCAAACGGCACGACCAAGATCGACAACAGGCCGGCGATGGGGATGGTGCCGATTCGAGGAGGGTTATCGGCAGCAAAACGATGAGACAGAGCAGGCGCCTGGCTTTACCGATGATGCGGAATCGGATTTCGGCCGGGGAGGGGGATTATTCCGATTCTAACCGGAACGCGGCGGCGTGGATTTTCCCGGAACCGCCCGAGCACGGACGGAGCGATGCGCTGGTTCCGCGATATTCGTTTAAAACCCGCCATGGGTGCCGCTGGCGGGTTTTTCTCGATGGGGTGGATGTCCCGCATAATCTGGAGGACTGGCCCGCCGGGGTTTAATGCGATGCGCCCGCGGCTCCTTTTCCTGGGGGAGCGACCACGGGGACTTCGGCCCGCCACGCCTGGCCGGCGATCAACTTGTTCCCGCTGGCGCCCACGAATCGAATTTTCCCTTCCTTTTCGACCAGGAAATCATAGCTCCAAGTGGTGGCCGCCTTGCCGGCCTCGCCCGCGAGGGAAAAAATCATCTTGCCGGTACAATCCGGGTTTACGCTATAAGTCCCCTCGCCCTTGTCGCTGCCGGGCGGAAAACCCTCGGTGGTGGTGGTGAGTTGGATGCTAGCCTTGCCTTTTTCATCGGCGGTGATCGTGCCGCTGACGATTTCCGAGCGCAGTTCGTATTGGTACACGCTGGGCTTGCCGGGCTCCTTTTCGATCATCGGGATAATCTGCCCCGCGCCCGCGAAATCGTAATTACCCTTCAAGTTGCGGACATCGCAGGGCGTCTCCGCGGCTTGGGCGGACCCCATTACTAAGAACGCGGCCAATATGTGATCTAGCGATTTTGGTGTCATTGTTAATTACCTTCTATGAAGCCCGCCGCTGTTAACAAGCCACGCACCGTCCCTTCACGGAACTCCATTTGTAATTCGCGGGGCAGTTTACCCCACAGGTCGCCGAGATAGCCTCGTAAGCCAGTATTGCGCTAACAACTCCCGCCAGGATCAAAAGGGATTTCCTATGTCGCCGGAATAGAGGCATTTCTTTATTGGTATCGGCTGATTGCTGTTCCAAGTGGTTGTTCATAACTTCCTCATGAATTTTAGTCATATAACTGCTCGGGGCTCTCATTAAATTCTCAGAAAGCCAGGGTTAGCTGTAAGGATATGGTTCTGTCCGGGATAAATAAAGGAATTTCTTCTAATCGCCCGTATTGGTAACCTCCTGTGTTTTGGCCAATGAAATCGAATTTATGATCAAGCAGATTCTTCACCATGAGTATCGCCATGCCATGGCGGCGCGGCAATCGGTAGCGCACCGCCAAATCCACCAAGCCAAAACTATAACTGTCATTTTCGATCGGATCGTTCAACCCACTCTGGTTAACATAGGTAAACGTGCCGCCCATGCCGAATCCGGACGGGTGAAAATAATTCAGTCCCACGGGAACAATATTGTTTTTGTAAATGGCAAGATCGCCGATCTTGAAATAATCGTATAAATATTCCAGATGCGCCGCGAAACTGTCGCTTATGGCCCAGTCGGCATAGGTGCGAACCAGGGTTTGATTCTGGTGCGCGATGTAGGTCTGAGTATCCAGAGCCGCCTCCAATGCACTAGCCCGCTTCAAGTCGCGCCGCGAGGCCTCGATACCCATCAACAGGCCAGGGGAAAAGCGCTGATCCAAACCGATGCCATAGCGCGTGGAATCGCTTCCGGCCCAACCATCAAAGAACTGGCTGAATCCGGCGATTTGCGTGGGCTCTATCGTGGAAGCCACTTCGATGCCGCGGACATAGGTGCGGAACGCCGCCATGCGCAGCAAGGTATCGGGTGTGATTTCCCACTGCATCCCTAGCTTGGGGTTGACCTGATTGCGGCTTCCAACATAGCGATTAGTCGCGGCATCCACGCTGGTACCCAGAATCCAGGTGAGGTTTTGCGGGTAATGCACATGGGAATAGACATAGCCATTGGTCAAATCCATGTTGTAGTTCAATGTCGGATCTCCAGTGGCCGCAAGCCGCGCGCTCAAGCTTTGTTGTCCAACCCCGGAAATCAGATCGACATAACGGTGCTTGTAAATATGCTGGGCTTCGCCCAGGAAGCCTCGCTGGCTGGTTTGCACGTTTCCATCTTGGTAAGCGTGTACCGTGCTATCGAAATAAATCAAGGAAGCGATCAGGTCCGAATTCGTACCCAGCGAATAATGCGCGCCGGTGCGCGCCATGTCGGTGGTGAGATTGCGGCGGAAGGTCGGATCGTAGTTGTCGATTCTGCCGTTAAGAAGTAAATCCCCATGCTGCAAATCGCGGTGGCGGTATTCGGCCTGGACGCTCAGATCGGGCAGCACCAGCGCTTGGGCGAAGGCGCTGTAAATATCTTGGTTGAGATTGTTGTTCGGCCGGAAACCCTCGGTCTGATAATGGAACTGCCCGAGGTTGTAGGAAAAGTTGTTCCAAATCCCCGAATGCACCGCCTCGTCGCCATAAGTCCCGAGATTCCCCACCAGCCCCGAGCCTTGGAAATTGAAGCCGTTGCGGGAAAACGCCGGGTTGAATTCGTTGAAGGACATTTGCGCCGGTCCCGAAAATTGCGGCGCCAGCAACCGGCTCTCGGCCATGTGGGGCTGCACCGGCGTGCTGTTGATGGGTTGCAGCAACTGCGATTGCAGCAACTCGCTGGCCCGCGCCACCTCCTGTCCCTGTAGCCCGGCATACGAATCGGCCAGCAGCCGATGCGCGGAGAAATTGGCCGGATCGACATTCGCCGACCGCCAACCCTCCACCAAGGCCCTGGGCGTGAAACCGAGATAGTTGTAAATCCGCGCCAAGGCCGCGCTGCGGGAAGCCAAGTCCTGATCCAGGGCCAACTTGGAACGGTAAATCGCCCGATTGCCGTTTAGCTCGATGGCCTTTTGCAAATCGCGTAAGGCTTCCACGGGCCGGTTTTCCGTCTGCTTCATGATTGCTTGGTAGAACCAGGGCGTCGGATCCTTGGGATCGAACTGTTCGGCCTGCTCGAATTCCTTCCCGGCCACCGTGTTGCGTTTCTGTTCGTAATAAGCCTTGCCGAGATAACTGCGGATCAAGGAATTGCCGGGGTCCAGGCTCGCGGCCATTTCCAGGTCGGCGGTGCCTTCCCGGAGATCGCCCTGGCGGATCGCGGCCAGGCCCAGCCCCACCCTGGCCATGGGATCGCCCGGATCGAGCTTGGCGGCCTCGCGGAAGCTGGCGCGCGCCAAGGCGATATCGCCAGCCCGCAAATCGGCGAAGCCCTTGACGATCCACGGGCCGGACTGGCGGGGGTCGAGCCGGATGGCCAGTTCGGCGGTTTCGGATGCCTCCTTCCAGCGACCCAGGGAGGCCAGCAAGTTGGCGCGGCGCGCCTGAATCAGAGCGTTGTTGGGATTCAACTTCGCGGCGCGCTCGGCGGCTTCCAGCGCTTGGGGCAAGTCGAAAGCGGCTTGCAGCGCGTAGGATCGGGCCAGCCAGGCGGCGGCGGAGTTAGTGTCGCTACGCAAGGCGGCGTCGGCGGCTTGCAGCGCTTCGTCCTTGCGGTTGCGAGCTAGGGCGATGACCGAACGCAGGGCGTCGATGGTCGCCGGCGCCGGTTTCCCCCTGGCCGCCGCGGCCAGCAAGGGCTCGACTTCGTCAACCCGGCCCACGCCCAGCAATAGGCTCACCCGCAGGGCGGTATACTCGATATCCCGGTTGGCCTCGGGAACCCGTTGCAAGGCTTCCAGCGCCTCGCCGAGCTTGCCGTCCGCGTATAAACGGCTTGCTTCGGCGAGGGCTGGGTTACGCAGGGCAGCCGGGTCCAGCAGGGGAGGGAAATACAAGGCCCATTGCACGGTATCCTCGGGATGCAAGGTCAACTGGGCGCGCGGCGCCTGGTCCGGGCCGGCGCTGGCGGTTTGGCCGCCGGTCACCCTGACCTGGCCATCGGCGTTGGAAGCTTCGACCTCGCCCTCGAACACGGTGACTTCACCCTTGCCGGAACCCGCGGTGACCAAGAATTCGGTTCCCTTGATCGCGGCGTTGACGAACGGCGTGTGGATATCCAGGGGCTTGGGCGTGCGGCTGCGGGCTAACAGCGAACCCTTGAGCAGTTCGATCCAGGAAGGCTTGTCCTCCTCGACATGGGAAAAAACCACGGTGGTGCGCTGGTCGAGAGATAAATAAGTCTGGTTGGGCAGTTGCAAGGAAGCCCGGCTTTGCTGAAGCGTGCGGACTTTATCGCCGGGACAAAAATGTTGCTCGGCCGCCACCGGCTGCCAGTTGTCCTGGTCTGGCGGTTGCATTTCGACCTGTCCTTGCGCGGAAACCAGACGGGCGGCCCAGGCCTCGCATTCCGCCGCGGCCGCCGCGGACCACGACGACAGCGCCAACACGGTTAAAGGGAAGGCAACAAACCAAGTCGTCGCCGGAGTATTCTCCGGGGAAGGATTGCCCGAACGAGCGAAAAGCTGGAAGCGCGCCATCGTTTATTCCATGTTGTTGAAAAGTTCCGCCGGAGCGGGTTTTTCGACCGAGATGCCGGAGGTGTTCTTGCCTAGAACGGGTTCCGCCAAATAGGTCAGGCAGGTCTTGTGGTAAAAGCGGGCGGGGCCGTCGTCCGGGTATTGCAGGGTAAGCAGGGTGAAAGCCGCGTGAGCCTCCAGCCAGCGTTCTTCCCTGAATAACCCCAGAGCCTCTTCGAAGCGAACGTAGCGTTCGTCCAGCGGGAGCTTTTCCTCGCATTCGGGGATCAGTTCCGCCACCGAGATCGGCTTGGATTTGCCGGCCAGCAGAAATTCGCCCAGCGGCCGGACCCGTTCCATGGCCAACCCTTCCAATACCCGCTCGGTGGCCAAAATCTGGGTGCCCAACAATTTATTCAGCGCTTCCAAACGGGCGGAGGTGTTCACGGTATCGCCGACGGCGCGGATTTCGCCGCGCTCGGCGGTGCCGACATAGCCGATGCGCAATTCGCCGTGGTGGATGCCGACGCGGATGGGGAATACCAGTTCATGGTCCTTCTCGAACCGCCGCACCGCTTGGCGTATTTCCAGCGCGGTCGCCAGCGCGTTCCGCCGGGCCGCGGTGTCGTCGCCGTCGCCCTCGACGATCCAGATAGCCAGCATGGCGTCGCCGACCACATCGGATATCCAACCGCCGTGCCGCGTGACCGGCTCGAAGATGGCTTCGTAGTAAGCATTCATCAACCGCGCCAAGGCCATGGGTTCCATGGTTTCCGCCAGCGCCGTGTAGCGTCCAGCGTCGGTGGCTAGGCAGACGCCGCGAGCCAGGCGGCCGTAGGTGGGGAGGGTGCCGGTATCCCCGTGGCGGGTCAGATGGCTGAACACATCCACGGGGATGAAGCGGTGAATCACGGATTGCATGGTTTTTTCGCTCCGAGCCCGACGCAGGTAGTTGAGCCACAAACAGGCCAGCAGCGCGGCGGGCAACTGCAAACCCAGGGGAGTAGCCATGGGCAGCCAAGCCCCTTCGACATCGAAGGACAGCCAGGCGGCGGCCAGATAGCTTCCGCCCAAGACGGCGATGAGCGCGAGACCCCGCCGCATCTCCAAGAGCACCGCGCACAGGCCGAGGGCACCTCCCCAAACCATGAGCCATAGCGTTTCGTGCAGGGGCGAGAATGCCGGGTGGACCCATTTGTCTTCCAACAGATTGGCCAGCGCGGTGGCGGCTAGCTCCACCGAACTCATCGGCGAATAAGGTGTGTAAAACAGACCTTCGGTGGATTCCGGTTGGAAATCCTCCAGATAACCCACCAGCAGGATTTTGCCTTTGAGCGAAGCGAGCAGTTCCGCCGACGGAGAACCCACGAGTTTGTGGTAGGAAAGGGTTCGGAAGGTTCTGCTGGGCCCATAGTGATTGAAATAACGTATTTCGTTCTCGCCGAGGATGCGCGCCCAGGATCGCAACAGCCGCTGGGTGGGCTCGGGCGGATTCCGGTTCGCCAATTCCCTGGAGAGTGCCGCGCCCAAATCCGGGCGTGCTAGGAGGCGGCCGGAGAGGTTCCGTCCCATGAAATCGAAATTCCCCGGATTCCCCTGGCATGGGGCTGGGTTGGGCGAAAACGCGGCTGTTTCGGGATCGGCGGCTTGCAGCCACCCGGCCAGATCGGCGCAGCGGGTACGCTGCAAATATGCGAGCAGCAACAAGGTAGGCAGAGTGGCCCGCTTCTCCTGGTCGCCAAAAAAGGTGAGGAATTCGTTGAAGCCGCTGGGATATTTCGGCAGTAGAAAGGGCGCGGTCGCCAAGGCCGCGTCCGCCAATTCGGCCGTGGGCTCCACGATCGATTCGATGTACATCCCCGATTGCAGTTGGCGCGGCTTGACGTAATCGGTCAGGACTACGTTGCCTAGGTCGCGCATGGCATCCGCCATTGTTTTGTCGGCCTCGGGGTCGGGGGAGGGGCCGGAGAAAAAGATATTGAATGCCACTAATTCGGCGTGGCCGGGTTTTAGATTCCGTAGAATTTCGGCATGTAGCCGGCGGGACCATCCGTGGGGATCGTCGGGAGCTTGCAAGCGCAGAGCGGATTCATGGTCGATACCCAGGATGACGACGTTGTCGGGAGGCACGGTAGACCCGCGTAGGGCATACAACAAACCGAGCCCCATGCTTTTTTCCAGTTGCGCATGGAATGGAAACAGGCTGAACAACAACCCGCCGAGGGCGATGGCCAGTGGCAACCAACCGATCTGGGTATTCGCCGAGGGGGATCGCTGGCTATTCAGCATGAGGTTAGGACTGGGTAACTCAGCGGGCACCGTTGGGACATCGCATACGGGATGGGTGCCGCCAGCGAATTCACGGGAACGATGGAGGATGATGGGTTTGAAAATATCATTTCAATACGGCGCGGATTCGGAGCGTGGGTGGATCGCGACTTGCCTGGTTCGGCATGGGCGCGAGCGGCAAACCGGGTGCGGGGGCTTACTAGGGTATCCAAGAGTTTGCCTATCGATTTTATTATTAGGCGCCATGACGGGCAGGTTATTATAGATTTTCGCCATGGTAAATACGCGAGAGACGCTGGGTTCCACCATGCCATTCGGCCGCGCTCGAAGGCTTCCTGATCGCGATGAATCCAGCGTGCCACGTGGTGATTATCTCCCTAGGCGGATAAATATTTCATGGAAATAGTGCCGCTGGTCCGTGAAAAACCATTTCGCCTTGCCAAATCGCCCCCCATGTTTTAGCTTACCCCCATCCGCAAGGCTAGGGGTGCCCCGCCACGGAGTTCCATTCGGCCGAGGCGCCCTGGAATCCGGCGGCGGGGCTGAGAAACACCCTTCGAACCTGACCCGGTTAACACCGGCGTAGGAAAGCCCGTCTCCGGCTACTGGACTCGTTCCGAACCCGCCGACCGACCGCTTCTCCTGCGTCCCCTTGTCCGCATCGATCTAGGAGCAAGCGATGAACGCACTTCCCGATAACTTCCCGCACCAGGCCGTCGCCGCCAAGCGGGCTTCCATACAGCCTTTCGCCGCATCCGAGAAAGTCTATATCCAGGGCAGCCGGCCGGACATCCGCGTGCCCATGCGCAAAATCACCCAATCCGATACCCCGACCGGCTTCGGCAACGAACAGAACCCGCCGCTCTATGTATACGATACCTCCGGCCCATACACCGACCCCGGCGTGGAAATCGACCTGCGGCTAGGGCTTCCGGCCTTGCGCGCGGGCTGGATCGCCGAGCGCGCCGACACCGAGGAATTGGCGGGGCCTAGTTCCGCCTACGGGCGCGACCGCCAGACCGACGCCGCGTTGGCGAACCTGCGCTTCGAGCATATCCAGAGGCCCCGCCGCGCCAAGGCCGGGGCCAACGTGACCCAGATGTACTCCTTCCACA
>SXGT01610355.1_pt1 | contig 15136 bp, 7 predicted proteins | sample 3176221 | NCBI WGS metagenome assembly SXGT01 (sample SAMN11356862, study PRJNA531348) | freshwater metagenome | isolation source: freshwater sample F1-120 | place: China: Fuxian Lake, Yuxi | collected 2017-12-25
ACTGGGAGATGCAGTGCGCCTCGTCCACCGCCACGAGCGCGGGCGGGCGCTTGGAGAGCAGCTCCGGGAACCCCGGGACCCCTAGCCGCTCGGGCGCCACCAGCAGGAAGTCGAGCTCGCCCGCAAGGTAAGCGGCGCAGACGCGGCGCGCCTCGGAGCGGTCTCGACCGGAGTGAATGCGCTCGGCGCGGAGCCCCAGGGCCTGGAGCTTCGCGACTTGGTCCTCGATGAGCGCCAGGAGCGGGCTGATCACCAGCGTGGTGCCGGCGCGCGCCAGCCCCGGCACCTGGTAGCACAACGACTTGCCGGCCCCCGTGGGCATCACCAGAAGCACGTCGTGACCCTCGGTGGCCGCGCGGCAGACCGCCTCCTGGTGCGGCCTGAAGCCGTCGAAGCCGTAAAGAGCGCGCACCAGCTCAGCGAGGCGATCCGGCGGCGTGGGTGTGCGCGTGGCCCTGGAGGGGGCGATGCGCTCGCGACGGCCCGGCCCCGGCTCGGACGCGGCCGGGCCAACGGGGCTGGACCACTCGCGGCCGAAGCCGCGCCCTTCGTCAGCGCCATCGGGTCCCTCGGGTCCAGGTCCCCCGTGGGCAGAATGTGGCGGCTCGTCGGCGTGGCTCGTGGGCGCGATCTGCCGCGGGACCCGGGTGACCACTCCGCGGACGTAGCCCTCGATGCCGTCCATGAACTCGTCGAGCGGCGCGCCGCGCTCCACCTGCCGTAGCCGGTGCTCCCAGTGCCCCGTCATCTCCGCGCTCTTCACCGCCGGATCCACGGCCTCGATGAGGCGAATGCCCTTCTCGGTGGCCGCCAGCTGCTTCCCGTCGCGCGCCATGTACTCGCGCGTGAACAACGTCTCGAGGATCGCCGCGCGGGTGGCGGGTGTGCCGAGGCCCAGGTCTTTCATGGCGTCTTGCAGCTCCTTCTCGTCCAGCGTCTTGCCAGCGCTCTCCATGGCGGTGAGCAGCGTGGCCTCCGTGAAACGCTTCGGGGGCTGCGTCTTTTTCTTCAGCGGGCGTGCGCCGGCTACGCGGCGGAGGAGGCCGGGCTCGAGCCCCGGCGGCAATACGGGCTCCTCGGGCGGCGGCTTCGAGGGCCGGACCTCGAGGACTTTCCACCCCGCCTGGACGACCACGAGCCCACGGCTCTCGTAGCGGTCGACACGCTCCGGGTCGCACGGGCTCTCTCCGGGCGCGGCGGCGCCCCGCAGGGAGGTGACCATCGTGACCACCTCCGTGGCTTCGGTCACATGGTCCGCGTGCCACGCGGCCAGCAGGCGTCGGCACACCAGGTCGAAGAGCTGGCGCTCGTCGCGGTCGAGCCCGGCGGGCGGCGTGACGCCCGTGGGGATCAACGCGTGGTGGTCGGTGACCTGGGCGTCGTCTACGAAACGGCGGCCCAGGCGGCGTTGGCCCGTGTCTGCCGCGAGGAGCTCCTCGTACGGTCCCCGTATCGCGGAGACGATCTCGGGCAGCGTGGCGGCAACGTCCTCTGTGAGGTGCCGACTGGCGCTGCGCGGATAACTCAGGAGCTTGTGCACCTCGTAGAGGCGCTGTGCCACGTCGAGCGTGTGTTGCGCGGAGAAGCCCCAGAGCCGGTTGGCGTGACGCTGCAGCTCGGTGAGGTCGTAGAGCTGCGGGGGCGGGAAGCGCTTCTCGACTCTATCCACGGAGAGCACGCGAGCGGGCACCGCGCCCCGGGTGGGGCCCTCGCCGCGTGCCCTTTCCAGGATCGCCTTGGCCTCCACCGCATCGGGTGCGAGGCGCCGCGGGTGCGGGTGTTTGGCGTCCGGCGGCCGGGCCCAGATCCCCGTGTAGGTGGGCTGGTCAGCCTCTGGCGGCGCGAAGGTGGCCTCGATCTCCAGGTAGTCCTCGGGCACGAAGGCCCGAATCGCGAGCTCCCGCTCCACCACCATGGCGAGCGTGGGCGTCTGCACCCTGCCCACCGACAGCGGCTCGTCCAGCGCCAGCCCATAAGCGCGGGACAGGTTCATGCCCACCAGCCAGTCGGCGCGCGACCGGCCATGCGCGGCGGAGGCCAGCCCGTCGAACTCCGACCCCGGGCGGAGGCGGGAGAAGCCCGTGCGGATCGCCGCCTCAGTGAGCGACGAGATCCACAGGCGCTGCACCGGCTTCTGGCTGCCCGCGTGCTCGTAGATGAGGCGGAAGATCAGCTCGCCCTCGCGCCCTGCGTCCGTGGCGCAGATCACGCGCTCCACCTTCGGGGAGGTGAGGATGCGGCGAATCACCTCGTACTGCCCTGACGTCTGGTCGAGCACGCGCGTGGGCCAGCCCCGGGGCACCATGGGCAGCGTGTCCCAGCTCCAACGCTTCCACGCCGGGTCTACCTCGTGGGGCTCGCAGAGCGACACGAGGTGTCCCACCGCCCAGGTGACCACGTAGCCCTGCCCGTGGAGGTAGCCGTCGCCCTGGGAGCGCGCACCCAGCGCCGCCGCGAGATCGCGGGCGACAGACGGCTTCTCGGCGACGACGGCGATGGTCATTGGCTCGGCTTTCTAGTGGGCCAAACCCGGTCGCGCAAGCCCAAAGACCTGAACTTCGGTACAGGCCCATCGGCCGGGCTCGCCGTGAGCCGAAAACCGCCCCGACGGCCTCGACGAGCCCGGGTGCGCGGGAGACGTGCATTGCGCGGGCCTCGACGTAGCGGCCAAGTGCTGGGTCGACGCCGCTTGCGAGTGCCCAGGGTTCTTCTTCTGTGAGCGGCCGACTCCCCCACAGTAGCGGCGCCTGCACGCACGCTCAGCCCCGGTCGGGAGGGCACTCGTGCGCCAGAAGCCAGGCCTTTGCGCCCACGCCTCCGGCATATCCCGTGAGCGCGCCCGACGCGCCGACCACCCGGTGGCACGGCACGACGATGCTCAGCGGGTTCAATGCGTTCGCCCCGCCCACTGCGCGCACCGCTTTCGGGGAGGCGAGGGCGCCGGCCAGCTGTCCGTAGCTCCACCGCGCGCCATACGGGATGGTGCGCAGCGCCGCCCACACACGCTGCTGGAACAGCGTCGCGCCGGGCGTCGCCAGCGGTAGCTCGAACGACACGCGGGTCCCTGCGAAGTATTCGCGCAGCTGCGAGACCGCGGCTTCGAGGATCGCGCTGGACCCCCCTACAGCCGCTGGTGGCTGCCCGCGCTCCACTTGGGCCGGCAGGTAGACGCCGACCAGGGCGTCGGCTGAAGCGAGCAGGCGGAGGCGCCCGACGGGGCTGTCTTCCATGTCGTATCGAACGAGTGTCATGGGGCGAGGTCTCCTTCGGAGAGCGCGGTCCAGAGGTGAAGCACGGCGTAGGCTCGCCAGGGTCGCCAGGACCCCGAGCGCGACTCGGCGGCGCGGGGAGTCGGTCGCCCCAGCGCCTTCAGCACGCCGAGGTCCCCGGCAGGAAACGCGTCCGGGTGGTGCAGGGCGCGGAGCGCGAGGTAGTGCGCTGTCCAGTCGCCGATCCCCTTGAGGCTCGTGGCCGAAGCCCCGAACGGCTCGAGATCGCCCTGAAAGCGAAGCCGCCCGTCAGCGACCGCCTGAGCAAACGCCACGATCGCCGCGCCGCGCGTTGAGGGCAGGCCGATCGCGGCCACGGTCTCCGGAGCGAGGCTCGCCACCTCCGCGGCCGTGGGGAAGCGGCGGGAGAGGCCCGCGTCCGCGAGGCCCGAGGGCGCCCCGAACGCGGCGGCGAAGCGCCCGGCCAACGTGGTCGCCGCAGCCACCGAGACCTGCTGTCCCAAGAGGGCGCGAATCCCCGCTTCGAACGGGTCAAAGGCGCCGGGCACGCGCAGCCCGGGGCGCGCCGCGACCAGCGGCGCCAGGAGCGGGTCAGCGCCCAGGAGCGCTGCGATCGCCGCCGGGTGGCAGTCGAGGTCGAACAAGGCGCGGACCTTCGTGAGCACCGGGAGGAGCACGGCGCCGAGCGAGCTGTCGAGCTCGACGCGAAGGGTCACCGGGCCCTCCAGACTCACCCGGACCGCGCCGACCCGCCCCGCGACGGCCACGACTCGCTCGTACCGCCCCGACCCGACGCGCTCGACGCCGGGTACGGCGCGGGCACCGAGGAACGCGAGGAGGCGCGCCCCGTCGTAAGGGGGTCGGGTGTCCAGGCGGACCACGAGGCCGCCGGAGGGGGCCCGCCCCCGCCGGACGTCCGAGGGCGCACAGTCGAAGCGCTCGCGGAAGCACGCGTTCAGGCGCCGCACGCTGCCGAAGCCCGACGCCTCGGCGATCGCCGCGATGTCGAGGCCCGAGTCCTGGAGGAGGTGCTTCGCGAGCATCAGGCGCCGGTGTTGCGCGAGCGCTACTGGGCTAGCCCCCAGCTCGTCCTGAAGGGCTCGACGCAGCTGCCGATCGGAGACGCCCAGCTCGGCCGCGAGCTCGGTCACCGACATCCCGTTCAGCGCCCCCTCGTGGATCCGCCGGGCCGCGCGGCGCGCGAGGCTGGTCGCCCCAACGTCACGCGGGGCACGCTCCGGGCGGCACCGGAAGCACGCCCTGAACCCGGCGGCCGCGGCTGCGTCGGCGCTCTCGAAGAACTCGCAGCTCGACGGGCGAGGCGTCCGCGCGGGGCAGATGGGACGACAAAAGATCCCCGTGGTGCGCACGCCGACGTAGAAGACCCCGTCGAAGCGGGGGTCGCGTGCGGCGAGCGCGGTGTAGCGTGCGTCGAGGTTCATGACGCTGAGTTACCACGGTGCTCGGCGCCGAACCGGCCGTTTTCGGACGTGGAAGCGAGCTGCCGAGCATCGTCAGAGACGCGCAAGGCGCTCGTTCCCGCGCGAGCCTCTCCCGACACGGCAGGCGGCTGCGACCGCGTGTATGCTCCCGAGGTGCGCCGCGCTCCGCTCCTCGCCATCGCCGTCTTCGCCTGCTCCAGCGCGGACGAGGCGCCGTCGGCCCCGTCGGGTTGTTACTGGTTCCAGACCTGCGGCCCCTCCACGCTCGGCGGCGAATGCGGCACTTGCGACGACGGCGATCCGTGCACCCGCGACGCGTGCATCGGGCTTCGGTGCGTGTCGTTCGTCACGTCCGACGCGTGCGCGTGCTCCCCGTCGTGCGCGGCTGGCGACCTGCGCGTGGTTCAGACCGTTCGCCATGGCGACGGAGGGGTCGCTGGCCTCGAGGAGCTGCGCGGCCTGGCTGCGACGCGCGACGGTCGCCACGCCTACGTCGCCGCCTCCACCACCGGGCTCGTCACGCTGGTGGCCACCGACGTCGCTCCGCCCCTGGTGGCTGCCTCGTGGGCTGCTGGTGCCGGCGTGTCGGCCGTGGCGCTCACCGAAGACGAGCGGGTCCTCGTCTCCGGCGGCGAGCAGCTCACGGTGTTCGAGCGCGCCCCGGAGACCGGCGCGCTCACGGCGCTCGGTGTGATCCCCCGGCCGACCCAGGGTCTCGCGGTCTCCGGACGTCGCGTGGTTTCGCTGGACGGCAAGTCCGTCGCCCTGCTCGACGTCACCAACGCTCGCGTCCCGTCCGCCGTAGCGGCGCGCGCGCTGCCCGAGGCCGCCGGTGCCCGCGCTGCTACGTTCGTCGGCGATCACCTCCTGGTCGCCGGCTTCGACAGCTCGCGCCTCGTGTCGCTGGACGGCGTCTCGCTCGACGTCCGTGACACCCTCGAGGGCAAGCCGGGCCTCACCCGTCCGGACGCCGTCGCGGCGCTCGATGCCGAGCACGTCGTGGTGGCTGGTTTCTGCGACAACTCGGTCGCCGTGGTCCGAGTGGACCCAGCCTCCGGGGCCCTCGAGTGGGTCACGGCGTTCGATGGTCGCGTGGGCGCCGACTTGATCACCACGGGCCCCACTGAGGGCTGCCCGTCGTCCGATGACGGCACCACCTTCATCCACCCCGGCGCCCTGGCCGTGCGCAGTAACTCGGTCGCCGTCATGACGGGCGCGCGACGAAACCTCGCTTATGAGCGCCTGGAGTGGACCGGCACGGCGCTCGAGTGGCGTTCTGTGCTCCCCGAAGAGCCCGCCAGCTTCGACGGCAGCGGCGTGGACTACGTCACCGACCCGAAGCCCGCGCTGGTCCCCTTCGATCCCATGCAGCTCCGGGGCTTCGTGGCCGTGGCGGCTACGGACGGCGGCTTCGTGGCCTCCAGCGCGATCTCCAACGCCGTGGCCGCCATCACCGACGACCGAGCCGCCGGCTTCGCCCAGCGCGGGACCGGCGGCGCGGACGGCATGATCTGCGCCGTGGGCGCCGCGCTGCCCCCGGACGGCCGGCACATCTACACCTCGCCGCGCTGCCACCCTCGAGTCGGGCGCCTCCGCGTGGACCCCGAGCGCGGCACCCTGGAGCCGGCCGGCGCCAACGACGTGCCCGGTGCCAGCCCCGACGACAGCGTTGGCGCCGTGGATGCCCCCACGAACACCCTGGTGGGCGTGGTCTCGGCGTCGCCCTCCCTCGAGGACGCCGGTCGCATCGCCGCTTTCGCGCGCGATCCCGAGTCGGGCGACCTCACCCCCGAAGGCGTGGTCACCTTCCGGACCTGCGGCGCCGAGCGTGCCTTCCCCGTGGGCGTCATCGGCAGCCCGGACGGGAACGACCTCTACGCAGCCGACTTCCACCGGCAGGGCCCCTCGTGCATCCAGCACGCGCACCGGCAGCCCGACGGGACCTGGGTGCTGGGCGTCGGGGTCACCAGCGAGGACGTGGGCGGCGTGGAAGCGTTCGACATGAGCGCCGACGGCCGCCACCTCTACGCCGGCTGCTACGTCGCGGGCGGCGCCACGCTCCTCCAGCGCGACGCCACCACCGGCGCCCTCACGGTGGTGGACGTCTACACGCGGCCCGAGACCTACGGCGCCGAGTACGCCGCGCTCTCGCCCGACGAGCGCTTTGTCTACGTGTCCAGCCCGATCGAGAACACGGTCTCGACGTGGTCGCGTGACGCGGAGTCCGGTGCGCTCAGCTGGATCGAGACGATCACCGCCAACGCTCAGATCCCCATCGGCGCCGCGGCCGGGCTCACGGTCTCGCCCGAGGGCGATCGGCTCTATGTGACCAGCCACACCGACGACACGCTCACGGTCTTCGCCCGCGCGCAGGACACGGGGCGCTTGTCGCTCTCGAGCGTGGTCCGCGACGCGTTCGACTGGCCCAACTGGGTGATCGCCACCCCCGACGGCCGCCACGTCTACGTGGCCGCGGTGAAGTCCAGCAGCGTGAGCCTCCTCCGGCGCACGGGACCCGCCCACGGCGACGGCTGCTTCGGCAGCTGCGGCCGCCGCTGAGTCGGGGCCGCCGGATGCCTGCAGCCATCGAGGCCGTCGTGGACGCGCCGCCCGAGACCCTTCGCCAGCGGCTCGATCGTGGCCTCGAGCGCTGGGGCATTCGCGGCCTCGGCGACCCCCGTATCCCGTTCGCGCTCATCCTCACGGTCTACGGCGTGCTCGGCTTCACCTGGCTCGGCTTCAACCGCTCCGCGGCGCAGATGGGGCTGATCGTGGCCTCAGGCTGCGCCCTGGACATGGCGCTTGGGGCGTTCGTGCACCGGCGGGTCCAGGCGCCGCTCTCGGCCTACATCTCCTGCTGCTCACTCGCGTTGCTGCTCAACTACTCCCATGGCACCTGGCTCCTCCTGGTCCCGGTGCTCCTCGCGATCGGCTCCAAGTACCTGCTCACCGTCAACGGCAAGCACCACTTCAACCCGTCGATGTTCGGCGTCGCGGTGTCGCTGCTCGTTTCGCGGGAGCTGATCACCGCGGCGCCCGCGTACCAGTGGGCCGGCGCCAGCGTCACCATGAGCGCCTTCATCCTCATGGCCGCGCTCACGCTGTTCGTGTTCAAGATCGGCCGGGGGGCCCTGATCGTCAGCTTCCTCGTGACCTACGCGCTGCAGACTGCGGTGCGGGCGTACGTCATGCGGCACCACCTGCCGCCCGAGGTGCTGTTCATCGGCACGCTGTCGGCGCCGCCATTCTTCATCTTCACGTTTTACATGATCACCGATCCGGCCACGTCCCCGCCGGATCGCCCCACGCAGGTGAAGCTGGGGATCGCGCTCGCGCTCGTGGACCTCTGGCTCCACACCAAGGAGAGTGTCTACACGTTCTTCTACGCGGCGCTGCTGGTCGGACTCGTGCGCTTCGTGGTGCTCCACGCCCGCGCCTTGTGGTCTTCGCCGCGCGAGTGGCTGCGGCCCACGCGCACCTTCGTCCGGAGCGCAGCCGTGCTGGTGCCCCTGGCGGGCGCCACGGCCTTCGCGGTCTACCGAGAGGCCGCCGAGGGCGGCGTGGATCCCGGCTTTCGGATGGTGCCGATGGCACCCGCGCATACGGGCGTCGCCGGGCGCGGGTGCACCCTGCTCACCGAGGTGGACCCGCGGGTCCAGCACGTGGCCAAGTGGGTGCTGTCGATCGGCGACGCTGTCTCGGTGGCCGACGTGGACAACGACGGGCGCGTGGACCTCTTCGTCACGAACCTCCTGAAGGAGCGCGAGGACCGCAACGCGCTGTATCGCAACATGGGCGACCTGCGCTTCGAGCGCGTGCCCATGCCGCTCCTGGACCGCGAGCCCAAGGCCCATGGCGTGCCCGGCGGTGGCACCTTCGTAGACTTCGACGGCGACGGCGACGTGGATCTGGCCGTCCCGGTGGCGTTCGGTCGCTCGCGCCTGCTCCAGAATCGCCTGGTCCCGGACGGCGTCCTGGCCTTCGACGACGTGAGCGAGTCCTGGGGGCTCACGGCCCACACGGTCTCCGTGGCCATCTCGTTCCTGGACGTGGACCGGGACGCCCGGCTCGACCTGCTCGTCGCGAACGCGATGACGCCGGTGGTTCGCGACACCGACCCGCCGGTGCCGCTCAACATCTTTGACCTCCCGCCGCCTGCGTACGACGGCGACCGGCGCATGTTCCAGTTCATGCACGACGGGTGGCACGACGCCAACAACGGCGGGCCCAACTGGCTCTATCGCAACGTGGGCGGGCGCTTCGAGCGGGTCCCGGCGCCGGGCTTCGTGGGGACGCGCTGGTCCCTGGCCGTCTCCACCATCGACCTCAACGCTGACGGCTGGACGGACCTCTACGTGGCCAACGACTTCGGGCCGGACGAGGCGTATCTGAACCGCGGCGGGCGCTTCGAGCCCGTGCTCGGAGAGCGGTTCGGCGAGATCGGGCGCGACACCTACAAGGGGATGAACGCGTCGATCGCCGACTTCGACCGGAACGGCCGGATGGACGTGTATGTGTCGAATGTGCACCACGCCCTGCAGTCGGAGGGGAGCCTCCTCTGGATGAACCGGGCCGACCCCGCCGACCCCTTCGTTCCAGAGCTCTCCGACGAAGCGACCGCGCGCGGTGCCTTAAACCCCCGGCGTTTCGGTTGGGGGGCCGCGACTCCGGACCTCGACCTCGACGGCTGGGACGACATCGTGCAGGCCAACGGGATGGTGGACGATCGCTGCGACGAGCCGGTCGCGATCCCCGACCAGGGCTGGTTCTCGGGTCTGTTCCGCGACCACCGGGACTACTGGTACGTGAACCAGAAGCTGATGCAGGCGGGGCCCGAGCTCCACCAGTACGCCGACAAGTGGGGCGACATCCGGGGCCGCGTGATCTACCCGAACGAGGCGCGGCGCGCCTACCTGAACCAGGGCGCGAACGGGGGCGAGGCCACCTTCCTCGACGCGGCGGAGGCCCTCGGCATCGCAGCGCCGGACAACTCCCGCGGCGTCGCTGCGGCCGACTTCGACGACGACGGAGATATGGACCTCGTCATCACAAACCAGCACGGGCCCCCGTCGATCTATCGCAGCACGGCACGCGAGGCGCTCGGGCGCGACTTCGTGGGCCTCACGCTCGTGGGCAACGGCACCACCACCCACCGGAGCGCGATCGGGTCTCAGGTCCGGCTGCGCTGGAAGAACGCCTCGGGCGAGCAACGCACGCTCCGCGAGGTGGGGACGCTCACCGGCTTCGGCGGCCAGTCCGACCCCCGGCTCCACACCGGCCTGGGCAGCGGGGCCGGCGACGTGGAGGTCGAGGTGCGATGGCTGGGCGGCAGCGCCACCCGACACACCCTCGCGCCCAACCGGTATCACGAGGTGCGTCAGCCTCCCGAGTGACGCGGGACCAGGGCTCAACGGACAAGACGCGCCCCCACGACATCCTGACCACCTGGAGGGCAGGGTCCGTTCGTGGGCGCCCAATGAGGAAGATCGATGACTGACTCTCTAGAGAAGACCGCAGTACTCCCCGCAAGCCCGGACGAGATCTTCGACGCTTGGATCGACGGAGCACAGCACGCTGCCATGACCGGGGCGGACGCTACCTCCGACCCGGTGGTCGGAGGCGAGTTCACCGCATGGGAAGGCTACATCGAGGGCCACCACCAGCTCCTCGATAGGCCCCACCGCATCGTGCAGTCGTGGCGCAGCTCAGAGTTCCCCGACGGCGCGCCCGACTCGCGGCTGGAGCTGGAGCTCGAGCCAGACGGCGACGGCACGCGACTCCGCTTGGTCCACACCGAGATCCCGGCGGGCCAAGGGGTCCGCTACCAAAGCGGGTGGGAGGAGTTCTACTTCGCCCCAATGGAGGCCTACTTCGCCGCTCGCCGGCAAGGGGTGCCGGGGCCGTAGTCCAGGACTGCGCCTCCCGTCAGCGCAGATGCCGCGTCAGGATTGCGCCCACCCACGGGTCTTCGAGCGCGATGCGGCGGAACTCGGCGATGCGCTCCGGGTGCGGCGCCGCGAGGTTGGTCCGCTCCATAGGGTCTGCCCAGGTGTCATAGAGCTCCTCACCGTTCCACTCGCTGAAGATGTACTTCTCACCCCCCCGGACGAGCGCGAAACCCTCGTTGGACCACACGCGGTTCTCGGTGTTGTTCAGCGCGAGGATCACCCGGTCCTCGGAGACGGGGTCGAACAGGCTCTGGCCCGACATCTTCCCGCGGAAGACAGCGAGCTCCGGGTCGTTCCAAACGCCCATAGCGTCGAGGACCGTGGGCAGGACATCCAGGTTCTGGACGCGCCGACCGCGGTTTCCGCTTAGCTGGGCCACCCTCTCCGGCTCGGCGCGCGCCAAGGAGTCCGGAACGGCCACGATGAACGGGATACCGAGCACGGTCTCGTAGTAGGACTGCGTCCGGTGCGTGTTGTGGGTGCCGAGGTTCTCGCCGTGGTCCGAAGTGAGCACGATGACCGTGTTTGCCAAGAGGCCGCGAGCCTCGAGCTCACGCGAGAGCCGGGCGAACAGGGCATCGATCACGTGGATGGCGTTGTCGTAGCGTCCAGGTCGGGTCGAGGTGTCGAGCCCGTCCGTGAAGGCCGGTCGCTGGAGGATGGGGTGGTGCGTCGCGTTGAACTGCACGATGCCGAGGAACGGCGCCTTGCGGGCTGCGACGCCGTCCAGGACCGGCAGGAGCGCCTCCATGAAGACGTCGTCGTCCATCCCCCCGCCATTGACCAGGGCGTGCCGGTCCGGTTCTGCCGTGAACACCTGATCGGGCGGCGTCGTCAGGAAGAACTGGTCGAAGGCGGCGAAGCGGAAGGACTGGGCCGAGGCGAGGAACGTCTGATAGCCCGCAGCGGACGCGAACTGCCACGCCAGCGGCGCCTGATGCAGGTCGTCCGAAGAGGCTGACGTGGAGAGCCCGGTCAGCAATGTGGGGACCGTGACGCCGGTGTTTCCCGAGTTCGCCACGGCGTGCTCGAACACCACGACGGCCTCCGGTCGCGCCGCGGCCCACGCCTGGAGCTCGGGGGTGTTCGGCACCGCGTGGCCGTAGAGGCCCATCCGATTTCGCGAGAGGCTCTCCTGGAGCACGATGAGCACGTTCGGCGCCTGGGGGCGTGGGGCCAGCGCCGGCAGCGGGAGGCGGTCGCCCGCGTGGTATCGCCCTTCCGTGCGCACCGCGAAGTGGGTCAGCGCCTGCACCACGGCGACCGGGAAGTTCGCGTCGGGCGGCATCTGCAGGGCTCGATACGGCACGAGTGAGCGCGCCGCCACCAACACCACGAAGCCCGTCACGACACAGGACAGAAGGCGCCCGCTGGGTCCGCCCGGCCGCCGTGCTTCGGCAGCGCTCGTGGCGACCCAGGCGAGGCCGATCATGGCGCCCGAGATCCCTGCGAACCCGAGGACGTTGCCCGGAGTGACCCAGTCGGACACCAGCCCGGCCGTCTCTGCCACGTTGCGCCACTCCTGCTGGACGAAGCTCAACGTGGATACGGTGGGGTAGCTGCGGAACTCGAAGAAGTACGCGTAGCTCGCGGCGAGCACGGTGGTCATCAAGAGCGCGGCCATCGAGGCCACCGCGAAGCCCAGCCAGCGTCGGACGCTGGTCGCCTTCCAGACGACGAGGACCATCGCCCACCAGCCGAACGCACCCGCCATAGCCGCGAGCGCGTAGGAGGCGAAGTCGAGCGCGTTCCACCGCGCGAGGACGTCGGAGCGGATCGCGACGTCCGCGATGATCAGGACGGCCGACAGTGGAACGAGGGCTGCGCCGGCGGAGAGGACCCGGTGGGCCGCCTGCGCGCCGCGATGACGCCCCGACTCGATGTCCCCGTCAGACACGGTTCAGCTCGTCACGTCCGGCACGGGTTCAAGGCTCCAGGGTGGCTACCGGGCGATGATGGCTTGGCGCGCCCCGCGGTGTCAAAAGGCCCGGGACGCCGTAGGCCCGCGCGGTGAACCCCGTCGCTCGCACGGGGCCAGCCTTTGAGCTCCGGTGGTCTCCGTTCACTCGGAGAGCCGCTCGGGCGGCTTGCCGTCCCTCACCAGGCGGATGGCCTCGTGGACGCGCCGACCGACCCGCCGCTCCCGAACAGGGGAGGCTAGCCAGCGGCCGAGCGCGAGCACCGCCGTGGGACTCCCGGTGACCGCGTGCGCCGTGAAGGCCGCGAGGGTGGTCTTCATGAGGTGAACCACCACGATCGGGCGGACCACGAGATCAGCGAGGCAGACGTCCATGAAGACCCGCCGGAGGTCTCCGACGCGGCCGCCGGCCAGCCACCGTGCCGCGACGCCCAGGACGAACGGCGCGTCCCTCCGAACGAGCGCCGCGGTGAGTCCTTCGCTGTCGGTGTGAGTGTCGGCGTCGGCGTGGGGGATCGTGGGCGGTGGGCCGTCGAGCGGGGCAGCGTTCGCCACGAACCAGGCGGCCTGAAGGACGAGGCGCCAACGCTCGGGAGCGTCCCATCGGCCCATCGCGGTCCTGACGGCGTCCACGAAGGTGAGGCGGTGGGTCACATCGAGCCAGTCGTCCTGAACGTCGACGCGAAGGTCGATCGCGACGTCGAAGCTCAGGAAGTGTCGCGCCGCCGCTTCGGTGAGGGCGGCCAGGATCTGGTCCAGCGGGGCGTCGGACGCGAGCACGCGCTCCAGCACCTCTCCCGGACGGCCTTCCGTGAGCGCGTCGATCGCCATGACGCCAGCTCGCGGGCGGCCCTCCAGCGCCGCGAGGTCCACGGCTGCGAGCCGACGCCGGAACCCCGCCCAGGCGGGCAGCGCGTCTTCGCGGGTGCCGTTGACGATCCCGAAGACGTGTCCCCCGAGGATCGCGTCTGCGTGCTCCCACTGGCACTTCTCCAGGAGCTCGAACGCCTTGTTCTGGTAGATGAGCGCATGCCCGAAGTCGAGGAAGTGCTCAGCGACGCATGCGTACAGCGCTCGCTCGAGCTCTGCCCTGGGCAGGCCGCTGGCCAGCGCGCCACGCACTAGCCCTTCGGCGCGCGCAGCCTCTTCGTCCTCCACGCTGCGCTTTAGTTCGTGGGCGAATCCGGGCGTGGTCGCGACCGGGGCCGGCCGAGTACGCGGCAGGCGCCGGACATTCGGCTCGGACGCCATGTCGAGGGCCTGCGCCAATGGCAGGGCCGCTTCGAGGCCGGGGCGCTCGGAAGTCCACGCGAGGACATCGGCCAGCACGGCCAGCGCGTGTGACGGTCCGAGATCGCCATGGTCGCAGTCGAACGCAGCTCCTCGGGCGGCGATGGCCGACGGCGCGACCCCGGCGTCCAGGAGGCGAACCACGTCTCGGGCAAGCTGTCCCTGGCGACGCTCGCGGAGCGCCTCCTCGAGGCTGCTGAAGAGCCTCGGGAGGTCGGCTGAGCGCTCGACCGGGCGCACGTCGAGCTCGACGGCCCCGTCGACGACCCTCACGGGGAACGTCCGGACGGCCTCTTCGCCCATGAGACAGGCGCCGGATCCCAGGTCGAACTTGAAGTTGTGCCAGGCGCACGTGAGCGTGGTGCCCTTCACGAGGCCCTGCTGTAACGGGTAACCCTCATGGGGGCAGCGGTTGTCCACGGCGTAGAAGCTGCCATCGTCGAGGTGGAACACGGCCACCTGCGTCCGATCGGCCCGAAAGACGCGGGCTGTGCCTCTAGGGTGCGACTCCAAGCTCCAGGCCGTTGTCCAGCTCATGCGATCCTCCGACCGAGCTCAGTACACGTCGAAGGGGTCGACGGGCCGGGGCGCTTGAGGGAGCAGCGGGTCGCCCGCCGGCACCTTCACGCGAACGCGGGTGCCCTCGTCCTCGAAGTGCTCTTCCAGCACCTGGTACCGCTCGTGGAGCTCGTGGAGGAGCCGCCCATCGCGGTAGGGGACCAGGATCTCGGTCTCGACCAGGTCCCGGGCGAAGAATGCCGCGATGCGCTCGTGGAGCAGCTCCACGTCTTCCGGCCGGTGCGCCGAGAGGAGGAGGTGCGACGGGAGCGACTCCGGCTCGTCCCCGTCGGCGCTCTTGATGCCCCAGCGGCTCGGGTCCAGGCCCTCCAGGACCTCGGCGCGCTGGGCGTCGTCCAGGCGGTCTGCCTTGTTGAGCACGAGCAGCGAGGGCCGGTCGTGGGCGTCGATCTCGCGCAAGACCGACACGGTCACGTCCAGCTGAGCGCGCCACTCGGGGTCGGCGGCGTCCACGACGTACACCAGCAGCGAGGCGTCGCGGGCCTCCTCCAGGGTGGAGCGGAACGACGCCACGAGGTCGTGCGGGAGCTGCTTGATGAAGCCCACCGTGTCGGACACCAGCACCGGGGGGCGCGTCTTGGGCGTGAGCTGCCGGACCGTGGTGTCGAGCGTGGCGAAGAGCTGGTCCTTGACCAGCACCTCGCTGCCGGTCAGGGCCCGCATCCAGGACGACTTGCCGGCGTTGGTGTACCCCACGAGGGCCACCGTGTTGCGCTCGGCCCGCCGGAA
>SXGT01692318.1_pt1 | contig 15136 bp, 15 predicted proteins | sample 3176221 | NCBI WGS metagenome assembly SXGT01 (sample SAMN11356862, study PRJNA531348) | freshwater metagenome | isolation source: freshwater sample F1-120 | place: China: Fuxian Lake, Yuxi | collected 2017-12-25
CGGCGCATCGCCCGCCGTGCAGAGCAGCAGGCGCCGCGTGGCCCAGGCGTCGCCGAGCGGGCGCACCACCACGCGCTCGTTCGCCAGGCGCAGCGCCGTGGCCTTCGGCACCACCGCCACGCCCACGCCCTCGCCCACCAGTTGCACCACCGCGTCCAGCCCGCGCACCCGCACCCGGTGGTGCAGGCCCCGGCCGTGCTGCAAGGCCTTGTCGTGCAGCAGCCGGCTCAGGCCGCTCTCCACCGGCAGCCCGACGAAGGGGCGCTCCAGCAAGTCCACGAAAGGCAGCGGCCGGCGCGTGGCGCGCGCGCCCTGCCGGGGCAGCACCGCCACCAGCCGGTCTTCGCGAAAGACCCGGGTGGCCAGCCCTTCGGTGCCCACGTGGTCGGACACGATGCCGATGTCGGCCTGCTCCTGCCGCATGCAGAGCAGCGCGTCCAGGCTGCTGAGTTCGCGCAGGTCCACGTCGATGTCCGGGTGCTCGACCAGGAAACGGCCGAGCAGCGCCGGCAGGTGCTCGGTCATGGCGGCGGTGTTGCAGATCACGCGCACCGTGCTGCGCACACCGTGGGCATGGGCCGCCATGTCGGCGTGCAGCGCCTCCATTCCGCGCTGCAGGCGCGCCGCGTGCAGCAGCAGGGTGCGGCCAGCGTCGGTGGTGCGCACGCCCTGCTTGGAGCGCCGCAGCAGCGTGGCGCCGAGCGCGTGCTCCAGCTGCTGCAGCCGCGCGCTCGCCGCGGCCAGCGAGAGGTGGATGTGGCGCGCCCCGGCAGTGATGGAGCCGTGCTCCACAACGGCGGCGAACAGGCGCAGGTCGAACGGATCGACGCGGTAGGTGGGCGCGGCGCGCGGGGCAATCATGGGCGATCCTCCGGAATCGGCGAAGGATACCTCTGGCGATGCGCGATGGACAGACCGTGCCCCGGCCCGCACCATGCCGCCCATGGACCTCTCGCTGCTCGGGCTGATCGCCGTCGTTTTCCTGGCCGCTGGCGCGGTCAAGGGCATTTCCGGCATGGGCCTGCCGACCTTCTCCGTCGCGCTGCTCGGCCTGTTCATGCCCACCGCCACCGCGGCCACGCTGATGCTGCTGCCTTCGTTGTTGACGAACATCGCCCAATGCATCGGGCCGCACGCCCGGGCCCTGGCGCGCCGCCTGTGGCCCATGTGGCTGATGCTGGCGGCGGCCACGGTGGCCAGCCCGCTGCCCGATCTGGGCAGCGCCGGCGCGGGCGCGCGCCTCACCCTGGGCGCGGTGCTGGTGGCCTACGGCCTGTGGGGCCTGGCCAGGGCGGCCCTGCCCGATCCAGGCCGCTTCGCGCGCCCGCTGGGCGGCGTGGCGGGTGCGCTCTCGGGCCTGCTCACCGCCGCCACCGGGGTGTTCGTGATGCCCATGGTGCCGTACCTGCAGTCACTGCGGCTGGAGAAGGACGTGATGATCCAGGCCCTGGGCCTGAGCTTCCTGGTGGCCACGCTGGCCCTGGCGTTGCGGCTCGGGCCTCTGGCCGTGCTCAGCGGCGCGGCGGTGCCGCTGGCGGGCCACGCCATCGCACTGGGGGCGGCCTTCACCGGGCTCTGGCTTGGCTCGGTGCTGCGCCGGCGCCTGCCGCTGCGGGTGTTCCAGCGCGCGCTCTACAGCGTGTTCATCGCCCTGGGTGCGCTGATGCTGGCGCGCGCCCTCTAGGGACCGCCATGCCGCCCGACCCCGACGCGCTGGCCCTGGCCGAAGCCCTGGAGCGGGCCTACCGGCTGGCGCTGGCGGTGGAGGCGCTCGCGGCCGGACCGACGGCCTCGGAAGGCCAGGCGATCTCGGTGATGGCCACGGAATTGCTCGGCGTGCTGGACCAGGCCCGGGCGTCGATGCTGCGGCCCAGCACCAGCAGCCGCACCGGCTGGTGAAAGCCCGCGCTGTTCGCGGCCAGGGTCTGCACGGCCTCGCTCAGCGCGGCACCGTCCAGGTCGGGCTCGGCCACCATCAGCGTGGCGCGGCGCGGCCGGAAGGCGCGCAGGGCCTGCGGTTCGCCGATCAGGTAACCGGCGTCCCAGGGGTCCGAGGGCTGGCGCTGGCGCCACCACATCGCGTCCTGGCCCTTCACGCGCAAGCGCAGCAGCAGGCCCGCGAGCGCGCCACCGGCGGCGGCGAGCTGGTCGCTGCCGTCGAGCCGGCGCGAGAACGCCTCGACCAGCCCGGCGCGTTCGGCCGGCGGCCCCTGCGCCAGCGTGGCCAGCGCAAAGCGCTCGCCCGTGAAGCACCAGGCCTGCAGGGCCGCCCAGGTGGCGGGGGCCAGGGCATGGCGGGCCCCAGCCCCCTCGGCAATGGGCCGGGTGGACTCGACGCGCATCACCGCGCCGTCGAAACGGGCCAGCAGCAGGCCGGCGCGCGCGGCCAGGGATGCGGAAGAAGGGCGTGGCGGCGTCATGGCGCGGGCGACTGGGCCAGGAAGAAGCGCAGCATCTCGGCCGAGGCGTCGGGGCCGCTGCCGTCGGTGTACGAACCCGACGCATGCCCGCCCGACCAGGCATGGCCGGCGCCGTGCAGGGTCCACCCCTCCACCCAGGGCCGGCCCGCCGCGTCGGCGTGCACGGTGCGGGTGTAGCGCCGGCCACCGGGCACCGTGGCCGTCTCGGTGTGGACGTGCAGGCCGTGCGGGCCGTGGGCGTGGGCGGCGTGTTCGACGACGCGCTCGCCATTGCGCGCCTGCACGGTGTGGTCGCGGTCGCCATGGAAGACGATGGTGGGCACGGCCCGCCCGGTGGGCGGCGGCGCGGCCGCGCCCCGGCCTTTCATCGCGGCGAGCGCCGAGGGGATGTCGCTGGCGCTGCGGTAGGGCAGGCCCGAATGCACGCCCACGGCGGCGAACAGATCGGGGTGCGTCTCGCCCAGGATCACCGCCATCGCCGCGCCGGCCGAGAGGCCGGCCACGAAGATGCGGCGTGGGTCCACCGCGTGCTCGGCCGCCACGGCCCGCACGATGCCCGCGATGAGTGCGGGCTCGCCGCCCTCGCGCCCCTGGTCTTCGGCGCGGAACCAGTTCCAGCAGCGCGAAGGGTTGGCGCCCGCAGGTTGCTCGGGGTAGACCACCAGGCAACCGTGGGCGTCGGCCAGGCGGTTCATCTGCGTGCCGGCGGCGAAGTCGTCCGCCGACTGCGTGCAGCCATGCAGCATCACCACCAGCGGCAGGGGCTCGGCGCTGGCCGCGCCGGCGCGCGCGGCGGGCAGGTAGAGCTTGTAGTCGCGCGCCCCGGTGGGATGGGTGAAGCGGCGGCGCAGGAACTGGCCCTCGCCCCGCGCCGCACCCGGTTCGGGCGCGCGGCGGGGTTCGCCCAGATCGCGTGCGACGACGTCGATGACCTCGGTACCCCCTGCTGCCGTGGGTGACGGGGATGGGCGGCGCGGCGCGAACACGTCGGCCAGACCGGCGCCCCCCAGCGCCTGGCGGATGGTGTCGGTAACCCCCTGCAGCGGGCCCGGGCGGCCGTCCAGCCCGGCGCGGGCCAGGGCCTGCTCGATGGTGTGCTGCACGCTCACCGGGATCGTGGGATGGGGGTTCATGGGCGCTTTCGAAGGAGAAGACAGAGGAAGACAACCGGTTCAGACGGTGCGGTCGGCCAGCGCTCGGCGCACCGCGGCGCTGGCGTGGAAGGCGCCGAGCACCGAAACCGATTCGATCGCGGCGCGCGCGAGCTCGGGCGTGACGTCGTCGTCGATGCGCGCCAGGCCCACGACCTGCACGCGCAGGCGCTCGCCCGCCGCCACGGCGCGCTCGAGATCGGCCCGGCCGAGGTGCTGCAGGCCCAAAGTGAGGGTGCGGCGCGCGACGGTCTGCCGCAAGGTGTCGCCGTGCTGGGTCAGCAGGTTGCGCACCGCCGTGCGGACCAGGTCCGAGCGGTTCGAATAGAAGCCTTCCTGCACCAGCAGGTCCACCTGGCCGAGATCGACCACCCCGAGGTTCACGGTCATCTTCTCGGAGTCCCCGACGCGGGGCTTGGGTTCAAGGGTTCGAGCTGTCATTTCACCATCCATATGGATTCCACATGGATGGCATTCTAAACAGCCTTCCTGGGGTGGCGCAATCGGCCCCATACTTTGAGCACCCTTTTTCTGCCCCAGCGCCCATGCCACCTTCCAACGAAGCGCCACCGGTCCCGACGCCCGAGCCGCCCCGCCCCAGCCCGCCGTCCATATCGCCGGTCTCCGGTTCGCTCATGCTGCGCGTGCTGCTGGGGGCGGTGACGATCGCCTTCATCTGGATCCTGCTGCCGTTCTACGGCACCATCCTCTGGGGCGCGATCATCGCGTTGCTGTTCGCCCCGCTGAACCGCTGGCTGCTGCCGCGCCTGGGTCAGCGCCGCAACCTCGCGGCGCTGACCACCATGCTGGCCGCCCTGGTGATCGTGGTGCTGCCCACGGTGCTGGTGGCCGCCTCGCTGACGCGCGAGGCCAGCCAGCTCTACGCCCGCATCGAGTCGGGCGAGATCAAGCCCGCGCTGTGGCTGCGCGGCCTGTTCAATGCCCTGCCCGACTGGCTCACCGACCTGCTCGCGCGCTTCGGCCTGGGCAATTTCGACCTGATCCAGCGCAAGCTCACGCAGGCGCTCACGCAGGGCAGCCAGTTCATCGCCACGCAGACCTTCAACCTCGGTCAGGACATGCTGGGCCTGGTGATCGGTTTGTTCATCGCGCTCTACCTGGCCTTCTTCCTGGTGCGCGACGGCGGCTCTCTCGTGCGCTCGATCCGCCTGGCGATCCCCCTGCCGCCCGACGACAAGCAGGAGCTGCTGGAGCAGTTCGGCACCGTGCTGCGCGCCACCGTGAAGGGCAACCTCGTGGTCGCACTGGTGCAGGGCGCGCTGGGTGGCCTGGCGTTCTGGGTGCTGGGCGTGAACGCCGCGCTGCTGTGGGCGGTGCTGATGGCGGTGCTCTCGCTGCTGCCGGCGGTGGGCGCGGGCCTGGTCTGGGGCCCGGTGGCGATCTGGCTGTTCGCCACCGGCGAGGTCTGGCAGGCCGTGGGCCTGGCGCTGTACGGTGTGCTGGTGATCGGCCTGGTCGACAACGTGCTGCGCCCGCTGCTGGTCGGCAAGGACACCGGCATGCCGGACTACCTGGTGCTGATCAGCACGGTGGGCGGCATCGCGGTCATGGGCATCAACGGTTTCGTGATCGGCCCGGTGATCGCCGCCATGTTCGTGGCGGTCTGGGACATCCAGACCGCGACCCGGGTGCGCGCGCGCGCGGCCGCCTTCGGCATCGACACCGCAGAATCCGCCGCCCCACCCACCGTCACGCCCCCTGCCCCGCCCATTGACACCGGCAGCGAACCGCGCTGACCATGCCACCCATGAAACAAAAACTCGCGCTCTGCATGGCCACGCTGCTGCCGTGGCTGGCCGCCTGCTCGACCACCACGCCCACACCGCCCGCGAGCGAGCGCTCACCCATCATGTGCACGCAGGATGTGCTGCAGTGCCCCGACGGCCGCTTCGTCGGTCGCACGCCACCCGGATGCGTCTTCGTCTGTGCCGCCAACACGGCCCCGGCGGCGCGCTGACATGCCCTGGCGCCACCGCGCCTGAACCCTCTGGTGGCCTGTTCCGGAGAGGCGGCTCAGGCGGTCGCCGCGCTGAGCAGGCGCTGCACCAGCGGGTGCTGCACCTTGCGCGCGGTGCCGATCGCATAGAAATGCTCCTGCACCCCGTCGCAGGGCGCGACCCAGGCCAGGCCATAGGCCTGCGCGAGCTGCTCGCGCATGCGCTCGGCGGCCGGCAGCACGCCCATGCCCGAGGCGCCGAAGGTGGCCAACAGGGCGCTGTCCTCGAACTCGCCCACCACGCGCGGCGCCACCCGCTGGCGCTCGAACCACTGGTCGATGCGCAGGCGCACCGAGGACTGCGCCGTGGGCAGCAGCACCGGCACCTGCGACAGGCCGCGCGGAAAGTCGCTCTGCGCCTGGGCCAGCAGGGCCGGGGGCGCGTACCAGCCCAGGGGCGAGGCGCCCAGCGCGTGGCTGTACAGCTTGAGGTTGGGGTTGGCCGGCGCGGGCCGGTCGGACAGCACCACGTCGAGCCGGTGCAGCGCGAGCGCGGCCAGCAGGTCGTCGAAGCTGTCCTCGTGACAGAGCAGGCGCAGGTTCGCCTCGGTCAGCACCGGCGCGAGCAGCTCGCGCACCGCCAGTTTGGGCAGGCCGTCGGAAATGCCCACCACCAGGCGCACCCGCTGCTGGCTGGCGGCATCGCTCACCGCGCCGCGCAGCTGTTCGCCGAGCGAGTAGATCTGTTCGGCCAGCGCCAGCGCGGTCTGCCCGGCCTCGGTGAGCACCAGGCCGCGCCCGGCCGGCTTGAACAGCGCGTGGCCGAGCGATTGCTCCAGCTGGCGCACCTGCGCGCTCACGGTCTGCACCGCCATGCCCAGGCGGGCCGCCGCGTGCGACATGCCGCCCTCCTTGGCCGTGACCCAGAAGTAATACAGGTGCTTGTAGTTGAGTTGCGGGTCCACGCTTCGTATTTTTAGGATATTGGTTCTCTGATTTGCTGCTTTTTGCGAAGTTCAAAACTGCGTATCGTCGAGGCTTTCCCCTCCAAGGACATCGACGCCCATGCGCACCTATCCCACCAACAGCCCGCAGGCGGCCGCGCGCCTGCTGGCCATGGCCCTGGTGGCCGACGGCAACTACTCGTTGACCGAAATCCGCGCGCTCGACCGCATCCGGGCCTCGCGCCGGCTGGGCCTGAGCGCCAGCGCCCTCAAGACCGTGCTCGACCACTTCTGCGAAGACCTGCTGGCCGCCGCCCAGGGCCGCTGGAGCGGCTCGGCCGACATGGACGGCGCCTTGCGCCAGCAGCTGCTGGACGAGGTGCGTGACCCCGCCCTGCGCAACCTGGTGGTGGACCTGTGCCAGGCCATCGTGCAGGCCGACGGCCACGAGGCCGATGGCGAAACCGCCCTGCTGGACACCTTCACCCGGGCCTGGCGGCAGCCACCGGCGACCCGCCGGGTCGCCTGGTCGGTGGGGGCCCTGTCATGAAGCCGCTCATCTGGGGGGTGTTCGGCCTGCTGGCCCTTTGCTGGACCGGCCTGGCCGCTGCCTCGGTGCAGATCACCGAATGGCTGCTGACCCTGGTGGGCACAGGCCAGGCGACCGACCTGGCCACCGCCGCGGGCCAATGGCCGGTGCCCGAGTGGCTGGCGCTGTGGGTCGATCCGGCCTGGGTGAAGGCCATGCAGGGCGCGTGGCTGGGCCTGGTGCAGTGGCTGGGCCAGGTTCTGCCCTCGGGCAGGGGCCTGATGGCCTGGGTCACGCCCCTGGTGTGGATCGCCTGGGCGCTGGGCCTGTTGTGCCTGCTGGTGCCGGCGATCGCGCTGCACTGGGTGGCCGGCCGCCTGAAGCTGCCACCGCGACCCGCCAGGGGCTGAGCCCCCGGGCGCGGCGCGCCGAAACCACAGCAGCGTGCGCAATGCACGGACCGGGGAGAAACGGGCCGGCGCGTCACGAGGGAAGTGAGGACCGACCCCTAAAATCGGCCCACACTTCCCTGGACGCACACCTTGACGCCCAACACCACCCCCGCGCCGACCGATGCCTGCCCGCTCTATGTGGACCTGGACGGCACGCTCACGCGCAGCGACACCCTGCACGAATCGGCCATGTTGTTCGTGCGCGCCAACCCGCTGAACCTGCTGCGCATGCTCACCTGGCTCCCGCTGGGCAAGGCCGGCTTCAAGCAGCGGCTGGCCAGCGCGGTGCGGCCCGACCCCGCGCGCCTGCCGTACAACGAGCCCTTCGTTCAGTACCTGCGCGACGAACACGCGCGCGGCCGGCCCCTGGTGCTCGCCAGCGCGGCCGACGCGCGCATCGTGCAGGACGTGGCCTCGCACCTGGCCGTGTTCGACGACAGCCTGGGCACCAACGCGCAGGTCGACGGCATCAACCTCAGCCGCGGCAACAAGCGCGCGGCGATCGACGCCCACGCCCGCGCCCAGGGGCACGGCAGCTGGGCCTATGCCGGCAACAGCCGCGACGACCTCGACGTGTGGGCCGGCAGCGCCGAGGCGGTGGCGGTGAACGCCTCCAGCGGCGTGGTGGCCTCGCTGCAGCGCACGCACCCGCAGGCGCGGGTGTTCGAACGCGAGCCGCTGAGCCTCAAGACCGTGCTGCGCGCGATCCGGCTCAAGCAATGGTCCAAGAACGGCCTGCTGTTCATCCCGTTGCTGGCCGCGCACTCGCTGGACCCGGCGCTCTGGGGCGCGGTCTTCCTCGCCTTCATCGCGTTCGGCCTGTGCGCCTCGGCCACCTACCTGGTCAACGACCTGCTGGACCTGCCCAACGACCGCGCGCACCGCATCAAGCGCCACCGCCCGCTGGCCTCGGGGGCGATCGGCATCACCACCGCCGTGGGGCTGGGCGCGGCCATGCTGGTGCTGGCCTTCGTCCTGGCCTTCGCGGTCTCGATCGGCTTTGCCGTGATGCTGCTGGCCTACACCGTGACCACGCTCGCCTACTCGATGTACCTCAAGCGGCTGGCGCTGATCGACGTGCTGGTGCTCTCGGGCCTGTACACGCTGCGCATCGGCGCGGGCGCGGTGGCCTCGGGGGTGGACCTGTCCAACTGGCTGCTGGCGATCTCGATCTTCCTGTTCCTGAGCCTGGCGCTGGTCAAGCGCTGCGCCGAGCTCGAAGAGCTGGCGGACGACCGCAGCACGCTCGCGCCCGGCCGGGGCTACCAGCCGCGCGACCTGGCCTCGCTGCGCGCCATGGGCATGTCCAGCGGCTTCATGGCGGTGCTGGTGCTCACGCTCTACATCGACAGCCAGAACAGCCAGAAGCTCTACGCCCACGCCGACTGGCTGTGGGCTGCCGCGCCGGTGCTGCTGCTGTGGATCATGCGCATCTGGCTCAAGACCGGGCGGCGCGAGCTGCACGGCGAAGACCCGCTGCAGTTCGCGCTGAAAGACCCGTTCAGCTGGGTCACGCTGCTCGTGATGGGCGGCATCGGCTTCGTGGCCACCGTCGGTTTCTGAACCCAGGACACCCCTTCATGAAATCCATCGCCCTGGGCCTGGCCCTGTTCTGCGTGCTGCTGTCTTCGGCCGCGCAAATCGCCATGAAGCGCGGCATGGGCGCGCCCAGCGCCGCTGCCGACGTGGGCAGCACCTACCTGCAGGCGCTCAGCAGCCCGCTGGTGTGGGTCGGCCTGATGCTCTACGGCGCCAGCGCCGTGCTCTGGCTGTGGGTGCTCTCGCGGCTGGACGTGAGCGTGGCCTACCCGCTGGTGAGCCTGGGCTTCGTGGTCACGCTTGCGCTGGGCGTGCTCTGGCTCGGTGAGCCCTTCTCGTGGCTGCGCGTGGCCGGCTGCACGCTGATCGTGGTGGGCGTGAGCCTGCTTGCCCTGGATGCCTGACCCCTTGCCCATGCGCGCCTCTGAATTTTCCGCCCACGCCTCGCGCCAGATCTTCTGGGTCGCGTTCGCCGCCACCCTGCTGCTCAAGCTCGTCATCGCCGCCGGCTTCCCCATCACCGGCGACGAGGCCTTCTTCTACCAGTGGGGCGTGTTCCCATCCTGGGGCTACTCCGACCACCCTCCGATGGTGGGCTGGCTGATCGCGGCGCTGCGCCAGATCAGCGACCACCCGCTGGCGCTGCGCAGCTTCACGCTGCTGCTCACCAGCCTCATCGCGCTCGGCGTGGTGGACCTGCTGCGCCGCTTCCTGCCCGAAGACCTCGAGGCCAGCGCCTGGCTGGCGGGCGCGGTCTACCTGGCGATGCCCTGGTCGTGGATGTTCGTGCTGGTGACCACCGACACACCGCTGATCTTCTTCATGGTGCTCTCGGCCTGGTGCTACCTGCGCGCCGACACCAGCGCGCAGCGCGCCAGCGTGCCCTGGTACGCGCTGGCCGGCGCCTTCCTCGGCCTGGCCTTCCTCTCCAAGTACTTCGCGGCGCTGCTGGGCTTCGCCTACGCGGCGCACTGCTTCGGCTGGCGGCGCGAACGCTGGTGGGCCCCGTTCCTCATCTTCGTGCTCGCCCTGCCCTCGATCGCGCTCAACATCGCCTTCAACGCCACACACGGCTGGAGCAACGTGATGTTCAACGTGTTCAACCGCAACGAGGGCTCGGCCTGGTCGTTCGAGACCTTCGGCGTGTACCTCGCGATGGCGCTCTACCTGCTCACGCCCTGGCTGCTCTGGCGCGCGCTGGGTGCGCGCGGCGCGGCCTCCGGCGTCTCGCCCACCACCAGCCGCACGCTGGCCGTGCTGTGGCTGTTCCCGCTGATCCTGTTCGCGCTGCTGAGCACGCGCCGCACCATCGGCCTGCACTGGGTGCTGGGCTTCGTGCCGCTGTTCGTGGTCTGGGCCGGCCTGCGGCTGGATGCGCGCGCGCTGCGCCGTTGCCTGACCTGGACCGTGGCGCTCTCGGTGCCGCACCTGCTCGTGGTCGCCGCCATCGCCTGGGCGCCGCTCGCCTGGTGGCAGCCCTTCAAGATCCACGACCGCGCGGTCTTCCTGCGCGAAACCGCCGCCGTGGTCGCCGCGCTGGAGAAAGACCTGCCGGCGGGCGCCACCCTGATGGGCCGCACCTACAACCCGGCGGCCATGCTCGCCTTCCACCACAAGCGATACGTGCCCGTCTTCGGCGTGGGCAAACACCATGCGCGGCAGGACGACCAGATCATCGACTTCCGCCGCTACGACGGCCAGCCCATCCGCGTGTTCCTCTACGACGAACCCCAGCTGGCGGACTTCGAACCCTACTTCGAGCGCGTGAGCGCCAAACGTTTCGAGGTGGACGGCGTCGCCTTCTACGCCGTCGATGGCCAGGGCTTCAAATACCAGCCCTTCCGCGACACCGTGCTCGCCGAAGTCGCGCGCGAATTCCACGACATCCCGAGATGGCTGCCCATCCTCGGCAGCCCCTTCTGCGAGCGCTACGGGTTCGAGGCCTGCGCGCCCGGGCGTCCCTGATCAGGCCGCGGCGAACGGCACGCGGGGCGCCACCGCGCACATCAGCTCATAGCTGATGGTGCCCGCGGAAGAAGCCACCTCATCGATCGGCAGCACCTCGCCGCAAGACGACGAGGCCCGCCCCCACAGCACCACCTCCGACCCGATCCCCGCAGACGGAACGGAGGAAAGATCCACCGTGATCATGTCCATGCTCACCCGCCCGATCAGGCGCGTGCGCACCCCATCCACCAGCACCGGCGTGCCCGTGGGCGCGTGCCGCGGATAACCATCCGCGTAACCACAGGCCACCACACCGATGCGCATCGGCCCCTCGGCCGTGAACGTCGAGCCATAGCCCACGGTATCGCCGGCCTGCAGCGTCTGCGTGCCGATGACCCGGCTGGACAACGTCATGGCCGGTTGCAGGTCCCAGTCGCTCACCCGCTTTTCGGGGAAATCGGGCGCGCTGCCGTACAGCGCAATGCCCTCGCGCACCCAGTCGGCCGACAGGCTTTGCGCCCCCCGCAGCGCCAGCTTCGCGTGGCGCAGGATGGCCGCGCTGTTGCACAGCGTGCGCTCGCCGGGCAGGTCGGCGGTGGCGGCCTCGAACGCGGCCACCTGGTGCGCGATGCCGCGCACGCCGTCGGCGTCGCTGAAGTGCGTCATGAGCGAGATCTCGTCCACCTGCGGCAGCGCGTTGAGCCGCGCCCAGGCACTGCGGAAGGCCGCGGGCGTGAACCCCAGGCGGTTCATGCCGCTGTTGAGCTTGAGAAAAATGCGGTGCGGCACCTGCGTCTTGTGCGCGGCCAGCCAGTCGATCTGCTCGGTGCAGTGCACCGTGTGCCACAGGTGCAGGCGCGAGCACAGCTCCAGGTCGCGCGGCTCGAACACGCCTTCGAGCAAATGGATGGGGCCGCGCCAGTCCAGCGCACGCAGGCGCTCGGCCTCGGCCAGGTCCAGCAGGGCAAAACCGTCGGCGCTGCGCAGCGCGTCGAAGCAGCGCTCGATGCCATGGCCGTACGCATTGGCCTTGACCACCGCCCACACGCGGGCGTCGGGCGCGAAGTGGCGCGCGCGCGCCAGGTTGTGTTGCAGGGCGTCGGCATGGACGGTGGCAAGAATGGGACGGGGCATGACGGGCGGCGGGAGGCGTCGGGGGAACGTGCGGGAAGTCGCGGGACGGGCCGTCGGATCGACACCGGGGGGAACCCGCCCCGGTATTTTCAGGGTGGCGTGCTATAACCCGGCATCGTCTGGAGACCCGTCAACTGTCGCACAAAAAAGGCCGGTGCATCGGCTCAGCTCCCCCTGGCTGAAGCGCCCCGGCACACAAAATCATCTCCATGAAGCGCGGCTTCTACACCATCATGACGGCGCAGTTCTTCAGCTCGCTGGCGGACAACGCGCTGTTCGTGGCCGCGATCGAACTGCTTCGCACGCGTGGCGCCCCCGAGTGGCAGAGCGCCGCCCTGGTGCCGCTCTTCGCGCTGTTCTATGTGGTGCTCGCGCCCTTCGTGGGCGCCTTCGCCGACGCCAGGCCCAAGGGCCAGGTCATGTTCATCAGCAACGCCATCAAGGTGGCGGGCTGCCTGCTGATGCTGGTGGGCGTCCACCCGCTGCTGGCCTACACCCTGGTGGGCCTGGGCGCGGCGGCCTACTCGCCGGCGAAGTACGGCATCCTCACCGAGCTGCTGCCGCCTTCGCAGCTGGTCAAGGCCAACGGCTGGATCGAGGGCCTCACGATCGCCTCCATCATCCTGGGCGTGCTGCTTGGCGGCCAGTTGGTGAGCCCCTGGATCTCGGCCCGGCTGCTGGCCCTGGACCTGCCGGGCATCCACCACGCAGCCGAAGCGGCGATCGCCGCGCTGGTGGTGGTGTACGCGCTGGCCGCCTGGTTCAATACGCGCATCCCGCTCACCGGCGTCACGCCGCGGCCGATGCCGACGAACCCGCTGGCCCTGCTGCCCGATTTCTGGCGCTGCAACAGCCGACTGTGGCGCGACCGCCTGGGCCAGATCTCGCTGGCCACCACCACGCTGTTCTGGGGCGTCTCGGGCAACCTGCGCTACATCGTGCTGGCCTGGGCCGGCGCCGCGCTGGGCTACGGCACCACCCAGGCCTCTTCGCTGGTCGGCGTGGTGGCGATCGGCACGGCAGTGGGCGCGGTGGTCGCGTCGATGCGCATGCGGCTGGACCAGGCCACGCGCGTGATGCCGCTGGGCATCGCCATGGGCCTGCTGGTGATCCTGATGAATTTCATCGACAACGTCTGGGTGGCCGCGCCCTTCCTGGTGCTGCTCGGCGGCCTGGGCGGCTTCCTGGTGGTGCCGATGAACGCGCTGCTGCAGCACCGCGGCCACAACCTGATGGGCGCGGGCCGCTCGATCGCGGTGCAGAACTTCAATGAGCAGGCCTGCATCCTGACCCTGGGTGCGCTCTACAGCTTCTCCACCGGCATGGGCTGGTCGGCGTTCGCTGCCATCACGGCCTTTGGCGTGCTGGTGGCCGGCTGCATGGCGCTGATCGCGCTGTGGCACCGCCACAACCAGCGCACGCACCCGCACGAGCTGGAACGCCTGCTGGAAATCGCCCGCCGCGACGACTTGCACGGTTGATCCCCCCCGCGCCGCACCTGCGGTGCGTCACCCCCCAGGGGGCAACACCTGCGGCCCGGCAAAGCCGGTTCCGCGGTGTTCTGGAACGCGCTCCCTCTGTCGTGGCAAGGGTGCTTCCTAAAACCCCACGTTCGTCGGCGCGAAGCCGTTGAGGCTGACCAGGCGGTGCTGTGCCAGCACCTTGTAGAGCTCGGCCTCACCCACGGAACGCGAGAGGTAGGCATCGCTGCCGGCCAGACCGGCTTTCATGCGGTCCATGCTGCCTGCGGTGGGCGCGAACATGATGACCACCGGTGCGCCCTTCGGGCCCTTGGTCTGCTTGGCGGCGCGGCAGATGTGGTTGGCGTCGGGCTCACCCTTGAGGCGGTCGATCGCCACCACGCGGTAGGCATGGGCCTTGAGCATCACCAGCGCCTGCGCGGCCTCGCGCGACCAGTCCACCGTCAGGCCGTACTTCTTGAAGCGCTTGAGCAGGATGCGCCCTTCCACCAGGCTCTCGGCGACCAGCAGCATGTCGCCGCGTGGCGCATCGGGCACGGGCGCGGCCTTGTCGGCGCTGAGGCGGGACTTGGGTGAGCGCGTGCGGGGCGCGGCCGGCGCGGGCAGGTCTTCGAGGCTGCCGAAGTCGGTCATGCGCATCACGCCAGGGCGTGCGGCCGGCGCGGGTGCTGGCACGGTGCTGCCGCGCGCGGGCGCAGCAACCACCTCGCCGCGCACCAGGGGTCGCGTGGGTGGGAACTCGGTGTCGGGCGAGCGGCGCCGGCCGACGCGCGCGGCCGGCGCCCTGGCGGGCAGCGGCAGCAAGGCCCCATAGGGCTGGGTCAGGGCGAAACCCCGGTCGGCACCCGCGCCGGGCGCGACCTGGGGCGGGTGCGGGGGCGTGGGCATCGCGCGCCCGCTGGCCAGCTGCATGCTCGCATCCAGGCCCTGGAACTGGGACGGCTGGAAGGGCTCGCCGCCGCTCGCGGCATCGGGCGCGCGGCGCCGCGCGGGCGGGGGCCGGGTGGCACCCACCATCTCGTCGAGCGCGGCCAGCATGGCCACCAGCTTGACGGGCTTGCGCTGCAGGGGCCAGCCGGTGCCGCCGTCGGAGCTGCCCACCAGCATCACGCGGCCGGGCAGCTCGGCGTCGCGCACCAGCACCACGGCCTGCACGTTGTCGGCATTGACGATCAGGATCTGCGCGTCCATGACCTCGTCCTGCACCAGGTAGCCCGGCGGCCGGCGCGAGGCCAGGCGGAAGAACGATTCGAATGTGGACGACTCGGTCTGGGAGAACCCCACCAGCGCCACCGTGTATGCAGCCACCATTCTCCAGCCCCAGATTCGTTATTGGATGTTGCGGGTCAGTATGCCCGCACCGCCCAGGCCGGGGGAAGGGGGAAGCGTTACGCCAGCGCCCGAGAATGCACCTTTCGTCGTACATCTCCGCTGCGGCGCACAATCCGTCACACTGCACCCACCCCCGTCCCAGGAGCCCGCATGAGCAGCATCTACGACTTCGAAGCCCAGTCCATCGACGGCAAGCCCGTGCCTTTGCGGCAGTTCGAAGGCAAGCCTTTGCTGATCGTCAACACCGCGA
>SXGT01918158.1_pt1 | contig 15136 bp, 11 predicted proteins | sample 3176221 | NCBI WGS metagenome assembly SXGT01 (sample SAMN11356862, study PRJNA531348) | freshwater metagenome | isolation source: freshwater sample F1-120 | place: China: Fuxian Lake, Yuxi | collected 2017-12-25
CCTACGAGATCTCGGTTGCCGGCGGCTCGGTCGAGCACATGAACGAGGAGCCGGGAGCGCTGTGGATCAAGCGCGTCACCCAGGTCTATCCTCACGCCGTGTGGCTCAATCCGATCCCGGAGGACAACTGGGGCTGGACGCCCTCGATCCAGATGATGCGCGAGCTGTTGGACGGGCGCATGTATTCCCTCACCCTCGAAGGCCTCGACCGCGCGATGCGCGAGCTGATGCGATGAGGGGGCGCGGGAGCGATTGAATTGGCCACACGCGGCTGACAGGGAGTGGCACTCACATGACCTTCCGCCATTGGCTGGCCTGCGGGCTCGCGATCGCCGGCTCGGCCTTCACAGAGCCGACGCCGGCAGCGGCACGCGTCACGCGGATCGTGATCGACGAGGTGGTGTCGCCCGCGTTCTGCCGGGACCAGAGTTGCCCCAGCTATGGTGCGGCGGGCGGCTACGAGCAGCTTGCCGGCCGCGCGTTCGGCGAGCTCGATCCGGCCGATCCACGCAACCGGCTGATCCAGGACATCGAGCTGGTGAAGGAAGCAGACGGCAAGGTGCGCTACGTCGCGACCTTCGTCATCACCCGCCCGATCGATCCGGCCAAGGCGAGCGGCATGCTGTGGCACGACGTGCCGAACCGTGGACGGCCCGTCGACATCTCCCCTCAGGAGCGCGCATTCGGCGACATCGGAATCGCCAGCGCCTGGCAGGGCGACAATGCCGGCATGAGCGCTGCGCTTGGCACGATCGTGCGACCGACCATGAGCGTCGCGGGCAATCACTGGCTGCAGCTGCCGATCGTCCGCAATGCCGACGGCTCCCCCGTAACCGGCAGGGTGCTGGCGCGGATCATTAACCGGACCGGACAGCAGGCCCAGCCGTTGATCGTGCAGACCAATCCCGTGCCCTACATGCCGGCCTCGCTGGATTCGGCTGCGGCTACGCTGGTATCGCGCGATCACGAGACGATCGACGGCAAGGTCACCGGCGAGCGCACGATACCTGCCGGCGCCTGGAAGTTCTGCGGCGGGGGCACGTTCGAGGAGCCGCTGCCGCTGACGAAGCTGCCGGTGCAGATCTGCCTGCACGGCGGGTTCGAGGCGGCCAAGCTCTATCAGGTCGTCTACACCGCGAAGGATCCGTATCCGCTGGGCATCGGCTTTGCCGCCTGGCGCGACGTGGCGAGCTTCTTCCGTAATGCCAAGGCGGATGACGCTGGCACCGCCAATCCGCTCGCCGGCCAAATCCGGCACAGCATCGCGCGCGGGCGCTCGCAATCGGGCAACTATCTGCGCGGCTGGCTGCATCTGGGGTTCAACGAGGACGAGGCCGGGCGGCGCGTGCACGACGGCATGTGGCCGGTGATCGCGGGCCGGCGCATCGCGCTCAACTTCCGCTGGGCGCAGCCCGATGGCGTGCTCGAGCTCTATCAGGCCGGCAGCGAAGGGCCGCAGTGGTGGAAGCCTTGGCCGGACAAGGCCCGCGGCCTGCCCGAGCGCAGCATCCAGGACCGCTGCATGGCTAGCAAGACGTGCCCAAAGATCATCGAGCACTTCGGCGCTGCTGAGTTGTGGGCGCTGAAGCTCGGGCCCGAATGGATCGGCACCAGCGCCAGCGAGGACATCCCGCTGCCCGACAACGTTCGCCGCTATTACATCGCCAGCACCACCCACGGCGGTGGAGTGGGTGGCATCGCGGCGCACCTACCACAGGCCCACAAGAGCGCGCGGCCCGTCACCTGCCCCGGCAACAACTGGGGCAGCGGCGTGCTTCCCGCCAATCCGCTGTCCCACAACGAAGCCTGGCGCGCCATTGCTGCGCATTTCCGCAACTGGGTGATGAAGGATATCCTCCCCCCGCCTAGCCGCTTTCCCACGATCCGCGAAGGCCAGCTGGTCGAGCCGCACAAGGCCGCGATGGGTTTTCCGACTCTGCCGGGCCTGCGTGCGAGCGCGCCGGAGGCCGATTTCATAAATCCGATGCTCGACTACGACTGGGGCCCGCGCTTCGATCCCAGCGATGCCTCGGGCGTGCCTGAAAGCGCGCTGCCGGTCATTCGACAAATGCTGCCGATGCGTGTGCCGAAGGTCGATGCCGACGGCAACGAGGTCGGCGGCATTCCGCTGGTGCTGCTCGAGGTGCCGCTCGGCACCTACCTCGGCTGGAACATCACGGCGGATGGCGCGCGGCCGTTCCACCGCGGCAAGATCTGCAACTACGCCGGCGGCATGATCCCGTTCGCCCGAACCAAGGCAGAGCGCGAGGCGAGCGGCGACCCGCGCCCCTCGCTGGAGGAGCGCTATGTCGATCACGCCGGCTTCGTCGCTGCGGTTCGCAAGGCTGCCGAGAAAGTGAAAGCGGCGGGGTTCCTGCTCGATGCCGATGCCGCGGCGCTGATCAAGGAGGCAGAGGCTAGCGCGGTGCTTAGGTAGGCATGGCCTTCCAAATTCGAGCTGTCACGAACGGCTGGATCGCGCTACGCTCCCGGCAAAACTCGAGACGTTGCACTGCGGAGGAAGCTCCCATGTCGTGTGCACCGCTTCAGCGCGCCGTATTTCTGTCGCTGGCGTTTTTCGCTGGCGTCGTTTCCCCGCGTGCCGATCCCGTCGCTGATTTCTACCGCGGCAAGAACGTCAATCTCGTCATCCCAACGTCGGCCGGCGGCGAGTATGATCTGCACGGCCGGATGATCGCGCGCTTCATCGGCCGGCACATTCCCGGCAACCCGACGCTGGTGCCGCAGAACATGGCGGGCGGTGGCGGCCTACTGGCGACCAACTACGTCTATAATGTCTCGCCCAAGGACGGCACGGCGCTGCTCGTGGTCAACAAGTCGCTGCCCGCCGCCCAGGCGATCGGAGAGCCGGCGCTGAAGGCCGACATGGGGAGGTTCACCTACATCGGCACGCTGGCGCCAAGCTCTGAAACGATGGTCGTGTGGCACACCACCGGCGTGAAATCGGTCGAGGACGCGCGCCGCACCGAGGTCATCATCGGCACCACGGGTACCGACAACATCACCTATATGTTCCCAAGGCTGATGAACGAGCTGTTGGGCACGCGCTTCAGGCTGATCACCGGCTACCGCGGCGGCAACGAGGTGAACGTTGCTATGGAGCGCGGCGAGGTCGGCGGGCGGCAGAATGCGTGGACGAGCTGGAAATCGACCAAGCCGAATTGGCTGAAGAACCGGGACATCGTCATCATCGCGCAAGGGGGCGTGAAGATCAGGGAGCTGCCCGAAGTCCCCAACGTGGAGAGCCTCGCGAAGTCGGATGCCGACCGCCAGGTGTTCGAGCTGGTCCTGGAAGGCTCACGGCTGGGCCGCGCCGTGCTGGCGCCGCCCGGCGTGCCCGAAGAGCGCGTTGCAGCACTTCGTTCCGCTTTCGATGCGACCATGAAGGACCCTGATTTCCTTGCCGCCAGCCGCGAGGCGAGGATCGAGGTGGAACCGGCAACCGGCGCCGAGTTGCAAAAGGTCGTCGACAAAGTCCTCACCATGCCGCGGGCGGTCACGGAACGCACAAAACAGTTGCTGAAGTAGGGCAGTGCGCGGGGGCGAGCACCCCCAGCAATGGTTTGAACCGGCCCGACACCTCAGTCTCGCTGGTAAGGCAGGGATCCCCCGATGACCCGCCCCTGGATGACGACCGGAATGAAGCGGGCTTGAACCAGGGCGCGCCAGTGCGGACGCGGACGCCGGCAGGGCGACTTGATTACCTCGTCGCCGATCGAGGCGGCGCTGCGCGATTGCCCCCTTGTTGGCGCGCTGTTATCGTAACGGCGGTTGAAAGTGCGGGTTGAATTTTTGTCTCCCATCAAGACATCGGAGGTCGTTCATGAGAACCCGAATGTGGATCGGTGCCTTCTCGCTTCTCGTGGTTCAATCCGTTTGTGCCGCCGCCGACACGCCGATCAAGAGCAATCCGATTTCCGAGCCTATCGTGAAGCGCGGAATTGCGGTCGCGATTGTGGAGCTGGCGCGCCTGCCCGACACTCGCGGGTTGCGTCCCGCCAATCAGGACGCGAGACAGGGCGGCTGGGCCCGAATCAACTATGTGCGGGATCTCCCCGACGGACGCCGTTTCGCCAACGATTCGCGCGGCTTCCTGTACCTGATCGATTCGAAAAATCAGCCACAGGTGTACGCGAACCTGGCGGAGACTTTTCCGCACGCGATCTACAACCGGCTGAGCAGCGGGTTCATTGCGTTCACCTTCCATCCCGAGTTCGCAAAGAACGGCCTGTTCTACACAATCCATGCGGAGCGCGGGCGGGACAATCCAGGCAAGCCTGATTTCATTCCACCCGGATACGGTGCGAAGGACATTACGCACCAGACAGCCGTAACGGAGTGGCGCGCGGCAAATCCTGCCGCCAACGTGTTCGCTGGGACCCGGCGCGAGCTGTTTCGCACGGCTCATGTGGTCGAGAACCTCACCCATCCTTTGAGTGCAGTCGAGTTCAACCCGACGGCCAGGCCCGGAAGCGCCGACTATGGCCTGCTCTACATCAGCGGCAGTGATCACGGCTTCAGCAACGGCGGCGGAGCGAACTCGAGCAACCCAGCCCAGACGCTGCGTCTCGATTCGATCATCACCGCCATGCTGCGCGTCGATCCACGCAGCGCGTCCGTCACGCGCGGCGTGAAAGGCCTCGGAGACTACACCGTTCCAAAGTCCAACAAGTTTGCCGCGGACGGCAACCCGAGCACGCTGGGCGAAATCTACGCCTATGGGTTCCGCAACGCCCATCGGATCTCTTGGGATAGAGACGGAACGATGTTCGCCAACGACATCGGGATGAACCACATCGAGGAGATCAACATTGTCCGCAACGGCGGCAACTATGGTTTCATGAAGCGCGAAGGTAACTGGGAGAACGGGCGCTGGCGGGGTGGCAAGCAGGGCGGGCTCGAAGAGCTGGCGGAGCTCTACCCGCTACCCAAGGAAGTCTTCGAAGGGCGCATCAAGGATGGTTTCACCTATCCGGTTGCGATGTACGATCACGACGAAGGGCGGGCGATCAGCGCCGGCTTCGCGTATCACGGCCGGATCAGCGCGCTGCGTGGCAAGTATGTGTTTGGCGACATTCACAACGGCCGCATCTTTGCGGCGGACCTTGCTGCGATGAAGAAGGCCGACGACGGGATTCCCCGCACCGTGGCGCCGATCGAGGAAGTCCAGCTTTACACGCAGGACGCTGGCGGCAACCGGGTGAATGTAACGTTCCGGGAGCTTGTCGAGCGGAAAATGGGCTCCAAGATGGAGCGCGCCGATCTCTTCATCAGCCAGACCCGCGATGGTGAGCTGCTGATCACCTCGAGACAGGATGGCACCATCCGGATGCTTGTTCCCGACAGCAGCGGCAAGAAATGAGGTGCCGTGTTGGTCAATTGAGACAAGTCGGCACAGGCGGTCGAGGTCGGCGGACAGCGCAATGCGCTATTGCGCAGCCGCAGCACCCTTGCCTTCGCCTGCTGCCCGCTCCGCGCGCCGCTTGAGCTTCACATCGGAGAACACCGGCTCGAGATTGAACAGCCGCTGCGCGTTGCCCCCGAGAATGTTGCGCTTGGCCGTCTCCGACAGGAACGGCAGATCGTAGATCACGCTCGGCAGGTCCATGTCCCAGTGCGGGTAGTCGGAGGCGTAGCACAGCTGTGTCTGCGCATTCATGATGTTGAACGTCGCCTGCAGCATCTCGCGGTTGTTCACCATCTCCATCGGCTGCGTGGAGTAGAACATCTCACGCATGTAGTCGCTGGGCAGCCGCTTCAGCAAAGGTGCATCGCCGTTGCGCATCATCCATTCATTGTCGAGCCGCTGCATCACGAACGGAACCCAGGCGAGCCCGCTTTCGATCCACAGCGTCTTGAGCTTGGGGAACCGCTCCGGCATCCCATTGGTGATCCAGTTCGTCATGTGCAGGATGTTGTGCCAGGAGAAGCCCATGGTGTGCACGCCCATGAAGCGATTTAGCAGGCGCAACCCCTCCTCCGAGCCGGTGCCGCTGGCGCTGTGGAAGGCGAGCGGCAGGCCCCGCTCCTCCAGCGCCTTGTAGGTCTTGACGTAGGTGTTGTCGTGCACCGCCTTGTAGTGGGTCGACGTCACCATGAAGCCGATCACGCCGGGCTTGTCGGCGAAGTATTCGACCACCTTCAGGCATTCCTGGGGTGAGTGGAACGGCAGATAGAGCATCGACTTGATGCGATTGTCGTGGGCAAGGATCGTCTCGCACAGCCAGCGATTGTAGGCCCAGGCCAGCTCCCGCTCGAGGTCGTCACGCGGGGTCAGCGCGAGATTGAGCATCGGCGTCGGGAACATGCAGGCGATGTCGGTGCCCATCGCGTCCATCCAGCGCCGCATCAGCGTGATGTCGCGGTGCGGGTGCGGCGGCACGATCTCTTTCTTGCGGGCGCGGTATCGAACGATGCGGCCGCCCATCTCCTGGTAGCTGCCCTTGCCGATGTTGATACCGCCGCCGGAGAAGCCCTGATACTTGGCCTCGTGGCGCAGCACGGGATCCTCGATGTACTCGGCGATCTCCTTGAACGACTCCGTCTCGTAGTGATGCGAGTCGACGTCGACGATCAGGAAGTCCTCATAGCGGCGCTGAACCGCCTGGTTGTCGGCGTGCTCCAGCGCAACGCGTGTGTCGAACGTAGTGAGGTCGACGTCGCGGAACCGCGTGCCGAATGCTGTCGCATTGCCCATCTCAGCCTCCAACATCACCAGGGCGCTCCGGGGCGAGCCCCGATGCGTTGCGTGCGCGCTGCTTTTCTTCCGGCCCGAGCTTGCCGATGCCGGACATGTCGGTCCACATGCCGAGCTCGAAAACGTTGAGGCCGAGGCCGTCGAGCATGGCCGTGCAGCCGATCATCACATCGGTCGGTGTGACGGCGCTGTTGCGTGCGAACGGATAGGGCGCGGGGCCGGACTGGGCCTTGGCGGCGTAGAGGCGGATTACACTCGCCATCAACTGGCCCAGCGAGTCGTTCGGAATTGCCGCGAGCGCCGTGCCGCCGAACGCATCGGCCTCGAACGTCTCGGCGCACAATGCGGCGATCTCGCTCGCCAGCTCTGCGAATTTCGCTGCGCGCTCGGCGTCTTGTCGAGCGGTGTTTTCTTCAGATGGCGACATAGATCGCGCCCTCGCGCTCGACGACCTTGTATTTCCGCAGCTTCAGCTTGTTGTTGCCGACGTGCTCGCCTGTCTCGAGGTGGAACTCGTAGCCGTGCCAGGGGCACACGATATGGATGTCGTCGTGGTCGTAGCGCTGGCCGGTGTAGTTGCCGCTGGCGTCGATCACGTCGACCACTTGCGGCACCCGGATGCCCTCGCAGGCGGGGCCGCCCTGATGCGGACAGAGGTTGGCATAGGCGTAATACTTGCCGCTGTGGCGGATGACGGCGACCTCGTGGCTGTCGTGATAGACGATGCGCACCGCACCTTCGGCAAGCTCGCCCGCCTTGGCAACCATCACGTCTGCCATCTCTCGCTCCTCCTGAAACGGCCCTTCATTGAGGTGTCGGACACTCCGGGTCTGACACCGTGCGCCACGAATTGCCCAATGCGACCTGCAATTGCTCGACAGCGTCAAATCAGCTGCGTGCGCACCTCGACGACGGCGACGCCGCCCTTTTCGACGACCGCGACGGCCTCCTTGAACACTCCGGCCAGCTCGTTGGGATCGTGGATCGGGCCCTTGGCCCAGGCGCCGTAGCCGCGCGCAACTGTGGCGTGATCGATGTCGGGATCGATCATGCGCTGGCCGATCCAGGCGTTCTCGACCGGGCGCTTGCGATCCTCCGCGACATGCATCTGGTGCTTCTCGTCATTGCCCCAGGTGGTGTTGTTGTTGATGACGAGCAGCATCGGCGCGCGGTTGTGACACGCGCTCCAGATTGCGCCGGTCGACATGACGAAATCGCCATCACCCATCAGGCCGACGCAGAACCGACCGTCATCCTTGCAGGCGATCGCGGCGCCCGCCATCGCACCGGGGCCGTAGCCCACGCCGCCGCCGCCATTGGGGCCGAGGTAGTAGCCCGCGCCCGGAAACTGCCAGATGCCTTCAGGAAAGCTCGCCTGGTTACGCATCGCGAGCAGCCAGTTCTTGCCCTTCACCGCCTCCCACAGCTCGCAGACCATTCGCGCAGGCCGGATCGGCGTGTCGTTCCAGCCTTTCCTCGCGTTCTCGGCTTGGGCTCCGCGGATCGCCTTGTGCCGCTCCACGGCAACCTTGCGGCGCTTCTCGATCGCGGCCTGCGCCTTGTCGTCCTTCTTCAAGCGCTTCCTGATCACGTCGGTGAGCTGCTTGAGGCCAAGTATAGCGTCGCAGTTGAGCTGCACGTCGACGAGGGCCTGCGGGCCGCGATAGTACGACCAGGAGCTCGGTGCGAGCTCGTTCATCGACATGTCGATGACCTTGCGACCCGGGCGAAGCTGGCCGGAGCCGACGTTCTCCTTGTGCTCGGTATAGCTGTCGAGCAGGCTCGCCACGTCGCGGCAGTCGACCGCAAGGATGAGATCGGCCTCGGTGACGATTTTGCGGTCGCCGCTGACGTTCTGCTCGTGCGCGGTGGGCATGCACACGACGCCGAGGTCGTCGCGATAGGTCGCTCCGGTCAGCTCCACCAGCTCGGCGAGCGGCTTGGTCGCGGCCGGGTTCAGGCCGATGCGGCCACCAACGATCACCGGCAGCTTGGCAGCGAGCAGCGCGTCGGCGGCGGCCTCGATTGCATCGGCGTTCGGTGCGACCGGCGGCGCCGGCTGGAAGTACTTCGGATCGGGCACGTTGAGCTTGCCCTCGATCCGCTGCTCCTGCTGGCCGCAGTCGAGAGTGACGTAGACGGGCCCGCGCGGCGCGGTGAGCGCGACCTTGTGCGCCTTAGCCATGGCGTCGAGGTGCCATTGTGGCGTCGTCGGCTCCTCGGTCCACTTCACGTACTTCTTGACGATGTCGCTCTGTGTCGAGGCGCAGTGCAGCCAGTCGATCCAGCGGCGGTCGGCCGGGTCGAGCGGACCGGAACCGCCCAGGATCAGGAGCGGCGTGTGATCGCCGAAGGCATTGTAGATCCCCATCGAGCCGTTCATCAGCCCGACGAGGTCATGCAGGATGCACACGGCGATCTTGCCGGTCGCCTTGGCGTAGCCGTGTGCCATCGAAACGGCGATCTGCTCGTGCGTGGCGAGCACGATCTTCGGCTTGTGGTTGCGGCCGAAATTGACGAGCGAGTCATGCAAGCCGCGATAGCTCGAGCCCGGCAGCAGGAACACGTAGTCGATGTCGAGCTTGTTCAGGAGCTCGACCATCGCATCGGAGTTGTACTCCATCTTGATGCGGTTGGCGGGCAGGTTGATCGGTGCCTCGCTCAGGAAGCGTTTGTCGGTGGCCTTGCTCATCGGCGTTTCCTCTGGCTGGAGGTAGGGCGTCGGGCGCGCTATTGGCGCTCCAGTTTCAAATCGCGGATTAGATCACGCATCCGCACGAAGTCCTGGTCCAGGAAGGCGCCGAGCTCCGCAGGTGTGCTCGGGCTCGCCTCGAAGCCGCGCTGGCGCAGAGTGCTCTTGAACTCCGCGTCGCCGATGGCCTTGACGATGTCGGCGTTGAGCTTGCCAAGGATCGGCGGTGGCGTCGCTGCCGGCGCCATCAGGGCGAACCACAGCTTCACGTCGACCTTCGGCAGGCCCTGCTCCGCGAACGTTGGCACATCCGGCAGCCCGTCGATTCGTTTCGGCGCGGTGACGGCGAGGCCGCGCAGCTTGCCCGCCTGCACCGGGCCGATCACCGGCGTTGTGCCGACCATGAACATCGACACCTCGCCGCCGATCAGCGCCGTGATCGCCTGCGCTGTCGCGCCCTTGTAGGGCACGTGGGTCATGTCGACCTTCGCATTGGCCTTGAAGATCTCGGCAGCCAGGTGCGGCGTGCTGCCGACGCCGATCGAGGCGTAATTGAGCGCGCCGGGCTTCTCGCGCGCAAGCGCGATCATCTCCGCCAGCGTCTTCACCGGCGTTTGCGGCCCGGTGATCATGATCTGGTAGCCGACCGCCAACATCGAGATCGGCGCGAGGTCACGTTTCCAGTCGTAGGGCACGCTCTTCATCAGCGATGGTGCCACCGTTACCGGGCCGTCGGTGGCGAGGTAGATCGTGTAGCCGTCAGGTAGACTGCGCACGGCGAGCTCGGTGCCGATCAGGCCGCCGCCGCCGGGCTTGTTCTCCACGACCGTCTGTTGGCCCCAGATGCCTTGCAGCTTGTTGGCGAGAAGGCGAGTGATGATGTCGCCGCTACCGCCCGGCGCATAAGGCACGATTAAGCGCACGGGACGTGAGGGGAAGTCCTGCGCTTGCGCCGGGATCTTCGGAACCAGCAGGAGCGCCAGCACGAGGCACATGCGCCAACCGATCGGCTGCTGCTTCATGGTGCGTCGCCTCCCGGGCGGTTCGGATATGGCGAGCAAGGTAGCAGCCGGCCGCCGCTAGCGGAAGGCACACATGCGATGAAACCGCGTTTCATGGCCCTGCATGTCCGGCATTGACGCTGTCACTGTAACGAGCCTAGCGTTCGTGCCCTCGCATCCTCGAGCGATTGACGCAGCGATGACATTAGTCCCACCCCGGCGTCGCCACACGCGCCTGCAGAACGCCAACCGGTTCAAGCTCGGACTGTTCGGCATGAACTGCTCAGGCTCGGTCGCAACGCGGGCACCGGAGCGCTGGGTGCCTACCTGGGCCGACACACGCAAGGCCGCGCGTCTCGCCGACGAGGCCGGGCTCGAGTTCGTACTGCCGATCGCGCGGTGGCTCGGCTACGGCGGCGAGACTGACCGGCACGGAACCACCTATGAGACGCTGTCGTGGGCCTCCGCGATCCTGGCTGCGACCGACGAGCTCGTCGTCTTCGCGACCGTGCATGTGCCGCTCGTCCATCCCGTGTTCGCAGCCAAGGCCTGCGTTACGGCGGATCACGTCGGCGAGGGGCGGCTCGGGCTCAACGTCGTCTCAGGCTGGAACCTCGGCGAGTTCGACATGTTCGGGGCCAAGCTGCTGCCGCACGACGAGCGCTATGGCTACACCGAGGAATGGTTGGGCATCGTGCGGCGCATCTGGTCGGATACGCAGCCGTTCGACCATCAGGGCACGCACTTCAAGCTCAGCAAGGTGCAAGGCAAGCCGAAGCCGTGGGGCGGCACACATCCACTTCTGATGAGTGCCGGCTCGTCGCCCGAAGGGCGCGCATTCGCCATGCGCCATGTCGATTGTCTGTTCATGGTGATTACCGACGATGCGCGGCTTGCCACCGAGATCGCCGAGCTGCGCAAGGGGCAGCCGAGCCTCGGCGTCTATGCCAGCGGCCATCTCATCACCCGCGCGACGCCCAAGGAGACGGAGGAGTACTATCACTACCTCGTCCACGAGTGGGGCGACTGGGAGGCTGCAGAAGGCGTGATCGCCAAGCGGCTGGAGGGCGAGAGCCGGTCGATCCCACCGGAGCGCCTGCAGCAGATGAAGGAGCGCTTCATCAGCGGCGGCGGCACCTATCCTGTGATCGGCAGCTACGACGAGGTTGCCGCCAAGCTCAAATTCCTGTCGGACTGCGGCCTCGACGGCATGGCGCTCGCCCCGGTCAACTATGTACTCGACGTGCCGATGATGCGCGATGAGATCATACCGCGGCTCGAGCGGTTGGGTGTGCGTGAACCGCGCAAGCGATAGGCCGCGATGAGTGCCTGTTCGTGCCGCCCTGAAATCCATCCTAGCCGAACCTTCGCACGCCCGCGGATCAGCCCTGGAAGGTTGGCGCAAGCCTTGCTGCAGCGTCCTGCAGTCGCGGCACCAGGGCAATGGCTTGCCTCAGGTCCAGCCGGGCTACCGGTGCATGGCATGCGACGGCTGCAAACGGTCGGCCCTTGCGATCGCAGATCGGGACCGCCACCGCGATCAGTCCTGCCAGGAACTCCTCGTTATCAGTGCTGAAACCGCGTTTGGTGATGCGCTGCAGATCGCGGCGCAGCAGCCTTGGATCGATGATCGTATTCGATGTGTTGGCGGTCAGTTGCAGTGTCGCCAGCACGCGCTCTTGGGTTTCCTTCGGCATCGCCGCCAAAAGGAGCTTGCCGCTGGCGGTGCAGTGCAGCGGTACACGTGAGCCGGGCTCCAAGGCCAGCCGCAGCGGCCATCGCGTTTCGACGCGATCGAGATACAGCACCTCGGTGCCGACCAGCGTCGTCAGGTTGCAGGTTTCCCCGATCGATTCCACGAGGCTTGCCAGAATCTCGTGACGCGAGCTCGACGGCCCGCTCGTGCGTACGACATCGAGCCCCAGCCGCATCAATAAGACGCCGACCGTGTAGCGCCGCGAGCCGCCATCGCGGACCAGATACCCGGCATCCTCGAGCCGCTGGCACAGCCGGAACGCCGTTGCGATGGGAACCTCCTGGATGGCAGCAAGCTCGTTGAGCGCGACCGGACGGCCGGCTGCGGCAACGGCTTCAAGTAGTCCGAGCGCGCGCGTCAAGGCCGGTCGGTTCTTCTGACCGGCGGCGACCCGTTGCGGGCTCGTTGGTGACTTCCTGTTGCGCGCCACGGCAGCTCACTTCCGAAATCGTCGTTGACCGATGCAGCGATGCCCGAAGGAACTCCGACAGGCTAACAATCAAGTTCGTTCAACGGAATATTTATTTTCATATTGGTTTGACTTTCTCGCACCCGCCATGCGCAAATCGGAAGTGGATCGGGCACCAAGATGCGATCTACGGGAGATGTTCGTGACGCAGATGGATGCGGACTTCGTCGTCGTTGGCGGCGGCTCGGCAGGGTGCGTTCTCGCCAACCGCCTGTCCGCAGACGGCCGACACCGCGTCGTGCTGCTGGAGGCTGGTCCGCGCGACACCAATCCCTGGATCCACATACCCATCGGCTACGGCAAGACGATGTGGGACAAGCGGGTCAACTGGGCCTTCTACACCGAGCCAGACCCGAACATGGCCGGCCGCCGCATCTATTGGCCGCGGGGTAAGGTTCTCGGCGGATCGAGCTCGATCAATGGACTGATCGCGATCCGTGGCCAGGCCGAGGACTACGACCAATGGGAGAAGCTCGGCAATCCCGGGTGGGGTTGGAGCAGTGTGCTGCCGTATTTCGTGCGCCTCGAAAGCAATCCGGACAAGGCTGAGGACCAGCTGCACGGCACACAAGGTCCCGTCGCCGTCTCCAGCATCAGTTACCGCCACGAGCTGATCGACGCTGTTATCGAGGCCGCCGGCAGCCTCGGCGTGTCACGCACAGACGACTTCAACGGCCGCTCGCAGGAAGGCGTCGGCTATTACCAGCTCACCACCCGCAACGGGCTCCGGATGAGCGCGGCGAAAGCCTACCTGAAGCCAGCCCGCAAACGGTCCAACCTCGAGATCATCACTGGAGCGCACGCCACTGGGCTGATCTGGACCGGCAAGCGGGCGGCCGGCGTCAGCTACCGGAAAGACGGACGCCAGCACGATATCGCCGCCAGCGCCGGCGTGGTGCTGGCGGCCGGGGCCTTGCAATCGCCGCAGCTTCTGATGCTGTCGGGCGTCGGCCCGGCTCAGCATCTGCAGGAGCATGGGATCAAGGTCGTCGCTGACCGTCAGGGTGTCGGCGCGAACTTGCAGGATCACCTGCAGGTACGCTTGATCTACAAGTGCGCAAAGCCGATCACCACGAACGATGACCTGAATTCTCTGTTCGGGCGCGTTCGCATCGGTGCGGAATGGCTGCTGCGGCGTACCGGCCCGCTCGCCGTCGGTATCAACCAGGGTGGGTTGTTCACGGCAGTGCTGCCAGAGAGCCGTACACCCGATATCCAGTTCCACATCGCAACTCTCTCTGCCGATATGGCTGGTGCCAAGCCGCATTCGTTTTCCGGCTTCACGCTGTCGGTGTGCCAGCTGCGGCCCTCGAGCCGTGGCACCGTCAAGCTTGCCTCGGCCGACCCGCTCGCGCCACCGTTGATGTACGCCAACTACCTGGCGACCGAGCTCGACCGGCGCTGCATCACCGCGGGCATGGCCTTCGCCCGCAAACTCGCGTCGACGGCGCCACTGGCCGGCTACGTCGCCGAGGAACTCCGGCCCGGACCGACCGCCAGGACCGACGACGACCTGCTGCAATTCGCCCGTGAGAACGGCGCGACGATCTTTCATCCGTCCGGCACCTGCCGCATGGGCTCGGACGCCGATGCCGTCGTCGACTCGCGTCTGCGCGTCAGGGGTGTCGAGCGGCTGTGGGTCGCAGACGGCTCGGTGATGCCGACACTGGTCTCTGGCAACACCAACCTGCCCGTGATCATGATCGGCGAGAAGGCATCTGAGATGATCCTCGATGACTCCGGCTCAAGTTCCAGATCCAACAGACGCGGCGTGAGCCAACACGCCCGGCGCCAAGGTGCGAGCGGCGTGTCTACATAGGTAAGCTGCACACAATCCCAGTAGAAACTCGCCAACTCAGGAGGAACAACCAATGTTGCGAGGAATGCTGAAGACGCTGGCAGTCGGCGTCGCCGCGCTCGGGCTCACGGCCGGCGCGCTCGTGCCAAGTGCCGAAGCCCAGCAGAAGATCAGGATGCAGACCGCGGTCCCTTCGGCCAGCATCTACTTCGAGCTGTTGAAGCGCTATGCCGACCGCGTGGAAAAGATGTCGGGCGGCAAGCTGCGGATCGAGGTGCTTCCGGACGGCGCTATCGTGCCAGCCTTCGAGATCCTCGATGCCGTCGACAAGGGCATCGTCGAGGCGGGCTATGCCTGGACGCACTACTGGTCTGGCAAGCATCCGGCCGCCGGCTTGTTCTCGAATCCGATGGCGGGCGCAGGCGCCGGCCTCGACCAGTTGAGCCATGTCGCATGGCTCTATGAGGGCGGCGGCAACAAGCTGCTCGAAAAGCTCTATACCGATGTCCTGAAGCTCAAGGTCATCGCGCACATGGTGCAGCCGATGGGCCCGGATCCGCTCGGCTGGTTCAAGCGGCCGATCAAGGACGTAGCCGATTTCAAGACCATGAAGTACCGCTCGCCCCCGGGCATCACGGGCGAGATCTTCAAGGAGATGGGCATTGCGGCAGTCGCCATGCCGGGTGGCGAAATCGTGCCGGC
>SXGT01598294.1_pt1 | contig 15135 bp, 12 predicted proteins | sample 3176221 | NCBI WGS metagenome assembly SXGT01 (sample SAMN11356862, study PRJNA531348) | freshwater metagenome | isolation source: freshwater sample F1-120 | place: China: Fuxian Lake, Yuxi | collected 2017-12-25
CACCCTAGTCTCGCTCCCGCGCGGCGGCGGGCTCGAGGGCGGGCATCCCGGCCGCGGCCGCGAGGGACCCCCCTGCCGCCCGCGCGCGGAGGGCCTCCTTCTGCGCCTCGTCGAAGCGTCGGGCGGCCGCACGTCGCTCGTCGGCGGCGGTCTTCACGGCGGCCTGGGCGCGTGCGCGCGCGGCCACGCGGGCGGCGTCCCGGAGGAGGCGGTCCGCGAGATCGTCGGCGGCAGAGATGGCGCGTTCGGCGCGGGCGGCGTAGCTGGATCCCTTCTCGATGAGATCCTGCACGGCGAGGTCGCGCTCGAGCCGGAGCTTGAAGAGCACCGTCTCGTCGGGGAGGTCGCCCGCCGCGAGCGCCTCGGCGAGCTGCGCGTCCGCGGCGGCGACCGCCTCCTCGGCGCGGACGAGGGCCGCGTCGAGGGCGCGTGTCCGCTCGTCCTGCGCGCGGATCTTCTCCTCGTGGATCCGCACCGTGTCGAGGGGGACGAACGCCATGCGCGGCATGTCCTCAGGCGCGCACGCGAGGCCGAGGGAGACGATCGCGTCCGCGCACGCGCACCGCTCGGCCGCGGCGGCGACCCGGGCCTCCTCGAGCGCGAGATCGATCCCCCCTTCGCCCTCGATGTCGTCGAGCGCGAGCGAGAGCGCCCGCACGGCGTCCACCTCGTCCGCCGTGACCTCGGGCAGCCGCGTGAGCTCGGCCCGCGCGCGCACGAGCTCTCGCTCGTCGTGCGCGAGCGTACCGAGATCGCCCGCGAGCCCCCCGATCCGCTCGACCGCGCCGGCTATCGCCGGCGAGAACACGGCAGCCTCCTCCATGCGCGCGTGGGCGGCGATGTCGAGCTCGAGGCCCGCGATCCGCGCGCTCGCGCGGCGCGCGTTGTCCTCCGCGGCCACGCGCTCCTGGGCCGCCTCGTGGGGCAGGAGGACCACGTCCCCGAGCGCCCTTTCCCGCTCGAGCCATCGCGTGCGTTCGGCGAGGAGCGGCAGGACCTGCGCCACGCGCTTCTTCCGGGCCAGCTCGGCCTCGAGGCTGGTCCGCTCCGCATCGAGGGCGGCGATCTTCGCCTGCGCGTCGATCACGCCGCGCTCCTGGTCCTGGTATGCGTCCGTCGTCAGGATCGCCTGGCGCACCGCCTGCTGCTGCTTCTTGACCTGTGCGATCGCCACGTTGAGGCGGCGCTTGACCGCGCGCGGCGCGTAGATCTCCTCGTGCGCGGCGCGAAGCGCCTTGCCGAGCTCCGTCACGTGGACGAGGCCGGACCCCGCCTCGAAGAGGGTCTCGCCGATGTCGCCCTCGCCACGCAGGATGGCCTCGCCGCCCACCCTGAGGCTGTCGTGGTCGAGGCCGAACATGATCTCGAACGTGGCGCGGTCGATCGTCCCGACGAAGGGCGCCAGCACGCCTTCCGGGCACGGCGCGCCGCCGGGGTAGACGAGCGTGTTCTTTCGTCCCTTGCGCCGCGTCACGGTCACGGACGGCACACCGTCCGCCGAGAGCGTCCCGGTCGCGCTCAGCTCCTCGGGTGCCGGCGAGTACGTGTCGGAGGCGATGCCATAGAGCAGGTCGCCGATCGCGCGGCGCGTGGTGCTCTTGCCGGCCTCGTTCTGCCCGTAGATCACGTGCAGCACGCCCGGTCGGGAGAGGTCGAGCGACAGCGCATCGAACGCCCCGTAGCGCGCGAGCTCCAGGCGTTCGAGCCTCACCGGCCCTCCAGGAGGCGCGCGCGCAGGAGGGCCTCGGCTCGCGCGATGACGTCGGCGCGACCCGCGTCGCTCGCCCAGTCGAGCTGGTCGGCCAGCTCGGGAGGGAGCTTCTTCGCGAGATCGTCCAGCTCGCGCAGGATCGCGTCGAGATCGTCGGCGGCGAGCGGGTCTTCGAAGAGGGGGACTGCGAGGGGTGACGTCGCGGGTTGCACCGAGACCTTCTCGACGAAGACCTCGTCTCCGTGGTGGTCGAGCGCGAGCTGGCGGACCCGCGCCACGACCGCCGCGGGGTCCCGCGAGATCTCGGCGGAGAACGGGGACCTTCCGCCGAGCTCCACCCGCGCAGCGAGGAGGCGGCCGTCGGCCTCCAGCACGGCGTCGCGGAGCGCGTCGCCGACCGCGTCGAGGGCGTCGTCGAGACCCCGCGCCGCGGAGACGTCAACCTCGAGGCGCGCCCAGCGGACGACGTCGAGCGTCTCGTGCACGACCGATCGCACCACGAGATCCTCGACCGTGATGACGGAGGCGCCCTTGGGCCCCAGCTCCCGCGCGTGGCGGCCCTGCAGGTTGCCCGGGAACACGATCCAGGGATCGCGCGAGAGCACCTCGCGCTCGTGGACGTGCCCGAGCGCCCAGTAGTCGTAGCCCTTGGCGCGCAGCACGTCGAGGCTCGTGGGCGCGTAGCGGGCGTGGGGCGGCCGCCCGTCGACGCTCGTGTGGAGGAGGCCGACGTTGAGGAGGCCCTCCTGCCGCGTCGGGTACGCCCCCCCGAGGTCGACGTCCACGTGGCGCGACGGGAAGCTCTGGCCGTGCACCACGACGCCGAGGTCCTCGAGGACGAGGGAGGACGGCGCGCTCGAAGGGAACACGTGGACGTGGCGTGGCATCGGCAGGGTGCGCATCACGCTGTGCTCGAAGTCGTGATTGCCCCGGACGAGCGCCACCCTGGCGCCGGACTCGCGAAGCCTCGCGAGCTGGGCCGTGAAGAAGAGCCCCACGCTGAAGTCGCGCCACTGTGTGTCGAAGACGTCGCCCGCGAGGAGGAGCAGGCTGGCTTCCTCCGCGAGGACGAGATCGACGAGCCGCGTGAACGCCTCTCGCGTCGCGCCGCGCAGCCGGTCGAGCGGGGCCCCCTCGTAGCGGGCCAGGCCGCGGAGCGGGCTGTCGATGTGGAGGTCGGCGGCGTGGACGATCTTCACGGCGGCGGATGTCCGTTCGGGGGGAGGCCGCCCTCGGAGACCGGGTTCGTGAGCCCGCGGGTGCCCGCGACGAACGCATTTAGGAGATCTCGCCGCTCCAGTGTCCGCGTCGGCACGCGAGGAGCGTAGGGCACTTCGCGCGAGGAGAGAAGGGGGGCCTACCTCGTCACCTTTATGCACGCGGCTGCCGCTGCAGAGGCAACCCTGCGCATGGCCGCCCGCGTGACACGAACCGGCCGGTCCCGCCCGGCCACGTCGCTCAGTACGCGACGGTGACGACGTGGGGTTGCGCGGTGCACAGCGTGTTCTTCTGCTCGTGATGCGCGGCGTGCCAGTCGTCGTCCGTCCACTCCTCGCGGACGACCAGAGAGGGCCCGCCGCATACCGCGCACGCCCGGCGTTCGAGCGTCTCGAACGGCTCGCCGCCGCGCAGCGCCGTGTCGGCGAGCTCGAGCCAACGCTGCAGCTGCAGGTGGCGGGGCTCGCCGACGAGTCGTCGGCTGAACCGCTCCACGACCTCGAGGAAGCCGTCGCCGGTGACCTCGTGGGGGCGCGACGCGGGCATCAGGGCGAGCTCGAACCGGGCGGGGAGGTCGTGCATCTCGCGGACCCCGGCCTGGCGCGGGGTCGCCGAGAACTCGACCTCCAGCGGGGGTACCTTCAGGGAGATCGCCGAGGTGCCCGCGATCGCCGCGCGCTCTAGCTTCACTCCACGCGCCTCGATGAGGTCGAGGGTCTCCTCGAGCGCGGGGATCGCGTCGCGAACCCGCCGCTCGAGCTCGACCTCTTCCCGACCGCACACCTCCGCGTCCTCGTCGTAGGCGCGGAGCTTCGAGCGCCCGCCCTCCCACGTGGCAACCTGATGCCTCAGCGTGCACCGGCTCGGAGCGAACGTGAGCCTCTGCGTTCGAGCCACGACGCGACGATGACGCTGTTCGGGCTCGGGAAGTCGAGCGCCGACTGGAGGGGGATCCCGAGGTGCGCTCCTGCGCTGTCGTCCGTCGCGTCGCCGCGCTCGATCGGGTCGGATGCGTCGGGCACACCGGGGTCAGGGACATCGGGGAGGGGCTCTGCTCCGCCGTCTGTGCGCGCATCGGCCGTGTCGGGCGAGGCCATGACCCAGCCGCACCGAGGTGGGGGCCCGGTGCGGTAATTCCGCTCGCTGGGATCTGTCCGGCCCGCGCGTGGCTCACTCCACGTCCGCGGCCGACCTCGCGGTCATGGCGCGGAGGAGCCATCGCTGGAGCGTCGCCGGATCCTCGCACGTGGCGATTTTCGCGTGGAGCTCCGCCCCGCACGCGATGCCCCGCGCCTCGAGCCCCGTGACAATGGCTCCCTGCATGGCGCGCACCGCCGCGCCCGCTCTGGTCTCTGCCTGCTGGGCCTTGGTCTCTGCCTGCTGGGCCTTGGTCTCTGCCTCGTCGGCCTTCGCGGTCAGAGACTGCACCATCTCGTTGAGACGGCCGACGAGGTCGTCGGTCCCGAAGAGCTCTGCCATCCCCTGGAAGAAGCGCAGCGTTCCCCCCTGGATGGCGAGGTCGAGCCCGAGCACGACGGAGTGGTGCCGCCCCGCCTGCGGCACGATCCGCTCGTATCGTCCGGGGTTGGGGTCTGGCAGCCGGTACCCGTGGATGTGCTGGCGCGCGCGATCGTAGACGAAGTACTCCGGGATGCCGAGGCGGGCGTAGCGCGCGACGTTCTCGACGAGATCCTTGTCGCGATCGCCGCGATGGAGGACCTCGAACGCGAGGTCGATCCCCCTCTTCTCGTCCGCGACGACCCAGGCCATGCGCTCGTCGTCCTCCGGCTGCTCGACGTCGACGACGGCGAGCACATCCGGTGCGAACGCGGGCTCGCCCGGGTAGACCACGCCCATCTCCTCGGCCACGTAGACGACGCGGCCCATCGCGCGGAAATGCAATCCGAGGAGGTCGACGACCCGGGTCTTCGCCTTCTTGTGAGGGCGCCCCTCGGACATGAGATCGCGTGGATCGGAGAGCGAGTCGTTCACGCGGACGAGGAAGCGTTCACGTTCGTCCGCCGACATGCCCGCCCACTCCGCCTCGGTCGGGCCGACCGGAATTTCCGGTCCACGACGGGGGGCGTCGAGAAGCGTCGCCATCGCCTGAAGGGTAGCACACGGCGCCAATCCTCGTCCTAGTCCTCGTCCTCGTCCTCCTGCGTGTGCGCGTGCGCGAAGAGAGGCGACAGATCGCATCCACGGTCGACAGGCGCCTCATGCCCGACCCGCCGCCGCAGCGACTCGACCACGAGAACCTGGACGCCTACCCGTGCGCCATGGAGTTCCTGGCTCGCGCTGCGGGTCGCGAGCACCTTGCCGCGAGGCGAAGGCGAGTTGCGAAGCCAGCTCAAGACCGCCGCCACGTCCGTTCCCCTGAGCCCGCTGGTCTCGGCCTTGCACGCGTGACTCACGCCGTCGCACCCCTTGCAGCGGAGCGTCCGGGTGTCGCGCTCCGTGGAGCCCTCGCCGCACGCCGGGTCGATCTTTTCGTAGTCGATATCGCGCGGGCTGCACGTGAGCCCGACGTTGTGAAAGTCGAGCCTCGAGACCGCTCCGGTCGCGGCGCAGCCGAACTGCGATACGGCTGCTCGCGCGCTGTCGTCGATGCGCGGGTCCTGGACGTCGACGTTGAGCACAGCTCCGCCCGTGCGTCGAGAACGCCCCCGGCGGGGCGCGCACGGTGGTCGTAGCGCGCCGTCCGGTCCCATGAGATATCGAGCACCACGAGCGATCGCGCCCTCACGCGCGACGCCCCCCCTCCAGCGCCGCCACGAGGTGCGCGGCGACCCACCGCAGGGGCTCCGTCGAGCGCCGCGCGCGGCAGAGGATCATGGCGCCCTCCAGGGCGGAGAGGATCACGGCGGCCTGCCTGCGGGCGTCACGACGGCCCACGCCATCCTGCTCCAGCCGCGCGGCGAGGAGCCCCTCCCACTCGGCGAAGACGGCGGCGCACACCTCCCGCAGCGGCTCCGACTTCGTCGACGCCTCGAGCGCGACCGTCGCGATCGGACATCCGTGGTGGAAACCCGACTCCTCCATCTGCCGCGCGTAGGACTCCACGAAGCGGCGGATGGCGGTCGGCGCGCTCCGGTGCGAGAGCGCCTCCCGGATGTTCGCGGTCATGGTCGCGCCTGCCGCCCGCAGCGCGACCACGGCGAGCTCCTCCTTGCCGCCGGGGAAGTGGAAGTACAGCGATCCACGCTTCACGCCGCTCTCGTCCAGGATCTGGGCGAGGCCCGTCGCGCGCAGGCCCTGCCGCCAGAGGAGCGCCGCGGTGACTTCGACGAGGTGCGTGCGGGAGTCCATGTCCCACGACTCTACTGTACCGAACGGTACAGTTCCACTTGACCGATCAGTCTACCCCGTGCCAGGCTCGGTCATGTCCACGAGCGAGGCCCCCGGCGGGCGTCCGCCCCACCTCCTGCACTTCCGCATCTCGCACTACAAATGGGCCGGATGGGCGTCTGCGCGGGGACCGCGGCGCTTGTGCTCGCGATGGCGGGGTGCGCCGCCGTCCTCGGCATCGAGGACATACCGCGGCCCGCCCGAGGGGACGCGTCGGCGGCGACCGGGGATGCCGGCGATGCGGGCGAGGATGCGCCGGACGCTCCTCCGACGTTCGACGCCGGACCTCCCTCCCTCCGAGCGCCCCACCTGACGGTCACGGGCGTCGACGGTGCTGGATCCATCAACGCCACGCTCCACCTCGGCAAGTCCTGGTACGTCGGGGGCAAGTTCACGCGGATCTCCCCCTTCTCGGCGTCGAACCTGATCGCGCTCGACCCGACGGGCACCCCCACGGCCTGCCCCCTCTCGACCCCCGCCGTCGGCGGCCTGAACGGCCCCGTCTACGCGATCGCGCAGACCGCCACCGCGATCTACGTCGGGGGCCAGTTCGTGAACTACCAGGGCGAGACGGCCACCTTCCTCGCCAAGATGGATCCTGTGACCTGCGCGATCGACAAGAAGTTCACCGCACCCTCTGCGTTCGACGGTCACGTGCGCGCCCTCGCCGTCCACTCGACGGGCCTGTTTGTCGGCGGGCAGTTCACGAAGTACAGGGGAGTCGCGGGCGCCGCCAACTACATCGCGAAGCTCGACCTCGCGACGGGTGAGCTCGACACGAAGTTCAACCCTCCGGCGACCAACGGCTTCAACGACAAGGTGGACGCCCTCGTCGTCGCAGGGGGCTCGGTGTACGTCGCGGGTCACTTCGATCGCTACAGGGGAGGGTTCACCAACCGGATCGCGAAGATCGACCTCATGACCGGGGTGCTGGACACGACGTTCCATCCTGTCGCGAGCACCGGCTTCAACGGCCCCTCCTACGCCCTCGCAGCGAACGCGACCCACCTCTTCGTCGGAGGTGCCTTCACCACCTACCGTGACGCTCCCGCGAACCACATCGCGAAGCTGGATCTCGGGACCGGGGCGCTCGACGCGACGTTCTCCCCGGCGACGGGGAACGGCTTCGACGGGAACGTGCACGCGCTCGCGCTCGACGGCACGCACGTCTACGCCGGCGGCGCGTTCACCGCCTACAGGGGCACTGCGTCCGCGGCGAGGATCGCCAAGCTCGGCCTCGGGAACGGCAACATCGACACGACCTTCAGTCCCGCCGGCGCCACACCGAATGGCTTCGATGGCGCCGTGGACGCGATCGCGCTCACGGCGACCGACGTCTATGCTGGCGGCAGCTTCACCGGTTACCGGGGTGTTCCCGATTCGGCGCACCGCCTGGCCAAGCTGGACCTGAAGACGGGCGCCCTCGACTCCAGCTTCAAACCAGCGGGTTCCACTGCGAACGGCGTCGGCGGATTCATGGGAGGGGCGGGCGCGAACTCCGTTTTCGTCACCGCGTTGGTCTGGTCGGGCAAGACCTTGTGGCTCGGGGGCTCCTTCACGGCCTACGGCGGCAGCCCGGTGACGAACGTCGCGAAGCTGGACGACACGACGTTCCAGGTCGACACGACCTTCAGTCCGCCCGACAAGAACGGCTTCGACGACGGTGCGTCCGGTGTCCGCGCGCTCGCGGGGGCTGGGTCGACGCTCTACGTCGGGGGCTCCTTCACGACCTACAGGGGCGTCCCGGGATCCGCGAGCCGCATCGCCAAGCTCGACGCGAACACGGGCGCCCTCGACACGACGTTCAGCCCGCCGGGCGCCCTCGCGAACGGCTTCGATGGCATCGTGACCTGCCTCGCGCCCGAGGGAAACAGGCTCTTCGTGGGTGGCTTCTTCAACGCGTACAGGAACGTCCCGAGCTCCGCCCGCCTGCTCGCGAAGCTCGACGCCACGACGGGCGCCATCGACACGACGTTCGGCCCCGCCGGCGCGAGCGCGAACGGCTTCGAGTGGGGGGGGGCAATCGCGAGCGTATACGGGCTCGCCGCCACGGGCTCCGACGTATACGTGGGTGGGTACTTCACCGCGTACAGGGGGGCGCCTCTCTCCGCGAACCACATCGCCAAGCTCGACGCGAACACGGGCGTCCTCGACACGACGTTCAGCCCGTCGGGGGCCACCGCGAACGGCTTCGACACGGGCGTCAATGCGCTCGCGATCGACGCGACCCACCTCTTCGTGGGCGGCGAGTTCACGGCCTACCGGGGCGTGGCGAGCTCGGCCAACCGGATCGCGAAGCTCGATCTGAAGACCGGCACGCTCGACACGACGTTCACTCCGGAGGGAGCGCTCACGAACGGCTTCGACGGTCCTGTAGCCGGCCTGGCCGTGTCGGGGAGCAGCGTGTACGCCGTCGGATCGTTCACGGCCTACAAGGGCACCGCGGGCTCGGCCAACCGGATCGCGAAGCTCGATAGGAAGGCGGGCGCACTCGACACGATGTTCAACCCGCTCTCAAGCCCGAGCCCGAACGGCTTCACGGGATACCAGACGAGCGTCTCCACGATCGCCGTGGGGAAGGCGTCGTGCGCCGGGTGCGGACCGGTCGTGATGGTGGGGGGATACAGGCTCAACACGTACCGCGGCTCCCTCGTGGGCAACCTCGCCGCGCTCGACCCTGCCTCGGGGGTACTGCGATGAGGCCGGTTCTCCAGCGTGCGCGGAACGTTCTCGCGGGGCCGCTGGTCTGTCTCGCGGTTGCCGGATGCGCCGCCGTCCTCGGCATCGAAGACATACCGCGGCCCGCCCAAGGGGGACGCCGGAGTCGTCGGGAGCGCAGACGCCGGGGACGGCGGTGAGGACGCCGTCGCGCCCAAAGACGGTGGCGCGGACGCCACAATCGCGTTCGTCAACCCGAGGCTCGCGATCGGGAAGCGAGATGGCCCCGGGACCCTTCACGCCGCGCTGCACCTCGGCACTTCCTGGTTCATCGGGGGGCGAGTTCAGCATGGTGGGCGTCGTCGCCCGGAGCGCTGCACGCATGGACAAGAGCATCGAGCAGGTAGGGCAGGACCTGCATGCATCCCCGAGGGCGTCTGCGGCCTCGCCATCGACCGGGGACGCCTCTTGCTTCCGCGACGGGACGATCCGCCCAGGGACGGCCTGCGAAGAACCTCGGCGCGGGTCGTTTCGGCGGCGGAGTGCGTCATGCCGGGGACGGCGAAGGCCTGGCAGGAACGACCTTCCACGGAGACCGCATGCCAGGTAGAGCCAGAATCAAGACCAGGAGGAGGCTGCGATGAACAGAGCTTGGGTCAGGGGAATGAGGATGTGGGCGTCGATCGCCGTGGTGTTCGGGACCGTCGTGTCGTGCGCGAGTTCGGACAGCGCGCCGAAGGCGGGGGACTCGTGCACCGGAGGGGGAACGTGCCAAGACGCCAAAGTCCAGCTCCTGTGCATCGGCGGGAAGCTCGTGGCCGGCGCGTGCAAGGGGCCGAAGGGGTGCACGACTGCGGGCGACACCTCGACGTGCGACCTCACGATCGCGGACGCCGGTGACGTGTGCACGAGCAGCGGCGAGGGGAAGGGTGGCTGCTCCACCGACAAGAAGTCTCTCCTGCTGTGCAAGGCAGGCAAGATGGTCGTGGAGCGGGGGTGCTCGGGGACGCCGTGCGACTCGTCGGGCACCGAGATCGCGTGCGGGAGCGCGCTCGGCGACGCGTGCAACGGTGATGGCTTCCGGTGCGCGCCCGACAAGAAGGCGCTCCTGAAGTGTGCGGCGGGGAAGTACGTCGTGGACTCGTTGTGCAAGGGCCCGGCCGGCTGCGCCCCCAAGGACGGCAAGGCGAACTGCGACACCACCATCGCGGAGGTCGGCGACCCCTGCCCGGCCAGCGACAAGGATTTCGGGGCGTGCTCCGCCGACGGAAGCAAGTACGTCAAGTGCGACGGCACGAAGTACGTCGAGATCGCAGTGTGCCAGGCGCCGCTGAAGTGCGACCTCCCGTCGCTCTCCTGCAAGTGACCCGGCGCACCCACGCCAGCGGTACAAGGCGGTAGTCTCGGGCCGGAGGCGCGGGTAGGTCGGGGCCGAAGGCGCGCCGTTCGCGGAGCGGTCGGTCACCGAGATCTACGACGGTATCCTCGACGCCGCCGGTCCGCTTTGCGCTGCGCGCGCCCCACAGAGTCGGCGAGTTCGTCGAGCTTCAAGATGGCGATCGTTGCCCGGCGGGGCCGTCAGGCTCGCCGCGTTCTTCACGGCGGCGAGGCCTCGTCGAGCCTGTGGGTGGCGCGTCGCGCGACACTCTCCCGAGGGAGATCCGCCTCCACGGCGGGAAGACCGGTGGCCGCGCACGGGGTCCGGCGTGGCCGACGGCCCCGGTGTCGCCTCACCCGCCAGGGCGCTTCGTAGCCTTGCCTGCGCTGCACCGGGAGAGGTCGTCGCGCGAGACCGCGAGCGAGCTTCCGACGAGGTTCACGCCCTCGAGCTTGTTCACGCGGAGCCGGGCGAGGGCGCGCGTGCCCCCGGCGGTCGCGAAGCGAGTCCCCGGCCGGATGGCGCCGACCGCGCCTGGGCGAGGCACTCGTCGCGGAAGCGGCCGTTGAAGGACTCGACGTGGGCGTTCTGCGTCGGCTTGCCGGGCTGAATGAAGTCGAGCTTCACGGCGTGCTGAGCCGACCACGCTCCACACCGGGCCGTCGCCCTTTCCGGGGACCCTACGCGGAGACGATCACCGCGACCCCGCGGCCAAGATCCCGTCCGCGCACCGGGAGATCAGCTGCAAGCCGCGCGATCGAAACGCTGCGCTCTTGGAAGGTCGCTTCCATCGAGCGGTGCGGCGAGCTCCGCGGCGCGGCGCGCAAGGGCCCGAAGGGCGTCCCGGCACCGAACCGCAAGGCGGACCTCGCCGCGCTGGCGGCGCTCGACGGCGTCGGCGTCTCGAAGGAGACGCTCCGCGCGCTCGGCGAGCAGGTCGCCGTCGCGCGGACGGTCGAGGCGGCGCCCGGCGAGATCGCGCCGGAGTCCGCCCAGGATCCCCGCATCGACACGCTGCGGCAGATCCACGCGTGGTACGTCGCGTGGACCGACGTGGCGCGGAGCGCGATCACGAGCCGGACGCACCTGGTCCAGCTCGGGCAAGCGAAGCGCCGCACGCGGAAGGCGAAGCCCGCGCCTGCCGTGCCCCCGATCGACACCGTCGAGGCGAACGGCCCGGACAGCCGCTCGGCCTGACCGCCGCACGTCCACGTGAGCCCGCGGCGTGAGCGCGGGCGGGAGCCGCCGGTCCCTCGCGAGAGGGCCGGCGGCTTGCCTTTGTTCCGGCGGTCGGGCGCGAGCGCGGCCGGCCGCGAGGGGACCCGCCTACTCGACCCCCGCCGCGTGCCTCGGCGGATCGAGCTCGATCCCCTCGTAGATCGCATCCAGATGGAGGCCGATGTCGAGGCTCGCCAGCCTCATCGTGTCGCCGGCCGAGTAGATCGCGAGCTCCCACGTCGTCGCCCGGCGCGTGTAGACCTCCACCCGGCGGGCGGTCGTCGCGACGAGGACGTAGTCGGTGATCGACGGGATCGAGCGGTAGTGCGCGAACTTGTCACCCCTGTCGTAAGCCTCCGTACCCTCCGAGAGGACCTCGACGACCACGCGCGGGTTCAAGAGGGTGGTCCGCGTCTCGTCTTCGAACCGGCGGTCGCATGCCACGTAGGCGTCCGCGTACGTGTACACACCGGTCTCGAGGCTCTTGAGGCGCATGTTCGACCCACCCGCGCGACACGGGCGCCCGCGCAGGGCGGCGTGCAGCTGCACGCCCATGGCGACGGACAGGTCGTCGTGCGCGGCGGTGCCCCCGCTCATGGCGTAGATCTCGCCGTCGAGGAACTCGTGTCGCTCGGACGCCGTCTCCTCGAGCGCGAGGTACTCCTCGACCGTCATGCGGCGGCGTGCAGCTTGCGCCATGGCAAGGATGGTAGCGCGCCACACCGCTTCCGCCCAGAAGCAAGGGCGTGTCCGCGCGCTCTCGTCCGCCTCCACGGGCGGAAAGGCCAAGGGACGCCCATCTTCCGGGGCAGGGTTCGCGCGGAGTAGCGAACCACGACGTCCCCGAGTCCGGCGCCGCCACCCGCGAGGGTGGGTGCTCGACGCGGACATCCGTCGAGTCGCAGATTCGTCGCAGCTGGCGCCGCTCGACGCCGGCGGCGTGCATCGGACCGACCGAGGACTTGAAGCGCCAAGTTCTCCGGCGGCCTCGGATCCGAGCGGAGAACCGCGCATCGAGCTTCGCGTCCAGCCGCGTAGCGGGCTGATGTGGTGGCACCTCGACGCGACGGCTGCCGCGAATTTCTCCGCGATCCGCGATTGGCAAGACATTTGCTCATCGAGTGATTGAACCACTAGAGGAGGCGCAGCGGGGAAGACATGGAGAGCATCGAACCAGACCTGCTCGGGATCCTCGAGGCCGCTTACGCGCTGGCGGCCTCGGATGAGGCATGGCTCGCCGGGGTCCTCGAGGCGGTGTCGCCTGTGCTCGACGGCGGGCTCGGCGTCGGCGTACCGGTTGCGCGCGCATCGAGGCTCTCGCGTCGTGAGGCCCTGGCGTGGACCAGGATCGGCGCGCACATCGCCGCCGGCCTGCGTGCTCGACGTCGAGCCCCGCGAGCATCGCCCCGTCAGCCCGAGGCCCCGCCGCGCATGACGCACCACCCGCAGACCGCAGGCGACGCCTGGCGCGCGCTCGTCGAGGGACGGTTGTCCCTGCTTGATCACTTCGATCACCGGGCGAAGCGCTATCTCGTCGCCCGCGGCAGCGCACGAGCCGCTCGTCACGCGCCGCTCTTCACGAGGAGAGAGGAGGAGATCCTGGCGCTCGCGGCGACGGGTCTGGCCAACAAGCTGATCGCGTCCGAGCTCGGTGTCTCCGTGTCGACCGTGGTGAAGCACATGGGGGACGTCAGGGCGAAGCTCGGGGTCACGGGTCGCATCGCGCTGATACACGCGTACCGCGCCGCGGCGGCGCCGCGCGGCGGGGTCGACACCCCGCCGGGCCTTCGCGTTGCCTTCGGCGGGGGGGGGGTCGTCCTCTTCCTCCTCGACATCGCGCCCGACGACCGCGTCGCGCGGCTCAGCCACGGGGAGCGCGCGGTGGCGCTCCTTGCCCGCGAAGGACGCGCGAACGGGGAGATCGCCGCGATGCGGGGCACCGCGGTGCGCACCGTGGCGAACCAGGTCGCCAGCCTGATGGGCAAGCTCGGCGTCGCGTCACGCGCGGAGCTCGTCGAGCGCTTCCTGGTGCTCCGATGACTCTGGCCGAAATGACCATGGAACGACGGCGGCGTGGTGCATACCGTCGAGCACATCGAGAACATCGTCTCCGGAGGGGGCCATGAAGACGAGCTGTGGGCCCCGCGGGAGGAGTTCCGGTCGAGCGTGCCGTCACGAGAGGAGGTCCCGATGAAGCAGCGTGTCTTCTCCGTAGTCCTGACGTGCCTCACCTTGTCTGCATGTAGCGGTGAGGGCGTGGGTGGGCCAGTCCGCGATGGTGGCTCCGGCGACGCGGGCGACGGCGCCGCCGAGGGCGGCGCGCGCGTGGACAGCGCGCTTCCCGTGGTCGAGTGCGGCGGCGTGCCGTGCACCGGCAATCAGGTGTGCCTTTATCGCTGCAGCGCGACTCGGACCCCTGACGGCACCGCCTGCCACCTCGGGGGCCCGCCGACCGGCCCCGTCGAACAGTGCGTGGACCTGCCCGGCGGCTGTTCCCCAGCCAACGCGTGTGGATGTCTCCGCCTCGACCTCTTGTGCCCGACGACGGGTGCGAAGGTCTTCCGCGAGTGCGAGTCCCAGGGCCCGCGAAACCACAAGTGCCTGTGCGGATGCAGCTTCTGATCACTCAGGGTCGCGCACGAGGGGAGGAAGCAGGCGCTGATCGATCGTGATGCGAGCGTGTTCTTCACGATCCCCCACTTCGACGGCCACGCGGCGATCCTCATCCGGCTCGAGGAGATCGGGCGCGCGGAGCTGAAGCGCCTGATCGTGGAGGCGTGGGCCCTCCGCGCTCCGGCGAGGGTTCGTGTGAAGACCCCGGCGAGGCCAGCGAACAAGATGTCTCCGACGAGAACGTCCGGCGGAACGGGAACCCGGAACCGGAACCGGAGGCGGTAACCGGACTTCTCGCGGGAGTCGCATTTCGACGCCGTCGGCGACCACGCCTGGTCGATACCATCCGAACCGGAAGGAGCGTTCGGTGTTCGGCGTTCGGTGTTCGGTGTTCGGCACTCGGTGTTCGGTGTTCGGCGTTCGGCGTCCGGGCTCGGCGTTCGGGCTCGGGTCCGGGCTCCAGGCAACCGTCGGCGGCCTCGGCCAACGCCTCGGACGCCGCGCCGGTCGAGAGCAGCGGGACGCGCCTCACGCGGTGCTGGGCACCGGTCCCGCCGCCCGTCTCGCACCAGTAGACGTGGGTGGCGTCCACGGCCAGCGAGAAGACACCGCGCGAGAACGGCGGCGTCACGTCCTTCAGTGTTCCGCTTCCGTCGGCGGCCTTGCGCACGAGGCGCCCCGAGGATCCCGAGGCCGTATCGTTGAGCGCCGCGTAGACCTCGCCGCCCGTGACGACGATCGCGACCGGCACCATCCCGGTGCCGAGCTCCGCCGCCGTGATGAGCGGGGTGACCGCCCCTTGCAGGGTCTTCGGCGTGCGATCCACGCCGCGGTTCGAGATGCTGCCGTGGTTCAGGTAGAGGTGGGTCGCGTCCGTCGCCAGCGAGCTGACCTCGTTCGCCGAGATCGATCCTCCGGGACCGACGATCGTCCCGGTCGTCGCGCTGTAGAGGCTGTAGAAGAGGCTCGTCCCGTCGTGCGCGATCCCGTA
>SXGT01759225.1_pt1 | contig 15133 bp, 9 predicted proteins | sample 3176221 | NCBI WGS metagenome assembly SXGT01 (sample SAMN11356862, study PRJNA531348) | freshwater metagenome | isolation source: freshwater sample F1-120 | place: China: Fuxian Lake, Yuxi | collected 2017-12-25
CGGTTGTACAGGTACAGTTGCGCCGTGCCGCCGGTGACCGAGTACGAGTTGCTCAGGTCGGTGGAGAAGCTGAAGAACGCGATCGTCGAACCGTCCGCGCTGATGACCGGGTTGAACGAGGCCGCGTTCCCGTTCTGCGTCGCGGTGGTCGCGTTGTGACTGACGAGCGTGACCGCGGCCGTGGTGGTGTCGTACAGGTAGACGTTCTGGGTCGTGGTCGTGCTGTTGAACCGCGTCTGGCTCTCGACCAGGTTGTACGCGGTACTGCTGAACACGAGGTAGCGGCCGTCGTCGCTGATCGAGTTCCGCGGGGTGATTTCGCTCTGGCCGTTGGCGCTGGCGCTGGAACTCATGAACGAGGGGTGCGCCGTCGAGACGAGCGACGCCGCGGGCACCTCGCGAGCTTCCAGCGTTTCGAGCGCGAGCACCGGGCGCGTGCCGGGGCGTGTGGTTTGGGGCTTGGAACGAACGGACCGGAGCCGACGCCACCAGTTGGGCAGCATGGGAAACCCCTGTTGATTGGATCGGGCGCGAGTCGCGGACCGGAGAATGTCCGCACGAGTGATGTGCGATACTCTCCCGACTCGCCCCCGCCGGGTCAACAGATTTTTCTCATTTTCCCTCGCCTTCCCGACCGGCACAACCGACACGCCGGGTTACTCGACCTTCACCCACTCGTCGCCCTTCTTCTCGTACACGGTCTTCGTGGTCACGCCGCCGCGAACCGTCGTCTCGATCTTGCGTTCCGTGGTCGTGCCGTTGCGGGTCTTCTTCTCGGTGCGCGTGGTGGTCTTCGAGCCGTCGGCGTTCGTCACGCTGGTCTCGGTGAACGATTCCGACGTGCAACCGGTCAGCGCCAGCGCGAGGAACAGGGCAAACACGAGCCGCATGGGGAAGCCTCCGAGTTGGGTTGAGATCAGCGCAGCGCCTTGTGCCCGAATGTGGTGCGGAGGCGGTTGCTCTCCTGCCACACCTTTGGGTCGGTTTGCAGGAAGTCGATCAGGTTGCCGGTGGACACGCCGAGTAGCGCAGCGGCGTCCGCGACGCGGGCCTCCACCGCGACCAGCACATCCAGCACGACGCCGACCGTGGGCCAGAACCGCGGGTCGCGCGCGCTCATGTGGAGCCGGCCGTCGGCGTCGCGGGCAGTGGCGTAGTCCGGCAGCGCCGCGACCTCTTCCGGCGTTGAGCCCGCCGGCACCGGGTCGCGAAGTTCCAGAAAGAGCGCGTGCCAAAGCCGTTTGAGCGCCTTGGCCTTGTTCTCGTGCTGCGAGCGGCTTTCCTCCGCGATCACGATGAGGCCGGTCGGCGCGTGCCGCAAGCGAACCGCGGAGCTGGTCTTGTTGCGCTTCTGCCCGCCGGGGCCGCTGGCGCGGTAGGTGTCCACGTCGCACTGCGCGAGCAACTGCGGTTCGCTCAGGCGCGACCACGTCGCCCGCGACAGCCCGTTACTCGAAGGTGGTGAGTGCGACACGCGCGGCTCCTTTTCGGACGCCTGAAAGCCCGTCCTACACCCAGACAGCGTGCCCCGCGACGCGGTTCGGCAACATTCGGGGGGCGGGAATACCACGCAGGGGCGGGGATCGTGAAAGCACTCGCACTCACGGAGCGCGTCGTGAACAGAACCCGTCTCTTGATTGGCGCGGTCAACGTCTGGGGCTTTCTGACACTCGCCGCGATCATCGCGTTGGGCGCGGGCTACTTCCAGTGCGCGCATCCGCCCGCATCGCCCCCTTCCCAAATCGAGATGCCCAGAATCGACATCTTCCGAGGCCCGGTGTTCGCATTCTTCCTCGCGTTGTACGTCCTCATCAAGGGACTGTACCCGTTCCTCTTCACCGACGAGGAGTTGAACCGACGGCTCGTGGAGTTGTGCCGCCCCTAATACGTCTGGTCGCACACCATACAGTAGCGCGAACCGGGGCGGCCGGGGTTCTTGCGCCCGCAGCCGGGGCACGCATCGGGGTCGCGCGCCGCCGATGGCGCGGCCGGCTTCGGCGCAGCCGCTGGCGGCTTCGCAACAGGCGCGGCCGGCTTCGTCACCGGCGCGGGGACCGCATCGAACGCGGGCAAGTCGTCGTCCAGGCTCATCGGCTTCGTCGCGGGAGCCGGCGCGGGCTTCGCTTTCGGCAACGGCGGCGGGGCGGGGCGAGGCGCGGGCGCGGCAGGAGCGCTGCTCGTACCCGTGCGCACAACAACGGTCACGTTCCCGGCTTCGCGAGTGTCGCCGTCGCGCACGGGCGCTTCGGTGCGCGTGGGCACGTCGGTGCAGATCACCTGCCCGTCGCGCAAGAAGTAGCGCAGGGCGACGTCCGGCGCGCCGCGCGCCCACACGGTACACGCGCGGGCGTCGCCGCCCACCTTCACCGGTTCCGCGCCGAGGTTCACGGTCACGACCTCGCGCGGGCCGTACCGCACTTCCAGCCACGCGCGGCGGAACGCCGCTTCCACCACCGCGACCATCAGCCCGATGAACAGCCCCAGCACCAGCCCGCCCGCGAGCCGGCCCAGCAGCACCCCCGCGACCGACGCGACCACGAGGTAGCCGATCGCGCCCGCCGCGCCGCCCGCCGCGCCGCCGGCCAGCCCGTATGCGAGCTTCAAGTTCGGCACGAACAGCGACAGCCCCAACCCCGCGAGCGAGCCGAGCAACATCCAGCCCAGAACGCGGAACAGCGCGTCCAGAATCTTGCTGTCCGTGTCGGCCAGGAGAAACAGCCCTTGACCGGCCGCACCGCCAACAATGCCGACCACAAGGCCGCCCCCCAACCCGGCCAGCACGCCGCCCGCGGCCGGCAGGGTGCCGCGTAGGTAGTGGTGCTGCCCGCCGAGCAGGAACAGGCACACGAGCGCGGCAATCGCCCCGGTCCACACGCCGACCGCCAGCACGAGTTGCCCGGCGGCGCTCTTGTCGTAGGTCGCGTCGGACTGCACGCCTTTCACACCCGCGGGCGCTTCGGGTTTCTTCGCCAGTTCGGGATTCGCCTCCGGCCGCTTGGCTTCGGCCGCCGTCACGATGGCGCGCGTCATCTCCGGCAGCAACTTGGTCGTCATCTCGCGCGAACTGTTCGCGACCCGCGCGAGCGAGAACTCCTTGCCGTGGTCGGTTACGCCCTTGTCGTTGGTGACGCCAACCGTGCCCTTTTGCACCTCCAGATACTGCGCCCGGCCCGGCTGGTTGATGACGAGGTGAAGCAGGTCGATCTTCGCCAACGAGTCGACGGTGGCCTTCACGGACTGACCCTTGCCGTCCGCGAGCTTTGGCGCGGCGTCGGTAATCAGAATGAGCGTCTTCGTCGCGCCTTTGCGAAACTCGTAGCCGGCCGCGTCGCTGATCGCCTCGAAGCTGCTCTCGGGCAGACTGATTCCGCCGCCGTCGGCCCTCAGGCGCGACACCTCGCGGCTGAACACATCCGGGTCCGCGGTGAACGGTTTGGCGTCGAAACTCAGGGCGACACTTGGCTCGCCTTCCTCCAAATCGCGAAACGAAACGCAGCCAAATCGGGCGTCGATCTTTGCGCGCGCAAGCTCGCCCGCGAACGTGCCGATCCCCGTCTGCAAACCTCGGATCTGCTCGCCCATGCTCCCGGTCACGTCGAGAACGAACACGATGTCCGCTTGCGGCATCGCCGAAACGAGCGTGGCGAGCTTCACCGGGGCCGCGTCGCTCACGGGCTTCCCGCTCGGCCCGCTCGCCACCACATTCACGTCCTTCGATCCGGGGTCGACTCCGGGCGCGGCGCGCACTTCGATTTCTCCTTCGGTCTTGCCCGCGGGTATCCTGGCTTCTGGCGCGGTCACATTCGCGGGCAGCCCCTCGACGCGCAGCGCCACCTCGCCGTCGAAGCCCTCGCGCGCGATCTTGACGAATAGCTTGTTGGTGCCGCCCTGATAGACCTGAAGGTCTTTGGTGGCACTGACGGCGAGTCGCGGTTCGGGCGCGGTCTTCTCGACGGCCTTTGCCGGTGCGAGCGCCCACCAGACGAGTTCGCCGAACACCAGCGCGCCGAGCAGCCCGCCCACGGCACCGTACAGGCCGAACAACACCGGTTTGGGCAACCCGGCGAGCATCTTCGGTGCGGGCATCGAACGGACTCCGCGGGCGCTGACAGGTCAAAACGTCTTGTCGCACAGCATACAGTACCGCTCGCCGGTCGTGCCGGGAATCGTGCGCCCGCAGCCGGGGCAACCGTCGCGCGGCTTCGGCGGGGCGATGTTGGGCTTCGCCACCGGTTCCGCCTCGTCCAACTCCAGCACCTCTTGCGCCGGTTCTTTTGCCCTCGCGCGAGATCGATCTTTCGGCTCGTCTTCCTCCTCGTCCTTCTCCGCGAACGCGCGCTCCGCCAAAGGCACCGCCACACCGAGGACCGCACCGAACGCCACCGCTCCCGCGAGCCGCGCCAGGAGTGGAACGCCGGTCGCGTCGAACGCGACGTAGCCCAGCGCGCCCGCGACCAGACCCACCAGCAGCCCGCCGCCGTAGCCGGTCGCCGCGGGCGCGACCGCCGGCCGCGGGCCGGGCAGTACGAAGAACTGCCCCAGCGCCAGTGCCGCACACCCGAACAGGACGACCACACCGGCCCACGCGGTCAACGCGCCCGCTTTGCTCGGCGGTTCCTCCGGGGTCGGCTCCTCGACTTTCTTTTCCGGCGGTATCGGCGCGGATTGCTCCACCTTCGGCTCGTCCGGTTCCGCACCCACAGGCACCGCGGGCAGCGTCACCGCGCCGGGTTGCGGCAGCACCGGTGCGCGGGCCGCGCCCCCGGCTTCGACCTTCCCGACCACCGGCTCCGGCGAACCCGCGGCAATCGTCTTGCCCAGTTCGGTCACGAGCGCGTCGAAGGTGCCGCCCGCAGCTTTCAGTTCGAAGAACGAACCCTTCGCCCCCTCCCACAGCGGCTCGAACGCCTTCCGCTCGTCGGGCAGCGCGACGATGTGAAGCTGGTCGATCTTCTTCGCCTTCAGGTGCTTCGCGAGATCACCGGCGTTCTTGATGCGGCCGTCCACCTTCTTGGGCGTGCCGTCCGTCACCAGCACGACGACGCGCAGCGCGGCCGGGCGAAACGGCAGCTCTGCGGCGGTGGCGATGCCGTCCATACAACTGTCGCCCTCACCCCCACCGCCGCCGAGCCGGATGTCGCGGAGCGTGGTGCCCACCAGCCGCGCGCTCGTCGCGAAACCCTCGCCGTGCAGTTGCGGCAGCTTGAGCGGCTGCGCGAGCGTGGTGTCCTGAAACCCGACCAGCCCGTACCGGGCGTCGGTCTTCTTGCCCAACTCGGTCGCGAGCGCGGGCAACGCGTCACTCAGTTGCCGCGTGTGCCGCGCCATGCTCCCGGTACAGTCGTAGGCGAACACCACATCGACCGGGGCGCGGGTCGTCAGCAACACCTCAACGGGCACGTCGGTCTGCGCGGAGAGGGCACCGCCGTTGGGGGTCGCGCTCGCGGTCACGGCGACCTTATGGAAGCCGGGCGCGGCCCCGCCCTCGACGGTTACAGTCGCGGTCGCCTCGGTCGCGCCCGTAGGGATCGTGACCGGGGCGATTGTCACGCCTTCGGGCGGGTTGCCGAACGTGACCGTGACCGGGCCGTCGAACTCGCCGCGCGCGACGCGCACCGCGAACGTGTTCGTCCCGCGCTGGTACGCCCGAACGCGCGGGGACACCGCGACCGCGAGCCGCGGCCCCGGCGGAGGAGGCGCGAGCACCACGACCTCGACGGTCGCAGTCGCGATGAACTCCTTGCCGTCGGCGGTGGCGGTCGCGGTCGCCATGAGCTGATGCGTACCCGGTTTCGTGCCGGCCGCGACGACGACTTGCGCGGTCGAGCCGTCCTCCTCCGCGGGCACGGTCACTTCGGCCGCGCTCAGTTCGGCGACGGACGAAGTGAACCGCACCGCGACGGGACCGTCGAGCCGGTCGCGCGCGACGCGCAGGCGGATCGCGTTTGCCGTGCCGGGGTAGAGCGCCACCTTCGGCGACGCGGTGAGCGCGAGCCGCACGTCGGGCGGCACGGGCACTGGCGGCGCGGTGTGCGGTTCGACCGGCGGCGGTTCCGCCGGGCGTGCGGCCCACCACACCAGTTCACCGAAGGTGAGCGCGACGACGAGCGCCGCGGCACCGCCGCACAGCGCGAACAGCAGGGGACGGGGAAGTGCGAGCATGGGAACGGCTTTGTGGGACGGGCGTCCGGCCCGTCCCAGCGACAGTTGGACCGGCCCAGCGCCCGTCCTACGGGCTACGATACGGGCCAGCGTCTCACTTTTTCGGCGTCATTGTAATGGGCCTGCCGCCGTCCTTCACCTCGCGGAAGCACTCCAGCCAGAGTGCTTCCAGGTCGGTGCGAACCGTGCCCTGCAAGTCGCGCGCGGTCTCGTAGCGGCGCTTGCGCTGGGCCGGGCCGTTGAACGCGAGCGGGCCTTCGAGTGCGATCATCCGGTACAGGTCGCGCCGGGCCAGCTCCTCGTCCTTCGCGATGGCGAAGTTGTAGTACGCGCTCAGGAACCAGACCCCGGCCTCGTTCGGGTAGTGCATCACGGCCACGTCGAGCCACGTCTTCGCCTTCTCGGTGTCCGCCTTGCTCGCGCCGGCCTTCGACAGCAGCTTCGCCCCCAGTGCCATGCTGAAGTCGGCCACCTGATCGTCCGAGTAGCCCGGCCCCGCGGCGCGGACGATCCGCACCTGTTTGTCGGCCGGGGCGCGGCGCTTGAACTTGGGGTTGTCGCGCAGCAGTTTCGCCAACAGCGGGGCCGCGTCGCGGTCGAGTTGGCCGACGATGTGGGCGTCGAGGATCAGGTTCACGTTGGCGTCGTACCGGGCCGACTCGATGCGGACGCCGTCGAACGTGCCGTAGGCCGGGGTCACACGCTTGACGCGGTCGAGCAGTTCGCTCATCGGGATCACGTCGAGGGCCGGCTTCACCGGCGACGGGTCGAAGTAGTCGGCCCACTTGGGATCGGCCTTCAGCCCGTCCAGCAGCGTCGCCAGCTCTTCGTTTTGCGCGGCCACGTCCACCACGCCGCGCACGGTGTAGCGGTTCTGCTCGTCGAAGTACCCGCGCTCGATCAGCACGCCGTTCCACTTCTTCTGGTCGACGCTCATCTCCTTCCGCAGGTGCGCCGTCAGGCTCGGCAGTGGCGCTTCTTTATCGGTGGCGGGCGGCGCGGCGGGCGGCGCGGCCGCGCCACCGGGTTGCGGCACGCCCGCTTCGAGGTGCGTTTTCAGAACGCGCTTGAACTCGGCCTCCACGTCCTTCGCGTCGGCGGCGTTCGAAGGCCGATACAGCAGCACCAACCCGCCGGATTCGACGAAGTACCGCTTCTGCACTGCGGTCAGGTCGTCGGGGAAATACAAGCGCTGTAGCTTGAGGTCGTCCTTCGTGGCGACGGTCCAGGCCCGCATGTCGGCCATCAGCTTCGCGGTGGGAACAACGGTCATCGCCTTGTACGAGATGGGCCGCGCCGCGAGCTTGTCGAACTTGGCGGCCAGTGGCTTGCCCTTGCCGAAGGCGGTGAACCCACTCCGAATGATCGCGGCCAGTTCGAGCTGCGCGGCTTCCGGCAGCCCCGGTTGCAGGCCGGCGAGTTGCAGTTCGCCCGTGCTCCCGAAGGTGAAGCCGGGATCGATGCGGACACCGTCGAGCGCGGGCTTGGCCGCGACCGCGGCCCGCAGCGGCTTGATCGGTTCTTCGAGCGCGCCGCTCACGAGCGCCGCGTAGTCGGCCGGCACCGGGCGGCCGATCAGCCCCGCGACCAGCGGGTTGGCCGCGTCCTGTGCCCACTCGACCTTCACCTCGTCCTCGCCGACGCGCAGCCCCTCGACGCGGAACCGCAGGCCGACGCTCACGTCTTTCTCGCCCGGCTTGGTGATCTGGTAGACGAAGTACGCCCGCTCGACGTACAGCCGGCGCAGCGCGAACTTGTTCTTCTCTTCCGGCGTGCCGTCGGCCTTGCCGCTGGCCGCGAACAGTTTCTGAAGCGCCGCGGCCGACGCCCCCCAATCGACCGGGTCGAGGTTGAACGCGACCGCGGTGGTTCCGTTCGCGTATGTCGCAGCCGGATTTCCCTTGAGCGCGGCCGTGAACCCCGCCGCGTTCAGCCATTTGAAGGACTCGTCACCTTTCGGACGCGCCCCCAAGATCGACAACCCACCCGCTGAACCGAATACGCTGTTGGTGAACACGACCTGATCGGCGAGCGGCTCGCCCTTCGCGGCCTTCTTGTTCGCCGCAATCTGGAGAAGGACGTGCGGGTGTTGGTCCGGTGGCAGCCGCTTGATCCCGGAGTTGTCGAACTTGAGTTCGGCCATTTTCAGGCGCTCGCGCAGCGCCTTGAACAGCTCGTCGGTGACCTGTTCGAAGGGAACCGGGTCGTCGCCCTTCGCCGGCGGCGTGTCGAGGAACACGCCGGTCACTTTGACCGTGTCGCCGGCGGCCTCGAACTTGTCGAGCCGCAGGTGCTTCTGGTGGTCGGTGCCGGAGGCGAGTTGCTTCTGGATGTCGCCGTACTGGTTTTGCAGGTCGGCCGCGGCCTTCTTCGCGTCTTGGGCGCGGGCGGAAAGCGGCGCGAGCGCCAGCACGAGAGCGGCGAGCGCGGGGAGGCTGAACCGGGACATGAGTTCCTCGCGGAGGTCAGACTGCTGGGTCCGTCGTTTCCGGGAAACCGTCCCTGGCTCCTTGTTCGGGCGATGGGGCGTCGGCCCCCTGATCGTCTTCCGTCTCGCGGGGCAGATCGATCATCAGATCGCCCGCGTCGGCCGCGATTGCTTGGTCTTCTGGCGAGCGGGTGGCGTCCGCCCCCTGTTCTTGTTGTTCCTGCTGTGGTGCGAAAGCAACCGCCGCTTGCGCAATCGGGACGCTTTCCTCGACCGAGGGGCTAACGTCCTCCGCTGGCCCTTCGCTCGCATCCACCGCGAGCGCCGCCGGCACGTCTTCCGCCGCCTCTTCGTCTGCACCGCGCACGCGGAGCACGACCAGCGTGCAGTCGTCGTTCACCATGTCGTTGGCGCGGCGGAGTACATCGAGTTCCGCGCGCCAGGCGTCTTCGGTGATCGTCTCGAACCGGGGCCACTCCGGGCCGGGGCCGGTCGCCGTGCTCTTGAACAGCCGGGCCGCCACCGCGTCGGTCGCGAGCAGGAACCGGTCGCCGGGTTCGCACGTCCCCTCGGCCGCGAGCGCCAGCGTCTTGAAGCCGGGGTTCGACCGGATCAAGAGCGGCGCTGAGCCGAACTGATTATCCGCCACAACCGGGAACGTTGCCAACAGCTTCCCGGCGCGAATCCAGAACAAGCTGGCGTCGCCGACCGCACAGGCCCGCCACGGGCGAGCACCGGCCGCGTTAACCGGGCCGAGTTCGAGGCCCAGCAGCGTGGCCGCCGCGCCCGTTTGATCGACCTTCGCCTGCTTCGACCAGTTCAGGCTACTGTAATTGATGGCGGTGCGCCACTCCGTTCGCAGCCCGTTTACCCATTTATTCAGTGAAACCGGGTCGCGCGTATCGGGCCGGTCGGACAGGAACCGCTGGCTGAGCTGCTGCGCCCAGATGTTGCAGTAGATGCCGCTGCTCGCGCCGTCGGCCACGACCGCCGCGCCGTTGGCCTCGTCGGTGGCATAGGCGTCTTCCCACTGCTCCGGCGAGTTGCCCATCTTCTGGGCCCACATCGCGTGCGCGCGGCCGAACCCGGCCCCGGCGCTCGCCCACGCCACGGCCTCTTCGTGCCAGACGTAGGTGAAGATGGCCTCCCACTGCTCGGTAATGTCCCAGTTGTTGAGGTGGAAAGAACCTACCCCCCCGAACACATACTCCAACAACCTTACGCCGCCGTACCCCGTTGCCAGCAGGGTTAGCGAGCGCGCGACGCGCTGGTAGGCGTCGTCGAGTCCGTCGGGGCCGGTGCAGTGGATCACGACCGGCGGGCGACCGCTGTAGCGCCCGGTCAGCCACACTGCGACCATCTGGTAAACGCGGGCGAGCGCGTCGGCCGCGCACGGGTCGCCTTCACACTTCGGCAGAATCGTCCACTTGCGCGGCAGGCCTTCGCCGGTGCGCGCCTCGGCCGGCAGCGCGGCGATCTGCGCCAGCGGCACGAACCGCGGCGTCGGGTTACCGTCAGGCAGGAGGGAAAGAAGTTGGGGCGAACCGTCCTCGGCGGTGCGATAGCCCAGCACGGCGACATCGAGCGCGCCGACCGCGTACCCGGCGGCGACCGTGTTCACCAGCCCTTCGAGCAACTCGTCGGAAAGCTGCCGCGCCGCCGCGAACGCGACGGACTCGCCGCGCCCGGTGACGACCTCCGCGGTCATCCCGGCCGACAGGCGCAGCAACAGCACGAGGCAGCCGGGGGGCGGTTCGGCGGTGGGGTCCATTCGGTCCTCGTCGTCCGTCGCGAAGAAACCTACCCCCCCAACCCCCCTCCCTGAAGGGAAGGGGGAGAAAGACACTCGGAGTTCCGTTGCGTCTTGAACGTCGGTGGAGGCTTCTCGCGCGTACTCCCCCCTCCCTGAAGGGAGGGGGGTTGGGGGGGGTAGGTTGCTGTTCGTTACCGCAGGTGCGGGGGCAGCGTGGCAGCGGCGACGACCTGCGTGCCGACGTTCAGCAGTTTGAGCAGGCTGACCGCGTCCGCGTTGAAGGCCATCGCCTTGCACCCCAGAGGCGCGCTGATGCCCTTCACCTCGGCCATGTGCCGCAGCTTGTCGGGCAGGTTGCTGGACATGCCGAACAGGTCGCGGGCGTACTCGTCGGGCAGCAGGCCGTCGGTGGCCGGCAGGAACACCGGCTGCGCGTCGCGCCCGGACAGGTGGCAATTGAACAGCAGCACGTTGCCGTCGGCCGTGGCGAGCGACTTCAGGTCTTCGGCGAACGGCACCGGCATCCCGTCGGTCGATTCGCCGTCGGTCAGGTTGATGACCATCGGCGGGAAGCAGTTGCCGTGCGCCTCGATCCACGCGCGGAGCACCTGCGCGCAGTAGCCCAGCGCGGTACACATCGGCGTGCCGAACATCTCCGTCGGTTGCGGCGACCGGAACCACACCGGGAACGCGATCTCCTTTTCCACTTCGGTGAGGCCGCCCGCGCCGTCGTCCACGAACTCCTTCTTGCGCCGCCGCTCGATCTCCAACGGGTTGTCGTACAGCTCGCTGATGCTGACGAGGTCGCGGCCGGTCAGCCCGCCCTGGAACAGTGGGCGCACGATGGCGACGCCGTTGGAGTCGGTGGTGTACCCGATCAGGCCGATGTCGAAGTAGTTGCGCGGCTTCTCTTCGCCCTTCTCGCAGCTCGTGATGAGTTCCTGGAAGAACCGGTTGATGGCGGTGGACACGGTGTCCATCTTCGCGCGGGGCGTGCCCGCGATGCCGTCCAACATGGAGTTGGACAGGTCCACGAGGAACACGATCGCGCCGGGGTTGGCGCGGTCGATCTGCATGTCGTAGGGCATCGGAGGCACCTCGGAGAAGTAGGGTCGAGTGGGTCAGAACGTTTTATCGCACACCATGCAGTAGCGCGCGCCGGGCTTGCCCGGCGACTTGCGCCCGCACGACGGGCACGCATCGGGATCGCCCGCCTTCGGCCCGCTCACGGGCGCGGGCGGCTTCGGCGCAGGCGGCGCAGCAACTGTAGGCTTGGGCGGCACAGGCGCAGCTGGTTTGGGCGGCGCAGGAGGGGCAACCGCTTGCGGCTTAGCAACCGGAGGCGCAGCAGGCTTCGCAACTGGAGGCGCAGCGGGCTTCGCAGGCGCGTACCCATCATCATCCAGTATCGACCTCGCAACGGGGCGTGCCGGCGGGGGCGGTCCCATCGGCATCGGCAACCCATCGTCATAATCAGGGGCCGCTTGTGGCTTCGCAACAGGCGGCGGCGCGGGCTTCGCCACAGGCGCGGGCTTTGGCGGCGCGGCCAACACGGGCAAATCGTCATCGAGGCTCAACGGAGCCGCAGTCGGCTTCGCAGACGGAACCGGAAGCGCCGGCAGAGCCGGGCGCGGTGGCGGCGAGCCACCCTTCGCACCTCCTGGCGTGTTGGCGGTGCGCACCACGACCGTGACGTTCCCCGCGGCGCGGCTGTCGCCGTTGCCCACGGTGGCCTCGCGCTTGGTCGGCACCTCTTCGCAGTGAACCTTGCCGTCGCGCACCCAATAGCGGAGCGCGACATCGGCCGCGCCGCGCGCCCACACGGTGCAGAGCCGCGCGTCGCCGCCGACTTTTACCGGCTCCGGGCCGAGGTTCACGGTAATCACCTCGCGCTCGCTGAACCGCACTTCGAGCCACGCCCGCCGGAACGCGGTCTCCACGATGGCGACCATCAGCCCGATGCAGAAGCCCAGGAGCGCCGCGCCCCCGAAGCGGCCGAGTAGGTCCGCGCCATACGAGAGGATCAGGAACGCGATCGCGCCCAGCAGCCCGCCGGCCAGCCCCGCGAGCGCGGCCTTCTTCGCGTCGAGGTTCGGCACGAAGAAGCTGACGCCCGCGCCGACCAGCGCGCCGAGCAGCATCCAGCCGAGGAGCGTGCCCAACTTCGCGACGCCGACCGAGAAGAACACGAAGAACAGGGCCTGCCCAACGGTGCCGGACACGAACCCCGCGACCGCGGCCCCCAGGATCACCAGCACCAGCGGCACGCGCCCGGACGCGAACAGCGGCTTGCCCAGGTACTTGTTCTGCCCCGCGACCAGCGCCACCGCCAGCCCGACCGTCAGCAGCGCCGTCCAGATGCCGATGGAGATGACGACCCCGAGGGAGACCCCGCCGGCCGCGACGACGGCCAGTTGCGGGTCGGCGGAGTGGTTCACGCCCTCGCCGGTCGCGACCAGCTTGATCTTCGTCTTACCGACCACCGCGGCGTCGGTCGCCTTCAGCAGCAGTTCGCCTTCGCTCTGGTTGCTGTTCAGCGTTAGTGGCTCGGCCGTGACGCCGGTGGGCAGCCCTTCGGCCTTCACCGTGACCGGGCCTTGAAAGAACTCGCGGCGGATCGCGACCGGCACCTTGAGCGCGGCCGTTGCGCCGGGCGCGACCTCGAACTCGGCCGGCGCGAGCAGCTCGATCCGCGGGTTCAGTTGGAACTCGTAGATGAGCCGCATCGGGCCGCCTTCGGGCGTGTCGCGCCGCGCGATGGTGCCGGAGAACTCTTTACGCTCGCCCCCGTGCAACACGTTGATCTTGTAGGTGCTCTCGGCCGGTCCGCGCCCGCACTGTTGGTAGAAGTCGAGGTACACGCGATACCGGCCCATCGGGGCGTTGCCCTTCGCCCAGTAGATGTTCTCGACCGGTTCGGGCGACAGCACCCGACAGCCGGCATTGCGGTCCACGTCCAACTCGCCCTTCGTGCGCGCGGAATAGCGCTGGTTCGGCTTCCAGCAGATCTCGAAGCCGGACGGGTCGAAGCAGTGCAGGTCGAGGTCGTTCTCGTCGAACCAGATGAGCGAGATTTGCACGTCGCCGGACTTCGCCCCGGCCGCGTTGAGGCGGTCGCGGAACTCACTGGGCGGCGGCGGCGCGTCCGTCGTCGGCGCGACCGGCTTGGAGATGAGCGATGGGGCTTGGCCGGCGCTTTCGGGGATCGCGGCCTTCACGATCTGCAAATGCAGTTCGCCGACGAGCCAGCCGGCCAGGCAGCCGATCGCCCCGAACGCGCCGAACAGCAGCACTTTCTTCCACGCCACGAGCAGGTTCATAACCGCCCTTAACGAAAGCCCGATTCCGAGGTGTGGCCGTCTAACACCTCTCCCCCATGCTTTGATGGGGGAGAGGTCGCCGCCGCTTTGGGACGGCGGGTGAGGGGGTGCTACGCAACTCAATCTGGTTCCGCGAATCTCACTTGGCGCGCTCTTTGCCCCCTCACCCGGCCCGCAGAGCCGGGCCGACCTCTCCCCCATCAAAGCATGGGGGAGAGGTGAAGGCGCGCCCCATCACGGCACCGGTTCGAACAGGTCCGCTTTGCCTTCCATGCCCGTTGCCAGCCCGCTCAGCCGCGTCCAGATTTTCGGCGCGCCCGCGCCCCCCGGAGTCTGCAACTGGTCTACCAGTTCCTTTTGGGCTTCGCACTTCTTTTTCAAGTCCTCTACCGATTTTGCGGTCCACTTGGGCGCGGTCGCGCCGTCGGCCAGCTTCTTCCGCGCGGCGTTGAACACCAGCGCCGCCCGGCTCACGTCGGTCGGCTTCAGGTCTTTGGGGTACTCGTCGGAACCGTTGTGGTGAACGAAGGTCGCGGGGCCGGGGCGCTTGGCCTCCAGGTTGAACTCGGTCACGCCGTCCGGGTCGTCCGACAGCGGCTCGCGCTTCACCTTCGCGCCCGCCGTCGGCTCGAACTTGACGACCACGTCCTTGCGCGGCACCGGCGTGCCCTTCAGCATCACGGTGTCGTCGAGGCGCGCCGCGGCCGGGATGTAGGCGTCGCAGAACTCCTGCACCTTCTTGCGGATCAGCGCCCGCACGTCGTCGTTTTTGGTGCGCTCGTAGTGCGCGGCCACGTCCTTGAGCCACGGCCCGGCGACGTTGGGGTTGGTGAACAGGTCGTCCTTCGCGAACAGTTTCAGCAGCGCCTCGCGCGCGGTACACTCGTCCGCGACCGCGCCCTTCGCATCGACCGACGCGCGAACGCTCGCCTCAAGAACCAGCTTGGCGTCCTCGGCCTGGCGCACGCTCTCCTTGAGGGCGGCGATCTGGGCCGCGAGCGCGCGGTGCGTCTCGCCCGCCACCTTGACGGCGTTCGTGCCCGGTTCGAGCGGCAGCTTCACCTGGATCGCGGCCCGGTACTGGTCGTTGGCGATGGTCGCCAGCGCGTCGGCAACGCGGAGCCGCGCCCGCACGCGCCACGTCGCGGCCTTCGCCTTGTCCGAGAACTTGGAGCGTCCGGAGTACTGATCGATGAGTACGACGGCCGCGTCTGTTTCTTTCGTCGCGTCGTTTGCGGACGTGACCGCGAGCGGCTTGAGGAACCACGCGGACACGGCCTTCTCGTCGCCGTCGCGGGCCACCTTCTCGGTCGTCCACGCCTTGTACCGGTCCTTCACCTTGCCGGTGAACGTGGGACTGGCGAGATCGGACAGGAACAGGTCGAGATCGTTCAGGTCCGCGGCGCGGGCGACTGCGGCATCGACGACGGCCTTCACGTCGGGGTCGCGGCTGGCGTCGTCCGCGGTGGC
>SXGT01136766.1_pt1 | contig 15132 bp, 9 predicted proteins | sample 3176221 | NCBI WGS metagenome assembly SXGT01 (sample SAMN11356862, study PRJNA531348) | freshwater metagenome | isolation source: freshwater sample F1-120 | place: China: Fuxian Lake, Yuxi | collected 2017-12-25
CGACACCCTTGCTCGAATAATGAAATACTACTGCCGATACGAGCGGCGCACCGACAGACGGAATTTCCTAGAGAAACTCGAGGCTGTCTTAGGTTGACGCGTATGCGCAGTTGCGGGACCGGTTGACGGACGCCACGATTCACACGCAGTTGCACCAGTTCATCGGCACGCCGGCCTACATGAGCCCGGAGCAGGCGGCGATGGGTCCCGGGCCCGCGGGAGACATTGATACGCGCAGCGACATCTACAGCCTGGGCGTGTTGCTCTACGAACTGCTGGCTGGCATCACGCCGTTCGATGCGAAAGAACTGATGTCGCAAGACATCGACTCGATGCGGAAAACGATCCGGGAGAAGGAACCGCAACGCCCGAGCACGCGCTTGGCGACGCTCGGAGCCGATCACCTCACGACCACGGCGGAGCGCCGTTCTGCCGACACCTCGAACCTGCTGCACCAGCTCCAGGGCGATCTGGACTGGATCGTGATGAAGTGCCTGGAGAAGGACCGCCAGCGTCGCTACGACACGGCCAACGGTCTCGCCGCCGACTTGAAGCGCCATCTCGACAACGAACCGGTGCTCGCTCGGCCACCGAGCGCGGCGTACAAGTTCCAGAAGGCATTTCGCCGGAACAAGCTGGTGTTCAGTGCCGCGGCGGCGGTGGCCGTGGCGCTCATCCTCGGGGTAATCGTCAGCGCCTGGCAGGTGGTGCGGGCAAAGCGAGCGGAAGCCGACGCCAAAGCCGCGCTCCACTTCATCCATGACGACGTGTTGAGCCAGGCCAGTCCCGGTTATCAGGCGAATCGCGACCTCACCGTCCGAGCCTTGCTCGAGAGTATCGCTGGTCGGCTTGATCAAGCCACTGGACGTCCGCCCCTCGTCGAGGCTTCCATCCGGCAGACTCTCGGCTCGGTCTATACGGAACTCGGCGACTACCCCAGAGCCGTCCGACACTATGAGGGCGCGCTCCGGCTTCAGCGCGAACATCTCGGCGAAAGCCACCCCGATACTCTGCGCTCGCTCTACGGTCTGGTCATGGCCCGCTGGTGGAATGGCGACCTTGCCCAAGCCGAGCCGCTCACCCGCGAGGGACTCGAAATCAGCACCCGAGCCTTGGGCGAAAGGGACCCGCTCACGCTCCAGTTCATGCAAGCGCGCGCCTTCGTTATGATGACACTGGGGGAAATGCCTTGGACGGAACTCGAACCGTTCTATCTCAAAGCCTTGAAGTTGCACCAGGAAGTCCTGGGCACGAATGACTTGGGGACGTTGAAACTGATTCAGGGACTCAGCCACGGCTACGTTATCAATTGGCAGGAGGCGAAGGCGGAGTCGTTGACCGTAGAGGCACTCGCTCGATCGCAACTGGCGACGAACCATCCACAGACGAGCATGCTGACGATAGCCCTCGGTTGGACCTACGCGCAATTGAACCAGTTGGAAAAGGCCGAAGACCTTGCCCGCCGCAGCTGGGTCCTGCGGAGGAGCATCCTCGGTAAGACAAATTCCCGCACTCTCTCCAGCGCTCTCATCCTGGCGACGGTCTACGTCCATCAACAACAGTTTGACCAAGCCGAGCCACTCACCGCTGAGGCACTTGGGCAAAGACGAAGCTTGGCTGGTATTAACGATTTGTATCTGCCTCACCAACTAAGCGAATTGGGGTGGGCTTACCTCGAACAAGGCCAAGTCGCCAAAGCCGCCGAACTGTGCGACTGGGGGTTGCAGGCCATGCCGCGCAAGCCGGACGTCAGCCATGTGATGCTCCCTCGTATCATCACTCAACTCGGCGCGGTCCGTCTCGCCCAGGAGAAATACTCCGAGGCCGAAGCGCTTCTGCGAGAGAGTTCGCGTCTGGCGGAAAAGCGCTGGCCTGATGTCGCCTACCGTTACTACGTGATGAGCCTCCTCGTCGCGAGTCTGGCGGGCCAAAAGAACTACACCGACGCCGAGCCGCTCCTGCTTCAGAGCTGCCAGGGACTCCAACAGCGCCAGGCCAGCCTGCCCCCGATTCTCAACGCCCCGCGCCGGATCACGGAAGCCCACGAACGGTTGGTGCAACTCTACGACGCCTGGGGCAAACCCGCCCAGGCCGCCGCGTGGAAACAGAAACTGGCCGCGTTCCAGCAGACCAACCAATCGGTGGAGAAGAAGCCGGGGCAGCCATGAACTCATCAGCCGAAGAAGCCAAACCTGCGAGCGCAATCGTCCCAGGAGCGCCGGCATACCTGCCGGCGAGTTCTATGACTTCGAACGCATCCGCCGCGAACTCGAGGCGCTCGGCCACCGTTTCCGGACACATTCCGACAGCGAGATCGCGCTCCACATTTACGAGGATGTCGGTGTCCATTGCCTGCCGCAACTGCGCGGCGAGTTCGCCTTCGCGCTGTGGGATCGAAACAACCAGACCCTGTTCGCCGCGCGCGACCGTTTTGGTACCAAGCCGCTCTTCTACGCCTGGCACAACGACACGCTGTATCTCTGGACCAAGAGCATGCTGCCCAATTACGTTCTCACCATGCTCGGAGACCGCATGGAGATGGCGCATTCGATCGAGGGTCGAGTGCCGTTCCTGGACCACCACGTCATCGAGTGCCTGGGCCAGGTGCCGGTCTCGCTGAAGATTCGTGGCACGACCGAGAAACACATTCTGCGCGAGGCGACGCGGTCTGTGATCACGGACACCGTTTATCGCCGGCAAAAACATCCGTTCCTCTCGCCGCCGGTGACGACGCTGCCTGGGGAGCGGTTTCACGAAATGATGCAGGACACCTTGCGCGGCCCGGTGCTCGCTTCGCTGCCATTCTACGATAAAAAGCGTGTTGTCGCGCTGCTGGAAGCGCTGCCCGCGATGTCGGACGGCGACCGGGTGGTGTGGGACCAGGTGTTGATGACGGTGTTGAGCGCCTGCGTCCTGCAAGAGTGCTTCAACTTGTGAGGCACATCCAAACCCGACATTGAACGGACCGAATCCAGAGAAAGCTGAGGTAGTCCTCTACCGCTATTTCCCACGGACGCGCTGCAAGGTCTTTGCCCGCGCTGTGTCATCGTGGCCGTTGGCGGCGCCACGGAACCTGGTCTTCCGGGGACTCAGCGAGCTTCGGCGCCGCCGGCGTTGGACGCGGTCCGAAGCGCGTTTCCGCAGTTGGAGGTCATTGAACTCATTGGCGTTGGCGGCATGGGACTGCTGCCGTCGAGGAGGAGCTCCGGTATTTTGTCGATATTCTGGTCCACAACGGGTGACCTGGGTCACGAAGCTTATGAACTATGTGACACTCACCTCCCAACGGGTTTCCAGTTAGCCTCGATAATGTCTTTTGAGACCACCACTCCACTGATCGATCAGTTCGGTGGTCCTGCAAGTGGATTCCTGACTCGATGATCGGGATAATGATCCTGCCGCGCTTGCCGCCATCTTAGCCGTTCGACATGCCCGTCGGTAAAAACATAATTGCTGGCTTTTTGATGACGATTGTACCGAATCCAGCCTTGGTCACCGTACTTACCAGAACCCCACTGCACGAGGGCAGATTCCCCAACCCAGGCATCGTAATCGTCCTGCCCGACATTGCCATAGTCTGGGTTGTCAGGCGCATCCATGCCTTCCGAGTTTCGCTCGCTGAAGAGGATAACATTCGGGTTGGGCAACGCGCTGATCGCACGGTCTGTAGCAAAGCCCGATAGCACTCCCTCAACCGCGTAACGTGCGCTTTTGTGGGTGAAAATTGAGTTTAGCAAATAACTCTGGATTGTGAGGTGTTCAGAACGCGCGATGGACAATTCACTGTCAGCAGGTGGTTCCTGAGTCGTTTCGACAATTCCACCGTTATATCCCCCCAGCTCCGTCGCCAGTTTTCGGGAACGGGGCGATCGATCCGATGGGCAGAAGGCCACCGGGCGACTCTTCAAGTAGGGTTGGAGTAGAATCACCCATGGCTTTTCTGCGTGGCTATTTCCAGAACCTCCTCCAGCCACACCGCCCATGGTGGTCGGGATTTCGTCAACCTGAGTGCCATCGTCCAGAACCCATCCTTCGTGGTGACGAAATAACTCACCCTCGTTTTCGTCCATGTACAGCCGGGCGGCCAGGGATAACTGCCGCATGTTGCTCCAACACGCAGTTTGACGCCCCTTCTCTTTGGTAGCCGCCAACGCAGGTAAAAGAAGTGCGGCAAGAATGGCGAGAATGGCGATAACGACGAGCAGTTCGATGAGGGTGAATCCCTTCCGATTCCGTGATCCTGATTCCTTCATACTTTGTAGCATAAACGAGCCAGCGGACCAATCGGATGCATTGAAACTGAGAAGCCCAGGCTTATGAGGTAGCCTCTGACGGGGCTGATTGCCTCAGCGGATTGTGGCATTGATGGGACAAGACAAATGTCCGAGTCAGCTGCCAACGCCCCAACGAGGTAAACTCGGTGGCCAATCGTCGGATTGCCGAGAATTTCTGACCGATTCGGTTGGCGCGGGGAATCGCGCTGCCGCTGCTCTCAGCGAATAAACAGGACGACGATCAACTGAGCGACCAGGATACGCAGGAGCATGGTGAACGGGTAAACGGTGGCGTAGGCGACCGAAGGGGCATCGGACTTGTTAACGGCGTTGGCGAAGGCCAAGGCTGGCGGATCGGTCATGCTTCCAGCCAGCAATCCGCAGAGCGGGACGAAATTCATTTTCATGACGTAGCGCGCCAGGACGGAAACCACCAGGAGTGGGATCAGTGTGATGCAGGCGCCTGTCGCTAGCCAAGTCAGGCCTTGTCCGCTCCACAGCACCTGGAAAAAGTGTTCCCCGGCTTTCAATCCGGCGCAGGCCAGGAACAGAGCGATGCCTGCAAGTCTGGCGCTAATCGGCGTGCAAGTGCACCTTCGATCATCGCACGTTCGATCATGTCGGAACTTCGAGTCCCTCGGTCAGCGCGAGTTTTTTCTGATTGGCATCAAAGGTCAGGAACCGTTTGGCTTCAATAATGACATCGGCCAGATTGCAGACATGGACCTTCAGCCGGCCACTGACCCGATCGCTTTCGAATTGAGCCCAAAACAAGGCCGCTTCACCGAGAGAAAGAACCTTTCGAGTACTCCGCAAAGCACAGTGCATTGCCCAGTTCACTGACCTAGTGGTAGCGGAGTGACTTAGCAATCAGCACTTATCATCTACGTTCGCGTATGGTCAAAAACTCCTGCGGCCTCTCGATACCCTGTGTGATCAGATAAATTCTCACCAAGGAGTCTTCCGCTCCCGATGCGGAGTCGGAAGAAGGCCGTGACGTTCCAGAATACTGGCCGTTACAATCTGTTTGCCGATCTTGGCCAATGCAATCCGGTCGGAGTCGTTGAGCTGCAAATGACCTGGGATCTGCGGGCGGACGTCCGGGCCTGGTTGCGGGAAGACCATATCGAACTGCTCCTGCCGGACGACCATCGCATGATGTAACGGACATCAAGGTCAGCATACTAGGGTTTGTGGAGGCGGAAGTACTTCGCGTTCCCGGTTCGGGGGAGGCTCAGGGCTCGCTGCTGGCCGGGGATTTCGGAGGGCGAGGCGTTTATCGTGGTCCAGGCTCCGGGGAGGACGTCCGTTGATTCGACGACGTAACCATCGGCTGGGAGAGACCATCGAAGCTCGATTGCCGGAGTGGCAACTGCGGGTTTGCCACGGTTGAACAGCACTTCAAGACGATCCCCGAACTGACAAACCACCGCCAAGTCTGGCCGCGAATCGTGGTTGAAGTCAGCGACGGTTGCATCGGAGCAGTTGTCTCCAAGATCGAGGAGTAAGGTGGCGCCACCGAAGCTTCCATCGCCGTTGCCGATCAGGAGCGCGACACTGCCTGCGGCAGAGGTTGTGACCACAAGGTCTGCGATACCGTCCCCGTCCATGTCGGCCACCGCGAGGTCCAAAGGGGACAGCACAAAGCTCGTGGACAGTGCGGGCCCCAGGGTGCCTCCCGCCAGGCCGGGCAGAACCGTCACCGAATTTACCGAACGGCTGACGACCACCACGTCCGGGCGGGCGTCGCCGTTGAAATCCCCGATCGCGATGCTGCTCGGGCCTCTGCCGACGGCGTAAAACACCTGGTCTTGAAACGTCCCGTCGCCCCGGCCAAGCAGGATGCTGACCGTGTCGTCGCCGGAGTTCGCCGTCACCAAATCCAGCATACCATCGCCGTTGAAATCGACGGTTCGAACCACCAAGGGCGCCCTTCCAACATTGAGGTCCAACTTGTCCTTGAAGGTGCCGTCCCCGTTGCCGAGTAAGAGGCTGACGTTAGTACTTCCGCTGTTGGCGGTCACGAGATCCAGAACCCCATCCTTATTGAAATCGCCGGTGCCGATCGACGCGGGCCTGCTGCCGACGGTGAAATTGACCTTGTCGCTCAGAGTGCCGTCGGATTGGCCCAGCAATACACTCACATTGGTGCTGCTTCCATTGGCGACCACGAGGTCGGGAAAGTCATCACCGTTCAGGCGCGCGATGGTTGGGGAGAGCGGTCCGGAGCCGACGGAGTAATCCTGATGTTTGGTGAACGTGCCATTGGTTTCGCCGAGGAACACCGTCACATTGCCCCCGCGGCTGTTGGAGATCACCAGGTCCAGCACCCCATCCCGGTTGAGATCGCCTTTGTCGATGCCGTGAGGGAACAGTCCCGTGGTGTAGCGGGCGGGTTTCTCGAAACCCACCCCAGGGGCCGAAGTGAGGCTCAATGAGGGCGGGGTGGGTGTAGGGGTGCGCGCAACGATGTTATCGAAGGTCACATCGGCTCCACCCAGCCCGCCGCAGAACACCCCGCAATAGCCGCTGGGAAAGAGGCCGCTCAAACCCATCATCGCGGCCACAACGACGTCCGGCGCAGCCAGGTCCACGACGGTTCCGGTGAGGCGTTCGCCGACGGCCGTCAGGGTGAAGCGGTAGGAATGTGTCGGGTCGAGCGTCAAGGCTTGGTTGAGAGCGATGGAGAGGCCGGACTCACCGCGGAACACGTTCAAAAACAGGGCCTTGGCATCACTCCGATACCAGAACAAGTAGCCGGAAGTTTTATTGAGTCCGATTTGGTTCATCCGGCCCACGACGCCGAACCAACTGCCACCCGCGTTGTCCCAGGCGGCGATGTTGGCGGAGACCTCAAAGTCCGTATAAATCTGATCGGCTCGATAAGGCAGTGCCCGCACAAATCCGTAAGGGTTCGGGCTCGGCTTCGGGATCGAAATCCGATATTGTTCGTTGGCGACGACGAAATTGGCGGGGACATAGTTGGCGAAGGCGCCCGCCAGCGCATCGTAGCGCGTCCAGCCGTCGTCGTTACCATTGCTGAAATCATCGGCGATATCCACAGGCGGATGGGGCAGGGACAAGACGGCCAGGCTGCTGGTGACGCTGCCAAACGGGCTGGTGACGACCACATCGTAGTTTCCCACACCCTTTGCGGTGGTGCTTTTGACTTCAAGTGTCGGTCCCGAGGGGCTGATTTTGAAGATGCGGCTGGATGCATCGACCTCGAACAGATTGCCCACGGCATCGGCGCAGATGGCTATAGGCGCGAGGTCCACGCTGGTGGCGACGGTGGAGCGGATGCCCTTGGCATCCACTTTGCGAATGCGCCACCCTTCAGCCTCCGTAATGATGACATTGCCAAAAGCATCCACCGTCAAACCCCATGGCCCGCCGAGTTCGGCGTCTGTGGCGGCGAGACCATCGCCGGCATAAGCTCTCACGCCGTTACCGGCTACCGTGGAGATAATGCCGTCCGTTGCCACTTTTCGGACCCGGTTGCCGTCGGCAAAGAATAAATTGCCCGCTCGATCCAGGGCGATGGCGCCCGCGGTGATGGCGGCGTTGGTGGCCTTGCCGCCGTCGCCGGAGTAACCTGCCGTTCCATTGCCCGCCACGGTGCTGATGATGCGGTTGCTGTCCACTTTACGGATGCGGTTGTTGTCCCAGTCGGCGATGAACAAATTGCCAGAGGCGTCCACGGCCAGACTGTTTATCCCAGTCAGATAAGCGCTGGTGGCGAGGACTCCATCGGTGAAAGCACCAATCCCTGTTCTGCCCGCCACGGTGGTGATGATGCCGTTGGTGTCCACTTTACGGATGCGGCCGTTTACCGAGTCGGCGATGAACAGATTGCCCACTCCATCCAGGGCCAAGTTGGACGGCCAGTTGAGCCGGGCGCTGGTGGCTGGGCCGTTATCACCCGAGTAGCCGCCGTTTCCTGTCGCCGGATTTACGTAACCGGTGCCCGCCACGGTGGTGATGATGCCGTTGCTGTCCACTTTGCGGATGCGATTGTTGCGTTGATCGGCGATGAACACGTTGCCGGAGCCATCCACCACGACGCTCGAAGGCATGTTCAGCCTGGCACGGGTAGCGGCGTTACCATCACCGGAGTAACCGCCTGGACCTTCATCGGTGCCCGCGACCAGGAAAGTGTTGGGAATTTGTGTTCCATTGAACCGCCACCGGTAGGTGAAGGGTCCAGTGCCCGAAACCGCCGTGGTCAATGTTGCGTTGGCGCCGGGTTGGACTGTTTGGCTGGCAGGCTGCGTCGTGATGGTGGGTGGGGTCCCGACCGTTAGGAAGGTCACCCGGCTGGTAACCGTGCCATACAGGCTGGTAACCACCGCCGTGTATTTGCCGGCCTTGCTGAAATCCACGTTTGCCAAACTCAGGGTCGGATTGGTCTGGTCCACCAGCGCCTTGTCCTCGAAGAACCACTGATAGTTCAGGGGTGGAGTGCCTGTGGCGGATACTCTGAACGTCGCGCTACGTCCGACTGCGACGCTCTGATTTGCCGGTTGGTCTTTGATTTCTGGAGGCAGCAGCACGGTCAGCACGGCCACACTGCTGGTGACGCTGCCAGAAGAACTAGTGACCACCACGTCGTAACTGCCGGCACTGTTGGCGTCCACAGCACTCAGCACGCGGGTTGGTCCGCCGGAGAACGTGAGTTTGCGGATGCGGTTGTTGTTGAGGTCCCCAAGCAGGAGATCGCCCGCACGATCCAGTGCCAGGAAACCGGGAAAGCTCAACATTGCATTGGTCGCTGCGCCGCCGTCGCCGGAGTAACCGCCCGCGAACATCCCCGCCACGGTGCTGATGACGCCGTTGGTGTCCACCTTTCGAACCCGATTGCCATCGCAAAGAAACACGTTCCCCGAACCATCCACGGCCACGCCCTTATCGGTTTGCACCGGGGTGTTGGTGGCCAGGACGCTCGGGATCAGTGGGCCGCCAGAGAAGCCGCGTCCCGCCACCGTGGTGATGATGCCATTGGTGCCCACTTTGCGGATGCCACCACTGCCCGCCAGGAACACATTGCCAAACCGATCCAATGCGATGCCGTTTGGCGCGCTTAATGCCGCGTTGGTGGCCGCTCCGCCATCGCCGGAATAGCCAGACGTGCTTTTGCCTGCGATGGTGGTGATGATGCCGTTCGTGTCCACCTTGCGGATGCGATTGTTCATTCCGTCCGAGAGGAACAGGTTGCCCGCGTCATCCAACACTACCCCCTGAGCCCAACTGATCCTGGCCTTGGTGGCAGCGCCGCCATCACCGCCGAAAGCTCCCGTGCCGGTGCCGACGACAGTGGTAATGATGCCGTTGGTGTCCACTTTGCGAATGCGATAGTTACCAAGATCTCCGAAAAACAAATTTCCCGAAGCATCAAATGCCACGCCGTGGGGGTAGGTCAGCTTGGCGCTGATCGCCGCACCACCGTCCCCAGAGAACCCTTGGACGCCAGTGCCCACCACGGTGGTGATGATGCCGTTGGTGTCCACTTTGCGGATACGATTGTTTTGGAAGTCGCCAATGTATAGGTTGCCCAAGACGTCCAGCGCCACGCCTTGAGGGGAGTTCAACTTGGCGTTGATCGCCGGGCCGCCATCCCCCGAGTAACCGGCGGTGCCGTTGCCCGCGACGGTGGTGATGATGCCCGGAAGATTGGTGCCGTTAAACCGCCAGTGGTAGGTGAACGGCCCGGGGCCGGACACTGCTACGGTCAAGGTCGCGCTACTGTCGGCGGCCACCGCTTGGCTGGAGGGCTGCGTGGTGATGATCGGCTGAGCGTGGACCGGCGAAGCGCTTGTCCAACCAAGACAAAGCCCGAAGGCCACAATTCTTAGGTGTTGATTTCTCATGATTCGTTCCATTGGTTACGTTTGGTTGAGTTAGGGCACAGGGCCATCAGAGGGATCCTTAAGCGCGAGGAGGACGAGGTTACAAAGCACGACAACGATGGTTCTTTGATGGCTTGCCTCCTTGGACCGTAGTCATGATTCCTGGGCCGCGCTTCAGACGGTGTTAGGAATTGCGGATTGTGGGTAAGACGCTTAACATTTTGGAGTAATCCCTTGATGCCCTGACGGCGATCGAAGTTTGCTGAGGACCGCTTATGCACGATGACCAGCCGGAGCCGACTCCAAGTCCGCGTGACAGCGCCTGGTTTGAGACCACGCACTGGAGCGTAGTCACCTCCGCCTGCAATCTAGACGATCCGCTTGCCCGGGAGGCCTTGGAGCGCCTGTGCCAGACCTACTGGCAACCCCTTTACGTCTTCGTACGCAGGCAGGGGCGTAGCGCCGCGGACGCCGAGGACCTGGTGCAGGGTTTCTTCGCCAAGTTCATCGAGAAGAATTATGTGGCGGGAATTGACGCTGAGAAGGGCCGTTTCCGGTCATTCCTGCTGCTGATGTTCAAACGGTATGCCGCCAACGAGTGGGACCACGGACAACGGGAGCGGCGGGGTGGAGGGCGATCCATCATTTCCTGGGATCAACAAGACACCGAGCAGCGTTACCTGCTCGAACCGGTCGACCACCTGTCGCCCGAAAGGGCCTATGACCATCAATGGGCGTTGACGGTGCTCGACCAGGTCTTAAAGCAGCTTGGAGCCGAATTCCGGAGTTCAGGAAAGCAGGGTATTTTCAAGGAATTCAAGGTGTTCCTCAGCGGGGAGAAGGGTTCGACTTATGCGGAGGTCGGGGCCCGGCTGGGTCTGAGTGAAGGGGCGGTTAAGGTCGGGGTTCATCGTTTTCGGCAACGTTACCGTGAGTTGCTCAGGGAGGAGATTGCGAACACGGTGAAAGCCCCGGGGACTGTCGACGACGAACTCCGGGATCTGCTGGCAGCATTGGGATGAACGACGGTTGGTAACCTTCATGTAAGTTTGCTTAAAGTAATCCAGACAGGCCTGACTTGATGACTCTCCAAGGAACATGCCCTGATTGCGGAAGCGCGTTGCCAGCCGGGGCTCCGGAGCAACTCTGCCCGAAGTGCCTGCTTCGGAGCGGGCTGACCGAACCGGAGCCGCCCTCCGATGCCTCAATCGTTGTCGCCGAGCGCCCGGCTGAAGAGATTCGGAAGCGCTCTGCCGGGCGCGGGGAGGATGCTCTGCGAGGCAGGGGCCGTTTCAAGCTGTTGGAGAAGATCGGCGAGGGCGGCTGCGGGGTGGTTTACGTCGCCGAGCAGACGGAACCCGTGCGCCGACGGGTGGCGTTGAAGGTGATCAAGCTGGGTATGGACACCCGGCAAGTGGTTGCCCGGTTCGAGGCGGAACGGCAGGCCCTGGCGATGATGGATCATCCGAATATTGCCAAGGTTCTCGATGCGGGTACCACGGGTCCAACTGTGGTCGACGGGTCATCGGATCTAAGCCTGAAGTTGCAGATCGCCGAGGGACGGCCTTTTTTCGTGATGGAACTGGTTCGCGGCATTCGCATCACCGATTACTGCGACCAAGCCAGTCTCAGCACGGAATCCCGGGTCGAACTGTTCATCAAAGTTTGCCAGGCCATCCAACACGCGCATCAGAAGGGCATCATCCACCGCGACATAAAGCCTTCGAATATCCTGGTGACATTGCATGACGGTGTTCCGGTTCCCAAAGTCATCGATTTCGGCATTGCGAAAGCAACCGAAGGACGCCTGACGGATTCGACACTTTATACCCAATTGCACCAGTTCATGGGCACACCGGCCTACATGAGTCCGGAGCAGGCCGAGATGAGCGGGCTCGACATCGACACACGCAGCGATATTTACAGCCTGGGTGTCTTGCTCTACGAACTTCTGGCGGGGATCACGCCGTTTGATCCCAAAGAACTCCTTTCCCAAGGCATCGACTCGATGCGCAGGACGATCCGCGAAAAGGAACCCGTCCGGCCCAGCACCCGACTCGCAACGCTGAATGGCGATACCTTGACCACCACCGCCAAGCGCCGGTCCGTCCACACGTCGGTGCTGTTGCACCAGCTCAAGGGCGACCTGGACTGGATCGTGATGAGGTGCCTCGAGAAGGATCGGACGCGCCGATATGAGACAGCGAACGGTTTGGCTGCCGATCTGCGGCGGCATTTGAGCGATGAACCCGTGAGTGCCGGTCCGCCTTCCGCGCGCTATCAATTGGAGAAATTCGTGCGGCGCAACCGGGGCCCGGTCGTTGCCGGGACGCTCCTGGGGGTGGTGCTCATCTTGGGGATGGCTGGAACGATCTGGGGCCTGATGAAAGCCAGACGACAGGAACAGGAAGTTCGCAAACGCCTGGATCAAATCGAGAAGGCCAACGACATTCTGGGGTCGATCTTCGAGCAACTGGATCCCAAGGAAATTGCCCGATCCGAGCGGCCGCTGCAGGCTATCCTGGTCGAGAAGCTGGATCGTGCCGTTGAGCAACTCCAAGGTGAGTCCGTTGGCGACCCGTTGGTCGTTGCGGCGACGCAGTTCCAGCTTGGGAAATCTCTCATCGGCCTGGGCGAACCCGGCAAAGCCATCGGGTTGTTTGAGAAATCCAGCGCCACTCGCGAGGCCAGGCTGGGTGCGGATCACCCCCACACATTGGCCAGTATGCATGGCCTGGCCGGAGCTTACCTGGATGCGGGAAAGCGGGACCTGGCGACTTCCCTGTTCGAGAAGACGCTGGAAATGGCGAGCCAAAGGCTCGGACCCAACCACCCGGACACACTTGGCACCCTTCACTCGTTGGGCGTCGCTTACTGGCAGGCGAAGCGACTCGATAAGTCCATCCCCCTGTTCGAGGAACAGCTCAGACGGGAGGAAGCGGCATTCGGGCGAAACCACCTTGATTATGCGGTGACCCAGGCGGATCTCGCCCAGAACTACCTCGATGCCGGCCGAACAGCCGAGGCGTTTTCGTTGTTCGAGGAGTCCATCAAGCTCCTTCGCATCAAAGCAGGCCCCACCCATCCCCAAACCCTCGAGGCGACAGCCAACCTCGCCGCAGCTTATCTGGACGTCGGGAAAGCTGATGTGGCCGTGCCTCTGCTCGAAGCTGTGGTTAAGCTAAAAAAGGAGAAGCTGGGTCCCAGCCACCCGTCCACCCTGCTGGCCATGGGGAATCTTGCCAGCGCCTATCAGGGGGCTGGCAAGCTCGACCTGGCAGCGTCGTTGTCCGAGGAGACCCTGAAACTTCGCAGCCAAAAACTTGGGACCGATCACCCCCAGACGATCACCGCCATGAACAATTTGGCGACGAGTTACTGGTACTTGAAGGATTTCAACAAAGCTGTCGCGCTCTACGAGGAAACGGTCAAACACCAAGAGGCCAAGCTGGGGCCGGATTTTCCCGATACCCTGCTGAGCATGCATAGTCTCGCGAGGAGTTACGAGTCTGCCGGAAAGTTGGACCTGGCGGAGCCCCTGTTGCAAGAAACGCTCCGGCGCATGAGAAACAAACTCGGTCCCGATGATCCCCGGACCCTGATGGCCTTGGGCACCCTTGCCGGATTTTACGAGAATGCCGGAAACCATGAGAAGAGCGTGAATGTTTTGCAGGAATTGCTGCGACTCACCGAGGCGAGATTTGGCAAGGAAGATACCAACACTCTCCGAGCCCTTGACGGTCTCGCCCACGCTTATGGAACCGCGGGGAAGCAGGAACTCGCGGTGCCAGTCATGGAGGAGGCGCTGCGGCTGAAGCGAATCAAACTGGGGCCCGACCACCCGGAGACCTTGCTGCTGATGAGCAAGCTGGGTCCGGCTTACTGGCGGTTGAAACAACTCAACAAGTCCATTCCTCTGCTCGAAGAACTGTTGATGCATACGGAGGCAACCCGAGGGCGGAGCAACTTTGACACGCTGGTGACGGTGGCGAATCTTGGGGTGAATTATCGGGATGCGGGGCGGCTCAAGGAAGCCCTGCCATTATTGGAGGAGGCCTTTCGAGCCCGCCGCACGTTCCCCAAGCTTCGCTGGGTCGCGCCCGAATTGGTCGACGCCTGCACCCGGGCCGGGGAGGAGGATCGATCAGTGTTCTTTCTCAAGGAGATGATTGAGGAGGTTCGAGGCGTGCTGCCTGCAGACAGCCTGGAACTAGCGGGGCTGCTCTCTCAAACGGGCCAGATCCTGTTCGGGCAAAAGAAATACGCCGAAGCAGAACCGATGATCCGGGAGTGCCTCGCCATCCGCGCCAAGGTTGAACCGGAGGGGTGGGGCACTTCCAGTACCAGATCCTTGCTGGGCGGCGTGCTTCTCGCGCAGAAAAAGTATGCAGAAGCCGAACCTCTTCTCCTGGAAGGTTACCGGGGATTGAGCCTGCAGGAAGCGAATGTTCCGCCACAATTTCGACCTCGCATCCTCGATTCCCTGGAACGTTTGGCCCAGCTCTATCGAGAAACCGGAAACAGGGCTTTGATGGAATCGTATCGGTCCAAGCTCGAACGTTCCGGCGCGGGCAAGCAGACCGTTCCGACTGGCGAATCCAAGTGATCGGATAAGTTCTCCCCAAGAAGTCTTCCGTTCCCGCTCTGGAGCTGGAAGAAGGCCGTGACGTTCCAGAACGTCGGCTCTTCCAAGCCGTTTGCCGATCTCGGCCCATGCAATCCGGTCGGAGTCATTGAGCCGCAAACGACCCTGGATCTGGTTCCGGAGAATCCGATCTTCAGTGGCGAGATACTCGTTGCGGAGCATTAGTTCTTGATCCACCGAACCGCTGATGTACGCGAGGAGTCATTTCCAGTTCATTGATCGGAAAAATGGCGTCAGAGCAGGATCGTATGCGATCCCAGGACCGGACCGAAACGATTTCGGATCAGCGGATTCGAATATGTTGACCCTACGGGTTACGCGAATTCAGTTGGGCGGCCGGTGAACTGACACTCCTGACCAGCGCTCG
>SXGT01360650.1_pt1 | contig 15131 bp, 14 predicted proteins | sample 3176221 | NCBI WGS metagenome assembly SXGT01 (sample SAMN11356862, study PRJNA531348) | freshwater metagenome | isolation source: freshwater sample F1-120 | place: China: Fuxian Lake, Yuxi | collected 2017-12-25
AGCTCATTGAAGTCGCCCTCCCGCTTGACGACATCAACGTCGCCAGTGCGCGTGAGAAGTCGATTCGGCACGGCCATCCAAGCACCCTGCACCTATGGTGGGCGCGAAGGCCTTTGGCCGCTGCGCGCGCCGTGTTATTCGCGCAAATGGTCAACGACCCAGGCGGCGAGCGCGGCTACTACGCCGGCAAGACCAAGGCCCAGGCGGATGCCGAGCGCGAGAAGCTTTTTCAGATCATCCGCGATCTCGTGAAGTGGGAAAACACCAACAACGAAGAAGTGCTGGAGCGTGCCCGCGCGGAAATCCGCAAGAGCTGGCGCGAGACCTGTGATCTGAATAAGGGGCAGCCCGGCTTTGATCCGGAGAAGTTACCGGCCTTCCACGATCCTTTCGCCGGTGGCGGCGCCATTCCACTGGAAGCACAGCGCCTGGGCTTGGCGAGCTACGCCAGCGATCTTAACCCTGTGGCTGTGCTTATCAACAAGGCGATGATTGAGATCCCGCCTCAATTCGCGGGCCGCCAGCCCGTGGGGCCGATCCCGGCCGGCGAGAAGCAGCAGAGGATGCACGATGACTGGTCCGGCGCGCGTGGTTTGGCCGAAGACGTGCGCCGGTACGGGCACTGGATGAGGGTGCAAGCCGAAAAGCGCATCGGTCACTTATACCCGAAGGTCCACGTCTCCGCCGAGATGGCTAAGGACCGGCCAGACCTCAAACAATACATAGGCGAGGACCTCACCGTCATCGCTTGGTTATGGGCGCGCACGGTCAAAAGCCCGAATCCGGCTTACTCGCATGTAGATGTGCCGCTGGTAGCCAGCTTCATCCTGAGCAGCAAGGTCGGCAAAGAGGCCTGGGTGGAGCCTGTCGTCCTTCCCTCTCCCGCGAGCGGGAGAGGGGCCGAGGAAGATGGCGCAGGGTATCGATTCGCGGTCCGCGTTGGTACGCCACCAGCCTCCGCGAAAGACGGCACAAAGCTTGCGCGAGCAAATTTCGCGTGTGTTCTGTCGGGAACTCCGATTGATGGTGACTACATTAAGCTGGAGGGAAAAGCTGGACGAATAGGCGCTCGGCTAATGACGATCGTTGCCGAAGGTGCACGGGGTCGTATCTATATTTCGCCGATAGCTGCGCACGAAGACGTCGCTTTCTCTGCGACTCCGACTTGGCGTCCTGAAGGCTCGATCGCTTCGCGTATGACTGGCGGCAACTGCACGCCGTATGGGCTGACGTCATGGGGCGACCTGTTCACGTCCCGCCAGCTCGTCGCGCTGACAACATTCTCCGGCCTCGTCACCGAAGCCCGCAGTCGTGTCATCGCTGACGCCAATGCCGCTGGTTTACCTGACGATGGACTCGGTCTCAATGACGGAGGCACCGGTGTTACTGCTTATGGGGATGCTGTGGCGGTCTATCTTGCCCTTGCACTGAGCAAATTGAGCGATGCACAGACTTCGCTCTGCCGATGGAAACCTACTATGGATCAATCTATCGCCACCTTTGGTCGTCAAGCTATCCCGATGGTTTGGGACTATTCGGAGGCGAACGCATTTAGCGAAATGGCGGGCGACTATCAAACAACGCTTCGCAACATGATGCGTGTACTCGACGGTATGCAAGCTACTCGGATACATGGAAGCGCAATTCAAAGCGATGCTCAGTCGCGGTCAGAAATTTGTTCGCCCTTGATTTCCACGGACCCTCCGTACTACGACAACATCGGGTATGCAGACCTCTCAGATTTTTTCTACGTCTGGCTGAGAAAAAGTCTCAGACCAGTTTTCCCGACACTATTCTCGACCCTCGCTGTCCCGAAGGCGGAAGAACTCGTCGCAACCCCGTATCGCCATGGGAGCAAGGAGAGAGCAGAGTCCTTTTTTCTGGAAGGCATGTCGTGTGTAATGAAAAATCTCGCCGAACAGGCACATCCAAGCTTTCCAACTACGATTTACTATGCTTTCAAGCAGTCTGAAGCGAAAGGGTCTGATACGGCCAGTACTGGCTGGGAAACTTTTCTCGAGGCGGTGATTCGCTCTGGGTTCGCTATAGGGGGCACTTGGCCCATGCGTACTGAACTGGGCAATCGCATGATCGGAGCTGATACAAACGCACTTGCTTCAAGCATCATCCTTGTCTGCCGCAGGCGCGAAGCCAACGCCGGAACCATAAGCCGCCGCGACTTTCAGCGACTTCTCCGCGATCAAATGCCTGAATCTTTGGAGACGATGATTGGCGGGACCACAGGCCAGTCGCCTATAGCACCGGTGGACCTCGCCCAGGCCGCCATCGGCCCCGGCATGGCGATATTCTCGAAGTACAACGCAGTGCTGAATCAGGACGGTACGCCTATGAGCGTTCACGACGCACTTACCCTGATTAACCGCGAGATCACTGAATTTCTTACGCCGGATGCCGGCAGCTTCGATGCAGATACGCTGTTCTCCAACGCTTGGTTCGATCAGTATGGCTGGAGCACTGGCCCGTACGGCGAAGCCGAGGTGCTGTCGCGCGGCAAGGGCACCAGCGTCGGCGGCGTGTCCGAGGCTGGCATCATCGAATCCGGTGGTGGCAAGGTGCGCCTTCTGCGCTGGACTGAATACGAACCCGGCTGGGACCCGAAGGCCGACCTCCGCACTCCGGTCTGGGAATCTACCCACCACATGATCCGCGCGCTTAACCAGCAAGGCGAAGCCGAAGCCGGGGCGCTGCTTGCTGCCATGCCCGACAAGGCCGAACCCATCCGTCAGCTTGCCTATCACCTCTACACGCTCTGCGAGCGGAAGAAGTGGGCAGATGATGCCCGTGCCTACAACGAACTCATCACCGCGTGGCACGCCATTGTTTCGGCATCGCATGAGGTAGGACATCGCGGCGCTCAGTCGCAGCTTGATATATGAGCGACGCGAGATCGACAAAAGACGCACCACGCTGGCTATGGCTCAGTGAGACAGCCAAGAAGGCAGTGGTGCGTTTCTTGTTTCCTGACTTCTCTAACAAGCTTACGTGGTACGTAGTTGCGGTCGGTATGGCTTTAATCCTCACCCCTGAATTAATGCAATTTCTACTGGTTGAGTGGATTATTAAGACATTCTCTCTTAGCGTGGGTGGGAGTCTGACAATCGCCGATTTTGCTGCGAACAATGCCGACTACTGGACTGGGTTTGGCCTGATTACTGTTTCGTTGCTTCACAATCTTGGAAACAAGTGGATCGCTGCGGGTAGCGCGGACGATCAGTTTCAAGGCCATACGCAAAGAGAATCCAGCGACCTCGCACTCTACAGAGAGCTAACGTTACTGCTCCCGTCAAACTCGCCATCTGTGCGGATGCTTGTCGAACATGATTTTGGCAATTCGTTCAATACGAATCGTTTCGATGCACTCGACCATTTTGTCGACGAGTGGAATTGCCCTGAGAGGACGTTTCAGCGGCAAGAGCTCGAGGCGGCACGCAAAGATCTCTGGGAATGTGCAAAGTCCTTCGTGACACTGCTTGCAATGAAGTCGTGCCCAACTAGCGGCGGCCTCCAATCGGTTGTTCCAGACAAGCACAGATCTGACTGGGACTGGCCTGCTTGGGTTGCAGCGGACGTGATGGCTGTCAACGAGGCAGCGAACAAAGTGTACAAAGAACATCAGACCTTCTTGTCTCTCGGAAAGCAGATTCTCAAGTGCTGATGTTGGTGGTGTGGAACAAGGGGTAAATAATGAGTATTAAGCCGTGGCGAGAGATCGCAAAACCTCACAGAGACGTGCTCGAAGGCACGTTCAAGCAGAGTGAGTTCGCCGCCGACATCACGCAGGTCCATTTCGGCCGCGCGACGGACGAGTATCAGGACGCAGAGAAGTTCTTCTCTCGCACCTTCATCACTGAGGGCATGCGACTGCTGCTCACGAGCGTGGCCGAACGGCTATCCGGCCGTGGTGGCGATCCGGTAATCCAGTTGCAGACGGCCTTCGGTGGCGGCAAGACGCATACTCTGTTGGCGGTCTATCACCTGGCGAGCCGTCAGGTTCCTACCAGTAAGCTGCCGGGTATACCTCCGATTCTCGATGCTGCTGGTGTGGCTTTACTGCCTTCGGCCCGCGTTGCAGTCATTGACGGTATCAAGCTTTCGCCCAGCCAGCCTCGATCGCATGAGGGCGTGAAGGTCAACACCCTTTGGGGCGAGCTCGCCGTGCAATTGCGTGGCGCGGAAGGTTACGCACTTGTTGCAGAGTCGGATCGTGACGGCACCTCGCCGGGCAAGGAAGTGTTGACCCAGCTGATCCAGCAGGCGGCGCCCTGCGTGATTCTGCTCGATGAGCTGGTGGCATATATCCGCCAGCTTGAATCCGGAAAGACTTATGCCGGCGGCACCTTCGACAGCAACCTGAGCTTCATCCAGGGGCTGACGGAAGCAATGAAAGCCGTGCCAAACGCGATTCTGCTGGCCTCACTACCCGAGTCGGAAACAGAAAGCGGTGGCGCACAGGGGCAGCGTGCGTTGGAGTCACTGGAAAAATACTTTGGTCGCGTCGAGTCGGTGTGGAAGCCGGTCGCGACGGAGGAGGCTTTCGAGATCGTCCGTCGTCGGTTGTTCGAAAGCATCGGCGATGCGGGGGCAGTTGGCGCGACGGCTCGCGCTTACTGCGAGCTGTACCGACAGAATCCCACCAAGTTCCCGGCTGAGGCCCAAGAAGGTCGCTACGAGGAACGTATTGCACAGTCCTACCCGATTCATCCGGAAATCTTCGATCGCTTGTACGAGGATTGGAGCACCCTGGACAAGTTCCAGCGCACTCGCGGCGTCCTGCAGTACATGGCAATTGTGATCCATCGCCTTTGGAACAGTGGCGACAAGGATCCGCTGATCATGCCCGGCTCGATTCCGCTTGACGATGCCACCGTCCGCAACAAAAGCATCCATTACCTACCCACGGGGTGGGAGCCGGTCATCGAACGCGAGATCGATGGTCCGCGATCGACGGCGCATGATATTGACGGACATGACACGCGATTCGGCAGCGTTCAGGCCGCGCGGCGTGTGGCGCGCACGATCTTTCTCGGCAGTGCTCCGTCCAATGCGGCTCAGGCCGTGCGAGGAATTAGGGTCGACGGCATTTTGCTCGGCAGCGTTCAGCCGGGTCAGGCGGTAGGCACGTATGAGGACGTGATCAAGCGTCTGCGCGACAAGCTGCACTATCTGTATGGGGAAAAGGACTGCTACTGGCTAGACACGCGCCCAAACCTGCGTCGCGAGATGGAAAGCCGCAAGGCCAATCTCAAGGATGCCGAGGACGTGCTGCCAGTACTGCGCGATCGCGTGTCGCGCATGATCGGCACCAAGCATGCTTTCGCTGGTGTGCATGTGTTTACGCCATCGGCCGACGTGCCGGACGACTACGGTACGGGGCCGCGACTCGTTGCGCTCTCCCCCAAGGCGACGTATCGCAAGCAGGACGACAGTCAGGCTGTTGCGGAAGCAACCGAGATCCTGGAAAAGCGAGGGGAAAGCCCACGCCTCAAGCGTAATCGCTTGATCTTTCTTGCGCCGGATGGAGATGCCGTGCCGCGTCTCAAGGATGCAGCGCGCACCTTTCTGGCCTGGGTGTCGATTGTCGAGGACGTACAGAACAAGCGCATGGACCTGGGCACCTATCAGGTGGAACAGGCTAAGCGGGCTAAGGACGCCGCTGACGACGGACTGCGGCAGATGGTGCGCGAGACCTATCGCTGGTTGCTGGCCCCAGGCGAGCAGCCACAACGCGGCAAAATGGCACTAACTTGGGAGGCTGTGGCTGTTTCGCCCGCCGCTCCCAATTTCGCCGACGAGATCCAAAATAAGCTGAAGGAGGAGGAGTGGGTGACCTACGCCTGGTCACCGGTGCACCTCAATCGCATTCTGAATCAGTGGTACTTCAAGGATGGTGTCGATCACGTCTCCGCGCTGAAGGTTTGGCAGGACAGCTGTCACTACCTCTACCTCCCGCGACTGTCGGATTCACTGATTTTTCAGAACGCGATCGTTGCGGGTTGTGCCACGCGCGATGGATTCGCATACGCCGGTGCAGTGGAGGATGCACGCTATCCGGGATTCGCGTTCGGACGATCCACACTCGTGACGTTGGATAACTCCTCCGTCTTGATCGCTAAGGAGGCGGCGGAGCGTTATCAAGATGTTATGGACCAAGAAGCAGCAGAGCGCGAGGCGAAGCGGCATGGAGGCGGTGATTCGATTCCGCCAGGGGGTGATGGCGACCGGACTAGCAGCGCCAAACAGGCATCCGGAACGGTCAACTCGACGGCTACGCAAGCATTGGCGACGCGCTTCTTCGGGCTCACGTCCGTGGACGCGGTATCTGCCACATTGGACTTCTCCAAGATCGCTGAGGAGGTCATTCAGCATTTTGCAGCGCAGGCTGGCGTGGAGGTGACGGTCAACATCGAGATCGAAGCGGTCGCCAAGAGCGGGTTCGATGCTGGTACGCAGCGTACGATCAAGGAGAATTGCGGAGTGCTGAAGTTCAAATCCGCGCAATTCGAGACCTAGCGATCGCACCCTTAGTAGAGCTTATTGGGGAACCCATGAGCGCAGTACTTGGCCTATACGATGAAATTCGAAATGATCTGGAATCACTTCGAGTCGAAGTAGTCCGCGCTTCGAAGATTTTCTACTGCATCTATGGTCGCAACGCTTGGCATAGCACATGGGTGCAGAAGTACACGAATGACTGCATGCATCTGACACTTGATTCGGCCAAAAAGCTTGCAGAGGCGCGGCGCGTCCAAGGCAGCGTCTTCACTATTAAGGAATTACCGGCTCTTGTCATTGAGGTCGGGAGTCACCGTATTTTCGTAACGCAGATTAACTCCCGCTGCCCTCTGAGAGAGTACCGACACTTTGATGTGGATCGATTTCCAGGCCGAACAACGCGAGATTGTTATCTGAAGGTCGGAGAAGATCTGCATACTGCGGTCTCTTCCTTCGTTCCTTGGAGCAAGTTCTGGGTGGTTGAACAGCCACCGCGCAACTCCATCATGCTGCTGTACTCGAGCGGAGAAATGCGGTTTGAGCCGCTGCGCACCACACCTCTGGTCGCTTGGCGTTCAGAATCAGATGGACCAAGTTATTTACTGCGATGGCAGCGCATGGCCTCAGACGTCAGCGGACGTTCGGTACTGAGAATCGCCAGGCACGTAGGGTCGAGAGCCGATTCGAACAGGCGATCGCTATCGGTCACTGTCTAGAACTTGTGCATCCCGGTGGGGTCTGACGGCGTCCGGCGCGGGGGTTCGCCCTTGAAATCTGCGCTGAATTGCGGAGATCTGACTCACCCGCGAAGATTTCTCATCTCACTTTCTGAAAATCCGCGGGTCTGTGACTCGCCTTTGCTGGGCCGTAGCGCCTTCAATGCGACCTGAGGGTTACCACCGTGCCAACTAGAACGCAGTTCAATCCCCAGCCGGCGCAGTTAAGAAGCGCGTCCTTCACGGTCAGATTGACCGTTGACGTGAATCTGACCGTCGCCCCTTTCCCGTCTCCGCTCCCTTTCCCTGAGCTTCAACGTGATCATAGTCTTCAGTGTCGCGCGCTAGATGCATGCATCCGATCATCCGAGCTCGATGGGTTGCTCGCGTATGTCCTGGCTCGGGATGCGAAAGTTGCCGAGAGCATCGCCGCTGGGGCGAGCATTCCTACCGGCGCTACTGTCCGACGCGCTGCAGCTGAAGTCGGTGATCGAGTGCTGACTGATGAAATCGCGCGGCGAGCAGGTGAGGGCTCGCCGCGCGATGTACCGACTTGGTTGCTGGACGCCGTACTCTCGCGTCTCGACGTTCGTTCTGCCGCCGTCGGCGACATCACCGTCCAATCGGATTGCTAATCCGACGCCGCAAACCAGCCACGCTCGCCTTGCACGAACCGGGTTGTCTCTTGCCGCTTCATCGACTGCCCATTTGGCAGTTCGATTTCGACGGTGAACGTACAGTTGTAGCCGGGCTTGCCGTTTGCCCGCTCGCAGCCATGTGAATCGACTGATTTAACGTTCGCGGCAGGTGCTGCTGAGGCCTCACCGGAAAACGCCGCGAACATCGACAACGACGCAGCCAGGCTCTCGCCAAAGGCCTTCTGGATTTCCGCCTCTGATGGCCCGCCGGAACATCCTGCGAGAAGCAGGACGCCAGCAGCTACCGCACACGCCGCGAGGTAGCTTTCAGGCTTCATTCGGGTTCTCCGGCTGGCAGGGTCAGCAAGGGCGAACCCAGGATGAGCGCCCACGCATACTGACCGGCGTCGCCCGCGAAACTGCGCGACGGTGGCAGCGCGTCGATCGTGAGATCGAGCAGACCGTTTTGCGTCGCGCCGCGGCCTTCGAGGTCCGTTGCGGTCGGGTCGAAACTACGAACGTAGGTAAGCCCCCCGCTGATGGGCGTTCCAATGCTGAATACGCTCACTGCCTCGGTCACAGGGGCGAGGAAATCGCCGAACGTGACGCTCGCGCCGCGATTGCTGTCCAGCGGATCGACCATCCGGAAAACGGAGGTTCCGAAATTGACGCGACCGTTGCTCGGGTCGTATCCAATGTTGAGTTTCGCGTCGTCAAGGTAGACGAACTGGCCGTTGGGTGCCGTAAGCACGGCTTCGTTGTCTGCGCCATTTCGCGTCTCGACCCTCAAGGACCCATCCGGCAGTAGAAATGTGCGGCCAGTGACACTCACGAATGACAGGTCGTAGCCGTCGACCGACAGATCCGCGTTCCAGCTGAAGTTGAAATCACCGAACCCGTCGGGTTGCAGGCGAATCAGGGACTGCCGGACGTCTACAAAACCATCGATGACGCCGACGTCCTCGACGCAGCGATCAAACGCGATGAGTGCCTCAGGGGCGGCACCGGCCGTCGGTGTCGTGTCGGTGTATTCGACCGATCCACCGCCGGTGCAAGCCGTCGTCCCGGCGCGTCTCTCGCCAATATCAACCTCGGTTAGATTCGCCAGGGCGATCGACCCTAGAACGCGCGCATAGCGGTACAGCGCCGCGATACGAGCCGCCTCAGCATCGGCGACTGTGCTGGAAGGCTTGGGACCCTGTGAATTCTGGCCGTCCGACCCACCTCCGCAGGCACCCAGGACGAGGGTTGCGACCGAGAGTAGGAGCACCATAAATGTACGCATTTGTTACCTCCGTTTTCGTTGATCAGGCACTAAATAACCACGCGCCGAGCCGGCACGGGATATGTGATTGACGGGAGGTGTAGAGACCGCATTGGTCTCGCTTTCTGTTTGCGAGCGCAGAATCGACTCAAGACTCCGGCAATATATCACAAGATATCTAAAATAGATACTTTGGACCTTGGACCAGCTGCGCGAATCCATGGAGCCTCATGGCCCATGAAATCGCGCAAACCTGCCCTGAACGAGTTATTCGGCGTGAACGTCAAACTCGAGAGAACGCGCCAGCGGCTGACGCAAGAGCAACTCGCGGCGCTGGTGAAAACCGAGCAGCCCTACTTGAGCAAGGTGGAGCGCGGCCTAGTCGTTCCGAGTCTCGAATTCGTCGAGCGCATCGCAACCGCGCTGAATGTGTCGCCAGCAGCCCTGCTCGACGAGTCGATGGGGCGCCGCTAACCGACCGAGCGATTCAGCGGGCTATGTCCAGGCCTGACGGCGCCTGATCCGAGGCACCCAATGCTCCGCGCCGCGGTAAGCATCGCCGCCAACGCTGATCCACTGATCACCAATTTCAGACACTGCAACGGCACCAGGTACCCACTGGCGCGCTGCAGGCGGCTGGCCACTGGACCATCCGATCGCTTGATGGCCCAGCATCAGGACGACGCCGCCCTGGCCGATGAGGCCATGTAGCACCCGCCATTCGGTGGCGCGTAAGTGCACCGCTGTGCTGGCGGTCAGGCTGCTCACAGAGGGGTTTCGCCGCCATCGTGGACCTCGTCGTCGTCGAACGCGTCCGCGGGAAGGAGTCGTAGGCGGGGCATGCTGGCGGATTGAGCGCCGCGACGTGCCGCGCACGTGTCGCGGCTTGGCATCGGCGCATTGGGTTCGCGCGACAGCCACAGGCATTCACGACGGCGCCGTACCCTGGCCTGGCGAGGATCCTGCCGAACGCAGATCCAGTCTGGATAAAATTGCCGATAGTGCGTAGATGCATAGCCACTCAGCACAACGGCGCCCTGGACACCACGCAGGATGTCGGCCAGGCGCTCATGCTCGCCGATCGACATCTCGGTCCATGGATTGACGGCAATGTCCCGCCCAGCCGATTTCAGGTAGGGCGCGTCCACGTAGAAAAGGGTGTCAGGCCGATCGTGTTCGAGAATCAGATCGAGCGCGTTCCGATGTTCGATAATGACACGACGCAGCCGACGGATCGTGACGCCGATGCTGTCTGCGAAAGCGTCCCATGTGACGGCGCCGTTGCGCTTGGAGTCACGCAGGAAGCCGGATGCGGTACAAGCGTTCGCGTCGCCGTAACCCATCCAACAGCGGACCAACGTGCGCCGGGCGCGCTCAATCGAATCGTCGGTCTCCCGGTGACTCAACACGAGCTCATCCCGCGAATACGGCGTCAGCTCAATTGCGCGCCGCAGTGCGTCACCATGCTCGCGCGCAACACGAAACAGGTTGACCACTTCTCCATCATTGTCGTTATAAACCTCGGCCCGGCTCGGGGGCTTGCGAAGCAGGACGCTGGCCCCGCCACCGAATGGCTCGACATACGTCCTGTGGTCCGGAAAGTGACCGATGATCCAATCGGCCAGCCCCCATTTGCCGCCGAAGCAGCGGAGCAGGGGGTGGGGAGGCAGTTCGCCGACAGTGGGGTCGCTCATGTTCAGGATCCATTTTTGTTATCGCCGAACAAGCGGTATCTCGAATATTTGAACGTGAAGAAAGCATGGAGGCCGAACGCCGGTCCTGATACGAGGGCGCGTCGAAATCTCGGAACTTTCGCTGGCACGCCAGGAATCGAAGGTAATATCAAAACGGCACAGGGCCGAAGGATCGAGGGAGGGCAGCTATGACAGATTGGAATTGGTTCTTCAGCTCGCTGGCTCAGTCGGCCGCGGCGATTGTCGGCGTCTTTGGTGCCTTCATCATCACGAAGGTACTTTCCAATCAGACGACATATGCTCAGAAGCTTCATCGGATCCGTGAGCTAGTTACAGGCGCAGAGTCGATTCAGGATCGAGCGGATGGCCGGGACTTCGATTGGTTCAACAATCAGACCGACGAGGAAGCGTACAACGAGATCGACGATCTACTCGACGCTGGAGAAACCGAAGACGCAGAGACCATATACAACAGGCTGAACTTTTCGCCGTTCTCTCCGCGGCCTGCAGTTATCCGTCAGATCGAAACGCGATTCTCTACTAGGCGCCAGCGCCTGGAGCGGGAAGCGGCGGAGAAACTGAGAAAGCAGCAACGTGCGAGAAACCCGTTCAGCCTCGATCACCTCCACATCCCAGAAATACCGCTAATGACGCCGCAACGCGTCTGGTCTGTACTCGAACGAGAGCAAGCGGACATCATGCGGATCCTCAGCGATGCAAAGCACCAGGCGCGGCTGATTCGGGACATGATCGACTCGACTCGAGGTGACCCAGAGTCGTCGCCGCTGATCACACGATCGTTAATTCTCGTCGCACTGCTCTTTTACGCGGGTGTGATCTACCCGTTGAGCCTGATGCCAACAGCCGGCGCGCCAGTCATCGAGCTTTCTTGGGAGGCTTTGCTTGGCGCTCTTTTGAGTCTCAAAGGCGCCCTTCTAACGGCGGTTTCCATCATCTTCACTGCGGCGCTCGCAATGTTTTTGAGAATGAACATGACGCTGGTATATCCGACGACCGCGTTACGCGAGCTGACAGAATATTCCGACATTAGCGCCTACTCAGAATACTTTAAAATCTACTTGGCGAACGTCGAGCCGCCAAGTAACCAGGACGAGCCCGAAGCCAATACGTGAGCCGAGCGGATATAGCTGTTAACGCACTGCCCACCTCGCTGAGGAGGTCTTTTGGAGCGCCTTCAGGCGATTGAGCGGAGGCATCGTGGCTTCCATTCATGAATGCCGAGGCAATGATGATTGCCAGCTAGTCATCCATCGCGAGATCCCGCTCGAGATGCGCACGCCCATGAGGGGTCCGTAGATACGCGATCATGATTTCCTGCGTAAGCACCATCAAAGCGCCCATGCAGCTATCGCACGTATAGATTGTTTCCGTGCGCGACCAGTCCCATCCGATCGGCATCGCAGGATGCTCTCCACGCTTGCGCTGTCCAATGTACGTCCAGTGGGGACGCTCGGTGGCCCCGCAACGACCACACGTGATCGTGTGATCAACGACCCCGGGTTCGTTAGCAATCGCAGCAAGGGACTCTTGAAGCTTTTGCAAATAGGCCTGACGCCGCTGCAGAGTCAAAGCTGAGTTCTCTCGGGGAGGGAAGGTGTCACCAGCACTCATAATGAGTCTCCATTCTGTGGGTAGGTCCCGGTCGCAAGCGCGGCAGGCCTTGTCGTCGCTTGCGACCGGGAACCGATCAGCCGCACTGTCGAGCACGGGTCAACGATCGCCCCGTAGGGGATGCGCAGCAGCTCATCGGCTTGCGTCTGTATGCAAGGCGTTGAGCGGTCGTTGATGCGCGCGAAGCAGGTGGCAATGGACTAACTAGCGAAGCGTCCACTCGCTGAGTAGGCCTCATCCCCTCCTGCGGGATACGCCTCATTTCTGAGCTACCAGCCGCGCTCAGTAGCAGCAACAGGGAACGATGTCGCGGTCCCGCGCTTACGATTGAGAATGCGCAGTGCACGAGGATCTACGACTACCTCTGATTCTGATCGCTCCTCGAAGAGTGCGAATATCCGGTCCCGAGGGATCTGAGCATGCAGGATCCAGCCACGAGGCTGACCGGGGCCGTAGGTGTACTGATTCGCAACATCTGAGTCGAGTGTCCAGGACGGCCTCAATTCGCCGTCAAGGTCGTTGTACATGCGCCCACGCCAGACATCGACAAGATCCGGAAGAGATGCCAAGCGCCGATACTCCGCGGAAGTCATGAGACTTCCCGTCGAATGTCCGAACCGGAAGAGATCTACAAGCGTCTCCGGAGCCGTGTCGAGGCCGCCGCCCATCCACTGATAGCGAATCGCTGCGCCGCAGACGTATGGATGAAGCGAAGTCCGAACATGGATGAACGCCATCATCGCCATTGAAGGATCGATGATTTCGTGATCCATCATGAGTGCCCGAACGGCGCCGGCAACGGCATACGATGGGGATGTTGGCTGTATGCATGGCCAGAAGCGATGAACAACAGTTCCATCCTCAACCCATGCGCCAGCGCACGCACCGGCTGCATGAAGCTCGTCAGCACTGGAAATATCAATCGGCGGAAACATCTACTTGTCACCTCTGTAAGCGGGAAAGCCCCCGCCTATCCTGTGTATCTCGTGCGAACTCGAGGCACAAGGCACTTTCTCTGAGAACCTCAGATTTTTTTAATCCCGCCCCCGCAACTGAGTCTCCGCATGCCCAATCGCGCGGGCCAGGTAGCCCGCGATTGCCGCCTCCACGGAGGCTTCAAAACCTGCGGCTTTGGCATCCGCGATGAGGCGGTCGAGCCTCTGGGCGACGTCAGCGGGCATTTCAACCGTGAGTTTGCGGCGGACCTTCTGAACCGGTTTGCGAAGCAGCATCGGAATTCTCCAGGCGTTGGTGAGGCACATCGAGAGCGATGGGCTCATGGACGGTATCCCGGCGCTGCAAAGATTGGGGAAACCATGTGTCCGCTCCGCGGCGCCAGCGAGTCAGCAGGTACGAGAGCGGAACCGTTCGGCCGCCGGTCCCCGTTGACCAGCGGATCACGGGAAGTGGCGGCGGCGGCGCGGCCCCACGCTTGCGGCATTGAGCCAGGATGTACCTGTGCAGCTCGTGGACGTCATGGCGAATACCACGCCGGCCAGGTGCATATGCGAGGCTGCGGATCAGCCTCGTCAGGCGCTCGTCGCGCTGCTCAACCCAACGCCTGATATTGAACCTCGCGTGATCCATGACGTCTCTACGAATCCGCCATGTCCAGGTTGTGGCGTTGATCGCGAAATGCTGGTCAGGGCGCTTGTACTTCTCGCGGAGTGCGGACGGCACTGGGAGCTGCCGAAGCTCGTACCAAAACGTCCAGCGAATCGGATCCTCGCGTGAATCGCGCCACCTTTCCGTGGCGAGCAATGGATGATCTCCGGCGTTCCGGACAAGCCAGAACGCAAAGTCTTTGCGATACGGAATCGGAAATACATGCAGCCTGAATGTGCAGCGCCCATGCTTCCTGGCGTGGTCTCGCTGACCATCAGTCGCCTGCAGAGAGAACCGCTCATCAAGGGTGTAAACCAGCTTCTCGATCTTCGAGGCGGGAACCTCTCCGTGGACGTAGAACAGAAATCCGGATGCAACCGATTTCTGAAGCCGCACCATTGCGGCTTGCATTGTGACCGGGATCTCTGGATCAAGCATTCAGGGCCTCAGCAGGAAAAACCTTGGGGTTCTTGGAATGACGGTATCTACGATTTCGGAAAGAGCGATCAGGGCGACGCTATAGGGCGGCGAATTTCCGGGACTTGCTTAAGGAGATTCCTGTAGCGAGCGGACGCGAGCGAATGCCGGTAGGTACCCAAGCACCAAGGCATGTACGAAGCGGCACCCGAAGCGGCGCGTATTCCGCAGCGGAGATCAAGCCCGGAGCGGACGGAGCACTGCGACTCGCGTAGGCGGCCGTAAGGGGAAACGATCTGTGTGAGATACCGTCCCCGTGCCTCGATCCGAGGGGCCGGACCACCACCCGAGAACCACCAGGCTCATGGCACTGCCAATCGCGTACCAACGCGACGCAGTGCTGAGTTACGGGGGTGTGACCGCCCCCCGCTCGACGCAACCGCAGGCAGGTGCCTGCATATGGCTGGCAATCGCCAGCACCGGTCTCAGCCTAACCAGCTGAGATGCGGGGACCGCCGTAGCGCAGTGCTCGTAGTTGAGCTCGCTGCGTTGCAACGGGAGCCAGGTGGTTCACTCCACCTGACGACCCAATCGCGCTCTTTATAACAGCCAATCAGAGTTTGGGCGACGCGGAAACGGGAGCCGGAGCAAT
>SXGT01361181.1_pt1 | contig 15130 bp, 14 predicted proteins | sample 3176221 | NCBI WGS metagenome assembly SXGT01 (sample SAMN11356862, study PRJNA531348) | freshwater metagenome | isolation source: freshwater sample F1-120 | place: China: Fuxian Lake, Yuxi | collected 2017-12-25
GGCGCGGCGATCGCGCGGGTCGAGGCGCTCGAGCGCGGTGGCGCCCACGCCGGCGCGGTCGCCGCCGCCCGGCGCCGCATCCACACCATCCGCCGGCTGCGCGCGGTCCGCGGCCGCGTATCCGGCGATCTCGAGCAGGTCGACGAGGTCATCGGCCAGCTCACCGCCCAGCTCGAGCTGGTGCGCTTCACCGGCCCGGCCGACGAGACCGCCGTCGAGCTCGCCGCCGATCTGTGCGCGCGGGTCGAGAGCCTCGAGGAGGTCCTGGGGAATGATCCGGCCGCCGACGGCGTTCCACGTCCATGAGCCGCGTCCTCGTGGCCGATGACGAAGCCCACATCCGTGAGGTCGTCCAGTACGCGCTGGTGCGAGACGGACACACCGTCGACACCGCTGCCGACGGCGAGCAGGCGCTGGCCCGTCTGGCCCGCGGCGGCGTCGACCTGCTGGTGCTCGACGTGCTCATGCCCGAGCTCGATGGGCTGGCGGTGTGCCGCCGGGTACGGGCCTCGACCCGCGTGCCCATCATCTTCCTGTCGTCGCGCACCGAGGAGGCCGACCGCGTGCTCGGCCTCGAGCTGGGCGGCGACGACTCCGTGACCAAGCCGGTCTCGCCGCGCGAGCTGGCGGCGCGGGTGCGCGCGGTGTTGCGCCGTTCGAGCGACGACGACGACGCCCTGCCGCCGCCGCCTCCGCCGCTGGTGCGCGGCCGCCTCACCATCGATCGCGCTCGCGCGGAGTGTACGATCGACGCGGGTCACGTCGTGCCGCTCACCGTCACCGAGCTGCGGCTGCTCGCGGCGCTGCTCGAGCATCCCGGCCGCGTGCTGTCGCGCGGCCAGCTCATCACCTGCGCCTACGACGGCGATCACCACGTCACTGCTCGCACCGTCGACACCCACGTGCGGAACATCCGCGCCAAGCTCGCCGTGCACGGGATCGACGCTATCACCACGATCCATGGGCTCGGCTACCGCGGCAGCTGAGGTCTCGAGGGATTCTGAATGCAGGCAGGGAGACAGACCCCGGGCCGCACCAGTGACCCCGCGCGTCCGGAGTCATTGTCGAACGCTCGCTCATCGCTCGCTGGGGCCATGGGCTCGGGTACCGCGGCCAGTGACGGCACGGTCGCGGCGCCGGCGTCGCGCTGGCGGCGCGCGGTCGTGCACCTGGCCCGTATCCGATACCGGCTGCTGCTGGTCAACGTGATCGTCGTCGCCGTGCCGCTGGCCGGCGTGCTCTTCGCCCGTATGCACGAGCGCCAGCTCCTGACCGCGCTCGAGCGCGACATGATCCACCAGGGCGAGCTGGTGCGCGCGCTGGTCAGCGTCGACCCAGGTGGGCCGCGCCTCGCCGAGCGCGGCCCGGCGCTGGCCGTCGCCGCCCGTCACACCCGCACCCGCATCCGTCTGCTCGACGAGCGCGGTCGCGTCGTCGCCGACTCCCACGCCGCCGGTCCGCCCGAGGGCGCCGAGCCGGCGGTGCCGCACCTCTACGGCGGCACTGGCCCGCGCCACGCCCCCGAGGTGCCCGATGCGCTCGACGTCGCGCTGCGCCGCGAGATCCAGCTGGCGCTGGCCGGCCGCTACGGCTCGGCGACGCGACTGTGGGGCCGTCAGGAGCGGGTGTACCTGTTCGCGGCGTTGCCGATCATGGGCGCTGCCGGCGCACCACCTGCAGCGGGCGCGCCGGTACCCTCCGCGCGCGTCCAGGGCGTCGTCTACGTGACCCGTTCGACCCAGACCGTGAAGCTCCAGCTCTTCCGCCTGCGCACGTGGCTCTTCGATCTGCTGGTCGTCGCCCTCGCCCTCACCACCGTGCTGTCGCTGTTCCTCGCCGCCACCATCGCCCGCCCGCTCGGCAAGCTGACCCGCGCCGCCGAGCGTCTGGCCGCTGGCGACCGCGACGCATCGCTGGCGCTCGACCGGGCCGACGAGATCGGCCAGCTCTCGCGTGCCATCGAGCGCATGGCCGCCGAGCTCGACCGCCGCGCCCGCGACCAGCGCGCGCTCGCCGCCGACATCAGTCACGAGCTCAAGACGCCGCTCACCGGCATCCGCGGCGCGGCCGAGCTTCTGCGCGACGGTGCCGCCGACGATCCCGCCGCCCGCGCTCGCTTCCTGACCATGATCCTCGACGACGCGGCCCGCCTCGATCGGCTGGTGGTGCGCCTGCTCGAGCTGTCGCGGCTGGAGTCGGACGACACTCCGGCCGAGGACGTCGACGTCGCCGCCCACGCCCAGGCCGCGCTCGCCCGCTTGACCGAGCGCACCGGCGTCGCCGCCGTGCTGGAGCGGACTGGCCGCGGGCGCTGCCCGGCACGGGTCCGACCGGCTGCGCTCGACGCGGCGCTCGACAACCTGCTGGCCAACGCGGCGCAGCACGCCGCGCCGACCACGCCGGTGACGCTCACGCTCGCCCGCCGCCGCGGCCGGGTGCGGATCGCCGTCCACAATCAGGGCGCGCCGATCTCGCCGGCGGTGCAGGCCCGGGTCTGGGACCGCTTCTTCACCACCCGCGCCGCCGACGGTGGCAGCGGGCTGGGCCTCGCCATCGTGCGCGCTGCGGCGGCGGCCCATGGGGGCGCGGTCGGCGTCGAGAGCGCCGCGTCGCGCGGCACCACGTTCTGGATCGAGCTGCGGGAAGCGTGAGAGTCGAGAGACCTGCGATCAGGCGCGGGCGGCGCCGTTCATCGCTTGCGTCAGCACGGTCACGACGGCGGCGTCGATGACGTCGCGCGCCAGACCCTGGCGCTCGAGCCGCGACTGCAGCGACTCGATGATGGTCCAGAGGCTCATGCTCCCGGAGTTGCGCTTTCTCATGTGATCTCCAACGGGCGACGGCGGCTGTCGATCTGGGAACTTGCTTCGTCCGCTGTCCATTCCCTGTCGATCCGGACACCAGCCGGACCAGCCGGTTGCGGCCCTTACGATGGTCTTACCTGCCACGCCGACGCGCGGGCGTTCGGGCAGGGTGTTCGCCCGCCTGGTATCTCTGGCCCTCCTGCTCCCGCTCGCCGATGGCTTCGATTTTCCGGTGAATCCCCCGGATGCAGCCCGGTATCGCGACGCCCAGCCGTTCGGCGGTGCCATTGCCCACCTCGGCTCGGACTGGAACGGCGCGGGCGGCGGCGACTCTGATCTCGGCGATCCGGTCTTTGCCGTCGCCGCCGGCCGCGTCATCGCGGCCGCCGATCACGGCGGCGGCTGGGGCAACGTGGTCCGCGTCGCCCACCGCGTCCGCGATCGCGGCGGCGAGCGCACCGTCGAGTCGCTCTACGCGCACCTCGATCGCATGGACGTGCGGCCCGGTGACCGCGTCGGGCGCGGCCAGCCGATCGGAACCATCGGTACCGCCAGCGGGCGCTACCCCGCTCATCTCCACTTCGAGCTGCGCGATCCGATCGCGCGCCCGCTCGGCGCCGGCTATGGCGATCCCGATGGCCACCTGGATCCGACCGCGTTCATCCGAGCTCATCGTCCCCGCCGGCGTGACGCGGATCTCGCGCCAACTCGTTGAAAAGATTCCGTCGACGATTCTGCGGCCGGGCTGAACGCCGGGTGTGGTAGCTAGGCAACCGATGTCGCCTCGCCCCTCGTCGTTCGCGGCCCTCGTCGTCGTCTTGGCCTCCTGCCTTGTCGTCCTTCCCGGCTGCGGGGACGACTCGTCCGAGACCCCGGACGGCGCGTCGCCCGACGCCGCGCTGCCCGATGCCGGCATGACCGACGCCATGCCCGACGGCGGCACGGGCACGGTCACCGTGCAGTGTCCGACCCAGCTCCCGGCGCCGAGCGAAGGCGACTGCGACGTGGTCGACGGCACCGGCACCGCCGTGGTCGTGCGCGGCACCGTGCTCGGGCTCGGCACCACGTACCTCGACGGCGCCGTGGTCTACGACGGGAACCTGATCACCTACGTCGGTTGCGATCCGTCGACCGCGCCCGGCTTCCCGACCGCGACCGTGATCAGCTGCGGCGACAACGTGGTCTCGCCCGGCATCATCAACCCGCACGATCACATCACCTACAACAACCGGTACCCGCTGCCCTCGACGGTGGCGCACGACCCGCGCCGCTACGGCCACCGCAACGACTGGCGCGACGCCTGGCCGACGCCGCCCAACCAGTACGGCAACGTCAGCTCCAACACCGACGGCGTGCGCTGGAACGAGATCCGTCACGTGCTGGCCGGCACGACCTCGGTCAACGGCGCCGGCCACGCCGACGGCATGATCCGCAACCTCGACGACGTCGCCGCGCCCGAGTTCGCGCTGGGCTTCAACCCGCTCCAGTACGAGACCTTCATCCTCAACGACAACTCGGGACCCTACAAGCACACCATCCCGCCGTCGTGCGGCTGGACCTACGAGTTCAGCGAGATCGAGGTCTACGGCCTCGACGCGCTGGTGACCCACTCGTCGGAGGGCATCGACAGCCGCTCGCGCGCCGAGTTCCAGTGCCAGCGCACGTCGTTCGGCGGCGGCCGCGACTTCGTCGAGAACAACACCGCCCACGTGCACGTGGTCGCGGCCAACGCCACCGATTACTACGACATGACCCGCGACGGCACCGCGCTGGTGTGGTCGCCCCGCTCCAACATCTCGCTGTTCGGCAACACCTCGCAGGCCCAGATCATGCAGCGCCTGGGCGGCGTGGTCGCGGTCGGCACCGACTGGACGTACACCGGCTCGGCCACCCAGCTTCGCGAGCTGGCCTGCGTCGACGAGCTCAACCGCACCTACCTCGACGGCGCCTTTACCGACGAGGACATCTGGAAGATGGTGACCATCAACAGCGCCATCGCCACCCGCAGCGATGATCTGATCGGCTCGCTCACCGTCGGCAAGCTCGCCGACATCGCGGTCTTCCACGCCGCCGCCGGCGAGACCTACCGGGCCATCATCGACGCCGGCGACGGCGACGTCGCCCTGGTGGTCCGCGACGGCGACGTGCTGTACGGCGAGGCCGACGTGGTCGCCGCCCTCGACGCGTCGTGCGAGGCGGTGACCATCTGCACCCAGTCGCGCCGCATCTGCGCCCAGCGCGAGTTCAACAAGACCTACGCCACCCTCGCGTCACAGGTGCCGCTGGCCTACCCGGCGGTCATCTGCGCGGCCCCGGCCGACGAGCCGACCTGCCTGCCGACGCGCGCCGGCGAGTACGACGGCATCACCGCCACCGACATGGACGGCGACGGCCGGGTCGACGGCACCGACAACTGCCCGCGCACGTTCAACCCGATCCGGCCAATGGACCAGGGCGTCCAGGCCGACGTCGACAACGACGGTGTGGGCGACGCCTGTGATCCGACGCCGGTGGGCAGCGACCTCGACGGCGACGGCACCGCCAACCTCACCGACGTCTGCCCGTTCCTGTCCGACAACCAGACCGACGGCGACGGCGACGACAAGGGCGACGCCTGCGACTTCTGCCCGACCGTGCCCAACCCCGACCGCGTCTGTCTGGCGATGACGACGCCGAGCACCATCTACAACATCAAGAACGGCACCACGCCGGTCGGCACGCTGGCGCGCATCTCGAACGCTCTGGTCACCGGCGAGGGCTCGTCCGGCTTCTTCCTGCAGGTCAAGCCGGGTGACGCCGGCTACGTCAGCGCCGACAACTCCGGCCTGTTCGTCTATGTCAACACCGGCTCGGCCTACCTCAACCAGATCCAGGTCGGCAACCGCATCACCATCGAGGGCGTGGTCACCCTGTTCAGCAGCCAGATCCAGCTGGCCACGGTGTCGGCGCTCACCGTCGACAACGCCGGAGTCGAGGCGCTGCCGGCGCCGGTGACCGCCACCGCCGCTCAGGTCACCACCGGCGGCGCCCGCGCCGCGGCCCTCGAGAGCGTGATCGTCCAGGTCGGCGCGTCGTCGGTGACCGCGGTCAACGCGGCCCAGGGCGAGTTCACGATCTCCGATGGCGGCGGCACCGTCGTGGTCGACGACTTCCTCCACGTCCCGGCGCCCGCGGTCACCGTGGGCCGCGCCTTCGCCAGCGTGTCCGGCGTCCTCGCCCTGCGCAGCGGGGTCAGCAAGGTCTTGCCGCGCAGCGCCGCCGATCTGCCGTCGGGCGCGCCGGCGATCGTCTCGTTCGCGCCGGCCATCAGCTTCGTCAACGCCGGCCAGATGATGGTGCCGACCTACCCGACGCCGCTCACCGTCACGCTCAACGGTCCGGTCGCCATCGCGACCATGGTGCCGATCACGTCCAGCAACGACGCCACGGTCACCGTGGTTGGCGGCGGCGTCATGATCGGCGCCGGCCAGTCAAGCGGCCAGGTCACGGTCATCGCCGGCGCGGTCGCCGGTTCGGTGACGCTGACCGCGACCCTGGGCGGCGTGTTCACGGCCACCGTGCGCATCCTCGATGGCACCGAGCAGCCGAGCTTGGTGTCGCTCACCCCGGCGACCGCCACCATCGTGCCCGGCGGGACGCAGACCTTGACGGTCACGCTCGATCTGCCGGCGCCCGCCGGCGGCACGGTGGTGAACGTCTCGGTCAACCCGAGCAACATCGGCACCGTGCCGCCCACGGTGACGGTCCCGGCCGGACAGATCGCGGCGGCATTCGACTTCGTCGACTCGAGCACCGGCCCCACCGCCGTCGTGACCGCCTCGCTGGGCGCCGGTTTGTTCAGCTCGACGATCACGATGGCCGCGCCCTCCGGCGGCCTGGTGATCAACGAGATCGACTACGACCAGCCCGGCACCGACATGACCGAATACGTCGAGCTCTACAACTCGTCGAGCGCGGCCATCTCGACCACCGACCTGACCTTGATCTTCGTCAACGGCTCGGGCGGCGCCGAGTATCGTCGCTCGTCGCTCGCGGGCGCCGTCTCGATCCCGGCCGGTGGCTATCTGGTCGTGGCGGCCTCGACGGTGACCGTGCAGGGCAGCGGCGTGCGGTTCACCCCGTCGGGCTGGCCGACGACCGACGCGCTCCAGAACGGCGGCACCAGCTCGGCGCCGGCCTCCGACGGCGTGCTCCTGGTCAACACCGTCACCACCACCATCCTCGACCGCCTGGCCTACGAGGGCACGCTGACCGCCACCATCACCGGCTTCGGCAGCGTCAACTTCGTCGAGGGCACGGTCACCGGCGCCCAGGACGACTCGTCCCCGACCAAGGCGCTGGCCCGCATCCCCAACGGCACCGATACCGACAACGCCGTCTCCGACTGGGCCGCGACCACGACGCTGACTCCCGGCGCCGCCAACCTGCCGTGAACTGATCGTCGGCCTCGCTCGGCGCCGCTCAGTCGGAGAACGTCGCGGTCACCGGCGCGTGGTCGGACGCGTCCTTGCCCTTGCGCGCCTCGCGATCGATCGTGCAGGCGGTCAGCCTCGCGGTCAGCGGCGGGCTGGTGAGGATCATGTCGATGCGCAGGCCGCGGTTCTTGAAGAACGAGACGCCGAAGTAGTCCCACCACGAATACTCGACGCCGTCGGGGTGGAGGTGGCGGTAGGTGTCGGTCAGGCCCCAGTCGACGAGCGCGCCCATCGCGGTGCGCTCGGCCGCGGTGAACAGGTTCTTGCCCTGCCACGCGGCCGGGTCGTACACGTCGAGATCGCCCAGCGCCACGTTCCAGTCGGCGCACAGTGCCAGCGGCGCGCCGCGATCGGCGTGGGCGTCGAGCCAGCGGCGCAGCCGCGCCAGCCACTCGAGCTTGTAGACGTACTTGTCGCTGCCGACGTCCTGGCCGTTGGGCACGTAGAGCGCGGCCACCCGCGCTCCACCGGTGGTGGCCGCGATCATGCGTGCCTGCTCGTCGTCGCCGCCGTCACCGAATCCGCGGGTCACGTCGGTGAGCGCCGCGCGCGAGGCGATGGCCACGCCGTTGTAGGACTTCTGGCCGTGAATGGCGACGTGGTAGCCGAGCTCGTCGAAGAGCTTGTGGGGGAAGCCGGCGTCCTCGACCTTGAGCTCCTGCAGGCACAACACGTCGGGCTGCGCGGCGGCCAGCCAGGCCTTGACCCGGCCCTCGCGGGCGCGGATGGAGTTCACGTTCCACGTGGTGATCCGCACGGCCGACTTGTAGCACGCGCGTGCACGCGCGAAGCCCCTTGAGCGGCGCGCCGAGCCGTGAGAGACCGGAGCTACATGCGTCGAATGACACTGGGAATGGGGTGCCTCCTGGCGGCGTGCGCGGGCGAGGTGCCCGAGGTCGAGACCACCGCGCAGGCGGTGGTCGGGGCGCAGCTCGCCACCGGCGATCCCGGCGTGGTCGCGATGGTCACGTCGACCGGCCGGGTGTTCTGCACCGGCACGCTGGTGTCGCCGCAGGTCGTGCTGTCGGCGGGGCACTGCCTCGAGGAGGCCGGCGGTGATCCGGCGGTGGCCGCGTTCTTCGGCAACGACACCGAGTCGGTCGGCATCCGCATCGGCGTGATCATGTCGCGCACCCATCCCGGCTGGACCGGCGATCTCGCGAACGGCCACGACCTGTCGGTCTCGCTGCTCACCACCGCCCAGGATCCGGCGCTGGTCGTGCCCATGAACAAGCTGGACCTGGCCCCGCACGTCGGCGCGCCGTACCGCGTGGTCGGCTTCGGCATCCACGATCGCGTCACCCGCGATCTCGACGGCAAGAAGCGCGTCGGCCAGATGCAGATCGACGGCCTGACCGGCGACTACCTCGAGGCCAGCGACGTCGATCAGGACGAGCAGACCGCGATCTGCCAGGGCGACTCCGGCGGTCCCGGCTTCATCACCGTCGGCGGCACCGAATACCTGGCCGGCGTGCATTCGTACTCGATCACCGGCTGCTTCAATCCCAGCGGCGACGCCAGGCCCGATCTGTACATGAACGACTTCATCCAGCCGTTCATCGACACCATGGACTCGTCGTGTCGCCTGAACGGCGTGTGCGTGCGCGCCGGCTGCAGCCAGGATCCCGACTGCCTGCCGTGCAACGCCGACGGCACGTGTGCGTCGGGGTGTCCGCTGCCCGATCCCGACTGTCCGACCAGCGGCCTCGGCGAGATCTGCCAGGCCGATAGCCAGTGCATGACCGGGTTGTGCATCCAGTGGACGCCGGATCCGCGCTCGCGCTTCTGCAGCCAGCCCTGCAGCGGAGACGGCGACTGTCCGGCGTCGGGCATGGTGTGCCGCGAGGTCCCCGGCGAGGGCCGCGTCTGTGACTACAGCGGCGAACCGCCGGGTGCGATCGGGCAGGCGTGCGACATGGCGACCGACTGCTCGGCGTATCTGTGCGTCGACGGAACCTGCACGTACACGTGCGACGTGCCACGCAACATCCTGTGCCCGGACGGCTACGTCTGCGACACCGTCGATGGGACGACGTACGTGTGTCTGTCGGCGGCGCCGGCCGACGAGGGCGGCTGCTGCGGGGTGGGGGGAGATCCGAGAGGTGCCGTCGCGCTCGCACTACTGGTGCTGATCAGCACCGGTAGAGGGGCAAGGGCAAGGGCAAGGGCAAGGGCGTGACTACAGCTCGCCGGTGATTCGCATCGCGGCTTCGCCGGTGATGCGCATCGCGGCCTCGGCCTTGCGAGCCTCGGCTTCCTCGGCGCGACGCTCGGCGCCGGGCTCCTTGGCCACCAGCAGCCGGTAGCCCTCGACCCAGCGACCGACCGCGGTCCACGACGAGAGCACGCCACAGATCGCCAGGGAGATGCCGGCCGCGGCCGCCGAGAACTGCGCGGTCGCCGGGCTGGCCGCGAACCACGCCGCGATCAGCGTGCCCAGCGACACCAGCACCATGCGCTCGGCGCGCTGCATCGAGCCGACCTTGAGCTCGAGACCGAAACCCTCGCCGCGGGCGCGGGTGTAGCTGACCATGATCGAGCCGCCGGCGGCGCCCATGACGGCCAGGAGCCAGCCGCCGTCGCGCAGGTACCAGGCGAAGCCCGTGAAGAACGCCAGCTCGGCCCAGCGATCGGCGACCGAATCGAACAGGGCGCCGGCCTGGGTCTGGCGGCCGGTCGCGCGGGCGAGGCGGCCGTCGAGGAGATCGAGGACGCCGCCGGCGATGTAGAGCCAGGCGCCGGTGGCCAGGTTGCCGAAGGCGATGGCGACGCCGGCGCCGGCGCACGCGGCGAGCGACAGGCCGGTGATGACGTTGGGCGAGACGTGTGACGCAACCAGCATCTTCTCGATGGGCTGAAGCAGCCACACGATGTAGCGGGTGAGGAACGGGCCGAAGATGTCGTTGGTCTTCAGCTTGCCGAGCTTGGGCGCCCGCCCCGACCAGCACAGCACGCAGTAGACGCCGAACATTCCCACGATGAACCCGAACAGCATGACGGCGGGTGCAAGGATGGACAGTCGTTCCACGGGGTTACTTTCGGCGGCGGACGGGTTGGGGGCCAGCTTTACCACCAGTTTCCGGTGGCGGCCAAGCGACTTTACCGGCAGGTCTTGCGTTGGGACCCGCGCGGGGGTCCGGATGTTCACTGGCCCCGACAGGCTGGGGACCGTGGTACGACGTCTTGCAAGCCGGGTGACATGAGCCTCGCTGCCGTCACGTCGTTCGCTGCCCGTGCCGTCGCCACCGCCGGCGGGGCCGGATATTCGCCGGTTGCACCCGGAACGTGCGGCACGGTGGTGGCCGTACCACTGGCGTGGGCCTGTCGAGGATCTGACACCTGGCTGTTCGTCCTCATCGCCGTCGCCGTCACCCTCGTCGGGATCGCCGCAGCGCATCGGGCCGACCAGGTGTGGGGCAGCCACGATTCGGGGCGGATCGTGATCGACGAGGTCGCCGGCTACCTGTTCACGGTGGCGCTGGTCGATCGCAGCTCGTGGTGGGTGCTGGGCATCGGCTTCATCGTGTTCCGCGCGCTCGACATCATCAAGCCGCCGCCGGTGCGCTGGATCGACGAGCACGTGCCCGGCGGCGCCGGCGTGGTCCTCGACGATGTCGCCGCCGGTGTGCTCGGCGCCGCGATCATGGTCGGCCTCGTCGAGGCGGGCGTGTTCGAGGCGCTCGCACGCCATACCTGAAGCGAGGTAGAGTCGAGCCGATGTCCCGTCTGGGCCGCCTCTCGCTGCTCGGCGCGGTCGCTGCGATCGCGGTGGCCGCCGGCAGCGCGCACGGCAACGGACGCTTCCCCACCTCGGTGAGCGTGCAGTTCCGGCCCAACAACGTTGTCGACATCTACCTGGGCGTGACCTTCGGGTTGCTCATCAGCCATGACGACGGCGCCAGCTTCTACTGGGTGTGCGAACAGAACGTCGGCTACGAGGGCACCTTCGATCCCAAGTACCGCGTCGGCACCAACGGCAGTATCTACGCCACCACCTTCGAGGGCCTGCGGGTCTCGCGCGACGGGGGCTGCTCGTTCACGACGGCGACGGCCGAGCAGGCGCCGCAGAGCGCGGGCTACCTGGCCGGCATCTGGGTCGACGCCATCGACGTCGGCACCGACGGCGCGGTCTGGGTCGCCACCGCCGAAGCCGGCCGGCCCAACGACATCTATCGCTCGACCGACGACGCGACCACGTTCGCGCCGCTGGGCCTGGCCTCGAGCCAGATCTGGTGGAAGAGCGTGGTGGTCGCGCCCAGCGACGCGCGACGCGCCTACGTCACCGGCTACCAGGTCACGCAGACCGGACCCGACGGCGGCTCGATCCCGCCGACGGTTCACCTCTACCGGACCGATGACAGCGGCGCCAACTGGACCATGCTCGGCCTCGGCCCCTTCACGCTCGGCACCAGCCCGCTGCTCCTGGCCGAGGAGGTGGCGAGCGATGACCCCCAGCTCGTGTTCGTGCGCTCGGTGCGCGCGGTGCCGCCGGCCGGCGACAAGCTCTATCGGTCGACCGATGGCGGCAGCACGTTCGCCGAGGTGCTGACCACCACCGACACGATCCGCAACGTGGTCATGCGCGCCGACGGCAGCGTGCTGGTGGCCACGCAGATGGGCGGCATGCATCGCTCCACCGATCGCGGCCAGAGCTTCGAGAAGGTCAGCGATCTGCCGCAGGCGTCGTGTCTGGGCGATCGCGGCGACGCGCTCCTCGTCTGCGGCGCCAACTGGGAGCCTGACTTCTTCGCGATCGGCCGCAGCACCGACGGGCAGAGCTGGACCAAGATCTTCCGCTACGTCGAGATGGACGGACCGCTCTCGTGCCCGGCCGGCACGATGCAACGTGATCTCTGCGAGGCGAAGTTGTGGCCTGCGATACGTGAACAGTTCGGGGTGCCGGAGGAGCTGACCCCCGACGCCGCACCGCCCGATCCCGGCGGCTGTTGCGATGCGCAGACTTCGCCGACGACACCAGCGCTGGGCGGCATCCTCGTGTTGATTGGTCTTCTGGTCCGACGACGCCGGCTCGCCTGATCGAACCACGGTTGCGATTTCGGTTCACTTCGAGCTGGGTGTGGGATATGTGCCCCTCGTCGCCCTTCGGCTCTCCCGGCTGCGCCGGGAGGCTCAGGGTGAACGGTCATGGCCATGCGATTCGCTTCTCTTGCGACTGGACTCGGTCTGTTCACGGCGGCGTGCTCGTTCCAACCGGACGGCGCCGTCGACAACGTCGGCGTCGACGCCACGTCGGTCGGCGATGACGCGTCGGTGGTGATCACCGCCGACGCGCGCGTGATCGACGCGCCGGCCGTGCCCGTCGATGCGGCCTTCGAGCAGAACCTGATCCGCGCGGTCGCGCTCACCGCCGCGCCCCTCCTCGACGGAATCCCCACCGAGCTCGCCGGAGCGACGCGCTACGCGATGGACATGGCCAGCGCCGCTAATTCCGAGCTGGCCAGCGGCTACACGCCGAGCATGAGCGCGGGCGTCCGCGCCGGCCACGACGCCACCCACCTGCACCTGTTCTTCGACGTCGCCGAGGCCAAGCCGCACCAGGGTGACTCGACCAACACCTGGGACAACGACGCCATCACGTTCTACCTCGACGGCGCCAACGATCGCAGCGGCGCCTACGGCAGCGACGATCACGAGATCATCATCGACTACCGTCCGGTCTACGGAATCTACCCGACCACCAACGGCACCGACCCGGGGATCGAGGCGGTGCGTCTGCCCACCACCGAGGGCTTCACCGTCGAGGTCCGCATCCCCCGCTCCTCGCTGAACGCGCAGCGCATCGGCTTCGCCTGGGGCGTCTACGACGACGACGGTGGCGGCACCGCCGAGGGCTACGGCCTCTGGTACGTGCGCCCGGCGCCGCGCTGTGCCAGCTGCTGCACGTCGTTCACCCGCGCCGAGGCGTGGTGCGATACGACGATGCTGGGCGAGCTGTCATTCAACTGATTCGAGGTGTCGCGGGCGATCTCCGTTTCGGCGATCCGCCGGCCCGCGGATCTGTCTCTGGCGCCGGCGCGCGCTCGGCGGGAGGCGCGTGTGTGGCGGGAATGCCGCATGCCCCGCGATGGCTTATGATCAGGCAGTGCGGCGAAAGCTGTTCGCGACGGATCCTGGGGGCGTGGCCAGCAGCGCGGCCTCGCTCACCGATCCCGGTGACGAGGTAGCGGCGGTCGTCGACCTCGCCGTGATCGGCTGCCGCGGCGACGGCAAGACCCAGTTCATCCTCAACGCGATCCGCACCCTCGACGCCTACGCCGCGCCTGGCCTCGCCGACGTCGAGCGCGAGAACAGCCAGCGCATCCACCGCATCGCGCTCGATGCCCGCGCGCCCAGCCTCGACGCCACCGCGCCCGGCGCCCGTCCGCACTACGTCTACCGCGTCGAGCCCGGCGCGGTGCTCGATCAACTCGATGCCTGGACCCGGCTCGGGCTGCTCGCCCGCACCGCGCGGCTGTGGTTGCACCTGGGCCTGGCCCTCGCCAACGCTGCGCTGGTCGGCGTCGGCCTGTGGATGCTCGGTCGCGATCCAGGTGTGGCGGCGGGGGCGGCCTGCGGCCTGGCTCTGGTCATGATCGTCGTCGGCTTCTTCCTCTCGTTGCGGCGGTTCAAGAGCGCTGGCGAGATCGAGGTGGTGTTCTGGGATGTCGCCGGCGAGGACGCGCTGCGCGGCGGCGACTACCACGAGCTCTTGCGCACCGTGGTCGAGCGGCGGCGCGAGGAGGATCGTCCCTACGGCTTCGCGCCGGTGCTGGTGTGCAACCCGCTCTCGCTCGAGCGCCACGAGGACGGCGGCAGCTACGTCAGCCTCAAGAAGGTGCTGCCGCTCTATGCGTCACTCGATCGCATCGATCGTCAGGCCCTGGTGGTGATCACGCGGGCCCAGCTCATCGAGGAGATCTGCGCCGACGGCAGCGACGAGGACGAGCGCATCGCGGTGCGCTCGATGGTGCGGCGCAACCACCACGGCCGCGCCGACGCCGGCGCGGAGCCGGTGCGCTCGAGCGAGCCGGTCGAGGTCCGGCGCGGCGCGGTGCAGAAGTACTGCCGCGACGCCGAGGACGGGCTCGAACACGGCATCGACATGACCTACCTGCGCTACGACGCCGGCGACGACTGCCAGCTCGTCTCCCGGCCCGGCGAGGACGGCAAGCCGGTGCTCGAGTACACGTACACCGACGACGTCGCCGCCTTCGAGGGCGAGCCCCGCGGCAAGTTCCTGGCCTGGCTGGCCGAGGTCGCGTACCGGGCGCCGCGCCGGGCCCGGGCGACGTCGCTCGCGAGCGACACCGCGAACGAGCCCACCGACGGCGAGGTGGTGCCGTTGACGGTACCGGTGACGCGCGCCAAGCCGGCGGCGGTGACCACCGACACCGTCAAGACCGCGGCCAGCTCGGGCGGCTTCACCAGCGGAGGGTCGTGATGCGCGTGGTGCTGCGCCACGCCTGGCTGCAGAAGCACCCCAGCCCGCGCTCGGCGCGCGGCGACTTCCACTGGTATCCGGAGGACGGCGATGCCGCCGAGCGGGCGGCGCTGGCGGCGCGGGCCGGGCAGGGCGGCGACGTGTTGTGGAAGATCGAGCCGGGGCGCGTGACCTGGGCCGCCAGCTTCGCCGAGGTCGCTCCTGCCGACGGCCGCAGCTACGTCGGCCTGGCGGTCACGACCGCGGAGGGCGATGCGCCGGCCTCGGCGCTGCTCGGCGCGATCACGCCGCTGCGGGCAGCGCCGTGGAGCGAGCAGCTTGCTGATGAAAGCGCGGCAACAGGCTTTCCATGAGCTCCATTTGCGCGCGCAACGCCGATGGCGACACGCCGATATGACCGTCAACGCGCA
>SXGT01018993.1_pt1 | contig 15127 bp, 9 predicted proteins | sample 3176221 | NCBI WGS metagenome assembly SXGT01 (sample SAMN11356862, study PRJNA531348) | freshwater metagenome | isolation source: freshwater sample F1-120 | place: China: Fuxian Lake, Yuxi | collected 2017-12-25
GCGCGTGCCGAGCTTGTCCTTGAGCCTCCGTATGGAGAAGCCGTTGACCGAGCCGTCCTCGCGTGTGCGCCTTACCAGAAACAGGCCGAGGCCGCCCGTGCCCGGCCGCTCTTCGGGGCCGGTCACGCGCGCCGTCATCAAGAACAGCGCGGCGGAGGCGTTGGAGCAGAACCATTTCTCGCCGTCGATGCGCCACGTCCCGTCGGCCAGCGGCGTGGCGCGGACCGCGTTTTGACCGACGTCCGAGCCGCCTTGGACCTCCGTCAGAAACTGCGCGCCATCGAGCCGACGCGCGTAGTCCGGCGTGAGCACGTCCGGCAAGAAGCGCTCGCGCAGCTCCGGGCTCGCCGCGTTCTGAAGCACCTTGACGATGCCGGCCGTACACGCCACCGGGCAGTTGTGCCCGGCCTCGCCCGTGTGGTTGGTGAGGTATGCCAGCCCGCCGGCCTTGGTCATGCCCCCGCGCTCGCCGAGCACGCTGATGACGCCGCCGCCGTAGATGATGCGCCCGGCGGCGTGGAAGCGCTCGTCGTAGACCACCTCCTCGACGCGCTGGCCGATGCCGTTCCAGCGTTCGAGCCGCGGAAGCGCGAGCCGGTGCTCCATGGCGTCGACCAACGGATCGAGCTCCGTCGCGCACTGCGCGCCAAAGCGCTCGAGGCGCGGCCGCAGCTCCGCCATGTCGGCCTCGCCCAAGCTCCGCTCGAGGAGCCCGCCCAGCAGCGGATCGGCGCGAAAGAAGTTGCGCGGCTGGGCCGCCTTCCATTGAATCAGGGCGTTGCGGCCCGCCACGTCGCTGGTGTTCGAGGTGCTCATCGTGCCTGACGCTCCCTTATTCCAGTAGCTCCACCGTCGTCTTCTTGGCCTGCGTGCCCGAAGGCTGGGGCCGGTCGGCGAAGACGTCGGAGACCTTCATCTTCTTTTTCGTCGGGTCCTTCGTCACGTCCAGACCGCGCTCGGTGAGCGGAAACTCCTCCGTCCCGCTCCACTTGCCCTCGTCCTTGGGTAACCCTACGGTGTACTTGTAGCGCAGCAGCGTGCCCGGCGGGAGCGCGACAGTCAGCGTCCAGAGCCCGTCGTTGGCCACGGCATCGGGCGCCTTGCCGTCATCGAGCATGGCGATCTTGTTGGGCGTCCACTGCAGCAGCTTGTCCACGTTGCCGGTGATGTAGACGACGCCCTTGTCCTTGGGCGGCGGGTAGGTCTTGAGCGTGGTGTAGGTGTCTACGGGCACCTGCTTTCCGGTCACGTCGCACTGGAACGTGACGTAGACCACGTTGGTCGCGTCGTCGAAGACGGTCTTGCTGCCCAGCGTCGGCGCCAGGTCCAGATCCTTGCCGCCCTGTGTCGCCGCAATGACGATCTCCAGCGGATCGCTCGGCGCGAGGTTGAGGTCCGACCACGCCACGCGCAGCTCCAGGACCTTGCCCTGCTTCGCCGGCCCCGCGCTCTCGGGTGTTGTGCCACTGACCGCGGTCCAGCCGCCCTTGCCGTCGGCCTTGGACAGGACGGCCTTGGGCTTGCCTCCCGCGAAGTCGAGCCGCAGCTCACGCGCGCCGCCGAGCCCGCCCGTCATCTCGAGCGGCGAGCCGTGGCGTGTCGTGCCGTTGGCCGGATCCTTCTGGACGGTCCCCAGCGCGGCGTCGACGACGTGCTTGTGGCTGAAGTAGACCGCCAGCTCGTAGGGTGTGCCCTGCTTGGCCTGGAGGTCCTCGCTCGAGACGATCGCCAGATAGAAATGCGTCGGCGTGTAGCCGTAGTACAGGAGTTGGATGTCGTCGTCCTGGTTGGCCTGCGCGCCCGAGTCGTTGTCCTTGAAGAAGCCGCCGATGGTCGTCCACTCGCTCTAGTTGGGCACGAGCGCGCCATCGAGCACCGGCTCTCCGCCTGCCGGAAACGGGCCCGATGGCGGCTGCGGCTTGGCCTGGATGATCGGCTTGAAGTCCGGCACCGCGATCGGCGGCTTGCCGTCGGCCGCGCGCGCGGCGTTCGTGAACTGGTACATGGCCGCAAGCTGCGCCCGAAAGCCTTGATCGAACGGCGTGTCATCGTTGGCGGGCGTCGTCATGTCGTCGCCGTACCACCAGAACCAGTCGCTCCCCTCCGCCGCGTAGATGGCCTCCCAGGCCGCGTACACGTTCCACGCCTTGCTGCCGACGTCCGCCGGCTCCGGCGCCTCCGGGTTGGGGCGCGGGATCCCGCTCGCGGCCAGGTCGTTGCGCGCCTGCAGGAGATAGCTCCACGCGACGTTCTCCTCGTTCTCGCCAATCCAGATACCGTAGGTGCCGTCGATCCACGAGCCAGCCCACAGCGGCTCGAGCTCCGGCTGCTGCGCCGTGGGATGCGCGGGCACGGCGCGGTCCGCGTTGCCGTCGATGTACTCGGTCGGGGTCACCGTCACGAGCTCGCCGACCTCGAAGCTCTCGGCGAGCCCGGCGTAGAGCGCGTGATGAAAGCCCTTGCCATCGTGCTCGACGCGGTACTCCTCCCATGCGTTTTCACCGTCGACGATGAGCGTGATGAGCCGATCCTGGCCGCCAAACTTGGGCGCCTGCGCCAGCACGTTGCCAATCAGCTCCTCGGCCGCTGCCTTGCCGGAGTAGGTCTGGAACTTGAACCCGATGTCGTTCGACATCTGCGTGTTGCGGAAGACGATGGTCATCTCATCGGCGTGGCTGCCCGCGTCGCCCTTCTCCGTGTCGGCGTCGACGCGATAGGCAAACCACGGCGCCTGGCCCCCCGGCGTGGAGTTCGTGAGCACCTGTGCGTCCGTCGCCGTCCAGCGCAGCCCGGCCTTCTTGAGCGTGCCCACGATGGCCTCGGCCACCGACCCTTCGCCGCACCAGGTGCCCTGCGGAGGAAGCCCGAACATCGTCTCGTATTGCGCCTTGGACTTGAGCACCTGCGCCTCGGCGTCGTCGGGGAAGCTGAAGGCGGGGTCGGGCGCCTTGTCGAAGGGCAGGGCGATCTTGGCCTGGTTCGTGTCGTGCACGAGCGGCAGGATCGGATGGTAGAACGGTGTCATCGTGATCTCGATCTGGCCCTTGCTCGTGGTGAAGTCGTACATGAGCTGCTTGTGGATGGGCACGACGGCCTCGATGATCTTGGCGTTCTCCGCGACGAGCCGATTGGCGAGCGCCTCGCTCGGCGGCACCTTGAGCGTAAACTTGCCGTCTGCGCCCTTCTGCACCAGGTCCGACAGGTCGACCGTGGTCCCCGTGGGTAGCTTCACCCCGCCCGGCACCAGGAAGTCCGGGTCGAACCACGCCAGCTCGAAGTAGAGCTTGAGCTTGAGGAAGTCCTCCTGGGTCAGCAGCTTGGGGTTCTTGTCCCGCAGCTCGACGTACTCCGGCCAGCGCGACATCGTGGCGTCCGAGGTCGACACGGTCGCCCAGGGGTTGTCGTACAGCAGGCCAATCTGCTCCTGCGTCGCCGTCTCCGGCGCCGGCGTGTCCTCCAGCAGGAAGTCCACGAACGGGTCCGTCTTGCCCTTCCACTGGGCGAGGAATCCGGCCTCGTCCACTGTGTTGTTGACCTTGTCCACGAAGGGCAGGAGCCGCTGGTTGTAGAGGTCCAGCTGCCGCAGCAGCACGCTCGTGAGGTTGATGGTGAGGTGCACGTCGGGATAGCCCGCGAGGATGGAGGCCATGTCGTAGTAGTCCTTGGTCGCGTGCTTGCGCACCCAGGGGCCCGACAGCTCGTCTTTGGTCGCGTCGTAGTAGAGCGGCTGGTGCTGGTGCCAGATGATGGCCAGGTAGACCGTGCGTTTCACGAGCGACTTGGCCTTGGTCGGGTCGAGCCCGTTGCCTGCCAGGTCCTTGACCGCCGTCTTGACATAGCAGGTGTAGTCCAGCGCCGAGTCGACCTGGGTCGGATCCAGCAGTGCCAGACGCACGTAGCGCCCGTCGACCGTGGCGCCCGTGAGCTTCACGTCCGTGTTGTCGGAGCCCTTGATGGTGAAGTTCGACACGTCGGCGCCGCTCGCGGCGTCCACGGGCTCGGAGAAGCGGACGGTGACCGTCTGACCGTCCGCCGAGAAGGCCGAGACGACCTTGGGCCCGGTGAGATCCGGCCCCGGGCCCTCATCGGGCGGCGGCGGCGGCGTGTCCGAGGTCGCGTCGGGTGCCACCACCGGAGAGCCATCGAGCACCGGGACGTCGACGGTGCCAGGCGCATCCGGAGCCGCGGGGGTGTCGCTCAACGCCGGCACGTCGGGTGCCGTCACGAGATCCCCGGTTCCGCCGCCGGTCTGGCTCGTGTCCTTGGAGGCCGTCCCTGGGTTGGTGAGCCCCGGCTTCTTGGCGCAGCCGAGCCCCACCAGCGCCGCGCACACGAAGAACCACGTCAGCCGTTGCATCAGGGCACCCACAGCGTGAAGACCGAGTCCACGGAGCCGTCCTTGGCCGCGCTCGATGGCAGTCCCTCCGGGTTCACGTAAGCGCCCGTCTTGTCCACGATGCGGACGAAGAGGCCGAGGGTGCGACCGCCCGCGATTGGCGTGACGCCCGCCGCTTTCCACGGGATGCGCAGCTCGACCGAGGTCCCCGCCACCCAGCGCACGGCACCGTCCACCCACGCCAGATCACCGGGCTTGCTCAAGAGTCGCACCCCGGCCGTGGCCGACAGCCCCTGGCCCGCGCTGACCTCCGTCGGTCCGACGCAGCCGACCGCGAGCTCCGCGCCGAACTTGGGGTCGAGCACCGTGATCCCGGTGGCCGACAGCGCGTCATCGAGCGCGTCCGTCGTGTCGGTGACCGCGCTCGGGAGGACGCCTGTAGCTTTGCCGTAGTCCAGATCCACGTACACCACAATCGCGTTGCCCGCCTCCAGCGTGCCCGCGATGCCGAGCGACAGGCCCTCGCCATCGAAGGCGACCCGCAGCGTGTCGAGATCGTTGCTGTCCCAGCCCGTCGCGGCCGTATCGTCGGCGTGCAGGAAGCTCTTGGGCCATTCGTCGAGCGCGCCGTCGATGGTCGGCGAGAACAGCCAACCGGTGTGGAACGGCGTCTTGAATGTCGCCGTCTTGCCCTGGTCCTTGGCCGTCAGGGTCACGGGACCGAGCGGCAGCAGAGGAGCGGTGACCTCGAGCCACGTGGCGTCCATCCACGTGACCTTCGTCGCTGCTGTGTCACCGAAGCTGACCGTCGTCGTGGGCGAGAGCTCGTTGCCTTTGACCGCGATGACGGTGCCTCCGAGCACGCTGGCGTACGGGGGCTGGACGTCGCTGACGAGGAAGCCCTTGGGCAGGTCCGCGTAGGTGAAACCGCCGACATAGCTGCCTGCCGCGCCACCTGGGTTGGTGACGGTGACCGTGACGGGCCCGGGCCCAGCATCCGGCGTGACGCACGTGAGCGTCCCGACCGTCTTGAAGGTCACCTCGGTCGCCGACTTGCCTCCGAACGTCACGGTCGCGCCCTCCACGAAGCCCGCCCCCGAGATGGTGACGAGCGTGCCCGCGCCACCCTTGTTCGGATCGACGAGCGCCACCGAGGGCTTTGCGCCGCCCTTTGGCACGCAGTGGCCCGCCTTGCAGACGTAGGCGTCCGGGCAGGCCTTGGTCTCGGAGCACTCGGGCTCGACGCAGCTCCCCGACTGGCACAGCTTCCCGTCCGTGCAGGGCTTCTGGTCGGAGCACTCGGCCACGGTGACGCACTTACCCGCGACGCACTCGGTGGGCGCGGTGCACGGCTTGTCCTGCGCGCACTCCGGTGTGGTCGTGGCCACGCACTTGCCGCTCACGCACTCGAAGCCGGTGGCGCACGGCGTGTCCTGTGCGCACTCCGGCGTGACGCTGCCCCCCGGATCGGTGACTACGACCGCCGTGTTCTTGACCTTGCCGTAGCTGTCGGGTTCCAGGACGACCGGCTCCTCCTTCCAGGTCCCGCCGCGACCCGTCCACACGCGGACGCCGTCAGGGAGCGCATCGATGGGGAACTTGTACTCCTGGCCCGCCTCGGGCTCGGCGTCGAGCGCCGCGAAGACGAAGACGAACTGCACGTGCTGCCCCACGAACGCGAGGCCGTCGTGGGCGCCGAGCTTCTCGGACTGGAGGTAGGTGAACACGCCGTCGCCGGCCTTCTCGTCACCCTTCTTGCCGTTGTCGAGGAGCTGGATCGGCGTCCACGAGTTCATCGTGCCTTTCACGTACACCTTCGTGTCGGCGCCGCCGTTGGCGCCGAGCGTCTTGAACTGCTCGTGGAGCTTGCCCACGTCGAGCGCGACCTTGACGTCGACGTCCCCGAATTTGGGAAAGGCGAGGCTGCCGGCCGCGGTTCGCGCCGTGTCACCGGGCTTGACGGTGATCGTGCCGTTCGGACCGATCCAGATCCACCGCGAGAACTCGTTCAGCGCACCGAACTCGAAGGTGACCTCCTCGGTCGCGCGGACCCACACCTCGGTCGAGTAGATGCCGTCGCCCTTGGTCTGGCCCTCCGCTTCGTGACCCTTTTCGGAGAGCGGGCCGTCGTCGTAGAGGCGAGGCCACTCGCGCTCGGTCGGCAGCCACGAGGCGCTGAACGTGAGCAGGTTGGTCGCCTTGTCCCAGACGAAGGACCCTGTCCATTGAATGTCGCCATCCTTGTAGGTGCGGTTCTGGCGGTCGTCGGCCACGAACGTGAGCGCCGCGGCATCCGCGGGCTTGGGCCCCGACGGGCCCGCCGTCTCCGCTCCGGACTGCGTGTCCCCCGACGTGGAGTCCTCGCCGGTCGTGCCGGTGGTCTCCGCCGTGGGCGTATCGGGCACGTTGAAGACGGTATCGGCGGCGGTCGCGCCCCTCGCGGTGCTCTGGCAGCCCCCGACGGCCCCTGCCGACAGGCCCAGCGCAACGAACGCCATTGAGAGCATCAGGGATCGAGTCATGTCCGGTCTCTAGCGATCCGGACCGGCCGCCGTCAAGCGCTCTTTCGCGTGCGCCCCCAGCTTTCCACGGCCGGTGCCCTGCGCTACAGTGAGCGGACATGCGCGTGCCAGTGTGGCACCCGCTCATTCTTCACTCCGGTTTGGCGAAGGGGCCGCCACGACATGGAGCGCAGCAACACCGCACGCGACCGCCGTCGCGCAGTGCGCTTTCAGCGCCTGCTGCGCTTGGTGCTCGAGCACGACGACGCGACCGAGTCCGCGGTCTCCGTCGACGTGTCCTGGACTGGCGCGTTCGTCCGCATCGAGGGCCGCCGCTCCATGCCGGCCGGGCTGGTCCTGGATCTGCGGTACCGCGACGTCGAGCTGGCGTATGAGGTCGTCGCCTCGGCGCGCGTCATCCGCAACGTCGCTCAGCCCTCCTCACTGCAGCGAATTCCCGGCATCGCCGTCGAGTTCGAGGGCATTGCCTGCGAGCAGGGGTTGGGCCCACTACGGCACTTCCTCATGCATGTCGTCGGCTGCCACGAGCTCATCGCCTGGGAGTACTCCAGCGCGTCGGTCTCCGGTGGTCCCGCCCTGTTTCGGCCGCCGCCGCCGGCGGGCGAGCCGCGGGGGCAGTCGGCCCGCAACGTCCATGCGGAGCGCCTGTCGCCCGACCGGTGCGTCCCCGAGGAGACTCAGGCCATCGAGGATCTCCTCCGCGACCGCCTCACGCCCGTGGATCGCCGTCGCCAGCGCCGGTACCCGGTGCACATCGACGTGACCTGGTTCCTCGACGAGGACGTCCCCCACTCCGGCCGCGTGCTCTCCGTGAGCCAGACGGGGCTCTTCGTTCAGACCGACCACGCGCTTCCCGCCGTCGGGACCCGCGTGCTCGTGCGCTTCCCCGTCGACGAGTCTCCCTTTCACACGGTGCTCAAGATATCGGGCCCCATTCGACGCCACTGGGACCCCGACCTCGAGGCGCTGCCCGGCTTCGGTATGGGGATCACCACGGTCGATGCGGCGGGGCGACCCGGCGTGTTCCGCTTCTACCTCTCGCGGCTCGCCAAGCGCTTCGAGCCCCGCGCACGCGCCGCCTCCAAGGGCTTCCACTATGCGACCGTCCGCCAGATTCGTTGAGCTGCCCCTCGCCCACTTGACGCCGCAGTTCGGCTTTGGCGGACGTCGCAATTGATGATACAGTGACGTGCTCATGAGCGGATCGACTCGGTCCGTGGCCCTGGTAGCCACGCTCTCCTCGACGCGCCAGGTCTTCGACCGCGTGACGCAGTGGCTTGGGAGCGTCGAGGTCGTGGCCGTCTCCGAGGAGGACGTGCTGGCGGCGGTAGCTCAGGGCTCCCCCGCCTGGGACCTCCTGGTCATCGGTGTCGAGGTTTCGAGCCCAATCCGCCTCGCGCAGCGCATTCGCGGCCACGAGGCGACGCTACCGCTCATCGTCATGTGCGGGCCAGGCGAGCTCGAGCGGCTCGCGTTCGCCGTGCGCCGCTCTCCCTTCTTGGGCATGACCGTCGCGTGCTGCGCGGTCGATGACCTGCGGACGCTGACCTCGACGGCCCTGTCGCTCCTCCATCGTCGTCCGACGCGCCCCGACGTGAGCTCCGACGTGCAGTCGCGGGAGCGTGGCAGCGTCACGTTGGCGCCGCGTCTGGCCACGCAATCGTCGCAGTTCATCGACCGGCTGCTCGAGCTCGCCCCGGTCGGTACGGTCATGTTGGACCCTTCCGGGCGCATGATCGGCTGGAACCTCCGCGCGGCGTCCATTCTGGCGCTGCTCGAGCGCGACGCCGCAGGGACGATGTTCATGGATCACGTCGATCCGGGAAGTCGCGAGACGGCGAGCGAGCTCATCCGCCACGCGCTTTCCAGCGGCGAGTCCGCACCGGCGACCGTGCGCTGCGGTCCACCGGGCACAACGCGGTGGGTCGAGCTGCTCGCGACCTGTGTCATGGGCGCGCACGGGGAGCCGTGCGTCCTGGCCGTGCTTCAGGACGTCACGGCGCGCATCGAGGCCGAGGCGACCGCGGCGGCATTGCGGCGCGATCAGGCGCGCCTGGCGGCTCTGGTCGGCAACGCGAGCGAGGTCGTCGTCCTTGCGTCGGCCGAGGGGCAGCTCCTCTTCGTCAATGGCGCCGCCAGTCGGCTGCTCGGGGTCGAAGCGTCGAGCTGCGGCACCGTGCGCCTGCTCGATCTCATGGCGAACGAAGATCGCTCGAACGTTGCGCTGGACGTATTGCCAGTCGTCTGGCGCACCGGAGCCTGGGCGGGCGAGCTGCGCCTGCGCAACGGCAGGACCCGGATTGACGCGCTCGTGAACCTCTTCCTCGTCGACGTGGAGGGAGAAGAGCGTCCCGCGCTCGGCCTCATCGCACGCGATATCCGGGAGCGGGTGCGCGCCGAGGCGACGATTCGCGAGCGCGAGGCCCGCTTTCGGACGCTGTTCGACGACTGCCCCATCTCGATCTGGGAGGAGGACTTCTCGGAGGTCAAGCGACGCGTCGACAAGCTCATGGACTCGGGCGTCATGGATCTGCGCGCGTTTCTCGACGCGAACCCGGACGTCTTGGACGACCTCAAGTCCAGGATTCGCATCGTGGACGTCAACCAGGCCTCGGTGGACCTGTTTCGCGCCGGCGACAAGGCGACCCTGCTCGCTGGCGTCCGTGTCGGCGTCGGGCGCGAGAACCACGCCCTCTATCGCGACGAGTTCGTCGCCGTGGCCGATGGCGAGCGCCGATTCGAGGCCGAGGCCAATAGCTACACGCGCGATGGCCTGCCGATTCATGTCGTCGTCCGGTGGCTCGTGGCTCCCGGCCACGAGGGCGACTACTCCCGCGTGCTGGTGTGCATCCTGGACGTCACCCGTCAGAAGGAGGCCGAGGACGCGCTGCGCCAGGTGACCGATGCCCTCGAGCAGCGTGTTCGCGACCGCACGGTCGAGCTGCGCGCTGCGGAGGCCGAGGCCCGCCGCACCGCTGCCTTCCTCGACTCCATCGTCGAGAACCTGCCGCACATGGTCTTCGTCAAGGAGGCCGCGGACTTGAAGTTCGCCCGCTTCAACCGCGCCGGCGAGGAGCTGCTCGGCGTTCACCGCACCGCGCTCCTCGGCAAGTCGGACTACGACTTCTTTCCCCGGGAGGAGGCCGACTTCTTCACCGAGAAGGACCGCATGGTGCTCGAAGGGCACGTCGTGGTCGACATTCCGGAGGAGCCCATCCACACGCATGCGCATGGGCTGCGCTTTCTCCATACCAAGAAGATCCCGCTCTACGGCCCCGATGGCCGGCCCGAGTACCTCCTCGGCATCTCCGAGGACATCACCGAACGCAAGCGGGCGGCCGAGACGCTCGCGCAGAAGGCCGCCGAGCTCGAGCGCTCGAACGCGGAGCTCGAGCAGTTCGCCTATGTCGCGAGCCACGACTTGCAGGAGCCCGTCCGCAAGATTCAGGCCTTCGCCAACCTCATCGCCGGGAAGCTGGCGCCGCTGCTCGACGAGGCAGGAGGCGACCTCCTCCAGCGCATCCAGAGCGCTGCGCGGCGGATGCAGCAGCTCATCAACGACGTCCTGCTGTATTCGCGCGTTACGACGCAAGCGCAGCCGTTCTGCGACGTAGATCTTGCGCAGGTCATGGAGCAGGTGCTCGTGGATTTGGAGGATGCCCCGTCCCGCGATTCGGCGCAGATTCGGATTGGCCCGCTGCCGGTCGTGCAAGCCGACGCGGTCCAGATGCACCAGCTCCTCCAGAACCTGGTCGGCAACGCGCTCAAGTTCCATCACCCGGGCACGGCGCCGCGTGTGACCGTGGAGGCGCGGGAGTCGTCGATGCCTGGCCCCAATGGCGATGGAGTCACCTGCGACGCGATCGAGCTCAGCATTCGGGACGAGGGCATTGGCTTCGATCCGCGGCACGCCGAGCGCATCTTCATGCCCTTCCAGCGTCTCCATGGCCGCGGCGCGTTCGAGGGCACCGGCATGGGCCTTGCAATCTGTCGCAAGATCGTCGAGCGTCACGGAGGGAGCATCGTCGCGGAGGGCCAGCCCGAGGGCGGGGCCTGCTTCGTCGTTCGGCTCCCGAAGGTACGAGGGCGGCATGAGCGAGACGAAGACGCCAGTCACGATCCTGATGGCGGATGACGATCCAGACGACCGGCTGCTGACCCGCGAAGCGCTCACCATGGCGCGCCTCGCCAATCCGTTGCGCCTCGTCGAGGACGGCGAGGAGCTGCTCGATTACTTGAAGCAGCGCGGGGCCTACGCTCCGCCGGCGGAGGCGCCGCGTCCAGGGCTCATCTTGCTCGACCTCAACATGCCCCGAAAAGACGGCCGTGAGGCGCTCAAGGAGATCAAGGCCGATCCGGCGCTCCGCCGTATCCCCGTGGTCGTGCTCACTACCTCCAAGATGGACCGGGACATCCTCAAGAGCTACGACCTGGGCGCAAATTCATACATCGTAAAGCCGGTCACGTTCGACCAGCTCGTTCACGTCGTGCGCACGCTCGGCGAGTACTGGTTCGAGATCGTCGAGCTGTCACCCTGAGCCCGGTCCTTGCGCGCTCGACCGACGTGCGGTGAACTGCGGCGCATGTCTACGCGCGCCCGCACCGTTGTCGGCTTGAGCCTCGGTCTCTCCTGCCTCTTCTGGACCACGCCCGCGACCGCGGCGGCGCCCCCCGACGACAAGGAGCTCATCGCCCGCCTCGAGCCGTGTGAGGAGCTGGCGACCTGCGCTCCGTCGGTGGCTCTGCTCAAGCGCGGCAAGGCGGCGATCCCGGCGCTTCTCGACGGGCTCGGCCACGAGAAGGAGCTCGTCCGTTTCTGGGTCTGCGGGATCCTGTCGGAGCTCAAAGCCAAGGACGCCGTCGTGCCGCTCTTCGGCGCGCTCGGCGACAAGGCGATTCGCGTGCGTGCCGCGGCCGCGTTCGCGCTCGGCGCCATCGGTGACCGTCGCGCGACTCGCAAGCTGCTCGAGGCGCTGCGCGACGCGGATCTCAACGTCCGCGGCGCCGCCGCGGAGGCCTTGGGTCAGCTCGGCGATCCGGCCGCGATCGACGGGCTCATCGCCGCGACGCGCGACAAAGATGACGACGTGCGCGGCTTTGCCGTGCTTGCGCTCGGCGATCTGGGCGCCAAGGCGGCCGTGCCGGCGCTGCTCGAGCGCCTCCGCGAGGACGTCAAGCCGCCCGTGCGTGCGTATGCCTGCGCGGCCCTGGGCAACCTCGGGAAGCCGGTGGCCGCGGGTGTGGTCGAGGGCCTTCTGAAAGCGGTCGAGGGCGAGTTCAATCCAGCCACGCGCGCCGAGTGCGCGATGGCGCTCGGCGGGCTGGCCGAACGCGGCGACTCCCGAGCGCTGCTGACGCTGACCAAGGCCGCCGAAGCACCCGAGCCCGTGCGCGGCGCCGCGACCAAGGCGCTCGCGCGACTGGCTCCTGCCAGCACGTAGGGAAGGGCGGACGCTGGGCGCGTGAGTACAGGTTGTCGGCGAGTGCGCAACGGAGTAGCATTCGACGGTTCGGGGTCACGCCCCGGGGAGGCGACATGTTCCGCAAGCTGCTCCAACCTCGACCCGCCCGGCGTCCGGCCGCCCAGGCCGCTCTGTGCGTCGCCCTCGGGCTCGCCCTGGGGTGCAACAACATCCCCGTGGACCGCCTCGACAAGTCGTTCGCGCTCAAGGTGCACACGGGCGGCAACACGACCAAGGCCGTCAAGGTGGACTTTGTGTGGGTCATCGACCCCTCGACCTCCATGTGTCAGGAGCAGGCCTCGCTCGCGCAGTCGTTCAAGAAGTTCATCGACCAGATCTCGCAGGCGGTAAACATCGACTACCGTATAGCGGTCATCACCACCGACGGTCTCTCCGGAGACGAGCAAGGGCGGTTCCGTCACAACCTCACCCAGACCTCGCCGTTTGCGTGCGCGGAGTCCATCGTCCAGACGTGCCAGCCGGGCGCGGCCGGCAATCAGAGCTGCTCCTCCGTCCAGGGCAAGGGGCCGAACTGGATTTGCAAGGGCCCCACCGTGGCCAAGGAGCAGGTCAACTGCAACGCCTCGATCAACAACTACTGCCAGAAGGCCTGTGACAGCGATGGCGAGTGCGACAAGGAGTTCCTCGGTGCTGACGCCGAGGCCAAGTGCAAGGCCAACCCCAAGGACTGCACCTACCACTGCGTCAAGCCCGGCGGTGGTGAGTCGGGCTGCGTACTCCAGCCGCCCACGCTCGATTGCCCGGACACGGATACGCTCCACACGCTCATGACCGACGACGCGGCCACCAACAAGGACGCGTGCGGCGGGGACACCAACCTCTCGGCGCCGTATCTCACCAACAAGAACGCCAGCGAGCTGTTCAAGTGCGTCGGCACGGTCGGCACGCTGCAAGAGAGCAACGCGACGCTCGAGCAGCCGCTGTCGACCACGCTCATGGCCCTCTCTCCGACCGGGTTCAACGGCGTGGACAAGTCCGGTCAGGCCAAGTGCTTCCTGCGAGACGACGCCTACTTGGTCGTCGTCATGGTCTCCGACGAGGACGACTGCTCGGTCGCCCAGGGCGTCAAGCTCGGCAAGGATCGCTACGGCACCTGCAACTGCCTGCCAGACAGCGACACGCTCTGGGATGATCCGAACGACCCGGGGCCCAACCTGGTCCCAGGCCCGCTGCTGTCGATTACAGACGCGGCCAACCGAATCAAGGCGCTCAAGAGCGATCCCGGCAAGGTCCTGGTCGCGGCGATCTTTGGCGACGTCGAGCAGCAGGACACGGAGAAGGGCGGCATCAACACACGGGTCAGCTGCTTCGAGATGAATGAGAAGTTCCGCGGGAAGGACACGAGCGACCCGGCGCTCGGGCTCGACGACCTCGACAAGTCGCGGCTCTCGTATTGCCAGTCGAAGTGCAACCTCTGCGCCGACCCGTCCAAGAAGCACAACAAGCTCTTTCAGACCTACGTCTGCGAGTCCCCCACCGGCAAGGCCGACTACGGCAGCCGCTACAACCAGTTCGTTCGGCGCTTCGGCAAGAACGGCATCGTGACCAACATCTGCGACGATCAGGGGCTCGCCCCGGCGCTCACGACCATCGCCACGCGCATCATCAAGGTCTTCACCAAGATCTGCCTGCCGCGACCCATCAAAGATGAGCAGTCGCTCGTCGTCACGACGGTCGGTCCTGCTGGGAAGTGCCTCGGCAACAACTCGGACTGCTCGCTCGAGCCCGGCGCGCCGCCGTGCTCGGACAAGACCGAGTGCATTGGCCTTCGCACGACGGCGATCCTATCCACGGACGGTACGGTTCCCGGCAAGTTCAGCTACCGCATCGTCGTCAACTCCGACTGCACGGAGACGACAGACCAAAAATCGATCGTCTTCAACGACGTACTGCCTGCAGGCATCCAGATCGAGGTCGACTACTTCGGCCTCACGAGCCTCGACGCCCAGCAGAAGCCCACGTCTGCCACTCCGTGACGTTGCCTCAGCGAGGGTATCTCGTGTTGGCCCTTCTGCTCGCCGCCAGCGTGTGCGGCTGCAAGCGCCTGCCCAACCCGGACGCGGACGAGGTCGCGCGCGCCCTGATGCACCTCGACCGAGCGCATCGACCGGCGGGTGAGGACCTGCCCATCGAGCGCTACTTTGCGTGGGTCGCGGAGAAGGACGCCGGAAAGCTAGCGGCCGCCGATCACACCGCCCGACTGGCACGGCTGTGCGATGACCAAAAGGCCCTCGTCGAGCGCCTCGAAGCGTTGCGGACGCGCTCCGATGACGCGTTGCTCGTGCTGGAGGCCTACCTCGGCGCCCACGTGAAGGCACATCACGGCATGGAGGAGGTCCTGCTCGCGCGCAAGGGCGGAGATCCGGCGCGCGCCGCGCAAGCCGAGGCCGAGGTGCGCGCCGCGATGGAGGATCTCCAGGCGGCGCGCCGCAAGCGGGCGGAGGTCGAGGCACGCTACGAGGTGCGCCCGGCCGAGGCCGGTAGCCTGTCAAAGTAGCCTGTCCGCGGTTGCGGCCCTCGGGCGCGTCGGCTAGCTTCGGCCCGGCCCACACGCGATCCGCCCCCAGGAGCGACCATGTCCATTCCGTCCGAGAACCCGACCGACCTCGCCATCAAGACCCTCAAGGCGCTCGTCATGGACGCTATCGAGAAGTCCGCCTCGGGCCACCCGGGGATGCCCATGGGCATGTCCACGGTCGCCACGGTCTTGTGGACGCGCTTCCTCAAGTTCGATCCCTCGGCTCCGGACTGGCCCGATCGCGATCGCTTCGTGCTCTCGGCGGGCC
>SXGT01118336.1_pt1 | contig 15127 bp, 12 predicted proteins | sample 3176221 | NCBI WGS metagenome assembly SXGT01 (sample SAMN11356862, study PRJNA531348) | freshwater metagenome | isolation source: freshwater sample F1-120 | place: China: Fuxian Lake, Yuxi | collected 2017-12-25
CCTTGCTCCGCCAACCGATGAGGAACTCCTTTCTGCCCTCCGCGCGGAGATTGCCGGCGGTACGTCGCGCAAGGATGCGGCGTCGAAGGTGTCCGCACGGTTCGGTGTATCGAAGCGTCATGTGTACGAGTTGACACTGACGCTCGGTTGATTCGTCAACCACACGACGAAGTCGCAGTGACTACCGCGGCAGCAGCGCGAGTTGACGCGACTGTGCCACCAACTCACCGCTCGCACTCCACAACGCGCCGTCCTCCTCGAACATGCCGTTACGAATCTGCCGCGTGGTGAACTCGGCACACACCGGTCGACCGTCGGGTATTCCGCGCAGATAAAACGACAGTTGCACGGTGGGCACCCAACCGGGAGCTCCGGACAGATTGAACATTGCCGGTGGCAATGCATCGCAAAACAGCGTCAGCGCGAGAGCATCGACGGGACGATCGTCCCGAAATGCACACCACCCACGCACGTTGGCGACGCCCTTGGGTGCACCGACGGCAAAGCCCGTGTCCTCGGGGTGGAGTCGGACGTCGACATTCCGCATGAGCCCGGGAAGTCCCGCACTCGTGGCACCACGGGGTATCGAGTCCTGAAACGACGGCATCGGCGGTACGGCATGCGTCGAGTGCTCGATCGACCCGCTCTGCAATGAGTCGCCGGTGGTACCGATTGCCGTCACGATGACACGGTCACCTTGTCGCATGGTGGCCGTCGAGGTGGTGAAGGATTTACCCACTTTGATGACGCTGGTTTCAATCGAGACATCCGCATCGTTCACCGGCCCGAGATAGTGACACGAGATCGCCACCGGCAACGAACGCCCGGTCGATTCGCGCAATGCCGACGCCACGAGCGCGAGCAGGTAACCACCGTTGGCGTTGCCGCCGATGTCCCAACCGTCGTGAACTCTCGCCGCAAAATTGCCGTCACCAATCCGGTGCACCCGTGTGGCCGCGTCGAACCGAAAAGTCACGGGATTGAGCGTAGGTTGGAGTGGTGCCAAACTTCGCGGCGACGACGCCGATCTACTACGTGACGGCACGACCACACCTCGGTCACGCCTACACCACGATCATCACCGACGCGGTGTGTCGTTGGCACCGATTGTGTGGTGACGACGTGCACCTCCTGACTGGTACCGACGAACATGGTCTCAAAGTGCAGCAATATGCCGACGCCGCCGGTAAGTCGGCGCGCGAATTCGTGGACGAGATTGCACCGCTGTACGCCGACACGTGGCGGCGCCTCGATGTGCGGTACGACGACTTCATTCGTACGACCGAGGAGCGACACAAGATCGGCGTCCAACGGCTCCTCACGGCCTGTTACGAGGCAGGCGACATCGAACTCGACGTGTACCGGGGCCACTACTGCGTCGCATGCGAGGCGTACTACGTCGAGGACGAACTGGTAGGTGGCAACTGTCCTATTCATTCCACCACCAAGGCGGTGTACGTCGAGGAGGAGAACTACTTCTTCCGTCTCTCGCGATTCGAACAGCGATTGCTCGACTGGTACGAATGCCACCCCGACGCCATCGTCCCGGGATTCCGACGCAACGAGGTGATCGGGTTCATCAAGGGTGGACTCAACGACTTCTCCATCAGTCGCAAGACGCTCACGTGGGGCATCCCACTCCCGTGGGATGAGCGACACGTCGCCTACGTCTGGTTCGACGCACTCTCCAATTACATCACCGCCCACGGTTACGGCAGCGACGACGCACGTTTCGCCAATCGTTGGCCGGTTGATTGGCATTTCATCGGCAAGGACATCATTCGATTCCACTGCATCTATTGGCCGGCGATGCTCATGTCGGCGGGCATCGAACTGCCGAAGGGTTGGGCGGTTGGCGGCTTCCTCATGGTCGGCGGAGAGAAGATGTCGAAGACCACCGGCAACGTGGTGAGCCCGCTCGATCTCATCGACGAGTTCGGTGTCGACGGCTTTCGTTATTACGTGCTGGCCGACACCATCTACGGCAACGATGGGGACTTCACCTACGAGGGGCTCGTGTCGCGTTACAACTCTGATCTCGCGAACAACCTCGGTAATCTCGCGGCTCGCGTCGCCACCGTGGTCGAAAAGAAGTGTGGTGGGCGGGGTCCTGCGCCACGACCCGACTCTCCGCTCGCACCATTTGCGGCCGACACGGTACGCGAGACCGACGCGGCTTGGCGTGGAGCACAACCGAGTCGCGCCCTCGAGGCCACGTGGGGACTCATTCGTGCAACCAACGCGCATCTCGAACAACACGAGCCTTGGAAGATGGAGCCCGGTAGTGACGTCGACGCCGTGATGGGCGATGCGCTCGAGGCGCTTCGCATCGTGGTGATACTCGCGAATCCCGCATTGCCGACCGCCACACAGGAAATCTGGCGTCGCATCGGACTTCCTGGTCGGATCGAGGACTGCCGAATCGGTGTCGACACGTCGTGGGGTAAGTACCCGGGTGGGCTCGTCGTGGAGAAGGGTGAACCCCTCTTTCCGCGCAAGAAGGCGTGAACGAGATGCAGTGGATCGACACGCATTGTCACGTGTACGACGAGCGAACGCCGGGTGGCACCGACGTTTCGATTGCCAACGCCCATGCCCACGACGTGGAGAAGGTGATCGTCATCGGCACGGACGCCACCACCACCCAACAAGCGTTGGACATCGCGGCACGTCACCCCAAGGTCTGGGCGACCGTCGGCTTGCATCCCCACGACGCGAAACTGGGGGTTCACACCATCTCCCCATTCGTCACCGGCATGAACGACGACCAGTTGGACGAAAAGAAGATCGTGGCCATCGGTGAATGCGGACTCGATTTCTATTACGACCACTCCGAGCGGGACGTCCAGCGCACCGCATTCGCCGAGCAAATCGCACTCGCCAAGGCGTTCGATTTGACGCTCGTAATCCACACGCGCAACGCATGGACCGACACGTTCGACGTCCTGGACGCCGAAGGCATGCCGAGCAACGTGGTGTTCCACTGTTTCACCGGTGACGAGCACGAGGCGCGCGAGGCGGTGCGACGTGGTGCGTGGTTGTCGTTCTCGGGAATCGTCACGTTCAACAAGGCGGAGGACATTCGTCGCGCGGCGAAATACTGTCCAACCGAGAAGTTGCTCACCGAAACCGACGCACCATGGTTGGCACCGGTGCCACACCGTGGCAAGGAGAACGAACCCGCCAACGTGCGACTCGTCGGTGAGTGCTTGGCGGGCGTACGCGGTACTGCCGTATCCGACATCGCAGAAGCCACCGTGATGAACGCTCATCGCGCGTTCCCGCGACTCGCTCGCTAGCGTTTGACCCCCGATGTTCCTCACGGCACGCGATCGTCGACGCGTCACTCTCGTCGGAATCTTGACGCTCGTCGTCGTGCCCGTGGTGGTGTTCTTCACGCGCGGCGAGTCGCAGACCGAGGTGGCCACGGTGGCTGCCGCAGGAGTTGCGGTCGATGCCCCGACCGAGTCGAGTGAACCTTTGGCGCCGGTGTTCCTCTCGGGCCCGACCGGCGTTGCCCCGACGGGAACTGCTCCGATCGCCTATCCGTCCGGCGACAGTACGCGACTCTCCGGACCGGCGACCTTCAGCAGTTTCAACGGAGCACCCAACACGGTGTGCAATGCGCCGCTCGCCCCGTACGGAACCATGCTCGTCGTCAAGAACCTCAACAATGGTCGGTCGATTGCGTGTTCCAACGTGATGATGCCCTCGACTCCCGCAGATGTCACCATCGTGTTGCACACGCGCCTCTTCGTCGAACTCTCCGATCTGGTGAACGCGCCGATTCCGGTTTCCATCACCTGGTGACACTCACCCGGTCGCAAACTTCGGAGTTGCTCGAGCGTTTCGGTTTGGCGCCGCGACGGTCGCTCGGTCAGAATTTCGTCGTCGAGCCCGAAACGGTGCGACGCATCGCGACGCTCGCCGCGGTCAGCAGCGACGACTACGTCGTCGAAATCGGTGCCGGGCTCGGTGCGCTCACGATGGCACTAGCGGAGACCGGTACCAACGTCACCGCCGTGGAGATAGACGCGGGTTTGCTCGCCGTGTTGCGTGAGAACACGGCGCGATGTCACAACGTCCGGGTGGTGCAAGAGGACGCGATGCAACTCGATTGGAAGCAACTCCTCGCCGCCTCCCCACATTGGACGGTCGTCGCCAACCTTCCGTACAACGTCGCGACCCCTCTCGTGGCGGACCTGCTCGACGACGTTCCCCAGGTGCAACGATTGCTGGTGATGGTGCAGAAGGAAGTTGCCCAACGATTCGTCGCGCAACCCGACAGCGAAGCGTTCGGCGCGGTGAGTGTCAAGGTCGGCTATTGGGCCACGGCACGAATCGTCGGGGAGGTGTCGGCGGCCGTGTTCCTTCCGCGACCACGCGTCGCGTCGTCATTGGTGGAGATCACTCGACGGGCCTCTCCCGTGGTGCCGGCTCCGTTCGCCGAGATGTTCACGCTCGTTCGCCGTGGATTCGCCACTCGAAGAAAGATGCTGCGGCGAGCCCTGGACGGCGTGGTCGTCGCCGCGGATTTCGAGGTGAGTGGCGTCGACCCCCAAGCACGCGCCGAGCAGTTGTCGCTCGATGACTGGTCGCGACTCACCCTTGCCGTCATCTCCCGCTCGGGACGGGTGTCATGACGTCGGAAGGCGATACCGCAGAGACAATCGTGCTCGACGCCCACGCCAAACTGACGCTCTCCTTGCGTGTCGTCGGCGTTCGTCACGATGGATTCCACTTGATCGATGCGGAGATGATCTCGCTCGACTTGTGCGACACGTTGCATCTGCGCCCGAACGAGTCGGGGATCACGGTCGGCGGACCGTTCGCCGAAGGAGTACCCACCACGGCCGACAATCTGGTTGTTCGAGCCCTGCAACTCGCGGGTCGGCGGGCGGCCGTGCACATCGAGAAGCGGATTCCCAACGGGGGCGGGCTCGGCGGTGGATCCTCCGACGCTGCCGCCGTCCTTCGCTGGGCCGGATTCACCGACCTGGTCGCCGCGTCGCGACTCGGCGCGGATATTCCCTACTGCATGGTGGGCGGACGAGCGAGAGTTCGCGGAATCGGTGAAATCGTCGAACCGATCAACGTTTCGGGCGCCGATGTCCAACCGTTCGCAGTCACCCTCGTTACCCCGCCACTGCACGTCCCCACTCCCGCGGTGTACCGCGCATGGGATGACCTGGCCCCATCCGATCAACGAGGTGAATTGAACGACCTACAAGCCGCGGCCCTGCTCGTCGAGCCACGATTGGCGTCATGGCGCGACAGGATTCGTGAGGCCACGGGAGTCGCACCGACGCTGGCAGGTAGTGGAGCAACGTGGTTCCTTCGCGGAGCCTTCCCGATTGCCGACGCACTCGAGGGTGCAGTCGTGGTGATCACCCAAAGTCGCTGAATCCACGTTCGCCAGCGACATGTCGCTGGAGCGGCGGCGGCGAAACTATTTGCGGTTGCGTTGGTGACGAGTGCGACGAAGCATCTTCTTGTGCTTCTTCTTGCGCATTCGCTTGCGGCGACGCTTGACGAGTGATCCCATGCGAGCCACGACGCTACCCTGAAAGTGAGCACATACGTGCGTCTGGTTCTTTCCGGGGTCGTTCAACGGCAGGACAGCGGGTTTTGGTCCCGCTTATAGGGGTTCGAATCCTCTCCCCGGAACCACACCGAATGGGGCGACCGATGTCGGGCGTTCTATGCTGGCTGAAAGTGAACAAGTCGATCGACAAAGTCACCACCAAACGGATGGTGCTCTACACCGGTCGCGCCCATCCCGAACTGGCGCGAGAAGTTGCCAGCCATCTCAATATCTCGCTCGGCGAAGCCGATGTCATCGAGTTCGCAAACGGGGAAATTCGACCGCGATTCGGGGAGAGCATTCGCGGCGGCGACGTCTTCATCATGCAATCCCATTACGGCCACAACGGCTACAGCATCAACGACGCGATCATGGAGCAGCTCATCATGATCGATGCGGCATATCGCGCATCGGCAAAGCGCGTCACCGCGGTATGTCCGTTCTACGGGTACGCCCGCCAGGATCGCAAGGCTGCGGGCCGCGAACCCATCACCGCGCGGGTCGTTGCCGACATGTTCAAGGCCGCCGGCTCGAAACGGATGGTGTCGGTCGACTTGCACAGCGGACAGATCCAGGGTTTCTTCGAGGGGCCCGTCGACCACCTCACTGCCGCACCCGTCCTGGAGAAATACCTGCGTGACAACGCGCGTGAGGGAGTCGTCATCGTCTCGCCCGACACGGGTCGCGTGAAGGTCGCCGAACGTTTTGCACAGCACCTGGGCGACATGGGCGCCGACGTGGCATTCGTGTACAAGAAGCGGGAGAAGAACTCCGTCAACGTGTCGAGTGCCAAGGAGGTGATCGGGGACGTCGAGGGTCGGCTGTGCGTGCTCACCGACGACATGATCGATACCGCCGGCACCATCACATCGGCAGCCGAACTACTCATTGCCCGGGGCGCCAAGGAAGTGTGGGCGATGGCCACGCACGGCGTGTTGTCGGATCCAGCCATCGAACGTTTGCAGAAATCGTCGATCAGCCGCGTCGTTCTCACCAACACCATTCCCCTACCGAAGGAGAAGCGAATCGAACGCATCGAGGTGTTGTCGGTGGCCAAGATCATCGCCGACGCCCTCGCTGCCGTGTTCGAAGAAACCAGCGTGAGCGAGCTCTTCGGCGGCGAGAACCTCGCCTAACCGACGACGCTGTTCCAGCCACGTACTTCGGTTTCGCCCCGATTGCCGGTCGAGAAACGCCCATAGACTGACGAAATGCCCACCGCACTCAAGACCAGCCTCGGCCGTCCGCTCGGTAGTAGCGCCGCCCGCCGTTTGCTCGCCCAGGATCAAATTCCCGCCGTCGTCTACGGACACGGCATGACACCGACTCCGGTCACCGTTGATCGCAAGGAGTTGCGCGTCGCACTCTCGGGTCCGGCCGGACTCAACACGGTGCTCGAATTGCACGTCGGTAACGACACGTACCCCGCAATCGTCAAGGAAGTTCAGCGCGACCCCGTGAAGCGCAACGTTCGCCACGTCGACTTCCAGCAGATCAGCCTCACCGAGGTCATCACCGTGCACGTACCGTTGCACGTCAAGGGTGTCGCCAAGGCGGTACTCGCCGAGGGTGGTCTCGTCGACCCGGTCGTCAACTCCATCGATGTCAAGGCCACCGCCGCCAACATTCCGAACGAGATCGTCGTTGACGTCACCAACATGACCATGGACAGCGTGGTGCGCCTCGGTGACCTGCAGATGCCCGAAGGTGTCAGCATCGTCGGCGATCCAGAGTTCGTGGTCGTCACGGTCGTCACCACCAAGGTGGAGGAAGTCGCCGTGGTTGCCGCACCAGCCGAAGGCGAAGCGGCAGCCGAGGGTGCAACTCCTGCCGAGGGCGCCGGCGACGGTGCCGCTGCAGCCGGCGACGCCGAAAAGCCAGCCGCGGGCGGCAAGCCTGCAGCGGGCGGCAAGCCCACCAAGTAATCCGCGATGCGGTAATCCGCGATGGCGCTGTTTGGTCGCTCGTCGCGACCGGAGCGTCGCGGTACACCGTTCTCTGCACTCGTCGTCGGCGTCGGTAATCCCGGACGCGAATACGAACGGAGTCGACACAACGTCGGCTTCGAGGTGATCGACGAGTTGGCGCGCCGAAGCAAGGTGGTGCTGAAGGCAAACCGCGACAAGGCGTTGGTCGCCGAGGTGCACGGCGAATACCTGCATTACCTCCTCGCCAAACCGATGACCTACGTGAACAACTCCGGTCAAGCGGTGGGTCCACTGGCGCGGCGATTCGCGGTTGATGAAGTCGAGCGCATCGTGGTGGTGCACGATGAACTCGACCTCCCACCGGGAACCGTGCGCGTCAAGGTCGGGGGTGGACTTGCCGGACACAACGGATTGCGTTCCATCACCCAACACCTGTCGTCCCAGGACTTCGTGCGTGTACGAATCGGTGTCGGCAAACCGCCGAGCAAGGAACGTGGCGGCGACCACGTCCTGGGTCGAATCCCCGCCGCCGAACGCAACTTGCTCGATGTCGCGGTTCAGCGGGCATCCGATGCGGTCGAACTGATCCTGAAACACGGTGCAGACACCGCGATGCAGCAGACCAACGCCGAGTAGTCGGCCCAAGACGTCGTGAAGCACCAGTCGCCGCTCTACGCGCTCGCCGAAATCGCCGCGAGTCACGGTCGCTCCGTGGGAATCGGATTACCGAACGGCGCGGTCGTCGCGTGGGCCGACCAGATCCGACCGATCATGTTGGCCGCCTTGGCACGAACTCGACCCAAGGATCTGCTGGTGGTGGCGACGCCGACGACGTCGCAGGCACAGGTGTTGTACGACGACCTGCGCATGTTCAGTGATTCCGATGTGTCGCTTCTTCCTGCGTGGGAGACCTTGCCGTTCGAACGGGTGAGCCCGGGCATCGAGACGATGGGCGAACGAATGAGGTTGCTGGCACGAATCCGCGGTGTAGATGGAACCAGCGACGGTTCGCCGGGCATCATCGTTGCGTCGATCCGTGCGCTATTGCAACGACTCAGTCCGACGGCGCTCACGTTTCAACCGTTGGTGATCGCACGCGGGGACACGATCGAACTCGACTCGGTTGCCGCAACACTCGTCGACTGGGGATACGCACGCGAACAACTCGTGGAACACCGCGGTGAATTCGCACGCCGCGGTGCAATTTTCGACGTGTTCAATTCCACCGACGATGCGCCGATTCGACTGGAGTTGTGGGGCGACGAAGTCGAACGAATCAGCCGATTCTCCGTTGCAGACCAACGAAGCACCGAGGAACTGAATGCGGTCGTGCTGTATCCCGCCCGCGAATTGGTCATCGACGACGACATAGTGCGACGCGCCGAGCGACTCGCCGCGAGCGAGCCGTGGGGTCGTGAACAGTGGGAACGTATCGCCCAACGAGACGAGTTCGACGGCATGGAGAACTGGTTGGCGTGGTTGGTCGACGACGACTCGACACTGCTCGATGTATTGCCGGAGCGGTCCGGTCTCGTGGTGTGCGATCCGGCGTACCTCCGCTCGCGAGCGAACGAACTGGCGCGAGAGGAACTTGCGGTTGCAGAAGCGCTCGCATCCACCTGGAGTTTCCCCCTGAGTCCCGACATGCCTCGACTGCATCTCGACGTCGACACGATGCTGTCGCGAACCGCGACTCCCCTGGTGCTGTCGATTGCGTCGCCGGGACTGGGCGATCCCACCGAGGGAGCCGTCAACGTGGTGGCGGGTCGCTGGGGTTCGCCCGCAACCACGACGGAACGACTGGCGGAGCGCCTGCGTGACCAATTGAAGCTCGACTACCGCGTGGTCTTGGCATACGACAGCGTCGAGTCGGCAAATCGCGTACGCCACGAACTGTCGTCCCATGGCGTGCCTGTCGTGGTCGGGGACGTCGTCCACGGCGACGACCCACCCGATGTCGTCACGGTGGTCATTGGGGCACTGCACGACGGTTTCGTACTGCCCACCGCCCACGTCATGGTGGCCACCGAAGCCGAGATCACCGGGCGTCGCGTAACCCGCCGTCGACGTGCACGACGACGAGGCACCTCGACGATGTTCGAGGATCTGAAGGCTGGTGACCACATCGTGCACGACGTGCACGGCATCGGAGTGTTCGAAGGGATGGCACGTCGCAAGCTCGACGGAGTCGAACGCGACTTCCTCCAACTGCGCTACGCGGACGGCAACCTCTTCGTCCTCAGCGATCAGATCGACTTCGTTCGCCAATACGTGGGTGGCGATGCTCCTCCCCTCAATCGCATGGGTGGCGCCGACTTCGCGCGCACCAAGCAACGCGTCCGCAACGAACTGCGGGTCATCGCCCAGGAGCTCGTCGTGTTGTACCAGCGGCGATTGCACACCACCGGACACGCCTTCGCGCCGGATACTCCGTGGCAGGCCGAGATGGAGGCCGCTTTCCCCTACGTGGAGACACCCGACCAGTTGGAGGCGATCGGTGCCGTGAAGAGCGACATGGAACGCGCAAGTCCGATGGATCGTTTGGTGTGCGGCGACGTGGGATTCGGAAAGACGGAGGTGGCGATTCGAGCGGCATTCAAGTGCGTTCAGGACGGCAAGCAGGCTGCAGTACTCGTCCCGACGACGTTGTTGGCATCACAACACATGGGGACGTTTTCGGAACGATTCAAGCCCTACCCCATCAAAGTCGAGATGTTGTCCCGGTTCATCTCTCCCGCCAAAGCCAAACGGATCGTCGCGGGCTTGGCGACTGGTGAAGTCGACATCGTCATCGGCACCCACCGGTTGTTGCAAGAGCACATTCGTTTCAAGAACCTCGGGCTCCTGGTGGTGGATGAAGAACAGCGATTCGGAGTGCAACACAAGGAGTCCATCAAGATGTTGCGCACCAACGTGGACGTCCTCACGCTCTCGGCGACCCCGATTCCACGGACCCTGGAGATGAGCCTGGTTGGAATTCGCGACATGTCGCTACTCAATACCCCGCCCGCCGACCGACAACCGATCCGTACCTACGTCACCGCGTACGACAACCGAGTCGCAGCCGAGGCGATACGTCGTGAGTTGTTGCGCGAAGGCCAGGTGTTCTGGGTGCACAACCGAGTGGAAACCATCGAAGAACGCGCCGAGGAGTTGCGCCGACTCGTTCCGGAAGCCCGAATCACCTTCGCCCACGGTCAGATGGATGAGACGTTGCTCGAGCGAACCGTCATCGATTTTTGGGACGGCAAGTTCGACGTTCTCGTGTGCACCACCATCATCGAGAGCGGCATCGACATGCCGGCGGTCAACACCCTGGTGGTGGAAGACGCTCAACGCCTCGGTCTCGGCCAGTTGCACCAACTGCGCGGTCGCGTCGGACGCGCAGGCCAACAGGCGTACGCGTTCCTCTTCCATCCGCGCGATCAGGTGCTGACGGAAATCGCATACGAACGCTTGAAGACGATTGGCGAGGCCACGGACCTCGGCAGCGGATACAGGATTGCCCGACGCGATCTGGAACTACGCGGGGCGGGAAGTCTGCTCGGTGAACAGCAGAGTGGGCGAATCACCGCCGTCGGTTACGACCTCTACTGCCAGATGGTGAGCGAAGCAGTGGCGGACATGAAGGGCGAGACACCCGCAACTCCGCTCGAGCTGAAGATCGACATGGTGGTCGATGCATTCCTGCCGCACGACTACGTGGATTCGGAGGAATTGCGGCTCGATGCCTATCGCAAACTTGCATTCGTCACCGACGATGCGGACCTCGTTGCCTTGCGGGAGGAGTGGATCGATCGATTCGGGCCATTACCCACCCAAGCAGAGGCGTTGCTTCGGATCGGGAATCTTCGCGTCGCGTGCCACCGCGCCGGTTTGACGCGCGTAGTGGTACAGGACGCCAACGTGCGTTTGTTCCCCGTTCGCTTCGACAAGGGAAACGAGCGTCGTCTCGACGGCGTTGCAACGAGGAGTAGTTACGATCGCGACGCGCTCACGCTCCGGATGACGGTGCCGACTGATGAGAGTGCGGTCGATTTCCTGCTGCGCGTCGTACCACTGGTCTTCGCCGACAACTAGGGTGAAGCGGTGCCCCGCCGACTGATTTCAATCGTCGTTGCCACGATGGCACTCGGGGCCTGTGCCTCCACCGACGACGCCGCCACGATCAACGGAGCGGGCATCCGAACCGCCGACCTCGAGCAGACGGTCACCGACTTCGCGGCCGTCGGAGAGGCTCAAATCGTCAACGGTGTTGCCGATGCCGAGACCGTGCGCAGCCTGTTGACGTCCCTCATTCGCGCCGAGGCAACCAACCAGGTGCTCGTCCAAGCCGGTGAGACCGTGACCGATGCCGATCTCGCAGCGGTACGCGATCAACTCAATGAACAGGGAGTCGAAGGCGTTCCCGACACGTTGCGGGATCTCATCGTGCGATTGAATGCCGCAATGGCCGTCTTGGCACGGGTGAAGTCACCCAGCCCGCAGGACATCGCCGAGCGCTACAACGAAAATCCGAAGTCGCTGGGCATGCTGTGCGTGAGTCACTTGGTGGTGGAGGACGAGGCGACCGCAACCGCCGCACGTGCGGCCCTGGGTGATGCTCCGACCGATGACGAATTCGCCGCCATCGCGGGTGAGTACTCGACCGAACCGAACGCGAAGGAGTCCGGCGGAGCCCTCACCGGTCAAAACGGTGACTGCATCGGAATCAACGAATGGCAGGCGGGCTTCGATCGAGATTTCGTGGCTGGTGCCCTCGCCGCCCGAACCGGAGTGCCGACCAAGCCGGTGAAAACCTCGTTCGGTTGGCATGTCATCTTCATTCGCCCCTTCACCGCGGTATCCGAGAGCGTGTCGGCGAATCTTGCCGAGACTCCGGGCGAGTTCCTGCTTCTTGGCACGCTGGCCGACGCAACGATCACCGTGGCGTCGCGCTACGGCCGTTGGGACCCGCTGGCGGGCAGCGTCGTTGCCCCGTAACGGTCCGTGAATCGTCCGATCGTCACCGTCGTCGGACTCGGTCCGGGTTCGATCGGTCTGGTCACGAAGGAGACCACCGACGCAATCGCCGGTGCGACCACTCGTTTCGTGCGAACGACCCGACATCCCAGCGCATCATTGATTCCGAGCGCGGTGTCGTTCGATGACGAGTACGAACGCCACGACACTTTCGCCGCGGTGTATGCCGCCATTGCGCATCGTGTCGCAGAGGCGGCACTTCGTGAAGGTTCGGTCCTCTACGCAGTGCCGGGATCGCCGGGAGTATTGGAGGACGGCGTTCGATTGCTCGTCGCCGACGAACGGTTGGATGTGCGGATCCTTCCTGCCGTGAGTTTTCTCGACCTGGCTTGGCTTCGACTCGGGTTGGATCCGGTGAACGCAGGTGTGCAACTCGTCGACGCACACCACTTTGCGCAGGCGACGACGAACAGCGCGGGTCCATTCCTCGTGGCGCAGTGTCACGCCGATTGGGTGCTCTCGGACGTCAAACTCGCATTCGACGCCGCCCGCGGAGACGAGCCGGTCGTCGTGTTGCATCACCTCGGGCTCCCAGATGAGCGGGTCGTGAGTGCGACATGGGCCGAACTCGACCGCCTCGAACGCGCATACGGCCTCGTCGTCGACCATCTCACATCGTTGTACGTTCCCCGTCTCGGTGAACCGATTGCCGGAGAAATGGCGCGACTCCATGCTCTTGCTCGTACCCTTCGCGAGAAATGTCCGTGGGACCGCGAGCAAACCCACGCCTCGCTCGTTCGGTACCTCATCGAGGAGACATACGAAGTCGTCGACGCATTGAACGCACTCGACATCGACGATCCGTCAACCGACGAGGCACTGATCGAGGAGCTCGGCGATCTGTTGTACCAAATCGAGTTCCACACCACCATCGCCGAACAGCAGGGCAGGTTCAGCCTCGCCGATGTTGCACGCAGCACGCACGACAAGTTGGTCCGACGCCATCCGCACGTGTTCGGGTCGGCCAACGCCGAAACGGCCGGGGACGTCGTGACGACCTGGGACGAAATCAAGCGCAGGGAACGGGAGGCAAAGGGTGAATCCACCGATGGGTCGGACACCTTCTTTGCCGGTGTATCACGCGCGGCTCCGTCGTTGTCGCTCGCACAAAAATTGCAGAAACGAGCCGCCGAAGTGGGATTCGATTGGCCCGACGTGGAGGGTGCGACGCGGAAACTGGAGGAGGAACTCGCCGAGCTCCATCGTGCGGCGGTGAGCGGAGATCCTGCCGCCACCCGCATGGAGTTGGGCGACGTGCTCTTCAGCGTGGTGAACGTTGCCCGCAAACTCGGGCTCGACGCGGAAACGGCGTTGCGCGAGGCAGCGGACAAGTTCGTCGCTCGTTTCTCACGAGTTCAGCTGTTGGCAACCATGAGAGGGACGGATCTCACGACGTGCGATCTCGCACAACTCGACGAACTGTGGGACGAGGCCAAACGTCAACTGGACAACAACTAACCTGAGCGAGTCATGAAGATCGTCGAGGTCGTGGGTCGCGAGGTGCTCGATTCGCGCGGCAATCCCACCGTCGAGGTCGACGTACACCTCGACAACGGCGCCATCGGGTCGGCGATCGTTCCGTCCGGCGCATCGACCGGCGAACACGAAGCCGTCGAGCTACGCGACGGCGGCAAGCGCTACGCCGGAAAAGGCGTCACCAAGGCGGTGGCCCATGTGAACGGTGAACTGCGCAGGGCACTCGTCGGTCGAGATTCCGCGGACCAATCCGGCGCCGACGCCGCGATGATCGGGCTCGACGGCACGACGAACAAGGCGAGACTCGGAGCCAACGCCGTACTCGGAGCCAGCCTGGCACTCGCCCACGCCCACGCCCACGCCACGGCGACACCCCTCTATGCATCGGTCGGTGGCCCTGATGCCACGGTGTTGCCCGTGCCGATGATGAACGTCCTCAACGGTGGAGCACACGCCGACAACAACGTCGACCTCCAAGAATTCATGGTCATGCCCATCGGTGCAGGTTCGTACGGCGAGGCACTGCGTTGGGGGGTGGAGACCTACCACTCGTTGAAGAGCGTGCTGCGGGAACGGGGACTCAGCACCGCGGTGGGCGACGAAGGTGGATTCGCACCCGACCTTTCCAGCAACGAGGAGGCAATCGTGGTACTCCTGCAAGCCGTCGAGCGTGCGGGTTTCGTTGCCGGCAAGGACATCGCCATCGCACTCGATCCAGCGATGAGTGAGTTGTACAAGAACGGTTCCTACCACCTGGAAGGCGAGGGAAAGACGCTCACCTCCACGCAACTGTGTGCGTGGTGGGCGGCGCTCATGGACCGCTACCCCATCATCTCGATCGAGGACGGCATGGCCGAGAACGACTGGGAAGGATGGGCCGAGCTCACGGTCACGCTCGGCAAGAAGGTGCAGTTGGTGGGAGACGATCTCTTCGTCACCAACACCGAGCGGTTGCAGCGCGGCATCGACGAGAAGGTCGCCAACAGCGTGCTGGTGAAGGTGAACCAAATCGGCACGTTGACGGAAACCCTCGCCACCATCGCGCTCGCCCGCGCCCACGGTTACACCAGCGTGATGAGCCACCGCAGCGGCGAAACCGAGGACTCCACCATCGCCG
>SXGT01950495.1_pt1 | contig 15126 bp, 8 predicted proteins | sample 3176221 | NCBI WGS metagenome assembly SXGT01 (sample SAMN11356862, study PRJNA531348) | freshwater metagenome | isolation source: freshwater sample F1-120 | place: China: Fuxian Lake, Yuxi | collected 2017-12-25
CGTCGGCTTCGAGCACGTCGCAATCGATCCACAGCGTGCGCTCGCCGAGCTTGTCGAGGTTGATGATCGCACGCAGGCTTCGCCCAATGAGGCGCTGAATCTCGACCGACCGGCCATCCACCTTGCCGGCCTTGTCGCGCGCCTTGCGCGTATTCGTGCTGCCGGGGAGCATGCCGTACTCGGCACTCATCCAGCCCTTTCCTTTGCCGACGAGAAACGGCGGCACGCTCGCTTCGATGCAGCAGGTGCACAGGACGGTGGTGCGCCCCATGCGGACAAGCACGCTGCCCGGCGCTTGGCGCGTGTAGCAGCGTTGGAAGCGCAAGGGACGAAGTTGATCGGGCTGCCGGTTCTGCGGACGCATGGATGATTCCGATAGGCCATGGACGAGCGCGGCGGGTCCCTGGGATGCGTGACCAGGTGGAGCCCAGGGCCGCGCTCGTCCCTGGGCTCGCTTATTATCACGACTGTGTCGAGCCGCGGCGAGTCTGGCCGAGGATTTCGGTGACTGTCTGAATCAGCTGTTCCGCCCGGTAGGGCTTGGGGAGGAAGGCGCGGATCTGTGGGAATTCATGGAGCCCCATCAACTCGGTTGAATAGCCGCTCGATAAAATCACGTTGACGTCGCTGGCATGCTTTGAGAGTTCGCGCAAGGTTTCTCGGCCCGACATGCAAGGCATGACGGCGTCGAGGACCATCACGGAGATTTGTCCGTTGTGCTGCTCAAGGACGTCGAGCGCGACTTTGCCGTTTTCGGCCGTGAGGACTGAATAGCCGGCGCGCGTCAGGATGGTTTTAGCAAGTTGGCGGATCATGGCTTCGTCATCGACGATCAGGATGGTGTCGGCTGTGGGCGTGTCGGCCGGCGTCGGCGTCGGTTCGGCGGTCTGCACGGGGATGCTGGGACAGCGTGGTAAAAAGACGTCGAAGGCGGCGCCTTGATTCGGCACGCTCTCGCACACGATCCAGCCGCCATGCTGATGGACGATGCCGAATACGATGGCCAGCCCCAGGCCGGTCCCTTTGCCCTTCTCCTTGGTCGTAAAGAAGGGCTCGAAAATGCGTTGTTTCACTTCGAGTGGAATGCCCTGGCCTGTGTCTGCGACCCGCAAGCGCACGTACTCGCCGGGGCGTGCTTCGAGATTGGACGACAGGTATTCGGCGTCCGGAACAAAGTGGCTGGTCTGAAAGACGATCTTGCCCCCCTGCGGCATTGCATCGCGGGCGTTGAGCGTCAGGTTGGTCAGCACCTGATGCATCTGCCCGGGGTCGGCCTGGACCAGCCAGAGGTTCCGCGCCGCATGTACTTCCGTGAGAATCTCGGCCGGCAGCGTCGAGCGCGTCAAACGCAAGACCTCGTCCACGGCCTGGTTCAGGTTGCAGGGGACCGTCGCCAATGCGGCCCGATGCGAGAAGCCCAGCAGCGATTGCGTCAATTCCGCCGCGCGCAGGCCTGCTTTCTCGGCGTTGCGGATCAACTCCACGGCACTGGCCCAGTCGCTGTTCTGGGTCAGAACGTAGGAGAGATTGCCGAGCATGATGGTCAACAGGTTGTTGAAATCATGGGCGATGCCGCCAGCGAGTTGGCCGATGGCGTCCATTTTTTGCATGTGTCGAAGCTGAGTCTCGACGCTGCGCTGCTCGGTGACGTCCCAGCAAATGCCCAAGACGCCGACAACGGCTCCGTCGTCGTTCTTGACCGGCGTGCGGCTGATGCGAACGTTGCGAGGCCGGCCCTCGATCGTGAGGACGTCCTCCGTTTCGATGGCTTTCCCCTCGGTCAGGACCTGCATCTCGATGGTGCTGCTCTTTTCGGCAAGCGAGTTATTCGGAAACAACTCGCCAATTGTGTGGCCGTAAAGTTGCTTCTGCGTCTTGCCGACAGCGGCGCAGAAAACGGGGTTAACCGTGATGTAGCGCAGGGCGCGATCCTTGAGAAAAATGGCCTGGTCAAGGTGGCCGATGAGCGTGCGGTAATTGGCCTCACTGGCGCGCAACGCTTCCTCGATGCGCTTGCGTTCGGTGATATCGATCAGTGTTCCTTCCAGGATCTCCTCTCCGTGCTCCTGGAGCAAAGCGACGTTTTCAAGGATCCAGACGGTCGAACCGTCGGCCCGGCGCATTTGCAGTTCGTAGTTGGTCAAGAATTGGTTCGCCCGCAGCCGGGTCACGAATTCGGTTCGGACCCCCAGGTCGAAGTAGAGGTCCTGCGTCCTCCGCGTCAGCATCTCCTCGCGCGAGCCATAGCCGAACATGCGGGCAAAGGAGTCGTTGCAATCGAGAATGCGGCCATCGAGAGACGCACGGACGCAGCCGGCGAGATTGCGCTGCCAATGCTGGCGATACCGCTCTTCGGAAAGGCGTAGAGCCTCTTCAAGCTGCTTGCGTTCGGTGAGATCGAGAGCGATGCCGCCGAGGTAGAGACCCCCGTGTGGATCTCGAAACGGGAACTTCACGACCCACCAATCGCGCAGGATACCATCGGGCGTGGGCACGCATTCCCGCATTTCGACGCGTTCCGTGTCCGCCAGTACGCGCCGATCGGCCGCGCGCAGGGCGTCGGCAATTTCCTTTGGCCAAAGCTCGTGATCGAGCTTTCCCAGGAAGTGCGTCGCGGGAAGCCCGAAACGGACCTGGAATTCCTTGTTGATGTAGACCATCCGCCCATCGGCATCTTTCATGAAACCCACGAGCGGAAGGGAATCCATGAATGTCTCGAACCGCTGCTGGCTCTCCAGGAGCGCCGTTTCGGCGTTCTTCCAGCGTGTGATGTCCGACGCCGTGCCGGTGTTGCCCACGAAATTTCCCAGTTCATCTGCAACCGGCACCGAATTGATACGGATATCGATACGGGAGCCGTCTTTGTGAAATAACACGGTTTCGTATTGCTCGAGCACCTCTTGCCTCAGGGCCTGATGGGTGTCGAGGTCGCGCGCGACATGGTCCGGCGCCACGAATTCCTGAAAGTGTCGGCCGATCATCTCGTCAGGCTCGCGGCCCAGGATGGCCAGCGCTGCCTTGCGGTTCACGTAGGTGAAATACCCCGCGGCGTCGATCGACCAGATCAGGTCTTTGGAGGTTTCGACGAGATTACGAAACTTGCTTTCACTTGCACGCAGGCGCTGTTCGACGTCATCGGCACGCTCAGGCCGATCGCGCAACCGTAGAACGCCGAGCGGCGCGGCGGCAGCCTTCACTGGCGTCAGGGACAGGCGGATCGGCGTCCGCGTGCCATCAGGCCGGACGAATACATGGTCGTCACGGTCATGCCAGGCGTCGGGCTGCGCCAGCGCGGCGCACGGCTGAAAGGGGGCGTCTGTGCATTGCGCGCGGATCAGCGTGCCAAGGGTTTGCTGGAGCACCGCGTCCCGCGCGCTGCCCGCCAAACGTAGGGCAGCGGCGTTGACGTCGAACAGCCGGCCCGAATCCAACGCAACAAGGAAGAGTGGGTCGGGGGATTCCGCAAACAGGCACTGCACCAGGGCTGTCGCGTCGCAGGGCAAGGGCGTCATCCTGAGAAAATCGCACCGGCCTCCTGAAAACGGGAGGACCGGCCGCGTGTCGTATGGGTGGAATGAATATGATTGCCCACCATACCCGATCGAGTGGGAATGTCCACCATGAACCGGCTTTTATTTGACATTTCTCGGTCATTGCTACCCCAGCAAAACCACAGGTGCGCGGGAAACTCCGGGAGACAGGACACCAGCGCGGCAAGGTCGTTTGGTTGCGGCTCGGCCGCGCCGGGGCCCCGTGGCTCCATCTTCGATGGGGAGGTCGGAGAACTGAAGTTTTTGCTTGCAATTGGCATGGGGTCATGGGATAAACGTGGTAGTATGACCTAGTCCTCAGGTTTCGATCGAGTCGCGCCCCCATGACGAACTCGGATCCCAATCCTGTTGCCCCCAACCTTGAACCGACGCGGAGTCGAGTCAAAGAGCCCGCATCTGCGCCATCGACCCCGCCGTCACGAATCGGGCCGTACCGAGTATTGCACATCCTTGGCAAGGGTGGCATGGGAGTCGTTTACAAGGCTGAGCATGTCCATCTCGAATCCCTGGTCGCGCTCAAGCTGCTGCCTGTGGAGAACGCCCGTGAGCCCGAGTTGCTGGCCCGTTTCCTCAACGAAATGAAAGCAATCGGCCGACTGCGCCATCCCAACCTGGTCAGCGCCACGGACGCCGGCGAAGCGAATGGGCAGTATTACCTGGCCATGGAATTGCTCGACGGCTTCAACCTCGCCAACCTGTCACGCTACTGCGGGCAACTCGCTGTTGCGGAAGCGTGCGAGTTGATCCGGCAAGCCGCGATTGGCCTGCACTTCATGCACGAGTCAGGGCTTTATCACCGGGATGTCAAGCCTTCCAATCTCTTCCTCACCATGGACGGCGTGACCAAGGTGCTCGACCTGGGCCTGGCGCATCTTCGCCAGGGGACGGGTAGCGAGCACACGTGGACGCGCCCAGGGACGATGCTTGGCACCGGTGACTTCATGGCGCCGGAACAAGGACAGAACGCCCACGGTGTTGACCGGCGCGCGGATGTCTACAGCCTCGGTTGTTCGCTCTACAAACTGCTGTCGGGCAAAGCGCCGTTCGAGAATGACGCTTACGATACGCTGTTGAAGAAGGTAATCGCGCACGGCCACACGCCGGTGCCGCCGATTGGTGAACGTCGCACGGATATACCCCCCGAGCTGGTGAGTGTGCTGGATCGCATGCTGGCGAAAGCGCCTGAGGACCGGTTGCCGGACTGCGCCGCGGTTGCCGAGGCGATGACGGTGTTTGCGACCGGGGCCGACCTGAAAGCGCTGCTGGCGCAGGCGAGCGCCAAAGCCGCCGCCGAACCGCCCGACCCACGGCTGGCGCCGGTTCCGACGGTGCAAGAAGACACGAAGGAGTACACCCGCGAGCCCACGGACTCGGTGACTGCCGAGTCGGCGATGACGACACTGATTCGGCCCAGCCGAAGGTGGTGGGTGGCGGCTCCGGTCGTTGTGATAGCGGTTGCGTTCGCGCTCTGGGCGGGCTGGTCAGCGTTGGTGCCGTTGCGGGATCCACGGCCCGCAGCTGGATCGCCAAAACTGCTCGATGGCGAATGGGTGGCGCTCCTGAGGCATTCGCCCACAAAGATTGTGTGGCGCCACGGCAGCAGTGAGCCGACGCTTCAGCATGACAAGGACAAGGAGAGGATTTTTATCTCGACCAGCGAGATGGTCATGCTTCAACTCGCGGAAGTACCGGTGGGGAGCTACCAGGTGTTTCTCAAAATCCGACAGCCGACCTGGACCGGAAACTGGGCTGTTTTTTACGGCCGTCGGGAAGAATCTCATGGCAACACCCGCGAGACGAGATACAATTCCGTAGAGCTTGCTCCCTACATGAAAAAAGGCATCCATCCGTTTGCGTTTCACCACTCCAGGGTACGGGTGGTTGATGAGGGTTTTCACCCTGCTTCGCTTAGCTCCCATCCGATTGTAAGGCCGGCGAACTTCGAGTACACGCTGGAGTTGAAAGTGCTCTCTCGACGCCTGACCGAAGTGAAGTGGAACGGTGAGTATTTGAAGAACCTAACGCTGGAGACTGACGCAGGCCAGCCTGACGAAAAGGGTTTGGACGGATTTGGGATCATCGTTAACCAGGGCTCCGCAACGTTCGAAAAGTGTGAAATCAAGTTACTTGAGGGGAACACGCAATGATCGGACCTATCACCGTTTGCCCGATCCCAATCATGGGAAGGGTTGAGTGCCCGCTGACCAACGCCATCGTCACGGTAATCGACGATGGTACCGGCAACAACACAGGACATATCAGCGCATTTGGGAGGGTATTGGGCTTCAACGCCAGCACGCAGCGTCTCGGTCGGCCGATGGGGAAAATCTACCCGATCGGCGGCGTGCCGAACCCCAATGATCCCGATGTGATCCTCGGCGACCTGCCGAACCAGGAGGAATGGAGCTTTACGACGACGAGGCTCGCCAACGCTCGATGGGGCCCGACACCGCCCCCGCCGCCCCCGCCGCCCCCGATACCCGCACCCAACAACATGCTCGCCGTGTGGGTGCCGATTATCAATATCGGCACTGGATTGGTCGTATGTCATGCGGTTCCGGCCACGATCAACTTTTACGGCATTCGCAGTACTGACGGCTCCAGCACGTGCGACGACCGCGGCCCGGCAGCGCAACCTGACCCAACGCCGTTGCCGGACCTGGCAAGGCACTCCCCGGAACCAGCCGCCGCCCCGAAGGAAAAAGCTAAGTCGCAAGCCAAGGCTGTAGCGAAGCCCAAGCCCAAGGCTAAACCGAAGGCCAAACCCAAGGCGAAAGTAAAGCCCAAGGCCAAACCCAAGCCCAAAGCCAAACCGAAGGCCAAAGCCAAGCCCAAGCCGGTGGCCAAGAAGAAGAAGCGCAAGAAGTAAACGCCGTTCGCCCAGTTTGTGGATTATGGTCCGAATCCCAGGGCTTCGGCGTACCTTGGCCCTGGGCGTCTGAGGGTTAGAGGTTCAGAACGGGTGTTGAATCCCGAACCAGAATTGCACCGGATAGCTGCCGTTGACGGTCTGGGCGACGTCAGCGCGCAGGGTCGTCCGGTCGATCATGCCTAGCCAGGTGACGTCCACGCGTAAACCAACGCCGACAGCATGGGCGATGTTGCCGAGTTGCTGGCCTTTCACGTGGGCATTGCCCACGTCGTAAAACGGCGCCAGGTAGATGTTGCGAACGCCGGCGAAGTGGTCGGCGAAGTCCCACGGCAAGTTGGTCGCCAGCGGCACGCGCCATTCGACGCTGCCGACCCACAGCAAGTTTCCTTGCCGTTCGTACAGATCGAAGCCGCGGAAGTTGTCGCCGCCGCCGAGTGCGAAGAACTGCCCGTTATCGGGGAGCGCGACGGCGCCCCCGAGCCTGAAGGCCATGCGGGTATCTGCCAGCCAGTTGCGGACCGGGCCGTCGCCGACCCATTTCTTCACGGCGGACAGACCTTTCACGTACGCAAACTGCCCGTACAACTGCTGAAAGGCGCGGTCGGTGCCAAAGATCGGCAAGCCAAACTGGTAGGTCGCATCGATCGAATAGCCCCCTTCCGCATCCCAGTAGGGGGTCATCATGTTCTTGTGGTAGTGCAATCCGAGCGCGGTGCGGTCGCGGAAGAGGTCGGCGCCCGGTGTCGCCATGCGCGGATCGGGCAGACCGCGGTTCTGAACCACGCCGAATGCTTCCACATATTCAAACGGTTGCAAGTAGAGCGCGCTGCCGTGCAGGAAGACGTAACGCGTGTAGAGGACGCCTCGACTGGACGGGATATCGGAGTTGCTCAAGGTTGCCAGCGATTTTTCCACCGCCAGACCCATTTGGAGGCGTGGCCAAATCGCGTGGTCCCAGAACACGTCGGCGCCGGCGACGATATTGCGGTCGTTCGAGCGATAGGCGAGAAAGGCGGCCGACTGGAGTTCCTGGGTGCGGAAGAGTCCCATCCGAAAGCCGCCCATGAGTGACTTCGTGTACCAGGGATCGCTGTAGGACGAAAAATACAGCCACGGACCTGCGGTGAGGTTCCAGCGGTCCACGGAGTTCGTTACGTCCACCTCCTCGAGCTGGGTGTAGAGCGGCGACAGGCGCCAGCGGAATTCACGCTTCCAGTGGTTATTCGTCGGCTTTTGATCAAGCAGCAGGCGATCGGGATCGATGGAGATTTGCAAGGGCTCGCTCGGCAAGTTGATCTCGACCTTGACGCGGGCCCGCTGTTTGCCGCCGGCTTCTTCGCTCACCGACGTGACCACGGCGCGGATGTCATCCATCTGCATCACCGGTGTGCCGGGATGGATCGGCACGCGGATCTGGTACTCGGCCCCGGATTGCAGCCGGATGCCGAGCGTGGTCGGCTCGTTGAAGTCTCCTTGCTGGGTGAGGTAGGCGACGACGGTAACGGGGTTCCCCGCATGTCGCCTCGTGTTCCAGGCGAGGACGCTCGTTTTTCGGTTGTTGACTTCGACCCGGTCGATGGCCCAATCGCACTGGCTGGTGCCGTGTACCCAGTGGCGGAAGAAATCGTCCCAGGAATGTTGGGTGTACGCTTCGAGTTCGCGCTGAAAGTCGGCGACGCGGAGGATGCGAAACTGATACTTGCCATAGACTTGGCGGATGAAATCGAAGAACGCCTTCTCTCCCATGCGCTCCTCGATCATGCCGACGACCTTGCTGCCTCGATCGTAGGCGGAGGCAGTCAGGTTGACGAGGTGCTCGTACTTGGGCATTTCCTGCACGCACGGATGTTTTTCGCCGCGCGCCCAGGCGCCGATCATGGCGTAGTTGCGGTAATCGTCGCGGCGGATATTGGGGAGCCAGCGCAGGCCCTTTGGGAAATCGATGAGCTCATTGTTCCGCCCCATACACCGGTCGGCCAGGCGATGGCTGAAGTAGGTCGCCAGGCCTTCGTCCATCCAGGTCTCGGCGTAGCCGTTGGTGCCGACCACGTTGTACCACCATTGATGACACAATTCGTGCTGGACGAGGTAGGTTGGATAGCGTTTGGCGATGTGAGGCATGTTGAAGAGCCGGTCGTCGATCATGACAAGCCCGCCGCACTCGTTGCCTGCCCAGCCGAAGCAGCTTTCGACGATGGTGAACTGCGAATACGGATAGCGCCCGAACCACTGGTTGTAGATGGGGATGGCTTCCTTGCAGGCGTCGAGGAGGGTCTGGGCGTAGAACGCGTGCTCGGGGGGCGCCAGGCAGCGGATGCGCACACCGTCGGCCTCGCCGACCCATTCCTGAAAGCGGGCACTGGCAATCAGGGCAAAGTCGCGTACGCAAATGGGCTCAAGGTCGATCTGTTTCCAGCCGTTGCCCAGATCGGTCTCCTTGCGCACGCTGGCCGAGGCGGCAAGCTTTTGATCGCTGGGGAGACGGACCTTGCCCGAGTAAACGCCGGCCTCGTTGAAGAAAGGTTGGTGCCAGGGCACGAACGGCGTGGGCTGCCAGCCGCTATCGTCATGCACCGCGAGCACGGGCAGCCATTGCGCCAGCGTCGTGATGCCGTTCCATTGGCCCCAACGGCCCTTCTTGGCGGGCAGTTTCATCTGGAAATGCAGTTCCACCGTGACCGCGTCGCCGGGTTGCACTGCCTCCGGAAGCGGAACGGTGAGCGCGGTCGAGTTATCCGCGCGAAAAGAGAACCCGAGCGATTCATCCGGCAACTTGCTTGCCGAGGCCTGGGCGATTCCCGCCTTGACTGCGCCTCGATAACGCGCCTTCCCGATCTGAAGTGCCGGGCCGTCAAAGTTCATGGATTCCTTGGGGGACATCCGCAGGAGCTCCGCAGTCTTGGCGAGAAACCCGATGTCCTTGTCAGGAATGCTGAAGTGAGAATGGGCATTGAAGACCACTTCCTGAACCGCCCGCTTCGACGTGTTGGTCCAGGTGACCAGTTGGCGCACTCTTACGAATGCGTTGGCCGTATCGAGTACGACGTCGAGGTCATAGCGTGGCAACGATTTCGGAGCCGTTTGCGCGCGCAGCCCGGACGCCAGGCTCAAGAAAGCCAATAACGCCAGCATCCATGGGTGCAAACGCAGGAATCGAATACCCAACCCTCGTGGTGCAGCGTAGAACCTGCACCCCCAAAACACCAGGCGCAAACGAAGCGCGGGCACCTGGGCGCAAAGGTCGTACCGTCGATTGCAACTGAGGTCAACACCAGAGATGGTTGCCGAATGTTAATATTTGAGGATTGGGATATTTTGGAAAAAGTGAAAAGATGGCTTGACAGGGGGATAAGACCTGGTAATCTGCCGATGAAATAGGATGGTGGAGTTGCGAAGGATCGCGTAGGCCCAAAGTCTGCCAGCGCCCAACTTCCATGACTGCCACGCCGGTCAGTCGCTAGTCCTGCCTTTAACCCATTTTGATCTCGGTGATATTGGCCCAGCGCAAGTTCGTCTGTGCCTTGCGTCATCCAGGAGCGAGGAAGCTGCCAAAGCCGACTCTTTGCCCAGGAATTTACCTAACTACCTCAAGAATCGGCAACTTACAGCCGACGGCCTGCCGATTTATCAGGTAGAATGGTGAGCACCAATAAACAGGTAAGCACAGGGACGAGGGACTCCAGCTCCCAGCGATGCGAAATACTGAACCCTGGGCGTTCATCGGTATGACGGAAGCCAAAAAAATGCTGGTCTATTCTGCCAAAAAATGTGCCGAATCGTGCATGATTATCGTCTATTAGATGAGTGTCTGCGACCGAGTGCCAAGACAACGGGGTTTCCTAACCGATGATAGGCAAAGGGATTGGAAAATAATACCAGCAAAGTGCTCAATCGAGACCGGACAACGGCACATAAATTGCACCAGTGGGTGCAGGATTACCCGAAACTGCAACCGACCCCGGTTGCGAATTCTTGCAAGAAAGGTGGTGAGCCATGGCCAGACGTGACGCCTTGCTTCGCCTCCATGAATCGTTGATCGATCGCCGGACAGAATTGCTCCGGCGCATTGGAGGCGGCCTCAAGGACTTGCTCCATCGCTCCGGCGATTCTGGAGACAGCGCCGATCAGGCGTTCGAGTCCTGCGGCGAAGAGGTTACTTCGCAGCTTGCCGAGCTTGAATCGCGCGAGTTGATGCGGATCGACCGTTCTCTGGAACGCCTGAAAAGAGGCGCGTACGGTGTTTGTGAAGGCTGCCAGAAGCGGATCCCGATCTCGCGCTTGAACGCCTTGCCGTTCAGCACGACCTGCATTCAGTGTCAGCGTGAGATGGAATCTTCCGGCGACTGGATCGGTGGTGCTGGTCCGGGTGACTGGGAGAGAGTCTCGGATTCCGAGGCCCGCCTGAAAGAGCCGCGTGAGGTCGACCTCTCGCAACTCGAGATGGACTACACGAAGTAAACCTTCCAAACCCGCAGGCGCGCGGAGCGCACCTGCGGGCTATGCACTCAACGCCCACTGCTGAAGCGAAAGGCCCGCCGCGAATAACGGCGGGCCTTTCGTATTTATCCTGATCAGCCTCACGTACTTGTCTACTGTTTTCGGGTATCTGCTGCGTTTCAATGCCGCATTCGCTGACCAACGGCATCCCAAGGCGCCTCCTTGGGACGTGGCGGCCGCTCCCCAAGGGAGCGGCTTGGGAGGGAAGGTGGAGCCAGCGCGAGGGGCGCTCGTCGAAAACATGTCGCGCCGACGTGAAGATGGCGAGACTGTCGCGGTTGTGCGCGGAGCTTGCCGGAGGGTTTTCGTAAATCCTTTCAGTTTCTTTCAACTTGGCGGCAGTCGCCCTGTAGAATTGCGTGCCGACGAAATCATGTCCGTCGGGTAAACAGCCGCATGGTTCTGGGCGGGGTTCACGGGACTAGACCGATTCAACATCAACCAAGCGAACGACGCGCGACAAGGCTGTCAAGTGTTCGTCAACCAGGGGTGGACTCCATCCATGAAACGAATGATCTTGCCTTGTGTGGTGGCGGCCGGCATCTTCTTTGCCACGGGCGCTGTTTTTCATTTTCCGTTGCAAATGGGCTCGCCGCTGTCCGCGCAGCAGCGCGGACTGCCCCCGGCCAACGGCGCCGGGGACGCGCTCGCCCAGTTGAGCGACCGCTTTGAGAGCGTTGCGAACAAGGTGCTCCCCGCGGTTGTTTCGGTCGAGGCGGTCAAGCCACCCCGGGTCAATACGAGCGGCAAGTCGAAACCCGTCGAAGAATCCGGCTCCGGCGTCATCGTGAAGAGTCCGGTGAAGGCCGGCTACTACGTCATTACCAACAATCATGTCGTCGGCCAATCGAAGAATGAGCAGATCACGATTCAGCTTCAGGACGGCCGAATCTTCAGGCCCACGGCCGTCTACGCCGATCCTGAAAGCGATCTCGCCATCATGGCGATCGACAGCCCACAAGCCCTGCCGACGGGAACGCTCGGAAACAGCGACAACGCACGCGTCGGCCGCTGGGTACTCGCCATCGGCAGCCCGTTCGGGCTCAACCAGTCGGTCACGCATGGCATCATCAGCGCCCGCGATCGGGGGCAGGTGACGCTCGGCAACACGATTCGCATCAAGGAATTCCTCCAGACCGACGCCGCCATCAATCCGGGTTCGAGCGGCGGACCGCTCATCGATCTGAACGGCGACGTCATCGGCATCAACACCGCCATCGCCTCGCACAATGGGTCCAATAGCGGCGTCGCCTTCAGCATTCCGTCCAATCTCGTCAAGAGGGTCATGAATCAGCTTCTCCAGCAGGGGACCGTACAGCGCGGCTACCTGGGCATGCAGCTCGTCATCACGTTCGATCCGAATGATGCTCTGAAGCTCGGCATGGACCGCGTCCGCGGCGCCATGGTGGAAAAAGTCTATGCGGGAACGCCCGCCGCCGACTGTGGGCTCAAGGCGAGTGATGTGATTCTGCAAGTCGAAAATATCGCGATCCGCAACGAGAACCACCTGATCAATCTGATCAGCAGCTTGAACCCCGGCCAGACTGTACGCATGCAGGTCTGGAGGGATCGCTCGACGACAACGCTTGACGCCGTCGTGGGGGATTGGGCGAAATCGCAAGCTCGCTTTCGGACGGACGAGTAATAGTTACCGCCAGGAGGTGCCCACCGTTCCCGGTAGGCTGCGGCTTGTGTAGCACAGGCATCTTGCCTGTGCTTGCAACTGAATGCTGATTGGTGCTTCCAGCACAGGCAAGATGCCTGTGCTACACGCATGGCTGGCTGCCAGAACCCGCTGGCACACCTTCCGCCCAGCGGCGGTACCGGATGGGCTCACGCTTCCGCGAGGTGCTCGGCCGCGTGTTGCAACACGGTCAGCCGGACGATCTCCGAAAGTTCAGCTTCCTCGATGCGTTCGAAGAAGCCCGCCGGGCTGACCCAGGAACGCTGGCGGAAGCTGCGTTCGGGCCAATCTTGTGCTACCGCGGTTACCTTCATCACGAAGACGGTGACGTGATAGCGTTGGCCTTCTTTTTCGTAGAGATAGCTGCCGATTGGCTCGCGTTCGAGGGCCCCGGTCAATCCCGCTTCCTCCCAGGATTCCTGGAGTGCCGTTTCGCCCGCGGTTTGGCCTGGATCGATCCAGCCCTTGGGAATCACCCAGCGTTTGCCGTTGCGTGATGTGATGAGACAGATGCGCCCCCGCCGCAGCGGCAGTGCGGCGGCCTGTCGAATCGTCTCCGCGGGAATTGGCATCGATGCTTCCTCGTGGGTCGCGGGCGAAATCCTTCACTGTATACTGTCCTATTCGGACCCCCTTCGTCAAGAACTCTTGGCAAAATCCGTGAAATCTTCGCAGGTCGTTCGCAACCGCCGCCGTCGTTAGCGTGCGTAGGATGACAGCCGTTTTTTCGTTGACGACCCCGTGCCGAGGGGGTTCAATATCCTTTCCCGCGACCTTTTGACATCCGACCGCATGAAGTGAGCATGGCCATGAACGCGGCACCAGGGCTGATGTTTGTCTTTCTCGGCATCTGCATTCCGCTGCCGGTTGCTTTGCTGTTAGGGGCCGGCATGTACTTCTGCTGGCGCGCCATCCAGAACAACAAGAAAAAAAGCCAGGCCCTTGCCGAGGCGCCGATGGTGCAGATCGACGAGCTTGGCGTCGGCTTGCACAAGATCAAGGGCAAAGTGCGCGGCCAGGAGGACCCGCTCCGTAGCCCGCTTACCAGGAAAAAGTGCGTCTACTTCCGCTTCCACGTCGAAGAGCTGCGCACGCAGAGCCATGGCAAACATGGCCATAGTACGCACTGGGTCACCGTCGTCGATGACAAGCAGTGGATCGACCTCACCATCGAGGACAAGACCGGCGTGATTGAAATTGATCTCGCCAAGGCCGAGGTCACGCTCACCACCAAGGGGTTCACCTCGTCCGGCACTTTCGACGGCGCTTCGGACGAGCTGGAAGATCTGATGAACACGCGCTACGGCAAGAGCACCAAGGGATGGATCTTCAACAAGAGCATGCGCTACACCGAATCGTATCTGCGCGACGGCGACAAGGTGCTCGTCGTCGGCGACGTCAAGAAGAAAAAGGGCTTCGCACCGGAGTTCACGAAAGGCGAAAACCCGCTCCTCGTCACCGACATGCAGGAGAAGCAGCTTGGCCGGCTGTACGCGGGCAAGACGACCATGTACTGGGTCCTACTTTGCCTGTTGGGCTTCTTCGCCCTTGCGTTCTGTGGCGCCGGCGGATTGTTTTCGCTGATCGGGCTTGGAGTCGCCGGCCTTGGTGCGAGTCTGCCCAACGCGCCCCAGGTTGGGAAAAAGGATGATGCGATCAAGCTCCTCGCCAAGCCCAGGCCCATCAATCCTGCCTGGAACGACACCAAGATGGCCAGCTCGTTCCTCAGCGATATGCAGGAGGAGAACGTCAAGCTCGGCTGGGGCAGGTTCGGCAAAAATGGTCGGCTCGGTTATGGCCGGCCGGGGGGCGGCGATGACGAACCGATCGTCGTCGCGGGGAGACCCTCGCCCAAAGGCCTTTCTTTTCACCCGCCCGACGGCGGGGAATCGGTCGTGCAGTATCGCCTCAATCGGCAATCCAAAATCTTCAAAGCGCAAATCGCGCTGCAAGATTTTCCACCCGGGACGGATCGTTCCGACAGTCCGCTCACCTTCAAGGTGTTCGGCGACGGCGACTTGCTCTGGTACTCGGATCCGCCGCTCCAGGGCCGGATCGATCGCCAGGATATCCGCATCAGCGTTGAAAATGTTGAGGTGCTAGAGCTGCGTGTTCACTGTCCAGGCAACAAACGCTTCGCCTGGCCGGTCTGGCTCAACCCGCACGTGCTCAAGTAAGACGCTGCACGGAATGAAACGTTTGAACCACGGTGCATGCTGGAACGCGTGATCCGTTGTCGCAGCCGTCGCATAGACACCTTGCAACCACATTCCCTAAAATGCTCGGGAGCCAGCAAACCGCGCACGACGTTTCGAGAAATGCGGCTACCGTCCGCAAGGTGTCCTACCCATGTCTCAGGCAGCACGCATCCCGGTCACTGTGTTGACCGGTTTTCTCGGAGCGGGCAAGACCACGCTCCTCAACCATATCCTCACGGCCCAGCATGGCAAACGGATCGCCGTCATCGAAAACGAATTTGGCGAGATCGGCGTCGATCAAGACCTCGTCATCCAGACCGAGGA